>Ga0209069_10000184_pt1 | contig 25659 bp, 21 predicted proteins | sample Str013_2_FD_187202 | JGI IMG/M metagenome (GOLD analysis project Ga0209069, IMG submission 187202) | Freshwater sediment microbial communities in response to fracking from Pennsylvania, USA - Straight Creek_MetaG_SC_2013 (SPAdes) (version 2) | ecosystem: Environmental > Aquatic > Freshwater >...
CGTCCCGTTCAGCACGCCGGCAAACGGTTCGCGCTAAATGCAAATACGCGGAAGATGTATGTCCGCCAGGTAATATAAAATTTCGTAACACGGGTAATTCACCGTCAAGCTGATCAATCCAATTTTCCATTTCCTATGAATCGCTATGAACCGTACCCGGATAATTGTACTGAAGTTTGAGCAACATATTTTTCTGGGTAAACAAAACAGCCGCATTTTTTGCGGCTTTTTTTTTGAATTTCTGATTCATTTTAATCAGAATAAATCAGAAGTTCAAAAATAGCAAGAATCCTTAAGCCTGCCTGTTTCTGCACGTTTAGATTTGTGCAAAACTATTATTATGAAAGAGCAATTATTAATGATCCTGGCGAATTCAAAAAAATACACCCTCGATGTTGCTGAAGCAATGCCTGCTGATGGGTATGATTTTAAACCTGCGGGCACTGCATGGAGTTTTCGTGAATTATTGCACCATATTGCATACGGTATTCATTGGTGGGAGCAGAATTATGTGAAAGCTATTGAAATAGCCTGGGATCCTCCTCCGACAAAGAATAATAAATCAGAAATCATTTTCTATTTGCAGCAGGTTTACAGTTCCTTCACGAATAGTATTTCAACGTTAACAACCAGTAATGACCTGGTGAAGGGATTTCATGCAACGATTGACCATATTACGCATCATCGTGGGCAGGCTACACTTTATCTGCGATGCAGGGGGATAAATCCTCCGGAGTATTTGTATTGAGGAAATAGGGAAAACCGGGTAAACCTATACGTTAATATATTTCAATCGTTGATAGTTAGTAGTTTGTAGATTGTAACATGGAACTTCCATCCTTAACAATCAACCATACCAACAAAGCACAGTCAGGCCTGATCCGATTATATAAACTACTGAATTCAAAGACTTGAGGCATCCTATTTCAATGTAAGCCGTATATTCTGATTGAGAGGACGGAATAAGATTGAATATGGATGATTTGGTGTAAAAAACATACATTAAAATCATTAAATTTGAAAAGCGGTATTTAATCCCTGTTTAGTGCTTAATGCCAATGACCAAAACAACGTGGAAAGCCATTATTGCTGACTTGTAAATTGATGTATGGACCTGGTTGCAATTATGCGGCGCAGCAAGAAAATAGTTTTCCTAACTGCTACAATTGATAAAATTGATGAAATGTTGGTTATGCGGTTTAAGTATGCTTGTTTTCTCGTCTGCATTTTCGCAAACGCAGACATGTCCCGCTAATATCAATTTCACTTCCGGCGATCTTACTCACTGGGCCGCTTATACCGGTAATAATAAATCTGGCAATGGCCCTTCGGCGATTTTTAAAAGATATGATTCAAGTAATTTATTCCCTTCAGGCACAAAGGGGGCAAAAGTTTTTCCTGAATATAATTTTACTTCAGTAGATGGGATCCAGGTTATTACTACTGTCAGTAAAGATTTTTTTGGAGGTTTTTCAACTATTCCGAATATCAATGGCTACCAATATCATTATTCGATATTATTGGGATCAACGGCGGTTTCCCGCGGAAACGGTAGCGGTACGGGAGGACCACGAGGAGGATATATACGAGGTGTCAGTTATGCAATCTTTGTGCCCCCCGGACCGGCAACTGAGCCTTATACAATGACATACGCGTATGCGATGGTATTGGAAAATGGCACACATAACTCAGAGGAACAACCGCTGTTTTCGGCTACACTGACAACAAATGACAGCGTGATACAATGCGCTTCTCCGAGTTATTTCCTGCCGACATTTAACAACACGAGCTCGGGTTCAAGAGGAGCAACATTAGACAGTGCAAAGGCAAAAAGAAATGGATTCAGACTCAGCCCTCAGCTTTCCCCCAATTCGGATCCAAGGCAAAATTCAACCATTGAAGTTCATTTGCAGGATGTATGGACAAAGGGATGGACCGAAGTTACTTTTGATTTATCGCCATACCGCGGCCAAAAGGTTACACTGACATTTGAAGCTGATAATTGTATTCCCGGGGGGCATTTTGCATACGCTTATGTGGCGCTAAGAAATAGTTGTGCAGGACTTGATATCAGCGGCGACTCGCATGTATGCGCGGGCAGTGAAGCGATTTTTTCCATTCCTGCATTGGGTGGGGCCACATATCAATGGATCGTACCCAATACCTGGAAGATAATTTCTAATAGCGATACAAGCAATATCATTCACGTCATAGCAGGCAGGCAGCCGGGGGATGTCATTGCTAATGAACATAACAGCTGTGCCAATCTTCGGGATACCATTCATGTTCAGGCGGTGCTGCCAGCTGTTGGCGGCGATGTACAAGGCGGTACAACGGTTTGTGCCGGAGAAAATCAAAATAACTTACTCCTCACCGGTAGTGTCGGCAATATTTTAAAATGGATTTCAACAACAGACGGAATCAACTGGAAAGATATTGCGAATACAAGCACCCATTATCTTGCATTGAACCTGAATACTACCACCACATATAAGGTTCTTGTTAATAACGAAACAAGCTGCCCGCCTGATAGCAGTGCTGGTGCTACCATTATCGTGGATCCTAAAACTGTTGGAGGAAACCTTGATCCTGCCAATAGCTTTTTGTGTGAAGGGCAGAACATAGGTTCAATTTTAAAATTGGTTGGCAATACGGGGCAGGTAATCAATTGGCAGTTGTCTGTAGACAATATCAACTGGATTGACTTTAATCCACAGTATACCGATTCATTTTTCATTGCTAATGGATTGGCTGTTTCCACGCAATACCGCACCATTGTAAAAGACGGCGTATGTCCGGCTGATACGAGCGCTATCGCATTGGTCAAAAAAATCAATGTGCCGTTTCCGCAGGCGGTATCGACTCCCGCAGATACTACCATTTGCTATGGTGGCGTAGCGGAGCTCCACACTTTAATTACCCTCGGTACCAGTTATACGTGGAATAATAATAGTACATTAACTGGACAGGGTAATGGCAAAGTTTCATCATTACCTTTTGACATCAAGGCCAAAGCAGCGCCGTTGGCTACCAGCGATTATATTATTAGTATTGAAAATGCTGGATGTCCCAATCATTTAAATGATACTTTTCATATACATGTTTTGCCGGAGATTATTGTTGATCCGGGCAGGGATACGGCTGTGGTAGTAAATCAGCCACTGCAGTTACATGCAAGTTCGAACCAGGAAGAGGCCAATGTATTTACCTGGTTGCCTGTAATCGGATTAGACAATCCATATACACCTGATCCTATTGCTATTTTAACTGCAAATGATAATATTGTCAAGTATACAGTAAGAGCAACCACTGCCGGAGGGTGTTACGGTGAAAGTTCCATTGTCGTGCGCGTATTTAAAACCGGACCGGATATTTTTGTGCCAAATGCATTTACTCCTGGTAAAAGCACCAATAATTTATTCAGACCGGTTCCTGTTGGTGTTGGGTCACTTCAGTTCTTCAGGGTGTACAATCGTACAGGACAGCTTGTATTCAGTACCTCACAGATTGGTCGGGGATGGGATGGAACCATTGGAGGTAAACCGCAGGATAGCGGCAGCTTTGTTTGGGTGGTGCAGGGAACTGATTATACAGGGGAAAATATTTATAAAAAAGGAATTATGGTGTTGATACGCTGAACGCATAATGCTGAACGCCGAACGCTGATTCAAGCAGCGTTACGCGTTACGCGTTATGCGTTCAGCGTTATGCGTTCAGCTCAATGGCACCCATGTCCTAGAAGCCAATACACAATAACAAAAATCAGGATGGTTCCCAGGCAGCCGCCGCCCCACCTATAAGCGGCAAAACCAGCAATTAAAGTGCGCAGCCAATCTCTCATGATACTAAATAATTGATTAAATAATAAAAAACAGACTTACGCTTAATTTCATTTTATCTTTTAGACAATATAACAATATCCTTTACTTCCAATATAGGTTTATCATATCCTTTGATCGCAGCATTGATCATTGCCAGTCCCAACTCTTTTAATGTGGATACATACTTAGGAAAAAGATTGCGCCATACCGGATACATCCAGGAAAATAAAGCATACAATTTCAATGTACGTTTCATTCCTTTAGTGGGTTGTATATATCCTGGCCGGAACATAAATGCTTTTTTAAATGGCAATTGGAGCAGGCGATTTTCTGTTTTCCCTTTTACCCTTGCCCACATACTTTTTCCCGACTCCGAACTGTCTGTCCCAGCTCCTGAAATATAGCAGAAAGTCATATCCGGGTTCAATGCTGAGAGAGTTTCCCCAACATGAATGGTAAGTTCATAAGTAAGCCGATGATAGTCGGGTTCTTTCATCCCAACTGATGATACGCCCAGGCAAAAAAAACATGCATTATAATTTTTTAGTTGATCTGCTATTGGAGATAAATCATGGAAATTGTCATGCAGTATTTCTTTAAGCTTCGGATGAGATATGCCGGTGGGTTTCCGGCTGATTGCCAGCGCCTGCTCCACATCCGGATGCAAGAGGCATTCGTGTAATACACCTTCGCCTACCATTCCGGTTACTCCTGTGATGATTGCTTTGATTTTCATTTTTTATTGACTGCGAAACGCTGAACGCTGAACGCTTAATGCCCAACGCAAGATGCTTCAGCGTTCAGCATTAGGCGCTCAGCGTTTCGCATTTAGCGTTTCGCATTTCGAATATAAAAGATCCAATGCTTCCTTATTGGGTAATCTTTGTGCTTGCGGTTGCTCATTAAAAATCATTACCATATTTTTCCCGCCATCATATTTCGGCCAATGGGGAAGTCCTTCGCCATTTGGATTTCCTGTTTTTGCAAAATTAACCCAGTAAGAAGAGAGAATCATTGCAAGGCTGTCATCCACGGATTGCCAGGGACGATCGATAATTTTTAAATTATCCAATGCATAGCCAATTTCCGCTCCATGATAAGCGCCGAATTTCGGGCCATTGCCTGCCGTAGGAGGTTTGTGTGTAAAGTTATAAACATAAGTACCCGAATTGCTGGCACGGCTTTCCAGTTCGGCCCATTTATATCCCGATACGCCCATCATCTTATCACGGCTCAACGCCATTTGCGAAGCAGCAGCCTCCTGGTCAGATGATGCAGGATAATATTTTAAAAAGATCGCGGAATCTTTTCCAAATTGTTGCATTTCTTTCAAAAAATTTTCTTTATTCTTATACATCAACACAATGCCCTCATCTGCATTCCAGCCAGTGAGAAAAGGCGTATGGTTTTGTTTCATTTGCGCATATATATCAGGGATAGGTGCAGTTAACACATAGCCGTCTGCAATCGGGCCATACAACCCCATTGCCATTCCGTTTTTTGCCAAATCATCTGCAGAAATTTTTCTCAGATCTGCAATATTGGATTTATTTTTCGACGCGGCCCATTTGAGTCCGCTTTGCTCGGCAGTTGCAAGAGTGTTCATTTTAATAAATGGATTGGGGAGCACCATCGTTCCGCTTTCACCTATAGCACGATGAAAAAGACCTTTAGCCAGCGGGGAAGCCATCAGGCAATTCACACTGATTGAACCTGCTGACTGCCCGGCAATGGTAACATTTCCAGGATCACCGCCAAAAGCGCTGATATTTTTTTGGATCCATTGTAGTACTGCGATCTGGTCGAGCAAACCATAATTGCCCGAAGCAAGATGCGATGATTCGGTGGTTAGTTCCGGGTGCGCATAAAATCCCAATATGCCGAGACGATAATTGAAAGAAACGAACACGACTCCTTTTTTGGCAAGAGCCTCTCCATCATATACAGGCACCGCGGCGCCACCCGTAGTAAAACCTCCTCCGTAAATCCAAACAAATACAGGTCTTCTTTCCTTTGCAGAAACGGCTGCTGTCCATATATTGAGGTAAAGACAATCTTCGCTCATGGGTTGTTCGGGAATAAGAAATTCTTTGCCCAGCATCATAAAAGGAACGGGCTTAGGTTGAATGGGGCTGGGGCCGAATGCATCACATTTTCTAATTCCTTTCCAGGATGCTGGAGGTGTCGGGGCTTTCCAACGCATATCCCCGACCGGTGGCGCAGCATAAGGAATGCCCTTGAAAGAAATCACTCCGCTGTGCTGACTTTTTATTCCAGAGATTAATCCAGATTGGATGCGAACGATATCAATTGCCCCACCTTCCTGAAAATTAATCCGGAAAGAGTAAAACGATATGACGGATAGCGTGATGGCAGCAGGAACAATGATATAGCGAAATCTTTTTTTCACGGTAATTGATTTTATGAAATATTATAACTGTTTATTAGCATAATAGTTCATTGAAACGTTCAGTTTTTAGCTGTTCTGATTCTGTCCTGATGACTGGCTTTATAATGTTCCAGCAACAGGTCGCCGCCAAAATCATATTTTAGATCCCGGATAACCGTGTGGACATGGTTGGCGTCATTTTGTGTATTGTCGTATTCAATGAGCAGGGTAGGGCCCTGTATGCGGTAATAATGGGGCCTGCCTGCCCCTGGTGTTGTGAAACCGGCCCAGGCGAACCAAAGATTTTCCAATCCGGCAACTTGTATTTCTTTGAGCATATTGTCTGTAAACAATTTCGTGAAGCGATGTATGTACAAGCTGATCAATTGCAGCAACAATTCCTGCTGGCTGGATGTCATTTCTGAATAGCGAATGCCGGCGGGATGATCCATCATCACCTGCCTGTTATTGCGCGTAATGATATCACCCGGCGCAATGGGATCTATCACAGCTTTTTTTAATTCTTCTTTTGAAAGAGCATGAAGCAATGCAAAGCCCATATTTTTTTCCTGTTTCAAAATCTCTTTCTCCTTCAAGGAACCCTGTTGAACGCTGGCGGGATTTGCTCCAAGAAAACCAGGTGTTCCGGCGACTAATTTTTTTCCCTTGCTGAAAAATTAAGACATATATGATGCCCATCAAAGCGCCAACCCCAAATGGTGTTATTGGCCGGAACACCGAAAATGGTAAGATAATATTTACCCGGGTCGCGATAATGATCTTCTGGTTTCCTGTTTTCCAACGTTTTTAAGATAAGTTCCAACGCCATGATATCATTGACCTTTTTTACAGTCTCGTCGCTCAGGCAGCTTCTAAGCAAATCCATGGCTGCCTGTTTCTGTGAATCATTTAGTTCATTCATCTCTATTCCTTTTCTGTCGTTTACCGGAAAATAATAAAAATTATAACGGTCATCCACATCGAAAGGGAATAGCGTATGTGCCTGCTGGTTTGAATCGAGCAGGTTGATGAATTTATCGGCGGCGGCAACCATCTCCTGGCACTGACAGGAAATGGTAAAAGCCAGGCTGGTTGTAAAAAATAAGATGAACTGTTTCAAATTTTGGCGTATGGAGTTCTCTAAATATATGAATTACCATGAAGGGGCAAAAGAAAATGTAAGAAAATCCGCTATTCAATCGTTTTGATAATAAATCCCCTGACGATGGCCGTATATATACAGAAACCATTATCAGCTATAGCTGATCCTCTAGAAAAAGGATATCTCTTCGAACAATGGGTAGTTGGCAGGTTCCACCCTTCACAATATTGCCTGATAGAATGGCGCAGCGACAAACGTTCCGGAAAGGTATACCCCAGGTCAAGCCTGAAACCCGACCTCGTTTTTGCAACGAGACAGGCCGGCAAGAAAGATTATTTTGCAATTGAATGCAAGTGGAGGCAGTCGATAAAAGGCCAGTACTGGGAATGGATGAAGATCGAACAACGGAATATCTATCACGAATTTGCAGACAAAATGCTGATGCCTGTATTTATTGTCGCCGGTATTGGCGGCAATCCGGGTCAACCGGAACAGGTATACATTATTCCTTTGACTGAAATTGGACGTACAATCAGGCTATCTCGAAAAAGAATGGAGCAATACCGGCGAAAGGATGATTTGGGAATGATGGGTTGGGACAGGCAGAAAAGAGAATTAAAATAAAAATAGAATCTGCGGATATTAGTTGTGAGATGTAAAACGCGAGGCGTGAGTTTTGTCTCGCGCAGAGCTAGCAGAGAAAAAGAGTGTATTCTCTTTTTCTCTGCTAGCTCTGCGCGAAATCTTCTCTCATAACAAATCATTTTAATCAGGAAAAATCAGAAGTTCTTGTATTACGAAAATTTTCCGGCGATAAACCGGAATATCTTTTGAATAATTTGCTAAAGGAGCTCAGATCCCGGAACCCTATTTTTTTCCCCAACTCAGTAATGCTTATATCAGATTCCGATAATAAGATTGCAGCCTGCTGTAACCGTACATTCATCAGGTATTGATGCGGAGTAATCAGGAAATTTTTCTTGAATTCGCGTAGCAGGTAGAAAGGATTCAGAAAACATATTTTTGAAAGATCATTCAGTGAAATTTCTTCATGAAAAAAAGAATCCATATAGTCTTTGGCAAGATTCAATCTTTTATACAATTCCTCTTTTGTTGATCTTCGTTTGGCCCTTATGCGATCAATTTCTATGTTGGTATTTTTCTGTAAGAGGACCATACTTTCCAACAGCGCGTATGCCAATTCCAGGTACTGGCTTGTATCGTCGTGTTTATTCCGGACCAAATTCCTGATTTTAAATAAGAAACTACTCAAATAATTATTGTGCGGATATAATTTCTCAACAAACCGGAATGATTCTTCTCGGAGCAGGAAAGGATCATCCAGTTGCAGGGCAGCAGTTGAAGTGATTGAAGAAAGGAGCTGGTTAATATTATCCTTTGTGAAATTCAAAGAGTAGGATTCAGTAGGATTTTCAGAATGGATGGAACTTCTATACATAGCACCTTCATTCAGGATTAAAAAATTTTCCTGGCTAACGGCAAAAGCATTATTGGGAAAATGATAACATTCTTTGCCTCCGAATGCGCATTTAATCGATAAGGGTGTCCAATGTTCTGGGTAGTCGATATTGGATGAGGTGCAATTGATGATAACCAGTGAGCCGCCGTGTTGGTTATACCAACGTTCTTCGTTGTATTTATATGCAGTGGGGTGGGGGAAAGAATCAATGATTTTAATTGGCGGCGACATAATATTTTCTGGCATAGCAATGGTATTTTATTTGATGAAAATTTTTTCGATTATTTTCATTTTACCTTAAGTTTTGTTGTCTTCATCAATCCAACATATCGCCTTGCAGCGATTGCATTCAGCTCTCGATACGCTGTCAGCCCTACGCAGTGTAGCTTTTATAAGCATCTGATAGCAGTTCAAATATAAAAACAGATGGCGTAAATTTTCGCTGTGATATAGTTTTTAGGATGAATGGTAATTACATCGGTAATACCATTGTGCCGATACAGGGAATATGCAAGATGAATTGAGAACAATTCGAAAGGTTATAGCAGACTACCCATTCCATCAAGCTGGGATGTTGGACTTGACATAATATTAGGCTGTTTGTATATGAGCGATCTAATTTGCAATCGTCACCCCATGAATTGTTATTTTTGGAAAAATCATTTATGTATGAAAAAAATAAATAGAAGGGTATTTGTACAAAATTCATCTATTGCTATTGCCGGGATTGTATACACGAATCAACTTTTTTCATTCAAAAAAAATAGTTCACTTTTATCTTTTTCAACCCTCGGTTGCCCCAAGTGGACGTTCCCTAAAATCATTGATTTTGCTTCCAGGAACGGGTACAATGGAATTGAGATCCGGGGAATAACTGGCGAACTGGATCTGACTAAATGTGCCGAATTCAGCAAAGAAAAAATTGGATCAACCCTGCGGATGATGGAAGATAAACGGCTTCGATTTGTGGACCTGGGATCATCTGCAGAATTGCATCATGCAGATCCTGAAAAAAGAAAAAACAACCTCGACGCTGCAAAGAAATTTATTGACCTGGCGCAAGCGCTCGATTGCCCATACATAAGAGTTTTCCCAAACAAAATTCCGAAAGACGCTGAACGTAATGCAACGATTGAGCTGATCATTGGAGGACTTACTGAATTGGGGAACTATGCCAAAGGAAGTAAGGTAGCTGTATTGATGGAATCGCATGGGGACGCGGTACAGACAAGTGATCTGCTTCATATCATGAAAAGCGCAGAGGGGCCCAATACGGGTATGATATGGGATGTGGTGAACATGTGGTCCGTTACCAAAGAACCGCCTGCAACAGTTTATGCACAGCTAAAAAAATATATTAGGCACACACATATTAAAGATGCAAAACTTGTAAATGGGGAACCTCATTATGTTTTATTTGGCCAGGGCGAAACTCCGATCGGGGAGGCCATCAGCATACTTTATCATGGAGGATACGATGGTTTTTACAGTTTCGAATGGGAAAAGATGTGGCACCCTGAAATTGAAGAACCAGAAATTGCTCTCGCTGATTTTCCCAAAGCAATAAAAAAATACCTGGATAAATGATAATATTTTTGAATGCGGAACGCAGAACGCGGAACGCAGAACGCGGAACGCAGAACGCGAAACGCTGAACGCGAAACGCGGCAGCCTCATGTATTCAGCGTTTGGCGTTCTGCGTTTGACGTTCTGCGTTCCGTTAGTAGGGTTACTAAAAGCCTACCCAAAATAAGGTGTAGTTGTTAAAAAAAATCTAATGTGATTTTTTTGTTGAAAATTTTTTGCTATCAATCTTTTATTATCTTGCCGCTATGATCCCAACCGAAACCGTTATCCGAGATATTGAACAATCCGCACTTGAGCTAAGGCAAGTATTGGGTGGTTTCTCACCCGAACAGTTTAACCAACGCCCCCCATTCGGTGGCTGGTCACCCGGCCAAACGGCTGAGCATATCCTTCTTTTCGATATACTAATCAATCGTACTTTGAAAGGAGAAATTAAAAAACCCGACAGACCGTCTGATAAAAAAATTCCTTTTATTCTTTCTGCATTTGAAGATTTGCAGGGGCAGTCAGACGCGCCGGAAGCCGTCTCCCCGTCCGATACACTCAAAGATCCTTCCGCATTGACAGAGAAAATCAACCTGCAACGTCAGCAACTTATTTGGACGGTAAAAACGATTGACCTTTCTCCCCTCTGCCTTTCCTTTGTTCACCCTTCGTTTGGCGAATTGACAAGATTGGAATGGATATATTTCAGCATTTCCCATACAGCAAGGCACAGCAAACAGCTTCGCGGCGAACATATCAACCGCCGGGAAACGGTAAAAAAATAATTTTGAAAGGCAGTTGAATATGGCTAAATAAAAGGGGTCAGAATAGAAATTCGACCCCGGTGTAAAATCCAATATCCTGTGAAAACCATTGCAATATTATTTAATCCGATTTCCCGAGTCAAGGGTATTGCTACCTGAATATTGCAGGTATTACTACGTAAAATTTTGCCGGATTGCTTATCGGGAGCTTTGATCCATTCATCGATAAAAGAAGCTTTCCCATCGAAATGATTCTTTTCTATCCTGTATTATCTTCATCTTTACTGTACCAATCCAATGAAAAACAAATGAATCCCTAATCCCTAAAAAAACCAAAATCCTTTATCCCTTTATCCTTATCCTGTGAAACACGAAGACCGTACCCGGGCAAATGCAATGAAGTTTAACAAACATATTTTTCCCTGGGTAATCACTAAGCCGCAAAATTTTTTGCGGCTTTTTTATTTATTGACTGAGGAAGTTGCAGAAATCATCAGGCATGTAAAATTTTTCATGTCGGTAGCCTGATTCACTTTAAATTTTTCTGATGATTTTAATTATGCAGGTATGCAGACCCGGTAGAGATTTGTATACTTGGCGACCGGATACTCCCGTAAATCGCCGGGGTTTGTAACTATTTTCTTTTTCCGAACTTAATCGGCATGGAAACCAATCCATGAGGTTCGTAGGCGAAATCGAAGGGAAAAACACGACGTCATTATAAAATATATCAGCACGCATCAATTGCAGGCTTTAATAGAAAGTCAATTTTTCCCATGTCATTGAAGCTTTTTCAAACGTATTATTTACAGTTTAGGTTGATATTGAATAAGAAAATCAATTAAAATAACTGGCACACTATGATAAAAATAGATACAATGAAATGTTTCTGTATGCTTTTCCTTTTTCTTGAAATGAATAGCGTACATGCCCAGCTAAAGAATTATTATCCTCCGACAGGCAGGCTGGTTGATGCGGGCGGACACTTATTGCATTTGCGTATAATGGGGAATGGTAGTCCTGCCGTGATCATGGAAAATGGGAGTGGTGATTTTTCATTTATCTGGAGTCTGGTGCAGCCTGAGATTGCAAAATCCACGAAAGTGGTTACTTACGACCGGGCGGGATACGCCTGGAGCGAAACTGGTCCGGCACCACGGACTGGCCGGCAAATTGCATTTGAATTGCATACAGCGTTGCGGAATGCAGGAATAAAAACGCCATACATTCTGGTTGGACAATCATATGGAGGATTCCTGGTGCGGAGTTTTGCAAGATATTATCCCAAAGAAGTAGCAGGTATGGTGCTGGTGGAAGCGCTCAACGAAGACAGCAGGATTATTATCCAGGGAAAGCCGATGCGTATCCGGGAATTTGCACAAGAAAGGCAGGCTCCGCCCCCACAAATGATGATGCGCAAAAAAAATGTTGCTGAAAACAATCAACCGGTGGTATTGGACACTGCTATTGAACCGATGTTTAAAAAACTGCCCCTTGAAGTGCAGCAGATGCAGGCATGGGCCCAATCACAGCCTGTTTTTCGTGCAGCCAGCGATAGTGAAATGACATGGTCGCCGGAAGATGTGGCAGATATGTATGCACATAAAGGTGAGGCCGGATATATGTTAGGCAATATTCCTTTGATCGTTTTAACCAGGGGAAGCGGTGGATATGAAGGCTGGGCTGATTCGGCAGAACTCGAATCGGAACGATTGCGATTGCAGGAAGAATTATCCTATTTATCTACCAATAGCAGGCATATCATTGATACGAATAGCGGTCATAATATACACCTCGAAGATCCTAAAACCGTGATTGATGCCATCAGGCAGGTATTTGACGCTGTAAAAAAACGATCAAAATTAAATCGTTGAAGCGCCGGATTATTATGGTTTCGAAAATCCATAATCCAGTATCCGGCGCAGATATTTCTTATCCTGGATGATCCAGGTTACCTCGTAGCTTCCTGCATTGTCTTTATTCAACATGTATACGTACAGTCTGCGTTTGTCAGCTGAAAAGTACACCGCGTCAGCAGAATTAAACACAGGATTGTACAAGTCCGCTATGGCAGCAGGTGGCATATATATGGTATCTGTTCCCATAATGACTGTTATTGCTTCCATGGTAGTCTTTGGCAATTTCCCATAGTCGCCATAATATGGTTTGCCATCTATTTTTAGGAGGTATTTTTCTTCATAGCCCAATTTGTGTTTGGTTCGATCGAATATGCCGGTCTTCACACTAACAATGATATTGGTTCCATCGAAGCGCATGGAATTATTATCGTACCTGGAGATTTCTAATTTTTTTAAAGGCGTTTTTCCCAGGCTCTCTTCAATGCCGCCAATGGTGAAGGAAGCGAGATCGCTTCGGATATCCTTATCGTATACCCTCGAAAAACTTTCATTTTTTTTCCGGTAGTCGGAATGGTCCCCATCCTGGGCCCGGCAAATAATTCCATAACAGCAAAGAGTAATTAACAGAAGTATGCGCATATAGTTTTTTTGTTACAACGCTCCGGCTTGGCCGGTAATTTTGCAAGGTGATTTTTCTTCCCTGCAATTTCCGCATTTTATTATCATCGGCTTGTAAATAAAAACCAATTTCTTCCATCATTCATTTGTTTTTTTAAATGCAGAAGGGGTTTGCCCGGTGAATTTTTTAAATGCCCGGTTAAATGCGGCTTTAGAGTTGAAACCACATTCAAATGCAATACCAAGCAGGCTGAAATTTTTAAATGTATCAGCATGGATAATTTTTTTTATTTCTTCCACCCGGTAAAAATTAATGAAATCAAAAAAATTCCTTTGTTCATACATATTAATGACCTGTGATAAATGATTCGGCGGCACTTTCATAATTGCTGCCAGGCCGAAAAGTGTCAGCTCTTCGTCCATATAAGGTTTATCCGATTCCATTACTTTCAAAAGGGCGTCATGTATTTCTTTTGAACGGTTTGAACTGAGACCGGATTTAACATATTTAGGAGAAGTCTCTTTGCTTGTATCCGGAATAGGCCTGATCATATCTTCAATATTTCCCAATTCTTTCAATACAAGTACAGGTTGATTCAATGACTGAAAAATGGCTCTTTGTCGAAATCCGAAATAGCTCATCACTACTATAAAGCAATCTATAGATATTTTTAACATCGGCCGGTCGCCCAGTGGTTGTGAAGCTGTGTCGAACCATCTCATCAGGACACTTATAAAACCAACTATCCATAAAACCAACATTCCGAGGCTTAGTAACCATAGCCAGTCAAGGTATTTTTTTTCGGCATTTGAAAAAATATCTTCCACGTGCCGGCGGTATTTTAATAGAAGCAAAATAACGGAGAGGATATAAGCAAGCATACTGATCAGTTTTACCATGGATACCAATTTCACGGTTAGGTAAATATTGCTGTGGTTGTATACCTGTTCGCTCAGCATCAGGATGAAAAAAAGTAAAAAAGGTATGAAATGCGGCAGGTGGCGCAATTGAAAACGGAACCCCGGCCTGGTGAGCGCGCAAGTATAAAACCAAAAGACGGGCCCATGCACGAAAACCGAAGCATCGCTGAAATCGAAGAGTATATTTTCTAAAGTATGAATCGACTGTGGCTGGGTTTCTAGTATAAAATAAGTAGCCACATTGGAAAAAAAGATCGCCAGCCAGCAGATCAGGATCATATCGGCTAATTGTTTTTGCCTGCCTAAAATCAAAGCAATCGTGAATATGATCAATGTTGCTGTAGCAACATGCAGATAATGCATTCCTGTTTTTTTATGAAGATACGATCCGATTCAATTCAGAAATCTGGTAAAGGGATCAGTTTTCAGGCACTGGTATCATCTCACAGGCACAGCGTATCATCTTGCACGATGCAGCATTTCAGCTAACACTTCGAAAGATATTTGCTTGGTTCACGGATTATAAAACATAAAATTTTTATTATGACGCATCCGGCAATTATCAGGACAGAACATTTGCAAAAAGTTTATAAAACAAACCAATCGGTCACAAATATTATCAATGACCTCGATTGTAGCATTTACAAGGGAGAGTTTACCGTCATCATGGGCAGTTCGGGCTCAGGGAAATCCACTTTGCTTTATTTATTGAGCGGATTGGAGAACCCGACCGACGGAAAGATATGGTTTGAAACCATACCTGTACATGGAAGAAATGAAAAAGAGCTTGCGTTGCTACGACGGAATCATATTGGGTTTGTATTTCAGGATTATAACCTTGTACCTAGTCTTACCCTGTTGGAAAATATCCTGGTGTCTGGGTATCTCAATTCAAAAAACAGGATACAGGTAAGGCAACTGGCAACAGAGCTGATGGAAACACTGGGTATTCATTCATTAGCAAACCGGCTTCCTTCGCAAGTTTCGGGAGGGGAACAACAGCGTTGTGCGATTGCCAGGGCCCTGATCAACAACCCTCTTGTATTAATGGCTGATGAGCCCACGGGTAATTTAAATTCTGCTGCTGCAGAAAAAGTACTCAACTGCCTCGCAGAACTAAATAAGGCCGGGCAATCAATTATTATGGTAACACACGACCTGAGGTCGGCCTGCCGGGGCGACCGTATTCTTTTTTTACGAGATGGCCAGGTATTGGATTCAATTGGCTTTGATGAAATGGTTCCGCCGAAAGAAAGAGAGAAAATATTACTCGATTGGTTAAAAGCCAGGCAGTGGTGAAAGTATTCTTTACAATAACAATTATTTCAGTATGATGAAGAGTATATTTTTAGTTGTAAAAGCCAACTTCAGGCAAAGGAAAGCCCAGCAGGCGCTCGTTGGTATATCGATAGCGCTTTCTACGTTGCTATTTGCTACAGGCATGGGTATGCTGAAAAGTATCGAGCAACCATTTGACAAAGTGTTCAACAAATTAAAAGCGTCTCATATTTTTCTGTATTTCGATTACAGGACGGAAGATTACGAAAAAATTGCAACATGGTTCAAACAGCAACCGGAAGTGGAAAGGGTGAGTGGCTTGTCGCCATATATCACAATCAGCGACCCAATCATTTTTCAGGGAAAGAAGATAGATATGATGATACAGCTTACTGAGCACACTGCGGATCACCTCCTGCAGGACCAGGTTTTTGTCTTGCAGGGAAAGGGCAAATTGCATCCGGATAATGGGGAAATATGGCTGCCAAATTCGCTGGCTGCCAATTACAATATTCATCCCGGGGATACCATCGGCATTCCGGTGGGAACCGGGTTGTATAACATGATTGTATCAGCGACCATTGTTGATCCGCATTACAGTAGCGGTGTCATCAATCCCACACGTGCATGGATAAGCGAAGGCTCTCTCCCTTTTTTTGAACCAACGCTGCAATTAAATGACAATATGCTGGGCGTGAGATTGAAGGACCCTGCTTTTATCGATTTTGTCTGGCAACGGTTCAATGATCAGTATAACTATACTGGAAGCAGCCTTCAGTATGATCTGTTCAAATCCTCTTTTATTACCATTTATGTAATCATCGGTTCGGTGTTGCTCATCTTCTCGTTTGTAGGTATCCTGATTGCAGTATTTTTAATCAACGCCACCATATCCGCCAATATATTTTCTGATTATAAATTGATCGGCGTGCTGAAGGCACAGGGGCTTACACCGGGGAATATAATATTGATTTTTATTTTTCAATACCTGTTGCTATCGCTGATTTTTATTCCCCTGGGATTATTGGGATCCTTTTTTATTATAAAAGCTCTGTTTGCTTCCCTGATCAGATCGATCGGGATAACAGACCTCGATTTCAATTTGCTGATGCCTTTTATTAGCGCCTCATTAACCATTTTGTCAGCGACCATGCTGGTTAGCTGGTATTGCGGGCGCAAGGCCGGTAAAATCAGGCCGGCAAAAGCTATCCGGGATGGCGGCCCCGAAAAGAAAGAAATAAATAAAAAGCCAATGCACCTGCTTGCAAAATCTTCCTGGTCATTACCCGCATTGCTGGGTATTCATTTTCTGCTTGTTGATCGGCGAAGAACCTGGGTATCATTTTTGGCTTTGCTTTTCGCAGTTTGTATCGTTGTGTTTTCTGTAAATATTTCAAACTCTTTCACCGGATTGAAATACAATAAACCTGCCTGGGGTTTTGATAATGGGAATTTCCAGATTAGTATTCAGAAAGGCAGATTGATGCATGAACAGTTTATGGAAGCAATACTCAGGGAAAAAGAAATTCAATCTGTTGTGCCTTATAGTTATCATGGCATGTCTATTTTATCTGAAACTGGAAAAGCTATCCAGGAAATTTATGGAAAAAGTTTTGACGGAGATATCGCAACAGCCGGCTTGGTGAATCTTGCAGGAAGACATCCGGCATCGATGGATGAAATATCAATTTGTATTGGCACGAGTGAAAAATTTCATAAGAAACTTGGTGACTCCATCAGGGTTTTCATTGAAGGGCAGCAGGAAACTTTTATCATTACTGGTATTTACCAGGATGTAAGTAACCTTGGCCAGGGATTCCGGTTGCCAGCGATTGCTATGAAAAATGTCAATCCGTTGTATAAGCCATCCAATTACAGCGTGCGCCTGCAACCGGGGGGAAATACAGATGACTATAAAAAATACCTTTACCATCAATTTGGCGGCACTATAAATATAGAACCAGGCATTGAAGACTCGATACCTGTGGTAAGTGTTGTAAACAGCATGCATGCCAGTTTGTTGATCATCTCCGTTTTTTTCATCATTGTCATGATCATTAATATAGGTAGCGATATGTCAATGACAGTGCGTGCATACAGGAAATCCTTTGGCATTTTTAAATCACTCGGATTTACTTGCCGGCAATTGCGGTGGGTGCTTGTTTGGAAAACATTGTGGCAACTTATTGCTGCATTTATATTCGGCCTGCCATTGGGAATATGGCTAAGTCCATTATTGATGAGTATAATTACCAAAAATATAGGGCTGGCCAAATTCCCTTATCTCGCCGATTTTTCAGGTACGGCTTTGATGATACCTCTGATTCTTTTTTTTGGAACGCTGAGCGCATGGTTTGCTGCGCGCCGTACCACGCTCATCAATCCAAGGATATTAATAGTAGAATGAATGACATTCAAACAAAAAATTAATACAATGAAAATTTTTATTTGCATTTTTTTACTTATCCATCAATTGGAACGAGCCATTGCACAAGCAAATCCTATACAAAAAAGAGTAAACGAATATTTAAGCCAGGTGTATGCACATCATGCGATGCCGGGGTTTTCGGTAGTCGTATTGAAAGAAAGTAAAACTATTTTTTCCAAAGGCTTTGGGGTTGAAGTATTGGGACAACAAAAACCATTCACTCCCAATTCTGTGGTTGGTATCGGCTCAGTGACAAAATCACTCACGGCTCTTGCCATAATGCAATTGGTGGAACAACAAAAAATAGACCTTGATAAACCTATTGTATTTTATTTGCCATGGTTCAGGACAGCCAATAAGGAAAGAAGCGATAAAATAACTGTAGGCATGTTGTTGAATCACACTTCAGGGATATTCGGAAATGCAACGAATAGCAATGATATGACAGATAAATCGACCGAAGGCCTGGCAAGGGCATTGCAATCAGTTTATCTAACAAGGGAACCCGGTATTTCATATGAGTACAGCAATCTCGGTTACTGCATTGCAGGCCTTATCGTTAATAAAGTTTCTGGCATGCCTTACACGAGATATGTGGAAGAAAAAATATTCCGGCCATTGGATATGTCCCGCACGACTACGGATCATGAATTGTTTGACAAATTACAAACCATTTATGGGCATTACCCCGGAATAAAAAATGGCATCCCCGCTAAGCGGATTATTGAATTAGAATCAGGAGAATATATTCCTGCAGGGCTACTTACCAAATCCTGTGCGTCGGATTTAGGGAAATATATGATGATGATGATGCATGGAGGTATTTATCACGGTCATCAAATCATTTCTGAAAAAAGCATTCAGGCGGTATGGACAGCAAGTATATCTTTCCCGGGACTTAAGAAAGAACAAGGTGGTGAAGGGAAGAATTCCCACTATGGCCTGGGTTGGGAAATTTCGAATATAGATGGGCGTGATATTATATATCATGGTGGAAGCACAGGAACCAGTTCGGCAGTTGTGGTGTTCGATCTCAAGAAACAAATTGCTGCTGCCATCGTTATCAATATTGATCTCACTTTGATTGATGAGTATAGGTATCAAACATTGCTGAATATTGTTAATAATATATTGCACCTGGCGGCCGAGGAGCCGGTAACCGATTATGGCATTTACCGGATAAAAGATCCAAGCAGAAATAATTATGAGCTGGATAAATCATTTGCATCAAAATATACGGGCGAGTATATTTCCTTGGCCGGCGGGCTTTGGATGTTTGACGGAGCAGATATGAATATCCGTGAAAATTCCAATGGAGAACTCGAAGCGTCGATATATCGTGGGAAACAAGTGATATACCAGTTTGACCTCGATTTTGTAAACCGCTCATCGGCTGTCAGCCGGAATATTTTTATACCGGGACAAGTACGGTTTAAAATAGCGCCTGATGGTTCGGTAAGCAGTTTGTTTTTTAATGGCACTGAGTATATCAAACAAAATGATTTTTTACAGGTTAAATACCGAATGGTAAAATCAGCCGATGGGTATATTCAATTTAAACTGTCGGTAGATTGGCGGATTGAATGGGTGGGATCGTATTTTAAAGCTTATTCAACATGCCAACGTGATTTGATGCTGGAAGGATGTATAACGGATGTTGATTCAGTTGCAGGACCTGAGTTTATCAGTAACCGGTTGAAGAAATATGCTATCCGGTTTAGCGGGATACCTCAGTCTGAAAATGCAGGCCGGTTGGTATGGAAAGAAAAAAGCATGATCAGTGAGAAGGATGGCGGCGTATGGCAGCATATTGTTCTATCTGCCAAATCGGGTAATCATGCCTGTTATTTATTGCTGACAACGCCCCAAACTGCATTTACCTCGGAATTGCAAAAACTGGTAAGCCCATTGATAACAACTTTCAGGTTTAATGAATGATTAGGAAACGCAGAACGCTGAACGCTGAACGCTGAACGCTGAACGCAGAACGCTGAACGCAGAACGCAGAACGCTGAACGCAGAACGCTGAACGCTGAACGCAGAACGCTGAACGCAGAGAGCTTCTTGCGTTTCACGTTCAGCGTTTAGCGTTTAGCGTTTCACGTTCCGCTTGTGGCCGGATCCCAGTAATTACCTGACAACAGCAGCAGGTTGATCATTTTGATGCTGTTATCGTAATAATCAAAAGATTCCAATTTAAACAGGACGATATAATCCCATAACCTGTTCAGCCAGTGTTGATTTTTTTTATCCACCATCGCTGATACGGCGAATGGCGTAATAAAACTCAACGCTTCATAATTTCGTTTTTTCAGATCTTCTCCACCCAATGTATAGCCGGCGGATATATTATCCGGATCATCCTGCGTTGTTTCGCGTATCCATCGGTTAATTTTTTCAAGAATTATTTTTGACCGGGGGTCGCCGTTTTCGAGATAATCGGTGGCAATGCGCCAGGGTATGCGGCAGGCATTGTAATTATAAAGACCATCTTTTTGTGATTCGAGATATCTCGGGCGCGCAGGCTTTGCATCGCGGTCGATATGCTGTATAAAATCTGGCAGTAATCCTGCTTCGGTGCTGTATTTTTTTTGAAGATTTTGAAATAAAATATAATTATTATCAAGTACTTTATCCCACTTCAGGTCGCCGGTTGCATTTCGGAATGTTTTGAAATGAGCGGGCATAAAATCAGAGGACCTCATATCAAAATAATCCCTGCTTTCTTTTTCAACGGCATCACTTAACAATACCGAATATGTTTTCTGGTTTATTTCCTGCAGCATGATCGATGAAATCATGACGCTCGCCTGGTGCAGGTAATCAATGCTGCCTTTGCTTCCCCATTGCTTATGTGCAAGCAATAATGAATAAGCAATATCCATGTCGCCATCGGTGGCCGAACTGCCATCGACATTTTTACAATCTTTTTCCTGTGCCCAGGACATCAGGTAAGGATGGTGTTTGCTATGGTGTGATTGACAATAGCGGAAAAGACCATCATATATTGTTTTTGCTGCAGTATCATATCCAGCCATCAATGCAACGATGATCATGCCATAACCCTGTCCTTCCGAAACACATTGTTTATTACCGCGCGTTTTTTCAAACCATATATAATATTCCCCGTTTGCGCAAGCATCCCGTATATAACGTTCTTTCCATTCATTATAAAAGGAGCGAACCGAATCATCCATCGTTTCTTGCAACACATGATCGGGCAGTATGGTCCCTCTAAAATAATGCACATGTTGGGGAAATGGGTAGGAAGGCGCCTGAGCTGATGAATACGTTACAGCATTAAACAAGAGGGCAAAAAAACTAATAAAGATTTTAAAGGGCATATTGCAAATATCCGGATTAATGTCGCTATCCATACAGTGAACGAAACAAGTGGATGTTAATTATTACCAAATCCAAATAGTCTGATATTATTTTTATTTCATCAATTTTATTTTGTGACGCAATTCTTGAGATTAATCAAACGATTTTGATTTTAGTCTGAATCGGGCTATCTTAGGTTTTCATTTTACAACTGATCATGGGATTGATGCTAGGGAGAAAAAATCATTATTCATCCAAATTGCGTGTTTATGCATTTCGCCAAGCCAAGACTTAGTTTCTGGCAGATCATCAATATGAATGTAGGTTTTTTTGGCATTCAATACAGTTTTGGTTTGCAGCAGACTGCTATCAACCCGCTTTACAGTTTTCTTCATGCAAAACCAGAGGAACTGCCTTTATTGAATCTTGCTGGGCCGATGACTGGCCTGCTGATTCAGCCGCTTATTGGAGCATTGAGCGATAAAACCTGGCATCCGCGTTGGGGTAGGCGCAAACCCTTTTTCCTGATCGGGGCCGTCTTTTGCAGTTTATGCCTTTTTGCTTTTCCATTCAGCAGGGCGTTGTGGATGGCCGTTGGTTTGCTCTGGATACTGGATGCGGCGAACAATACGGCCATGGAACCCTACCGGGCATTCGTAGCCGATAAATTACCTGCTTCACAGCTCGCAACGGGTTTCCTGACACAAAGTTTTTTTACAGGACTGGGTATTACCCTGGCAAATATTTCTTTATTCCTATTTCAACAGGTTATTACCGGCGAAACCGCAGCAGGAATACCTTATTGGGTTTTTGGATCTTTTTTTGTTGGTGCAATTTGTTCCATCGGATCTGTTTTATGGTCCGTTTCCACAACGCCTGAAATTCCACCGGATGAAGAAGAGTTAAAAATAATCAGGTCGCATAAAAAGGGAATCTTCCAGCCATTTATTGATATTTTCTCGGCAATAAAAGACATGCCCAAACCGCTGTGGCAACTTGGCCTGGTGTATTTGTTCCAGTGGTATGCCATGTTTTGTTATTGGCAGTACATTTCACACAGCATCGCAAAATCGGTCTGGCATACCAGCTCCGAAGAAAACAAGGCCTTATATGAACAGGCAACAGGATGGACGGGGCTTGTCAATGGATTTTATAATATTGTAACTTTCATGTCGGCCTTTGGCTTGGTTTGGCTCGCAAAAAAGATCGGAGCCAAAACAGTGCATGTTGTCTGCCTCATGTTCGCGGCCGTTTCTTTGTTTATCATTCCAACAATCGTGAATAAATATTTTTTATTTGCACCGATGATCGGGTTTGGCATTGCTTGGGCGAGTATGATGGGAGTGCCTTATATTATGATCGTTGGCAGCATTCCCAAAGAAAGATATGGCGTGTATATGGGCATTGTGAACATGATGATCGTTATCCCCATGATCATACAAACACTTTCCTTCAGGTATATATACGAAAATTTCCTGGGCAGGAATCCGGGCAACGCCATCAGCTTTGCGGGCGCATTGCTTTTATTGGCATCTTTTGCAACAATGCTGATAAAAACAAAACAGACAACGCCTGAAAATCATTATCATTTAACTTGAAATCCTATTGTTTTGTATAATTATACGCTTCATCAACAAATCAATAATGCCCTATTAAATAACCAGGTATCCATTGCCGGTAGAGACAATATGTTCTATACTCGGTTCGTGGCAAATGCAGCTGCGATCCATACATTGTATATGGAGTTGTACGAGGCGCATCCCGCTGCCGCCACCGGGTTTGAGCGACTGTTGCAAACGATCATCGACGGTTATACCAGCCGGCCGGAATCATTGAAACAAAATGACGAGGAAAAAGAAGAGAAGGGCCATTGGTTTTTGAGCAATGAGATAACTGGTATGAGTTTGTATGTTGACCGGTTTTCCAGTGATCTGAATGGCCTTAGCGATAAGCTGGAGTATTTTAAAAAACTTGGCGTTAATCTTTTGCACCTGATGCCGGTTTTTAAAAGCCCGCCCGGAGAAAGCGATGGCGGTTATGCTGTTTCGGATTTCAGAACGGTTGATGAACGGTTTGGAACGTTGGAGGAACTGCAATCCCTCTATCAAAAGATGAACAGGCAGCATATTTACCTGATGCTCGATATTGTACTCAATCACACTTCCCATCACCACGAGTGGGCAAAAAAGGCAAAAAAAGGCGAACGCAGGTACCAGGATTACTACTATATGTATGAGGACCGGTCCTTGCCGGATCAATTCGACCGTAGCATGCCGGAAATTTTTCCTGAAAGCTCTCCCGGCAATTTCACTTACATAGATGCCTGCAAGAAATGGGTGATGACTGTTTTTCACAGTTACCAATGGGATCTGAATTATAAAAATCCGATGGTATTGGTAGAAATGCTGGATACCATTTTCTTTTATGCCAACCTGGGCGTGGATATTTTACGGATAGATGCGCCTGCTTTTATTTGGAAACAATTGGGAACTACCTGCCAGAACTTGCCGCAGGCTCATACCATCCTGCGACTAATCAAGCAGTGTGTGCAGGTGGCTACTCCGGGTATGGCTTTGCTGGGAGAAGCTATTGTGGCACCTAAAGAGATTATGAAATATTTTGGCAGCGGACCATACACTGCCAAAGAATGTGATTTTGCATATAATGCCACGCAGATGGCCCTGCAATGGGATGCATTGGCAACAGGAGATACCAGGGTGATGCTGGCAGCGCAACATGAATTATCTCAAAAACCATATGGCACATCCTGGATCACTTACACACGTTGCCACGATGATATAGGCCTGGGATACGAGGATTATATGATTCAGCATGCGGGCTATGATCCCATCGCGCATCGCAAATTTTTGCAGAACTATTATTCAGGAAATTTTAATGGCTCTCCTGCAACCGGGGCATTGTTTTCCGTAAATCCTAAAACACAGGATGCAAGGATCAGCGGCTCACTGGCATCATTATGCGGATTGGAGAAAGCCATCCGTCAAAATGACGAATATAAAATTGAAATCGCTGTCAGGAAAATACTGCTCATGCAGGCGCAGAGCTTTTTTATCGGAGGCATACCAATCATTTTTTACGGCGATGAATTGGGATATACGAATGATTATTCTTATTTGCAGGACCCGGGAAAAAGTTATGACAACCGGTGGATGCACCGCCCTGTAATTGATTGGGAAAAAAATAAAAAGATAGATATTCCCGGAACCATTGAGGAACGCATCTTTTCGGCAACAAAAAAATTAATCGCAACCAGAAATAAATTATCTGTTGTTAGTGATTATAAAAACCTTACCTGGCTTTCACCGCATAATCTGCATGTGGCCGGATATCTTCGCACAGATACTACAAGGAGATTGTTTTGTTTATTTAATTTCAGCGGGGAAAAAGCCGGCCTCGGCTGGTTTGCATTCAGGGAGCATGGCCCTAGGCCCGAAAAACTGCATGATCATTGGAAAGGAATAGATATCCATATGGGTTCAGATGATGCATTGCTGGTAATAGAACCATATTCTTTCCTGTTGCTGGAAGCCACGTGATGCGTGTATCTATCCTGAGGCGTCATATGTGAGACGTAAAAAATGCGATGCAACCGTTTCATGCATTTGACATTTCAGGCTTGACGTCTCACGAAGAAATATGAAATTTTTACAGTGATTTATTAATTATTCCAACTTCCCTTCCTTCGCTTTTGCTTTCATCTGGTCATTGGCCATTACGCCCACTTCAACCCTTCTGTTCAAAGCTCTGTTTGATTCCACATCATTCGGGTATTTCGGTTGTGCCTCACCGTACCATTTAATATCAAAACGATTTGGAGCGACTCCTTTCGACTGCAGGTATTCACTGACCGCATAAGCTCTTTTTTTAGAAAGTTCCATATTGTATTCAGATGTTCCTGTGTTATCCGTATGGCCTTCAACGAGGATATTGGTTTCCGGGTATTTCACAAAAACTTCCGCTACGCGCTGCAGGCTGACTTTTGCTTCATCGCTGATAATGCTGGAATTGATTTTAAACAGCAACCCGGAATTGAAAGTCATGTTGATGCCTTCACCCACGCGCTCTACCTGTGCGTCTGGCAC
>Ga0209069_10000185_pt1 | contig 25658 bp, 15 predicted proteins | sample Str013_2_FD_187202 | JGI IMG/M metagenome (GOLD analysis project Ga0209069, IMG submission 187202) | Freshwater sediment microbial communities in response to fracking from Pennsylvania, USA - Straight Creek_MetaG_SC_2013 (SPAdes) (version 2) | ecosystem: Environmental > Aquatic > Freshwater >...
GTCGAAAGCACGAACAATGCGAGCGCGCGCTGAGCCTTCAGCCATCCGTCCCCAGAGGCGATCCGAAACGCCTCTGCGCCAGAGGCGTCTGGCGCAGAGGCGAGCAAACCCGCTTCTTCTCTGAGCCATTTGGCCTCAATCGCAGATGCGATGGCGGCTTCCGCGTCGCAAACATCGGAAAGGCATTTTATCGCGGTGGCTTTATCCGCCATTGCAGCCTTTTGCGACTGCAAGAACGCCAGCGCGATTTCCTTCGTGGAAAGGCGCTTGAGGCGGCCGATATCGGAACTGGGCAAAAGCTTTTTGATGGCATCGGAAGCCATGGCTTTCAACCTAAGGTTATGAGCTGAGGACGCAATCGGTTCTTGAAGCGCAAAGTTATCCGATTCGCGAAGCAGCGCCTACAAATGGTGGTTGTTATTGCGGGCCACCGCATAGATTCTTAATGAAAAGTAAATTTCGCCTTTAGGCCGTAAAGGGCGATCGCATCTACGATGTCATCACCGGCCTTGAGCCGGTGATCCAGAAAAAAATCGCATCCTTTCCTGCTGGATGACGGGGTCGAGCCCGGCCATGACGACGAGAGGCTTGGCTATGCCTCGGAAAAGGGCGCAAATTGCGGGCGTTAAGAATCTATGCGGTAGCCCTGCACAGTAAGCCATCATCGCCAAGACCTGGCGCCGCATATCGCACCGGCGCAGCCGCACAGCCGCTTGCCTCAAGTTATCGAATAGGCGGGAAGATGCTGAAAGATCCAGGTTTCGCTAATCGCGTCGCCGCCTTTCTTCAGATACATTCGAAGGTCCACAGGCTCCGGCGCTGCCGGTGTGAAGTCGAAGGTCACGCGCCATTTGCCGGCGTCCACCACAGGATAAGCGACATCGCGCTCGATTTTTCCGGAAGGCGACGTTACGACGACATCCACATCGCCGCGATGCGTCAGTTCCGGCAGCTTCCCGCCGCTGAAATCGACGACGTATTTCACAGTCCCCTTTGGGCGTGGCCTTCCTGGTATCCCGCCCGCGCCTATTCGCGTCGAGATCACGCGGGCAAGCGGCGCGGGGTAAGGTTCCTCCTGCCGCCAATGCAGTCTATACCGGAAATGCTTATGATCGCCGGCATTATAAGGATCCTTCGGCGACCAATAGGCGACGATATTATCGTGGATTTCATCGTCGGTCGGAATTTCAACAAGCTGAATGGCGCCCGCGCCCCAGTCGCCCTCCGGCTCCACCCACACGCTCGGCCGTTTCTCATAGAACGTTCCGTCGTCTTCATATTGTCCGAAGCGTCGTTCGCGCTGAAGGAGCCCGAAGCCCTTGGGATTGGTTTCGTTGAAGGAACTTGTCTGAACTGAATTGGGGTTGTTCAGCGGCCGCCAAATCCGTTCGCCTGTGCCGGACCAGATCGCCAGCCCGTCGCTGTCGTGAATTTCCGGACGCCAATCGACGGCGTGCTTGCGGTCGTGCTTGCTATACCAGAACATGCTCGTCAGCGGGCCGATGCCGACGCGCTCGATTTCGCCGCGTGGGAAGAGATGCGCCTCGATATCCATCAGCGTGCCGGTTTCCCTTGTAGTTAGGAAACGGTAAGCGCCGGAAATACGCGGCGAGTCTAAAAGGGCGTTGATGACGACGCCCGGCTTTCCCTGCATCGGCTCAAGCCAGAAATGCGAGAAGCGCGGAAATTCCTCGGGCGCCGGCATGGCTACATCGATCGCGAGACCGCGCGACGATAGCCCATATTGCATGGTTTCACCGGGCGTGCGGAAATAGGACGCTCCGAGAAAAGCAAGCCAGTCGGGCTTGCCGGGCGCGGTTAGAACTCGAAATCCAGCAAATCCCGTGTCGGCCGGCAGATCCCGCGCGAATTCGCTCTTGCCGTAATTGAAAAGGCCCGATGCGTAACGGACCTCGCGCGCGATTTTTTCGCCAGAGACGATGAAGATCCGGACTGGGTCTTTGAAATATTTACCGACGTGAAAGAGTTCGATCGGATAAGGCCCTTCGCCGTCGGACCAGATGTCCCATTCCGGCCGGAATCTGATCTGCTGATATTCATCGAAGTCCAACCGCTCGATAAGCTCAGGCTTCGGTATCAGTGGCCGCTGGTATGGGCGCAAGCTTATGTCCCGCGCCCATCCGATCATCGCGTCGAAGGAGAAAGCGACCTCCGGCCCGAAATACAAATCCGGCTTAGGAGCCGCCATTCCGCCGGCCGCCTTCAACATCGCGAACGAAACCGCGCCGCCAGCAAGCAATGTGCGCCGATCGATCATGCACAATCTCCCATAAATGCCGGGCCGCTTCCGTGGAAGCCCAGCATGACCGGTAAAACGACGGTAGACAGAAATCTAGGTGTTTGTTGTTGTCCAAGACATTGGTCTACAATAAGGCGTAGACGCTGAAGAACGAGCCCGCAGTTTGGCAGCACCGGCCGAACCTCCTACCCAGACTCGATATCTACAACCCGATTGCAAATTTCTACGCTGAATTTCGCGTCTCTGAGCAGCAGCGATAGGGCTCTCAAACTCTCAACATCTTCTTCGGGCCTGAAGACGCAAGTGAAGCGTCCATGCCTTCCCGCGAAGTTTCTAAAGAACTCGTTCGCGATGCCGCCACCTTCCTGGATTTCTCCACCAAGAACGACACGTTCTGCATCGCGGCGCGCTTTATCCAGGATACTTGCCGGAACTTCGGCGGCGCAAACGACCACATCGGCGTCTTGGAGGGCCCGCAAGCCGCGCAATGTAAGATCGCCCGCGTCCTTCGGGCTTATGAGAAGCGTCGCACGCGGTTGCCCGCTGGCCGCCGTGCTTGTGCTGAATAGCTGCGTGAGTTTGTCTCCGGCCTCCGTCGTGCGGCCCTGAAGGACGAGCGCGCCAATCTCGCCGTCGACTACAGTCTCCCAAAAAGCCCGGCGCTCCGGCGTTTGGGAGAAGACCTCGCCCGCCCGCTCTCGATTGCCGCCGATAAAATCGGCCAGCGCACCGAGCCGGTCTGGAAGCAAAATCTCAACTTGCTCTCGAATTCGGCGCGCCAGCACCGGCGCGCTGCCCTCTGTCCCGATGGCGACGGCCACCTTTCCCCGGTCCACGATCGAAGGCGTAATGAAGGTGCAATACTCCGTCCTATCGACGGCATTAACGAGGATCCCCGCGGCGCGCGCGCGGGTCGCGATGGTGACGTCAGCCTCCGACCCGGTCGCGGCAATGACAACGAAGGCGTTTCCGAACTCCGCTTGCGCCGGGTCGCCGATCTCGCCCTCAACGCGACCGGACGCAACGAGGCGCGCGATTTCTTCGTTGAAGGCTTGCGCGACGCAACGCAGCCTCGCGCCGGTTTTTGCAAATAGCCGCAGCTTATTCGCCGCCACCGCGCCTCCACCTAGAACGAGGACGATGCGGCCGTTCAGATCGAGAAATACGGGAAAGTAGCGCATGTGATTTGGAGCGGGATTGCCGTTAGCCCGCCGCCTTTGCCGTCAGCCGGTCGAAAATGATCTGAGCGACGGTCTGATAATCGCCATCGAAATGATGACCGCCCGGCCGTTGGACGATCTGCGCCTTGGCCAATTCGGGAAAGACACAGGCCGTCTCATTATCGTCCTTCTCATCGGACCCGTAGAAGCACATCACCTTCGAGAAGGGCAGCGACGAAAGCTGTGGGCGGACATCGAGTTCCGTCGATGTACTCATGCCAAGCCACCCCTCAACCGTCACTTCGAACTCTGTCGTCGGCTCGAGGCCGATCAAAACCAAGGTCTGCACGGCGTTTTGCATGACGGGATCGAACTTATCCCAAATGAAGGGAATGATGTCGGCCCCCAGAGAATAGCCGACGATATTGACTTTTCGAACTTGCCAAAGCTTCGAATAGTGAGCGGTGATCTGCGTGATGTCCGCGGCAATTTTGGTTGGATCTTTCTTTTGCCAAAAATAGCGGAGGGAATCTATTCCGACGATGCCAATGCCCCGCTCGGACAAATATTCGGCGATCTGCTTGTCGATGTCGCGCCAACCGCCATCCCCGGAGATGAAGACAGCCAAGCCGCGGATCTTGCCCTTGGCTGGAAGTTCGATCAGAGGCAAGCCTGCAAGCGGCCCAGCAGGCGCCCCGCCGATATCGAAGGCTTCCTGGATCGCGGCATCTATCTTCGCTTCCGTATCGCCCGAAACCATTCGAAGCTTTGCGGTAGGGGCGGCCTTGGTGAAAGCCTCTACATCGGGCTGTGGCTGTTCGCTGGCGATGAGGGTCCAGTGGCCGGGAATTTGCCCAGCGGGTTCATAGGTAAATCGACCATTCTCATGCTTGATGTCTTTCACACCGCAAAGCACAAGTTTCGAAGCGAACACGGGACTCATTCCGATGCTGACGCCGCCAGCCGCCGTATTTTCCGGGGCTTGCGCCGCCGTAAGATAGGCCAGCGTGCCCCCCTGACCGATACCAACCATCACGGGCCACCGCCACGTAGTCATGCCAAGCTCACGCTCGGCGACACGGCCGATGTCTTCAAAATCGCCGAAAGTATAGTGGCAATCGGTATCGTCGCTTTCAGAGGTCTTCCTCATAAGATCGGGGAGGTCGATCAGCGCCACCGCGGCGCCTCTTTCGACGAATTTCTCAGCCTCCTGCCGCCTCTGAGGCGTAATGCCGTCCTGGTCGGAAATGAAGAGAGCGAACAGCTTCGGCTCTTCCTTCGGCGCGAGCACCGTGACCTCGCCGGCGGTGTCGTTGCTCACCTTGATCTCTCGCGGAGCCGCGCTCAATACAGCGGGAAGCAAGCATAGGCCGGCGAACGCAAGGCAAAGGTTGCGAAGAGCGTGGCGACTGGCGGCGAAGCTGGCTTTAGTCATGCGAAATGGTTTCCCTGGTTGGGCGAACGCGAGCGGGACTGCGAGCGATCAGTGTCGTAACGTCCACAAGCACCTTGGGGAGGGCGCCGCCTGGATAGGCCAAATAACGTGGCCGCCATTCTGGTTTGAATTTATTCTTAAACGAACGCAAACCCGAAAAATTATAAAACCTGTCGCCGTGGCGGAAAACGAGCATTCCGAAGCGATTCCAAAGGCTCGCAAGTCTGTGTTCGGGAAGCCCGGAAAGCGGCGCCATGCCAAGATTGAACCAGCGGAACCCTTCTTTTTTTGCCTGTTCCATGAGATTGATGAAGAGCAAATCCATCATGCCGGGCGGCGCATCCGGTGTGTGCCGCATCAGATCCACGGAATATTCTTCCTTGTCTGCGGACTTCCAAATATTGGCAAAGGCGACGATCTCCCCGAAATGCCATATTACGGCATGATCGTAGCGGCGCAAATACCGCTCAGACCAAAAGCCTAGAGAGAAGCCCTTCTCACCTCCTCCCCTGCTCGCAAGCCACGAGTCCGAAATGCGCTTCAATACCGGCATCAGCGGTTCAACTTTGGAAGCGGGAACAATTTCGAGCGTCGCCTCGGATCTTTCTGCTGCCGCCTTGGCCTGGCGGAGCCTGCGGCCCTCCTTCCCCTGGAGCGTGAATTGCGAAAGCTCGACCCAAGCTTCTTCCCCAAGTTTCGCCATGGAAAAACCTGCGTCGAGATAGGCAGGGAGATTACCTGTGGTCGCCTGGTAAAACACGGGTAAACCCCGATGGGTATCCACGATTTCCCGGAATTGCCACACCATCTCGTCGATGCGCCTTCCAGCAGGCACGACAGGGTCTCCCATTGCGATCCAGGTTCGCCCCTTCACGCCGTACATGATAAATCCATCGTCAGCCGGGTTGAATAAGAGGCGTTTATCGCCAAGAAACGCGAGATTCGCCTCTGCCCGCTTCGACGAAAGAATAATCGGAGATGCGCGAGCGAGTTCCTCACCTGTGGCCGGCATGGTCATGGCGGGCGACTTGTGCAGGAGCCGCCAGCTCAGGATGAGAAGAAAAACGACCGCAATTCCGAGGCTCGCCCGAAAGAAACGCGGGGCATTGGCGCGATAAGCGAAATCCCACCAGAGATTTTCCTGATAGCTTACGTCATGATATATGACTGCGCCAATCCAGATCGAGGCGATCGCCGCCACTAAAGCAGCCAGCACCCATTCGGTTGAAGGTTCGGCGTCGAGAATGCCGCCCTTGCGATAGAATTCCTCGCGTCCGAATACGAGCAGTCCCATAACCGCGAAACAGAGCAGCGCTTCCTCGAAGTCGATGCCCTTAAACAGCGAGAAGACCGTCGCAGCGCTAAGCAGGGCGACCGCCGCAATCCATGCGGACCGCAGGCGATGCATCAGGCCATAGCCGACGACAAGAAGGAGGGCGCCAACGACGCTGGCAAGGAAATGCGAGGTCTCGACAAAGGGCAACGGGATCGTCCGCCGAAGGATCGCCATCCGATCTTCAAGCGCCGGAAGTGCTCCTGAAATGAGCAGAACGAAGCCGCCGAGAAATACCGCGACTGCCGTAATGGCGGGTACGAACGGCTTTGCCGTCGCCACTACATTTGACAGCCCCGAAAAAAGACGCCCGCCCTGGCGCGCCTCATAGCTTCCCAACAAGGCCGCGGCGAGCATAAAAGGCACGAGGTAGTAGACAACACGGAAGAAGACGAGAGCGGCAAGCAACTCCGCCTGCCGGCCATCGCGCAGGGCCAGCAGAATCACGGTCTCGAAGACGCCGATTCCGCCGGGGGCATTGCTAATCACCCCAAGCAGCGTCGCGGCGATAAAGACGAGCACGAAAGCAGGGTATGAGACGCTCACCCCGGCGGGGATCAGAAACCAAAGCGCGAGAGAGGCGGCAACCGTATCTGTAAACCCGACAAGCACAGAGTAGATTGTGCCCCTGGGACCAGGAAGCCGAAGATCCCAACTGCCTATGGCGATGAAGCGTTGTCTTTGCGACGTGTAATATATCCAGCCGAAAAGCGCAGTCAGAATGGTAACGCCAATGACGAGATTCAGCATCGTGCTGAGATGATCGAGCGATGAAACGAAGCGCGGAGCGATCACAAGGCTTAGGCCGCCGGTGGCCGCCAAACCAAGCCAGAAGGTTGCCGTGCTCAGTATGCCGACAGCGATGATACGCGAAGGCTGCAGGCCCTTGGACTGATACATCCTGAGACGGATAAAGCCGCCTGTCAGAAGGCCGAATCCCAGCGTGAAAGTGAAGGCTTGGGAGATGAACGAGGTGAGGGCAATAAATCTCAAGGGGATCTGCACCGCCCCGACCTGTCTCAGCGCGAGAGCATCGTAACCGACGAGCGCCGCGTAAGACGCCGCGGTGGCGAGAAAGGCCAGCGCTATATGCGATGCCGGCACCCCTCCGAACGCGGCGCGGACTTGGTCCCAAGCCACCTCCTTCAGAAGGTGATAGAGTACGATCCAGACTGCGGTGACAAGCGTGACGGACGCCACTACCCCCGCGCGGCGCCAGTCGATCCGGGCGGCCCATCGGCGAAACGCAAGCTTGAACCTGTCTCTATTCGAACCACCGGTGAGGCCGATAACTGGAAAACGGTCTTCGCTCTTACGTATAATCGGGGCCTTAAGTTTTGGGAACGGCTCGGTCATTACCAGTTTTGATTTGACTATGTCGGATTGTAACAGCCGCACATGTCCGTGAAAATTGTGCGATTGGTCAAGACATAACCATCTTGCCGGGATGCGGCCACTGTGTTTAAGCGCCGATTAGAGGTTAATGTGGACAGGATGATGTTCAGGTCAAGGGGGCGCGTCAACTCACGGACGCCATAGGCGCATTATCTGTTATTTGCGGATCGAGGGATGAAAGCTATGATCTGACGAAATATTCTTAGAGGCATGCGCGGCCCCCGAGGCGCCATTGCACGAGTTGTACGCCCGGATAAATATCCGATGACGCGCACGGTTGGCAGTTATCGGTTCAGCGCCTCATTTTGCGGCGACGCCGCCAGCTAAGACCAAAGAGATGAATCGAACTCACTTATAGCTGAACGGCTTCGATCGCGGAATGCGAGCCGCCGCGCCTGTATTCATGCGCACGCCGCTGCTTCTCCCTGCTCGTTTTTGGGATCGAGCGGATAGGCAGCTGAAGTTCCGCCACGAGACGCATGAGTTCCGTCTGCCTCGAAGTACCCGTCTTGCTGAAGATATTTTGCAGGTGCGTCTTGACCGTGTTCTCAGACACGTCAAGCGCGAGCGCTGTTTCGAGCAGCGTTCCGCCCTTTGTAATCTGTTCGAGTGTGCGGGTCTCGGCGGGCGTCAAATTATAGCCCTCCGATAAACCGGCCGCCGACCATTCCAGCCTTTCCGAAGCCTGCGTAATGAAAAAGCTCGCGACCGCACTCTTCGCGGATGTTATCTCGCCGCCTGGGAGCGCCGCCATTGCGCCAAGCACGGTATTTGCGCCATTAGCGGGAGGCGCAAGGCAGATATTCAAACGGACCTTGGCAAGGGAGGATAGGCGGTTGCGGACGATCGACTCCAAGCCACTCAGAATGCTGGCCGTTGTGAGACGGTCTCTGCCCTGGAGGTATCCCTTGACCTGACGCACCGGCCAACCGGTTTCAAGCATCTCGCCGCCTGCGCGGTTCGCATAAAGAACCCTCGCATCGCTGGATAGAAGGATAACGCAGCTATTTAATTCGTCCAACGTCGCACAAACGGCTTCAAAGATAATGTCACTCACGCCGCCCTCGCACTACCGATACGCAGTTGGTGAACCTTAGACCTGAGACCATGGCCGGGCGTTGATAAACCCCACTTTTTTGCTCTGCTGAGACTGTAAAAACCTCGCCGGGCCTAAAACTGGAATGGGTGTGATTTTTTTATTGGCGGCTCCGCGACGGATTGAAATGGAGCAGGCTTGGCTTGCTAACACCGGGCGCCTGCTTAATGCGTTGCCGTTCTCTTGCGGGGCGCTAAAGCCGCCGGATCACGACGTGCCGTTGCCGTCGTCGCGGGCGAGATTTACGAGCGACTGCAAGCGGTTCATATCCAATATTCGCAAGCCCTTGCGCTCACGCTTGAGAATGCCCATCCGTTTCAGGCGATTGAGCTCTCTGGAAACGGCCTCGCGATGCGTGCTTACGCACGCAGCGAGATCTTTTAGAGTCGGAGCGGGAAAGATTAAGACCTCGCCGCCGGTCTTCTTCGCTTGCATTGCAAGTCTGAATAGCTCGGCGTGAATCCGGCTCGGAACAGGGAGCGTGCTGAACTCGAAAATCCGGTCGGAAAGGCCGCGCACTTGCGATGCAAGTCTTTTAATGAGGGCCATGCTAAAGTCCGGCTCGCCTCTCAGAAGCGTCATAAAATCCCGCGCGTGCATACTCGCCAACTCGCAGGACTCGATCGCCTCAATCGTCGCGGATCTGGGAGAGCCATCGAGCGCAGCGAGTTCACCGAACATATCGCCCGCGGCCAAAGTTCTTAGGACGACGGCGCGGCCATTGGCGGCGTAGAGACTAACCCGTAACGTGCCCGTCAAAATGAAATAGACGTCCGTACTTTTCTCATCGGCGGATAAGACTTCCTTCTTCGGAGCGAAACGCTGCACATGGCAGCTTCGCGAAACTCTCTCCAGAGCCTCGTCGGAGAGGGCGCTTAGGACGTCCACCCTTCGCAAGGCCAACACATTTCCGTCCATAAGCGCATTCACAATACGTTCGGCCGGCATCCTCTTCGTTCTTGTCGCTATTTCGCTAATTGCAGGTCGACCCATGGAAGCCACTCGAAATAATCTTCTGGGCTTTCTTATATATCATTCAATAAAGTACTTTTCATGTCCTTACTTGAATGATTCCTTTAACGGCCTGGACAAAAAGCGAAGCGCGCTTCTGCTTGGCAAAAAGAAATACGCCCCACCCTTCGTGCTGACGAAAGTTTCCAGGTTGCGCAGAACGAGCGGCCCTCTATGGGTCGGAATCGTGAATGTCTGGGAATTTCGGGACGTCGCTATCAGCGGGTCATTCTCTTTCCCAAGCCCGTGAAAATAAGGCGAGGAAATCCACGTCTGCTGAATGAACTCGAACTGCCTCTCGATGTCCGCGTTGATGGCCATAAAGAGAAGCCCGCGGACTTCAGCCTCGCTATTCCCGCGCTTCTCGACATATGGCCGCCCTACCCGGAAGATGCGGTGCCGGTTCGAGATTGCGATCTGGTCCTCGTCTCCTGGCTTTAGGCTATCGCGGGGGTTGGCACGCCGAATGTGAGCGCCTATGGGGCATTTCATTCCCTGTGGGTCATCCCTCCCAAGAAGAAAATCGTTGTCGATTGTGGGACGCTCCGTCCCGCTCGGATTGCCGACTAGGGACGTGCCATCCTTCCATCGGCCCACCATTTTGGCGGCGAGCCAGTCTCCGGTTATGCGCAAATCCGGCCATTCCTTTTGGAGCGACCGTGCAACGCCATCGAGGTAGGAATTAAATTCCGCGACGTGCTGTTCCAATTGGCGGATCACAAGAAATGTTCCGTTGCGGCCAAGGTCACGGGGCGATCGATAGCAATCGCCTCCAAACTGCGGCCACCGGCCGGGAAGGAGGCCGGGAGTTAATGGAAGGTCGTTATCGCAATCTTCCTTGGCTGTAACTTGAGGTGTTGGCGGGTAATAGCCGCGATTGTCGAGATAGCCGAGAATCATCTCCCCGGCTTCGACGCCATGAAGCGCGCTATTGGCCTCGTACCATTTTCGCGTGCCTTTGATGAGCGGTTGTGAGATTCCGTCGGCAAAACCGAACGGCTCGACGCTTGGCGTCTCCTGAAAATAAGGAACCGATCCGGCGAGTTCAGCGGCACCACCCTTACCTGGCTTCGGGAATTTGAGCTGCGTCTCTATGCGATGCACAACCTTCGCGCCGGCGCGTTCGATGTTTGCGAGTTCGGCGGCCTTAGCTTGATTAAGGGTTTGCGCGTCTTCGGCATAAAGTAGGAGGGCGGCGTCAACTTCATTTTTGCCGCCCCAGATCCAATTCTCCGGCGCATTTGGACCGGTGTCGGCCAGCAAACGCGACCGCCAGGGCGAGGCCATGCCATGCGCGAAAGCGGGCGGAAAAGAGTTCTGAACGCAGGTCTCCTCATCGCCAACGCCAAGTTTCCTCAGCCCGCTCGCGGTTAACGCAACGAATGTCGCCCGCTTGGTTGGGAGCACATCGCCAAAGGTTATCCGCGCGTCAGCAACCCTCGTGGCGCCGAAATAATCCGCAAGCCAAGCGCGCGCGGCGTCGGCGTTGCCTTCGGGAAGACGGATCAGCAGACACTCGGCCTCACGAAGCTTGCCTATGCCCGTAAAAACGATGGCCTGAACCTCCTCGTCCTCAATGCTGGATGGGACATGCGGCTGGGAGCAAAACAGCGCCCGCCACGCATTCGCTTCGCTTTCCGTGCGTGCGCGGGCGAAGCCATCGCGGATCGCCGCATTGACGCGGATGCGCTCAGGGGCGAGATCGGGATAGGCGGAAAACCAAAATAGCGTGGGAACTTGCTGACGGCGCGCCCAGCGTTTGAAGCGGTCGCCATCCTTCGAGCCTCCGAACAAAAGATTTTTCGTCCGCGGAAACCCTTTTGTATTGCTCCAAACACCGGTCAGCCCCTGAAAAGCTTTGGTGATGAAGTCTTCCATGTAGCTTTCCCAGCTTCCGGCGTAATTACTGAAGAAAACCAGTTTGCCGGTCTTTGGCAAAAGCACCCAACGGCCGAAATGGATGGTGCCGATCTCATTCAGATAGCCCGGCCGGAAGAAGAGGGCGAGGCGTTGCGTTACGTAAAAGAACATGAAGCGCAGGGTAATTTGCCTAAGAATACCGGGCTTCATCAGCGAAATTGCCGTCATATGATTCTGGAGATGGATGTTTTCACGTTCCATGATCGCTTGAACGGCCCTGGGATCGGGATCGAAATCTTCGGCACGATCTTTCCTCTCGTGCGCCTTCAGCACGAGCACAATACCGCCAACGAGCAAGAGAATTAGAAATAGGGTGCAAAACACCCCGATGATGACAGAAGCGATTCCGGCGGCGATGCCGCCCAGGAAATTGTGATGCTCAGCAGAAAACGCTGACCAAATAAGCAACATCAAGATAGCGGCGACGACGCCTACGCCGAGCAATATGCGCTGCGTTAAAAATATCTTCGCAATGTCGATCGGCTTGTTTTTGATCGCAAGAAATGGCGCGGGCTCGGCGGTGAACGCCCAATCGCTGCCGCCTTCCCGGCGGAGTTCCGCTCTGACATCGTTCAGGAGACGTAGCGCCTCGCCATCGCGATGACGGGCCATGTTCCCTTCGAGCAGCCTCGAAAGCTTGTCCTCGAGTGCTTCCTCGCGGCGAATGCGGTCCACCGTGAGACCCGGCGTGCCTTGAAAGAGAAGGCCAGGCGCCCTCTTCCTGTAACTGACATCGACTGCGTGGCGCGACAGAAATCCCGACAGATCTTCGCGCGGCCCCAATCCGCAGCCCTTTTCGAAAATTGGACGCAGCAGCGAACCCGCGCTTGAAGAGAGCGCTACGATTGCATCGCGCTGGCTTCCATCGACGGACATCTCGAGCACGAGGTAAGTCGGTTCCTCACCCTCCCCTCTTATCACGGACAGGCTGGAGAAATGGACGCAACCCGCCCCCTCGAAAGCGGCTGCGGCAGCCAGCGTCGCCGGGTTGCCCAAAGCGCGAATGTCATCTTCCAGGGCGCTTGCCATCGACCGGTCCGTGAGCGGAGCGCAAATCGTTATCATCGTTTGCTGGACCGCCGGGGCCTCGGGCCTATCGAATTCGACGATCAAACGGCGCGGTATCGGACCGACACGCACGAGCTTGCCGTCGCTTCCTTTCGCTGCACGGAAGTTCGATCTGAGGAGGAGCGCCTTGAATGTCTGGGTAATTTGCGCTTCGGCAATCGCCGCTCCATAGCAAGCGTGAAGCCCATGGCCGAACAGCATATATTGGTCGCGGCTCCGGCTCGCGTCGAAATCGGCGGGGCGGAGAACGCGTCTTGGATCTTGCATAGCGGAGAGCGTGCTTGCGAGAACCGTCGCCCCGGCGGGAACGACGCCTCCACTTCCCAGGCGATGCGTCCGGTTGCAATAGCGGAACGGCCCGAAATTCAGCGGCCTGAAGCGCATCGCCTCGACCAAGCAGCGCCAGAGCTCTTCATCCCGATCCTCTGCCGCCGCTTGCTGGGCTTGCCGCAGCGCTTCCGGCTTTTCCAGCAGGATCGAAAGCATATTCGCGCCAGCGACGGTATTTGTAGGCACAAAGCCGGTCATCATCCCCATAAGGATGGCTCGGATCTCCGCATCTAACGGCGGGTCCGATTCCGTTTTCTGGAGCGCCGCAAGGCGGCCAACGACCGTGTTCGCCGGGACCTTGCCCGCTTTCGCAAGTGCAATCGCGTTATCTAGGATGCCCTGAATCCGCGGCGCGGCGGCCAGCGCCAGCCGTCTCGTTCTGTCTTTCCCGAGCGGGTCTGCGAAGAACAGCATGCTGAGCGTCAAAGCCCAATCGGCGAAGGCATCCTCGTCCGCGATCGGCACGCCGTAATAGGCTTCGCAGATTTTTGTTGGAACCCGCGTGATGAGATCGCTTACAACGTTGAGGCGGCCATTCGCATTGTCCAGAATTTCATTCGCGAATTTAAGTGCGAGGGGCCTCACAATGGTTTCCGCGTCGTCGCGAAGAAACGCGCGGTTCATGAACCGCTTCTGACGCTCGTAATCGGCTCCCGTTACGTTAGCAGGCATACCGAGAATGAAATTCGCGCCCCCGCTCATTTCGGCCATTTCCGGCCCGAACGGAACCTCGAAAACTTCGTCGTTTTCGAGCACTTCCTTCACATCGTCGTAGCGTGTGACGATCGCGAAGCGCCCCAGGCGCAGAACAGGCGCAATCCGGCGCAAGATCTTCGTCGCGGTCCAAGGATGCTCAAAGAGCCACAATCCGATATGGCCGGCCGGCGTATCGTCGGCGAGGTCGTTGAAGTTGAAGTCTACTCTGATTGGATTCTTATCGGACTGATCTTGGCGAATGCGGTCGTAATATTTGGGACCCACTCTAAACCCCATACTTAACAATGTGCAAAAGCGAATGAATTCACGAAAATGGAAATTATTCCGACAGGCGGCATCCAGTCATTTCCAAGCCGGACGCGATATACTGATTCCACTTTTTGTCGACAAATGGCAACCAATTTATGTGTTTAATTGACACGCTCTCGAAGTATTTCTCTACAAATGTTGCAGCCTTGTCTACCCGGCCGCTCCGCGCGAGGCTGCCCGCCAATACCGATTTTGCGTACCAATATCCCGGCCGAAGCTGAAGAGACCTTCTGGCGAACTCACACGCCTTTTCCCAGTTCTCCTGCATGTAATACGCCATGCCGAGTTCACCGAGATAGTGAAACGAATAATGGTCGTGAGGATTGAGCCTTATAGACACCAAAAGCGGGTCGATGCCCTTCTCAGGTTCTCCATCCAAAATAAATGTGCTTCCCAAGCAAGCACGCGCCGGGGACAAACTTGGATTAAGCTTCACCGCTTCGCTAAGATCCGCCCGTCCGGTGACCGGATCGTGCATCATAAGCCGTGCTATACCAAGCATCAGCTTGCCTCTCGCGTCCCTTGGATCGTCCGCAAGCACTTCACGCGCGAGCTTCTCAACCTGACGAAAAACGCTGTGGTCTCTCGCCTTGGTCCAGCCATCCCAAAATACCCACCACGCTAGCTGGATTTTCGCCTCTGTCGAACCAGGATCGCGTTTCAGCGCCTCCTCGAATAGCTCCCTCGACTTAGCCGCATCAAACTTTGTCAGCATCTTCATATGCCAGACGCCGCGGCGGACAAGTTCCCATGTGTCGAGATTTTCACGCTTGCCGGCGCGAATCTGTTCGGCTCGATCCACCTCGGTATCGAGCCTGCTCACGATGCTTCCGATAATTTCGTCCTGAACGTCGAAAACCCTATCGAATGGAAAATCGTAATGCTGGCTCCAAAGATTATACCCGCTTTCGGAGTCGATAAGATTGATTGCGATCCTGACATGATCGGCGGCGCGGCGCACGCTGCCATTGACGAGGTAACGCGCTCCAAGCGCTTCGCCGATCGCCCGCGGCTCAAGGGCGTTCATGCGAAACACAAAGCTGGACTTGTGCGAGATTACGGGAATCCATCGCACATTCGAAAGACCGATAACGATATCCTCGGCAAGGCCTTCCGCGAGATATTCTTCACTGTCGGGATCTCCGAGATTTTCGAAAGGCAGAACCGCGATTGCGGGCTTCCCCAAAAATCCTGGCACCGGCTTCGAAAGATCGACGGCAGATCCTTTGGTGCGCGCGCAGGGCTGTACTTCGACAAGGTTTGCCGAAAAGACATTAACGGTCGCTCCGATATTCTTCAGGCGCTTCGGTCCGAGGGGCTCGAACGCTATTTCGGTCTTACCTAAAACTTGCGCCAAGACCGCGCTGGAAACGACGAGACCGCCGGGTTGCGCGAGTTCTTGCAGCCGCGCGGAGATGTTAACATTGTCGCCAAAGAGATCGTCGCCTGCGTCGAGAACGTCTCCGGTGTGGATGCCAATGCGGTAGTGAACTTGCTGCTCGGCGTCGAGCTTCCGATTTTCAAGCTCTACCCTGCGTTGAATGCCAGCGGCGGTGTTTACGGCGGAAACCGCATCTCCGAATTCCGCCATCCAAGAGTCGCCCGCAACACCGAACAGCCGGCCACGTTCTTCCGAAGCGATCTCCGCAATGAGCGCCCGGTAGGATTGAAGGGTAGCGAGAGTGAGATCCTCGTCGCTTCCCATCAGGCGCGAATATGCAACCACATCCGCGGACATGACGACCGTAAAACGCCGCTTGAACTGACGCACTTTCATGCCAAGGATACCAGCTTGCATACCTACACAAAACGAATGGTACAAATTCCTGAGTTGTGAAAAATATCTGAATGCACTTAACCTGCCAAGCAGTATGAATCGTAGTAAAAACAATGAGATTATTGAATCTTTGTTTATTGCATCTGGATTGCAACTAAAAGGGGCAAGTCTTTCGCATTCAGAATGTGCAATTTGCATACAGAACACGGAATTGCATGGAATTCCAGAGGCCTATTTCTTCCTAGAACGCGGCGACTGAGCCGTCCGAGCGTGGGTCCGCGGCGCCCGAAAGAACGCCGTCGCGGTTCAGAACAATTGCGCCGGCATGACCCATTGTCGAGGTGAAGCCGTCCATCATTTCGACGTTGTGACCGGCCTGCTTGAGTTTGTTAGCGGTTGTTTCGGAAAAGCGGCTTTCGAGTTTGAGGGTTGTCGAGGCGCTTCCCCAGGTCCGGCCAAGCAGCCAGCGTGGCGCAGTCACGGCCTGCTGGAGATCTTGCCCGTGAAAGGCGTAGCGCGAGAAGACGGCCGCCTGCGTTTGAGGCTGACCGTCTCCACCCATCGTCCCGTATACCATCGCACGCCCGTCGCTAAAGCGTGCAAACGCCGGGTTGAGCGTGTGAAACGGCTTCTTTCCCGGCATCAATGGGTTTGACGATTCAGGATCGAGGGAGAAGCTCGTACCGCGGTTTTGCCAGTTGATCCCAGTAGCTGGCAGCACGGCGCCGGAGCCGAACTCCCAATATAAGCTTTGAATGAAACTCACCGACCGGCCCTCGGCGTCGATCGCTCCCATCCAAATGGTATCGCCTTTGCCATTTCCTTCGTCGGGCCATTGCGCGGCTCTTACGAGGTCGATCGAATAGAGGTCTTCGCCGATAAACTCTTCGGTTAGAAAAGTCGCGGCGGGAGCTGGCGCATAATCGGGATCCATAACGGCATAATCGCGCACCTTGAAGGCTCGCTTCGTGCATTCCACGATCCGGTGGATGTGGTCGAAGCCGTCAGGCTCCGCCGCCCGCATCCGGTTATAGAAAGCAAGAATGAGAAGCGACGCCAAGCCCTGCGTAGGCGGCGGCAGGTTGAAGATCCGCGCTCCGTCAACGGAGGTAGATAGTGGCGTTACGGTTTTCGCCCGATGCTTTTCGAAATCGTCCAGACGAAGCGGGCTTCCCATGCTCTCCAGATCCGCCGCGAGCGATCTCGCGAGATCGCCGCGGTAAAAATCGTCGAGACCGGCCTTCGTCAACTGCTGGAGCGCCGCTGTTAGCGGCTTGTTCTGAAAAATGTGTCCCGCGCTTGGAAGGCCGCCCGAAAGAAAAACGGGTTCGAAGCCCGGCGCCTCCGTCATCTCGGAAGCTTTGTCCGCAACCATGACGCAATGAGCCGCGGTCATCGGAACCCCCGCGTCAGCATATTCGATGGCGTCGGCGAGAAGCCTGCTCAGCGGCAGACGCCCCTTCCAGCCCGAAGAAATTTCAAGCGCCTTCGCCCATCCGGATATCGTTCCGGCAACTGTCAGAGCGGCAAGAGGGCCCCGGAAGGGAATGAAGCTATGGCCCGCATCCTTATAAAAGACGGCCGATGCAAGTTTTGCCGCGCCGCCGCAGGCGTCTACACCGATCGGCTCCTTCCCAGGTTCGGCAATAAGCCAGAACCCATCGCCTCCGATGCTATTCATATGCGGATAGACGACGGCTATCGTCGCCGCCGCCGCCGTCATCGCTTCGATCGCGTTTCCGCCTTCCCGCAAGATTTCAAGTCCGGATTGGGCAGCCAGATGGTGGGGCGCGGTCACCATGCCGCGTCCAGACATCGAAGTGTGAAGCATTGTAGGCGGCTCCAGGAGGGAGTTTGGAACGAATGTGGCGGCAACGCCTCATTCTCACCCGGGAAGTCCGCCGAAGCAAGAAGCGCGAGCGGCGCCAACACACGCAAATATAATTTTAGCGGGCAAATTACAACCTAGCAACGAAGACTTAAGAAATTACACCTAGTGATGGTGCACATAACGTTAACGGAGCGGACAACGATGCCACTCGATAATAGTCTTTTGGGCATGAAGGCCGCCAGTTACTCTCGCTTCCCCCGAGTCGCCAAGCCGGGCTTCTCGTGGAGGCGGACGGCCTCGTCAATCCGGTATATCCGTCATCTGCGCTAAGCGAAGACCGGACGGCGAACTTCGCAAAAGGCGTTAACAAAAACTTAGCGGCGCTTAATCATTCCGTTGCCGGTGAAAATATATTTAACAAAACGAATATCATCTCTGCCTGTGCGGATTTCGGGGCACAGTCTGCTAATATTTACAGAAGCACTTTCTCTAAAAAGTAATCTTTCCGGTTGATTTCATACAAATGGTCGATTTAATCTCGGCCACTATCTTGGGTTGTTTATTTATGGTCAGGGGCGCCATGACGGCCGTTGCAAAACTTTTTTGGGCTGCCATTTTTATTTTCATTTCCGTGGCGGCTAGCGCACAGGATGCGGTGCATAAGGACACGTGGCATTCTCCTCAATCGCAATCTGCCGATTGGCCTCATCTTGGCGCTTCCGATTGCGCCGCATACGGGTCGAGCTACGGCTACGCCGAATGCGACATTATGAAAAGGCCACCGCAAAGACCGAATATCTCCACGCCAGCACCTTACTTCGCAGAAAAATCGGCCGCAAAGGCGAAGGCGGCCCCTGAACCTTTTACCCGCGAAGAGACCGGTGACCGGCCCCGGCCAGCCTACGTCCGAGCCGATCGCACCGCGCAAAGTCTTCTCCTACAAGTTACACTCGGAGCGAAATCGGTAGTCCGCAAATCGTCCTGCATCGGCAAGATGGATCGCTGCTACGCGGACTGCAAAGGGACAGGACAGACTCCGGATCGATGCAATTTATCTTGCAAGACCGACGGCATTTGCTCGGCGCCGCTAAGTTTGAACTACGGTCAATTCCTTGAATTTCAGATTGAGATGCTCGCCATCCCACGCGACGATCTTGCAAAAATGGCAAAGCTGCTCGCGTCGACGGCGGATAACAAGACCAAACTAGCGGTCATCGACCCTAATTAAGGCGCCGTGAGCGCTGTCACCAAAAAGAAACGGCCCGTCAAATGCGGGCCGCTTGACCATGTTGGGTATGGACTTAGGACTTAAATCGTCCCTCGCAGCCGGACCTTAGAAGTTCGACCGCAAGCCATTGCATGGCTGTGGCTACGGCTGTAGATGGTTCAAGTCCATCATGGAGGGCGTCTTCGAAGGCTTCAATCAAGCGTGCTTCTAGCGTTTCGACTGCCTGCGGACTTTGATGAAGCTCCGTCTGATTGATAATTTCGGCTTCGGAGAGGACGGAAAAGGGGCTGGAGACCTGAGCATAATTTGTCATATTTTTAGTACCCATGCTACTCGTTCGGATGTGCGAATATACGCCATCCTACCCGAGAAGTTTCATATTTGTGAAAGTATATTACACACACGGTTTAGCATTTTGCAATGAGCTGCAAGGTCATCTGCGGTTGAATTTATTCCCTGCGACAATATTCGCATGCAATACTTGGTTGCGCGTGAATTTTAGGGCGTACAACCTTGTCACAGTAGAAATTATTTCTGCGAATAACGATTTAGTCCTGTATCTTGATCTAGTCCATGACGATCTGATATGTCACAGATAGCTGCAATATAATTAAGACAAAAACTAAGCAAAGCGTACAACCTGGAATATCGAAAGTACCGGTTTTATTTGAAACTTTACTGTAACCCTTTCGGCAGACCGCATCATATGCTTCCGCGATGCGCGCTACGAGCCGTAGGAGCCCTCTGCAAGATACGGCGATTGAACGTTTGTCCCGCAAGACACACCGCGCATAAAATCGGAGCCAAAGTCATGCCGGAGAATTAAAATTATTCTTCGTGTGGCCGGCTAGAATGCCGGCGCATGTCACCCCCCCGGCCAAGTCTTATCGAAGAACCCGTGAGCTACCGTCTGGGAGCCTGCCGGAGCGCGCATTTATTTTGTATTTTGCGGGCCGGCGCCTGTCTGTCCTATACATTCCGCGTTCACTTCATCGAAATCCGGCGGGCCAGCGCCCCGTAAAAAGGCGATAGATCGCGGACGCCGTTAACGTGACGACGGCGAATATTGCGAAAAAGGTCAAGATGGTCGCAAAGGCGAAAATAAGCACGTAAATCGCACCAAATGCGATAAACACTGCAAGAACAGCCTGCCAGCCCTTCAGTACTCTACCATTGTAAACGATCATCCGAGTTCGATACCTCACTGCGCCACGCACAACTGGGAATATTTAAATTGCCAAGTTGCGACGCGCTTGCTGGAAAACCCAGTATTTGCCGAAGAAACCTATCCTATTATTTGCCATTAGATGATCGAGCCATTTTGCCACCACATGCTTGGCATTCGGCGTGAAGACCCTACGCCTCACGGACGGCGGCGAACGAACGCTTCGCGGCTTCAACCGGCTTCTCGCCATCCCTGCGCAGAATACCTAGAATAAACTAATCCCGGTGGCTGTGAAAAGAGAAGATCGTCATGGCAGTGTACCGGATCGGCGAGCACAGGGTCACTGACCCGAAGAGGAATATATTGGCCGCGTCGCGCCGATAATCGCGCGTTACGATGGCCGCTACTTGACGCGCCCGGGGTCTCACGAATTTTTGGAGAAGCCCTATTGGGAACATGATCGTGCCGTGATCGTCGAGTTCCCCGGCATGGCCGCTCTAAACGCGTGGTACAACTTGCCGGAATTCCAGCCGCTTATCGCTTTAAGACAAGCGTCTTCCATCGACCTGCTGATAATTTTGGAAGGCGTTTCCTAAGCGATAAAGCCGAAACGGATGAATCCGAATCGCTTGAGTCGCGGGACTATATGCGCCCTCCCACACGTCATTCCCGCCTTCGAGCGTGTGAAAAAATCGCGGCGCGCGGCTTAGGGGTGTGATTCACTGCGCTCGAAGCAAATCGGCAGGGATAGCGGGTATGACGGACAAAGCGGGCAAGGCGCGGGTGATCGAGGTGGACCGGTCGCAATTGTGCTGGGATTTAGTTAACCTGGACGCTTAACTTGTATAGGCAGTTAAAAAGCCTTGCCGCGGGCAGATTGCTTTGGGACAACCTAAGCGTTGCTTTGCGTTGAGCGGAGGGTGCGATGCTTGCGTGCAGAACTCATATTATACTTCTTGCGCTGCTGTTCGCAGCGGGAGGCTCCGGCCGAGCCATCGCGCAATCGGAGAATTTGCCCGCTCTCGATCGCGAGGTTGAACAGCTCTTACGGGCCGGTAAATTTTCGGAAGCGATCCCGCTCGCTCAGCGCGCCCTAGAGATTGCCGAGCGTCAGCCGGGACCGAACGGCCTCGATCTAAGCAATGCCTTGCAGCGGCTGGCGATTCTTTACGTTCAGCAAGGGCAGTATGCGAATGCCGAACCGCTCTACAAACGCACGCTTGCCCTGAAAGAAAAGGCGCTGGGTCCGCAGCACACGGAAGTCGGCACCACGCTTTTCGGCTTGGCTTCGCTTTATATGCAGCAAGCGCGTTATGGCGAGGCGGAGCCGCTCTACAAGCGCGTCATCGCGATCAAGGAACACGAACTTGGCGCGGAGCATAACGAGGTCGCCACAGCGCTTTATGGACTCGCCGCGCTCTATGTGTATGTCGGCCGCTACGAAGAAGCCGAACCGCTCTATAGACGCACGATCGAAATCAAAGAAAAAGTTCTCGGCCCAAATCACACCGAAGTTGGAAGCACGCTAAGTAATTTGGCCGTCCTGCTCGTGCAGGAGCAACGCTTTGCCGAGGCGGAGCCGCTTTATAAGCGCGCCATCGCCATCAAAGAACAGGCGCTGGGTCCGGAGCATACCGAAGTCGGCAGTGCGCTCTACGGATTGGCCCAGCTTTACGCTCAACAGGGACGTCAAGCCGATGCCGAACCGCTCTACAGGCGCGTCCTTGACATCAAGGAAAAGCAATTGGGGCCGGAGCACACCGAAGTCGGCACAGTGCTCTATGGCTTGGCGGGTATCTACCTCGACCAGGGCCGTTACGCAGAAGCCCAGCCGATCTATGAGCGCGTTCTGACGATCAAAGAGAAGGCGCTCGGTCCGGATCATCCCGAAACCGGGACAGCGCTCAGCGATCTTGCGGATCTCTATTTCAGACAGCAGCAATGGGCGAAAGCGGTCGATTATTGGCGGCTGAGCACAGACGTCATTATCCGCAGGACGAAACGTGGGACGGAGGGGCTTGAGGGCCAGGGCAAGAGCGAGGCGAAAAGGGAGGGCTATCGTTTCGCAGGCGTCATAAAGGCGTCGTTTAGGCAGGCGGCCTCCGACGATGCACGTGCGTCCGATATTGCGAAGGACACGTTTACCAGAGCGCAATGGGCGCAAAATACCGAGGCGGCCAGTTCGCTCGAACAAATGGCTGTGAGACAGGCCAAAGGGGGCGGAGCCCTCGCCGGCCTCGTCCGCGAGCGGCAAGATCTTGTCCGGGATTGGCAGGCCAAGGACAAGGCGCTTGTCGCGGCGCATTCGATGCCGCCCGAGCTTCGCAACGCGGACATCGAGTCGGCCCTGGCGGCGCGGTTGAATGAAATCGATGCGCGCGTGGGCGAGATCGATCGAACCATGGCGAGAGACTTCCCCGATTACGCCGCCTTTTCACATCCAGAGCCGCTGACCATACCTGAAGTGCAGTCGCTTCTCCGAGCCAATGAAGCCCTGATATTCATCGTGGACACCGAGAATTGGAATCCAACGCCGGAAGAAAGCTTCATCTGGGCGGTCACTAAAACAGAAGCGCGCTGGGTCCGCAGCGAATTGGGGACGAAGGCGCTGGCCGCCGCAGTCGCAGCGCTGCGTTGCGGACTAGACCAGGCTGCTTGGGAAGACGACACTTCCCCATGCAACGCGCTTGGCAATCCGGCGAGGGGAGGGGAGGGGCAACTGCCGTTCGATCTCGGCCGCGCCTATAGTCTTTACCAGGCGCTTTTTGCCCAACTCGACGATTTAATCAAAGACAAGCAGCTTCTGATCGCGCCATCGGGGCCGCTCACGGCCTTGCCGTTCCAGGTGCTTGTGACGGCGAAACCTGCCGCCGCCATTCCAGCGAACGGAGCGGGCTACGGCGATGCGGCTTGGCTCATCAAGGAGCATGCGGTCAGTATTCTTCCTTCGGTCGCCAGCCTCAAAATCCTGCGCCGGTTAGCGAAGTCCAGCAAGGCTACGCAGCCCTTCATCGGGTTCGGCAATCCGCTGCTGTCAGGCCCCAATGGCGCCGACCGGAGCGCTTGGACGCGGCAGAGCTGCAAGACATCGTCCGCTCCGATTAAAACGGTCCATCGCGGAATTCGCGGAAACAGCGCCCAATTCTTCGATGGCGCGCTCGCGAATGTGAATTTTGTCCGGGCGCAAAACCCGCTTCCGGAAACGGCGGACGAGTTATGCGCGGTGGCTCAATCGACTGGAGCGGCGCCAACCGCAGTTTATCTCGGGGAGAGGGCGAACGAAACGACCATCAAAGCCCTGTCGGCAAGCGGCGCGCTCGCAAGCGCGCGAGTCATCCACTTTGCTACGCACGGGTTGCTCGCCGCCGAGACCGCGATGTTGAACGGCTCAAGGGCAGAGCCTGCGCTGCTGCTTTCTCCTCCTGAACATGCGACAGAGGAGGACGACGGCCTCTTAACGGCATCTGAAGTGTCCCAGCTTAAGCTCGACGCGGATTGGGTTGTGCTTTCAGCTTGCAATACGGCTGCGGGAGGAAGCAGCGAAATCGGCGCGGAGGCGCTTTCCGGCTTAGCGCGTGCATTCTTCTACGCCGGCGCGCGTGCATTGCTGGTCTCGCACTGGGCCGTTAATTCCGACGCCACGGTTAGGATCGTAACGAAGGCTTTCGACGAGCTTCGAAAAGACGGGGCGATAGGGCGCGCCGAAGCGCTGCGCCGATCCATGCTGGCATTGATCGCCGCCCGGGACAGCAATGCTCATCCCGCGCTTTGGGCTCCGTTCATAGTGGCTGGCGAGGGGGCGAATTGAGGCCGGGGCGGTGGACATGAAATGAGCGCCGCCGCTTGAGTAGGGAGTGAGCGTTCGATGGAACGCTTTAGAACCGATCGACTTTTCCGCCTTTAATCGAGTACGATTAAAGGCGGGTCGATCTAGATTTCGCCGGCTGCCGCCATGGCGCGATGGTTACACGCCGCTCGACGGAGCGCTCAGAAATGAATGCATCACATACCAGAGCCGGTGGCGTTGCGCTCCAATCATTCCGCCCGCGTGCGTCATCCCGTCAAGCATCGTAAACTGCTTATTCTTGGTCGCGAGTTCGTCGAAAAAGCGCACCAGTTCCGCTTCGCTTTCGTTTCCGTCATGCTCCGCCCGCGTTAGGCATACAGCACAACCGAGCTTCTTCGGATCGACCAATGGCAGTTTCGTCGCCATGTCCAAATAGGTGCCGCTGGGCACGCTATCGCCGAAGCGAAGTTCGAAATCCGCAAGCGCATTTATGACGGCGGGGTCGGATTTACCCGCGACATCCCTGTCGAAAATGTTCTGGATCTGCTGCTTGCCAAAGGGGCGGCGAGGATTTGCCTTATAGACGTCCACCTGCTTGCGCCGGCGCTCTATTTCCGGGGCATCCCGGCCGGTATAGGTAAAGGCGTGCAGAATAAGCCGCTCGACGCGGTCCGGGGCGGCGGCCGCAAAAGCGCCGGCGCGAATGGCGCCGGAAGATTCGCCGAACATCAGAATGGACTTGCGGCCCGTTTTCTCCGAGACGAGAGAGAGGGCAGCCTTCAGATCGTCCACGCCGCTTTGAATGCCGGAGTTATCGCCCGTGCGGTCCGAGAAGCCATAGCCCTCATGATCCATGGTCCACACGTCGTATCCGAGCCCGGCGAAGTGATCCATCGCCGAGTATCCAGAGCCGCCCGAAACGATAAGGTCGTAAGTGCCCCTTCCCGAGAAAGTGGAACCATGGACCAGGAAAAGGACCGGTTTCGATGACGCGGCATCGGGGACGAGCCGCTTGCGATACACGTAAAGCTTCACCGGCCCCTTCATGACCCAATGTTCTTCCGCCTCTATCTTTGGCGAGGCTGCGGCGGCTGGCCATATCGCCGCCGCCGCGGCGATGGCCGCCGTGCCCTTGATAACGCCGCGCCGCCCGACGAGGAGACGCGCTAGACTCGAAACCCGCTCTGTCATGTGTGATGCTCTCGTTTTCGGCATGGCCGCTGTTTTGGGGCGTATGGAAAGCGCAATGTTGCCGCTTCAATCAGAACTTACTCTGGTGCTTACGCAGCGCCTGCATATGCAAGGGCGACGAACCCTTTCCCAAAACCTAGTCTAATCCATAATCTCGACATTGTCGCCAAGGTGACGGTTTCACGCAAGACGTTAGGGCGCAAATGACTTTTTTCTGAGATCTCGGCATGCTTTACCGTAAAATCGTTATTCGAACACGTCACATATGCCGCCCAAGCAGAACGGCGCCGAGCGACGGCGGCGCAAGAGGTTAGCCGCCCCGCCGTAAGCTCTTCCGCAAGAAAAGCCCTGCCCAGCAGCGCCGCGAAAACGACCGACGTTTCACGCAGCGCGAGGGCCGGATCTCCCTAGACATGGGCCAGTGGAAGCACGGTGCTATCTCTTGATAGACCTGTTGCTGGCTTGTACGGGCATTTTTTCCCGCGCGCTTATGAGTTCATTTTCTTTCTTGAGGGTCCAGCCTTTCTTGAATGGCGGGAAAGCATGAAGCAGAGCATCATTATGAAGATCCGGCATCATTCCGCAGAAGCGTTCTTCGTGAAGACGAAACGTGGACTCCTCATAAAAAACGCCCGCCTCGTTAAC
>Ga0209069_10000186_pt1 | contig 25641 bp, 22 predicted proteins | sample Str013_2_FD_187202 | JGI IMG/M metagenome (GOLD analysis project Ga0209069, IMG submission 187202) | Freshwater sediment microbial communities in response to fracking from Pennsylvania, USA - Straight Creek_MetaG_SC_2013 (SPAdes) (version 2) | ecosystem: Environmental > Aquatic > Freshwater >...
AGGCCGGAGTTGCGGAGCGTAGCGGAGCAACGGAGGGCTTGAGCAGCGGGGTCGCGCCAGGACGCCGATGGGGGGTCAAGACGTGGCGCTGATCGACACGTAGTAGTGGCCCCAGGGATCGAGCGCCCGAGCCGGCCTTGAACACGCCGGCCTCGACCGGTGAGCCGGTCGAGCTGACCGTGGCATAGCCGCTGGGAAGATTGCCGGCTGTAGCGGAGGCAAAACTGGTGCCGACCGTGATGGCGCTGGTCGCGCTGGAGCATTTTGTGGACGGCGTGGTCGGGCTGTTGCTGCCGACCAGCGGCGGGCAGAGCAGCGTCTGGTCGGTGCTGAGCCATGAACTCGCGGCAAGCGTCGTCGCGGATCCCTGCAGGTCATTTTTTGATGTCAGCGTGTTCGACATCGTCTGGTTGCTGCGCAGAAAATATATTTATGATTACATCATAATTACTGTGCAACTATCTTCGTTTTAAAGGAATTTAAATCAATATTATTTAAAATAACACTGTTGCCATGATTTAACTGTATTGCGGTAATTCAGCATGGGTGTGCGATATATATTCAACACGGAGCGGTGTCCGTCGCCGCAACAGCTCGAGCGGCTGCGGGCCAAATTCCCGCATGATGAGATTGTCTATGGGATCAATCCGCAACAGCCGGGCTACAGCGAGGCATTTGCGGCGGCGGGCCGCCTCGCCTTCAAAGTGCAGGAGTACGACATGGGGCCCGGCGGAGTCGACGGCGAGGCCTCGAGCTTTAATGACGGAGCGATCCGCCGCCGGCGTGCAAAGGACCTTGGCATCAGTGCCAAAGAATACCGAACGGGTGGCGGCTGGTTTACCTGGCTGAAGCAGGATCTTCTGAGCCAGCAGCGCGAGCACCGGCTACCGTTCTCGCGCGAGATCGACAACATAGATGGCGCGACGGGAGACCATATGCCGGCAATGACCGTGGCATGGCTGCGCCAGTACCAGGAATTTGCCAAGCAGCACGGCATTTCGACGCGATGGGCGTTGAAGAACCTGCACGCCGCCGAATGGCTGGCGGTTGAGGCGACCGTGAAACGCGGCTTTGAGGCGGGTGGCCTCGACCCGGATCTGCTGCGGGCGCCGGCGCCGTCCGAGGAGTATCTCGCCAAAGACCGCGAGCACATTGCAAACCGGGAAAAGAAGCGGGCGCAGCAGATCGCAGGGCGGCTGGGTATTCCGGTTGTCGACACCTGGAACACCATGAACTATCAATCGCTGCGGCCCGATGGGGGGACACCCAATCCTGATGGTGATCTCGTACTGGCGGGCCAGCTTGGCCCGGGGCCGGTAGCGGCCTCACCTGGGGCGGTAGCAAACACGAATGCAGGCTCCAACCTTGAGCCGCCAGGCATTGCGGCGCCGGGCGAGGGCCTCAGGATTCACTTTGCGCTCAATTCGGCAGTGATCGATCAACAGGGGATTGAAGCCATCCGGAAATTCGCGGCGGCACTCAAGGATAGGCGGGCGATTTCATCACCGGTGGGGGCCGGGACGCAGGAGACGCGCATCGTAAAAATAGCGGGAATGGCGGACTTCCATGGTGCGCAGCATGTACCCTACAACCGCGAGCTGGCCGGAGTGCGTGCAGCGGCGATTGCGGCGGCGCTCAATAAGCAGCTTGGTGAGGGCTCGGGAATTCGGGCGGAAGCAGGCGAGGCGCTCATCAATCAGAAGGAGCGCGTGGCGATTGTGCGCGCGGCAGATCTCGAAAGCGTGCAAATTGGCAATGCGCCGCTTGCCGGAAACGGGCGCGCGGCGAACATCCCGCGCTCGACCGTCCGGCAGGCTGCACGAAATGTTGAAGCGGCTCCACGTGCCACGGAACCTTCGAGAGGGGTGCAGGTGGCGGCCGAGCGGGTGATCGGCGGACCGGTTACACCTCACCTGCGTGCCTGGCTGGATACGCTGGCGTTTTCGGAAGGCACGCATGGCAAGGGCGATCGCGGCTACAACATCAAAGTTGGCGGGAAGAGGTTCGATGGTTACGACAGCCATCCCCATGATGTCGTCAATCTCGGGCATGGTCTGCGCTCGAGTGCGGCCGGCCGCTATCAGTTTCTCGCCAAAACGTGGGATGGGCTGCGGCACAAACTGGGGCTGCCCGATTTTTCGCCGGCGTCGCAGGATGCGGCGGCGCTGCAATTGACCAAGGACGCAGGAGCGCTTGGCGACATCATCGCGGGTTACTTTGAAGCTGCAGCGCGCAAGTGCCGGAAGATTTGGGCTAGCCTGCCCGGTGCCGGTTATGGCCAGCATGAGAATTCTATGAGCAGACTGCGCGGCTTCTTCGACAAGGCGGTGAAGGAGGCCGCTCGGCACAAATTGCAAATAGGTTCGGCAGAGCCTGTGCCAATGCCCGCAAGCCCACACCGCAGCAACTATACCAAGCTGGTGGCAGCGTATTGGGAAAATTCGGAACCGAAGCCGCACACCGCTGCACCGGCGTCGGAAAAAAAACCAAGGCTGGCGGCAGCTATCAAATCGGCGGCTCCTGTCGCATGATCGGCTATCCGCAGCCCAACATCACGGAACAGAGCGCGCCCGGGCCCCTTGCCGTGGAAGGAGCGATCAACGGCCAAGTGACATTATCCGCTACACCCCGCCGCGCGACCAAGGTTACGGGAATCCTGCCCGCCTATACAGAATTTGCAGCCATCAAGGAGCAGGTGCTGCGGATGGTGGTGGCGGAGATAACGCCTGTCGGATGACGGCAACGAAGTTCTCGGCGGTGGCGATGGCGTGGCGTGCTCGTATTGGCGTGATAGATGTCGCGGTGCCGGTGTCGTAGTCGGCGATATCCTTGTAGTCGTAGGCCTTGGTGAGTTGGGCGGCGAATCGTGGCGGGAATGTAGGGTCGGTTTTCACCAGCCGGTGGAACTCCTTGTTGACGCCTTTGTGGCTTTTGGAGATTCTGCGCGTCCGCTCGAAAATCAGAGCTTGAGCGGCGTGGAACTGCGCATAGTAGGCAAGACGTGCCGCCTGATGTGGGATGTTGATGCCGAGGTTTCCGCGGGCATCCGCAAGATCTCGGTCGGCGATGGCAAGGAAGTTGGCTGACTCTGATTTCATAGGTCGAGGCCATCCTTGCGGATCTCGTGCATCAGCGGAGTTCTCATTGTCCAGCTTTCCGCAGCGAGCGGGATGGTCCGGATATCTGCTCCGGTCGCGTCACGGATGCTCTCCTCAAGCTCGAAGATCCGGTCTCTCTCCTCCCACGTGTCGGTCGGGCCTTTCAGGAACAGGGCGACATCGTAGTCGCTGTCCGGCTTGGCATCGCCCCGCGCGCGCGAGCCATAAAGCACGACGCGCTCGATGCGGTCGCCGTAAAGCTCGGTGAGCGCCGCTCGAAATTGCTGCAGGATGGGATCGACTGCGGTCATCGGTCGAGTATAGCCCAACTTCATGAAAGTAAAAAGAGACGTTCACGGACATTATGCATTGGAGTGCGGGCGGTGACACATGACGGATTGTCGCCACGTTCCGGATTCGCTGGCGACATTGCGGCATGAGATTGCCGTCGGCCTCGCCGCCACCCTGCAGCGCTGCCCGTGCTGCACCCGGCCCGTCGCCGAGTCGCGACAGTGGGCAGAGCTGCCTGACGCAGTAGGACTAGCCAATCCAAACAGGTGAAACCTGAAGGTCATAGGTTCAGATTTGGGTATTTCGAGCCAATGAACCAACGGATTGAAGCGTCACTTGGTCGTCACCTCGTATCCAAGACCGCGATAGCCCGACTGCCGCTTCAGTGCCATGCGCGCCAGCAGCTGCACGCCTGAATCGACGTAGTCGTAAACGACGACCTCGCGCTTGGCGTGATGCTCGCGATGCAGGCGACCTACGTACTGGGCGAGCGTGCCCTTCCACGAAATCGGCATGGTCAGGAACAGAGTGTCGAGGGAGGCGTCGTCGAAGCCTTCGCCGAGGTACCGGCCGGTCGCCAGCACAAGGCGCTCCTCGGTGTCAGGCCGTTTCAGGCCTTCCTCGGACGTGCGCCGCTCGGTCGCGTTCATGCCGCCGTAGAGGACGACCAAGTGGCGCGTGAACTTTTCGAGCCGCGTCCGGAAATACTCGAGATGGTCACGCCGCTCGGTCAAGATCACCGGCCGGCGCCCGGTCTGCAGGCTGAGCATCACGTCGTCGAAGATAAGATCATTGCGCTTCTCGTCCTGAGCCAGCGCGGCGTAGAGCGCAGTCATCTGGGCCGGCCCTTGTGCTTCCTGATCTGGACGTAGTTGGAAACAGGTCTCACGCAGGCGGACCTTGTGGCTGAACGACCGAGTCGCGGCCTGCGTCTTTGCGTCGACTCGGTAACGTACCGGGCCGCACTGCATGAAGATAATCGGATGATGCCCGTCCTTGCGGGCAACAGTGGCCGACAGCCCGAGCACATAGCGCGCCTTGGTTCGGCGGGCGACCAGCTCGAAGCTAACGGCCGAGAGATGATGACACTCGTCGACGATCAGATGACCGTAGTCCGCGACCAGGTCACTGACCTCGCCATGGCGCACGAGGCTCTGGATCAGCGCGATATCGATACGCCCTGTCGGCTTGCGCTTTCCGCCGCCGATTGTGCCGATATCGCCGTCCTTCACGGACAGAAACAACTGAAGGCGCTCGCGCCACTGGTCGACGAGTTGCCGGCGATGGACGAGCACGAGCGTGTTGGCACTGCGCGCTGCGATCATGCGCGCGCCGACGACGGTCTTTCCGAACGCGGTCGTGGCGGCCAGCACGCCGTAGTCGTGGGGTTCGATCGCGGCAACGGCGGCGGCCTGCACATCGTGCAGGGTTCCGAGAAATTTGAGGTCGAGCGGTCGGCCAACATTGCGTTCGTCTTTGAACCGCGCGGTCGCGCCGTTCAATTTGAGCAGCGCGATAGCCTCATCGAGGCAGCCACGCGGCAAGCCGACGTGGCGCGGATGTAGCTCGGCACACGAGATGATGCGCGGCTTCCCGAACGTCGGCAGCCGCATGGCTTGGGCGCGGTAGAACTCGGGGTTCTGGAACGCCGCGATACGGACGAGCTGGGCCACCACCGACGACGGCAGCCCGGAACGGTCGACATAGACCTGATCGCCAAGCACGACGTCGACTTGTTCGGGCATCGGTCCCTTGGGGAGCGGTGCCTGACGTCGCCGCGACGGCGTCATCTTCCAGGGCTCATCCGAGTTCTCGTCGTCGACGGGCAGTCTGACGCCCGTGGCTCCGCCTGGCATTTCCGCTTCGATCTTCGAGATCACCGTGGAGACGTCTGCTGAAGTCATTCGATACTGGCACGAGAGGAACGCCCACTGGTCTTCGTGGGGTCGCAGATCATCGTCGACGAAGACGCTATTCCCGTTCTCCCGCGCGTGGCGCTGCAATGGCAGCGCGATCAGGTTCCCGAAGCCACCGCTCGGCATTGTGTCCTGGTTCGGAAACAGCCGATCGTAGGACTTGAAGCCGATCTCGGGTCGTCGGTTCATTGTCCGCGTCAACAACAGAGTCCCGAGGCGACGGGCGTCCGCAGCCGCGACGGGCTCGGAGAAGAATAGCCAGACGTGGCCGCCATTTCCGGAACGTGACCGTTCCAGCGCGACCGGCACATCGCAATCGCGGCAGCTTGCGATGAACGCCAAGGCATCGGTCGACCAATTTTCATCGTCGAAGTCGACGGCCAGGAAACTGCAGGTGTCGTCGAAGAGCAAGGGATAGACCCCGGCGACGAAGTCTTTGCCGCGACCGTTGGGCCGAACGCGGTCGCCGCCGCGGAGATGACATTCGATGACCGCGCCCGTCACCGGGATGAACGACTTGTTCGGGCAATCGCCGCACTTGACCTGCGGCTTGCCACATACACCCCGTACCCATTCGTTGGCACATGCCGGAGCGTAACCCGATCGCCCGGTCTTCGGGTTGTCCCATCGCGCCGGGAAGACATCGGTACGACCGCCGAAGAGGCGGCGAAAGAGGGCGATCTTGTCCGTGGCGGGCGAAGCATTTGTGACTGCCGGGTCTTGAGCAACGGCTGGCTGAAGAGCCGGTCCCGTCCCGATCCTCGATTTTTCGAGTTCACGAAGGCGGTGCTCGAGGCTCTGACGCTCGACATTGATCGCAGCGAGTTGCCGACGAATGGCGTCAATTTCATCTCTGTTCCCACTTGGTGTCATTGTTCGGTCAACCGGTTCCGTCCAATTCAAGCAATATACGCGCGGGTTCCGGCGATCGCGAGGGGCAAGCAGCCTTCTGGCAAGCAGCCTTCCATAGCAGGCATCCATGACGCCCGACCTTCGATAAATGTGGAAACGGGCTCGAATGCCACGGCGACCTCATTGATCAAATCGAACTGGGCAGCCTACCCTCCCTGCATGCTCAAGGATTCGCACCCGATGGCCGGGCAGAACGCGCCGGCACAAGAGCCTTCGAAGCAACGTGGCGCGGGCAAGACAGCGCGTGCGCGCGTCGTCTTGGATCGGCCACCACAGGCGCAAGGCTGGAATACCGCCGACGAGGAAGAAATCGCGCTGCGCCGCTGGCGTGGCCGCACGGAGGTCACCGCGCTCGAGGCGCTCGAGCCGACGCAGCCGTTCTTCGGGACGTTTCGCATCCGCTCGGAGAGCGGCAGCAGCTACGAGATCGAGATCCGCAGCCTCGATCAACACATAAACTCCTGCGACTGCATCGATCACCGCGTCAACGGTCTCGGCACCTGCAAGCATATCGAGGGTGTTCTTGCATTGTTGCGCCGGCAGGATGCGGCGGCGTTCGACGTCGTGTCGAAGACGCGCCTCCGGCACGATGCGATTGGTGCCGGCAGTGCGCGCGTCGAGATTTTCATCGATCGCCGCGAGGCGGCACGCCCTGCGCTTACCTGGCCCGTGTCTGGCGGTAGCATGCGGGCGGCGCGCGACTGGATTCGGCCCTTCTTGAAATCCAGCGTTGAACTCGACCTTGATCCTGGCAAGCTCGCCAAGCTCCTGGCTGCCTGGCAAGCCGCGTCGGCACATGTGCGGCGCGGCATCCGTGTTTCCCACCATATCATCCCATGGCTCGAACGGGAACAGCGCCAGCGTTCGCGCGGCAAGGCGCGCGCGAAATTCCTCGGTGAGGTGGAGCGCGGGAAGGCGAGCTTCGATCTCGTGAAGTTGCCCCTGCTGCCCTACCAGCGAGAAGGCATGCTCCATCTCGCTTTTGGAGAACGGGCGCTCCTGGCCGATGAGATGGGACTGGGAAAGACGGTGCAGGCGATCGCGGCCTGCGAGCTGCTGGCGCGCCGCAAAGGCATCGAGAAGGTGCTGGTGGTCTGCCCGGCCTCGCTCAAGTCCGAGTGGGAGGAGCAGATCCGCCACTTCACCGATCGTCCCGCGAAATCCGTTTTCGGCCCGCGTGCGCAGCGTCTCGCCACGTACGGGAAGCCGGTTTTCTTCACTATCGTCAACTACGAGCAGGTGCTGGTGGATGCCGAGGACATCAATCAAATTCTGGCGCCCGACGTCGTCATTCTCGACGAGGCGCAGCGCATCAAGAACTGGCAGACCAAGACGGCGCGGCGCGTGAAGCAACTGCGCTCACCCCTTGCTTTCGTGCTGACGGGCACGCCGCTCGAAAACCGTATCGACGAACTCTATTCCATCGTCCAATACCTCGATCCGGAATTGTTTGGTCCGCTGTTTCGCTTCAACCGCAACTTCTACGATCTCGACGAGCGCGGCCGACCGGTCGACTACAAGAACCTTGGTGAGCTGCGCGACCGAGTCGCGCCTATCATGTTGCGGCGGCGCAAGGCGGACGTGGAGAGCGAGCTGCCGGGCCGCACGGTCACGAACTATTTCGTGCCGATGGCGGAGGAGCAGCGGACCCGCTACGAGGAATACAAAGGTCAGGCCGCCCGCATCGTCGCGATCGCGCAGCGCCGGCCGCTGCTGCCCAAGGAGTTCGAGCGACTGCAGATGCTGCTCGCCTGCATGCGCATGATTTGCGACACGCCGGCGATCCTCGATCCCACCTGCCGCATCAGTCCGAAGCTCGAAGAACTGGAACGCATCCTCGGCGACCTGCTGGAGGAGCCCGATCGCAAGATCATCGTGTTCTCCGAGTGGGAAACCATGTTGGGGATGGTCCGCGAGCTGGCAGGCGAGATGGGCGTCGAAGCGGCATGGCATACAGGGTCGGTGCCGCAACAGCGCCGACGCGCGGAGATCGTGCGCTTCAAGCAGGACCCTGCCTGTCGGCTGTTCCTGTCGACCGACAGCGGCAGCGTCGGCCTCAATCTGCAGGTGGCGAGCGCCGTCGTGAATGTCGACCTGCCGTGGAATCCGGCCAAGCTCGAGCAGCGAATTGCGCGGGCCTGGCGCAAGGGCCAGATGCGCGGCGTGACGGTCGTCAACCTCGTCTGCGAGGATTCGATCGAGCACGCCATGGTGCACCTGCTCGGCGCCAAGCAAGCCCTGGCGGATGGCGTGATCGATGGTCAGGGCAACCTTGCGACGCTCAAGATGCCGTCGGGTCGCGGCGCCATGATCGAGCGCATGCGGGCCCTGATGCAGGCGGCCGAGACCGCCGGAAACGAGAGGGTCGGGCCGCTCGGCGCGATCCCACCTCCCGCGCTGCCCGAGGAGGCGATCGCCGCGCAACTCCGACAAAACCACGGCAAGCGCACGTTGTTCGTCGAAGTATGTCAGGGCAGCGATGGCCGCACGCGGGTGCTGGCCGTGCTCGACCTCGCGTCCGACGCCCTCAAGGCGGAGACGCAGCGGCTCGCGGCGGCCGACGGCAGTGGCGGCAGCGCGGCGGTCGAGATCATCGACCGGGCAACCTGGATCACCCTGCGTCGGCTGCAGGCGAGCGGCATGATCCAGATCATGGATGGCTCCCCGCGCGTGTTGCATCGCGCGGCCGGGCTGGCCGACACGGAGGTTGAGGACGCGGCCAACGCGCTGAAAGTACGTATGGCGGCCCTTCGTGGAGAAGCCGAGCGTGCGCTGCGGATGGCGGATGTGCTGGCCGCTGGCGGTTTCCCCGAGGAGGCGCGGCCATTGCTGGCCAAGGCGATCGGACACGGCGCGGCAGTCAAGCTTGCCGTGCTCGGCGAGTTGCCGGCGGACGCAACCTCTGCCACGCCGGCACAGATCCGAAACCTCGTCGATCGCAAGGTTCTCCCCTTGCAGGCCATGGCCACGCTTGAAGCATCGGCTGCAACGTTGGGCGCGAAATCCGTGGCCGAGGTCGAACGGCTGCTGGAGGCGACAGCCGAGGTCTTGTTGGCCTGTAGCGAAAGTGCGGAAGCGATGGATGCAAGAGACAGAGTGTGACCGCATGATCAGGTTCACCGCGTCGTTTCGTGACGAGAAGCCTCTTTGGCATTGGAAATCCAGACCCTGATGCGATGCTCGACGTTTTTCGTGAAATTTGCGCTGTCAAAGCGAATGATGGCGTCGTCTTTGATGTTCAGGCGCTCGAAATGGGTCGTATTCGCGAGGAGCTGGAATATGGCGGTCTCCGCATCAAGACCAACGCGGCTCTGGATGGCGCGCGGATCAGAGTGTTGATTGACAACCTTCCCACCCGGACGACATCAAAAATCATGGGTTAGGCCGTTTAGTTACTATTTTTCATGTACTGTTATCAAATTTCATGCTAGCGTAACTGGAATCACTAAACTTCAGTCGTGGGCGTCGGTTTTCATGGTCCACATCTCAGATCATCAGTTTTCAGGACCGGTCACGGTTTTTCATGAGCAGCGCCTGCCGGAGCTGGCGACCCCCGCCGGGTATGCCGCGCTCATCGACGCCTGCCGCCTGCAGGTGCCCCTCCCCTTCACCCTCTGCGCCATAGCAACCCGCCACAAGACCCTCGAACGTGATGGCTGGCGGCTCTTTACGCCGCGCCATGCGCCCGCCGCCAGCCTCGAAGGCCACCTGACCTTCGCTCTCAAATACGAAGGGCTCGACCTTGCCGTCTTGAAGCGCTTGTTCGCCGCAACCGGTCCTGCCCCGATCGAAGCCCTCGTCCGCAGCCAGCCGACCGGCAGCTATGCCCGCCGCGTCTGGTTCCTCTATGAATGGCTGACCGACACCCGCCTCGAGCTGCCCGATCTCAAGAAGGGCAGCTATGTCGACGCCCTCGACCCAACCCTGCAATGGGCCGGCTCGAGCCACAATTCCACACGTCACAGGGTCCGCAACAACCTCCCCGGCACGGCAGCCTTCTGCCCGCTCGTCAGGCGCACGGCCCAACTCGGATCGTTTGCGGCCCTGGGCCTTGCCGACCGCGCCAGGAAGATCGCGGCCGAGGTGCCGGCCGATCTGTTGGCCCGTACCGCCGCATTTCTCCTTCTGAAGGATTCCCGCGCGAGCTACGTCATCGAGGGTGAAGATCCACCCCAGGATCGCGTCCAAAGATGGGGACGGGCGATCGGACAGGCCGGACGCAAGCCCATCGATCTCAATGAGCTGTTGCGCCTCCAGCAGATCGTGATCGGCGATGCCCGTTTCGTGCATATGGGGCTGCGCACCGAAGGCGGCTTTATCGGTCAGCATGACCGCGACACCCGCGCGCCCCTTCCCGACCATATCAGCGCGCGTCAACAGGATCTTCCCAGCCTCATCGCCGGCATGGTCGCGTTCGATCACGACGGATCACGTGACCTCGATCCGGTGATTGCCGCCGCCATCCTCGCCTTCGGATTCGTGTTCACCCACCCGTTCGACGACGGAAACGGCCGGATTCACCGCTTTCTCATCCATCACGTGCTCGCCGCCAGAGGATTCAATCCACCCGGGGTCGTCTTTCCGGTTTCAGCCGCCATCCTCGCCCGCATCGACGACTACCGCGCAGTCCTGGAGGCCTATTCGCAGCGTGTTCTCCCCCTTGTCGAATGGCGCGCTACCGATCGCGGCAATGTCGAGGTCCTGAACGATACTGGCGATTTCTATCGCTACTTCGACGCCACGCCGCAGGCTGAATTCCTCTACGGCTGCGTGCAAAAGACCGTGGAAGAGGACTTGGCCGTGGAAACCGACTATCTCCGCCGCTACGATGCCTTTCGTGACAGTGTCGTGTCCCTGATCGAGATGCCCGACCGGACCGTTGACCTTCTCTTCCGCATGCTGCGGCAGAACGCCGGAACGCTCTCGAAACGCGCCCGCGAGAACGAGTTCGCCAAGCTCTCCCCGGCTGAGGTCAAGAAGGTCGAGGAGGCTTATCATGCTGCATTCGCACTGCCCCCAGCCGATCAGGCCTGACCCAACTGGGCAAATCCAGGTTTGCCCGGTTGTCCAACATTAAAGCTCGATCGGTGCCCCCGGTGCCTCGGGTGGCTCGATCGGCCGCACAACGGGCGGGCTCCGAAAGTTACGGCGAAGCATTGCACCTTCACTGATCTGACATGCACAATTACCCAGAACCGCACCGTTCAGCGGTGGTCGAAAAGGCGCCCATCGAAGGCCTGACGGTCACCGCCATCGAGCCGAAAGAGTTTGGCGCGTTCTTCCGTGAGCACTCGACCTCCGGCGCGTTCCACCACATCTGCATCGATCTGGCGGGGAGCAGGGAGGCCACGCTGTTCAAGGCCCTGGCCCGATCCGATCTCGTGATCATTCCCGCCCAGGCCTCCGAGCCGGACCTGCGTGAAGCGCTCGTGGTGGCCGGTGATGTCCGCGACGTGAGGGAGACCACCGCCCGGCAGATCCCGTACAGGCTCCTCCTGACTAAAGTGTGCCCCTTGCGCACTCGTGGTGTGGAAGGCGGCGGGCCGCCGAGGCGCGCCATACCCCGACAGTGTGCGACGTGGAAAAAATGCTCATCGATGCCGGCATCCAGCGGTCGCACCGGCACGTGCTTCACATGTGCCAGTCCGGCATGCTCGATGCCGTGAAAAACTCCGGGACCGAGCGGCGAGGAGTGGTATGTTTCCGAGGCCTCGGTGCCGCGCGCCATCGGCGATCTCAAATCGATCGATGCGCAGCGGGCACGACGTGGCGCGGCAAAGCCGGCCGTCTGCGCCGAAAAAAAGGTTCACTGAATTTTGCGAAGCTGACCGAAGGCCACCCGCTACAATAAGTGCTGCGATTGCATTGCGGTTAGCGGCGGATTTCCGAGTGGCCGCGGAATGGCGACGCACGTATTGTTGCGGGAACCCTTTCCTGACCTTATCGAGCTCACGCGAAGACGAGATCCGACATGCGCATTTTGATGATTGCCGCCGCATTCACGTTGATGTCGGCGAGTATCGCCTCGCCCTCATGGGCGCAGGGACAGGTTGCCGGTGTTGCCGAGGTGCAAGCCGTCACAACTGTCGTCTCCGAATTCGGCAGGAAATTGCGGTCTGTTGCTGTGTTGGCGCCAAAGCCCATCGCAGCCGCCGCGATGGACGGCGCCTACGCGAATTTGGTCGCGCACGAGCTGCTGGCCGCGTGGAAGAGCAACCCCGAAACGGCTCCCGGTAAGCGCACATCGAGCCCATCGCCCGAACGCATCGACATCACGTCGGTCAAACCTGCCGGACGTGACGCCTACGTGGTGAGCGGTAAGGTCATCCTGTTGACCGCCCAGGAAAGGAGGTCCGGCGGTGTCTTCCAGGCGAACCCGGTCACGCTCACCGTCGCACGCCAGAAGGGTAAATGGGTTATCACGGCATACGAGGAGAAGCAGGGTTCGTAGAACGGCTGACCGCGGAGCGGCAGGCACATGCCGGCCGACTGGAGACACCGCACGGCTGACGATCCGAGGAAAACCTGTTCCACAATTGCCCGGGGTTCTCGGACGGCGGCATGACAACGTATGCTCCGGGGATTGCCCTCGCCATCGATCCGAGCACCTGAACGGAGCACACACGATGTCCGCCGAGTTCTATTTCGACGAGGTTGAAGTTGGCCAGCAGTGCATCAGCCCCGAGGTCACCGTGACCGGGGAGATGATCCGCGCGTTCGCCGATCTGACCGGCGACCACACCCCCGTTCACGTCGACGAGCAGTTCGCGAAAAGGTCCCACTTCGGCGGCATCGTTGCGCACGGCTTGTTCGGCCTCTCGCTCGCCGATGGGCTGAAAACCCGCTCGAGCCTGCGCTTTCCGCCCGGCGCCTCGCTCGGCTGGACCTGGGATTTCCTGAAGCCGATCAGGGTCGGCGACCGCCTCTACGTCAAGTTCCGGGTCGGCTCGATGCGGCCGACGAAAAAGCCCGGCTGGGGCATCATCGTGCTACCCTCCGAGCTGATCAACCAGCATGGCGAGGTGGTGCAGAAGGGCGAGCACAAGCTCATGATTCTGCGCCGGCCGGCCGGTGCACCTGCCAATTCCGCCTGAATTCGAGGATTTCCCGCCATGGCCGACCAGCCCCTGCCGCTCAGCGGCGTCCGTGTCGTCGATTACAGCCACTTCCTCGCCGGTCCGTTCCTGTCGCGCTGCCTCGCCGCGATGGGCGCGGAGGTGATCAAGGTGGAGCGGCCCAAGGCCGGCGATGCCGGGCGCGCGCACGCTTATTTCATCAACGGACAGAGCGGCTACTTCCTGCAGCAGAACATGGGCAAGCAGGGGTTGTGCGTCAATCTCAAGGACCCGCGCGGGCTTTCACTGATCCACAAGCTGGTCGGCACTGCCGATGTATTCGTCGAGAACTACCGGCCGGGCGCGCTCGACAAGCTCGGGCTCGGCTACACGCAACTGTCCGAGCTCAATCCGCGGCTGATCTATTGCTCGGTCTCGGCGTATGGCCATACCGGCCCCTACTCCGACCGCCCCGGCTTCGGCCTGATCGCCGAGGCGATGAGCGGCGCGTTGGCGCAATTGGGCGTCGAAGGCCAGCCGCCGCCGCTGCTGCGCATGCCGCTCGCCGACATGTATACCGGCATCAACGGCGTCGCCGCCATCTGCGCCGCACTGTACGGGCGCGTTGCGAGTGGTCGCGGGCAGCATATCGACATGGCGCTGTACGACTGCATGATCTCCATGCACGACTATGCGGTGCAGAGCTACCTGCTGAGCGGCGGCAAGCAGGTCGCCAGGCAAACCGGTCACGACCAGCCCGAATCGACCGTCTACGGAGTGTTCGCCGCAAAGGATGGCTATCTCGTCATCGCCGCCCAGGTGGACGACGCCTGGAAGCGGCTGGCGCGGCTGATCGGCGGCGAGGTGCTGGCCGCCGACACCCGCTTCCACAAGCCCGCCGATCGCAACGCCAACCGGGCTGAGGCGTTGCGGCTGGTGCGCGAATGGGCCATCTCGCAGCCCTCCCGCGCCGCCTGCATCGCAGCGCTCGACCGGGCCGAGGTCCCCTCTGCGCCGGTGCAGCGGATCGACGAGGTGGTGGCCGATCCGCAAGTGGCGGCGCGCGGCATGATCCTCGAGCAGGAGCATCCGGTGCTCGGGCGCGTGCGGCTGCCGAACCTGCCGTTCCGCTTCTCCGATTGTGATACCACCGCGCGCTCGCCGGCGCCGTTGATGGGCCAGCATAACCGTGGTATCGCCGCCGGACTTGGACTGTCGACGGACGAGATCGCCGAGATGGAGCGGGACGGCGTGCTGTACGCCGAGCCGGCAGTCGAGAAATTGAGCACGACCTGAAGGGAGTCGCAGCATGACGGACCGCTATGCCGTGGTCGGCAATCCGATCAGCCACACCAAGTCGCCGCTGATTCATACGGCATTTGCCCGCCAGACCAGTCAGGATCTGAGCTACGTCGCGCTGGAGGCGCCGCTCGACGGGTTCGCGGCCAAGGTCGATCAGTTCCGCGCCGAGGGCGGTCGCGGCCTCAACGTCACCGTGCCGTTCAAGATGGATGCGTTCAACTATGCCAACGAGCGCATGGAGCGGGCACGGCTCGCGGGTGCCGTCAATGCGATCAAATTCGATGGCGAGCGCGTGATCGCCGACAATTTCGACGGCATCGGCCTCGTCGCCGATATCGAGCGCAATCTCGGCGTGCCGCTGAAGGGCGCCCGTGTGCTCATGCTGGGCGCGGGGGGGGCGGTGCGCGGCGCGCTGCTGCCGTTCCTCGAGCGCAAGCCGGCCGAGCTGGTGATCGTCAACCGCACCGTGTCGAAGGCCACCCGGCTGGCCGAGCAATTCTCCACCTTCGGCAATCTGGCGGCGACCGGCTATGAGGCGCTCGGCGAGGAAAGCTTCGGTCGCTACGACATCATCGTCAATGCCACATCGGCGAGCCTGCGCGGCGAGCTGCCGCCGATCGGTGCTGGGGCCTTTGCCGCCGGCAGCCTGGCCTACGAGCTGGCTTATGGCAAAGGCCTGACGCCCTTTCTCAAGCTGGCCCAGCAGGCGGGGGCGGAGCGGCTGGCCGATGGCGTCGGCATGTTGGTGGAGCAGGCGGCCGAAGCGTTCGTGTGGTGGCGGGGTGTCCGGCCCGACACCAAACGCGTGATCGCGCAGCTGACCGTGCCGCTGACCTGAAGCAGTCGGCAAGTCCGGCTCGCTGATAACATCAGGTTACGAAACCGCTCGTTTTGGTATTTGACCGCACTTCAGCAGCGATGCAATTTGGCTTGTAATATCCTGCGACCGGACACGGCCGACCGAAAACGCCGCGAACACGAGCAGGAGCCGGCAACGACCGGGGAGGAGACGCAATGGGCTATAAACTGGACTTCGGCGCCGTCATCGATGCGTTTCCAGCCTTGCTCTGGGGTTGCGTCGGGACGTTGGGACTGGCTCTTGGCGGCATGGCGCTCGCCATCGTGATCGGCATCGGCGGTGTGGTGCTGCGTGATAGCCGCTTTGCGCCACTGCGCTGGCTCGTGATATCGTTCGTCGAGCTGATCCGCAATACACCGTTCCTGGTGCAGATCTACTTCATCTTTTTCGCCCTGCCGCTCGCCGGCATCAAGCTCGACCCGACGCCGACGGCGATCATCGCACTCGGCGTCAACGGCGGTGCCTATGCCATCGAGATCATCCGCGGCGGCGTGCAATCGATCAATAAGGGGCAGATCGAGGCCGGGCTCGCATTGGGGTTGCACAAGGCGCAGGTGTTCCGGCTGATCGTGCTGAAGCCCGCCTTGCGTGCCATCTATCCCTCGCTCACCAGCCAGTTCATCTTGCTGACGCTGACGACCAGCATCGCCTCCGCCATCGCGGCCTATGAGCTGACCTCGGTCGCGCAACGGGTCGAGTCCGACTCGTTCCGCAGTTTCGAGGTGTATGGCACGGTGACGCTGCTCTATCTGGCGATGTCCTGGCTCATGATGCGGTTCTTCGGGCTCATCGCGTCCCGCAATTTCAGCTACCCGGTCAAGTGAGGACGCGCATCATGGGCTGGAATGAATTCTACTTCCTTCTCCGCGGCATGCAGTGGACGGTCGCGCTGGCGGCGATCGGCTTTGTCGGCGGCATCGCGACCGGGCTGCTGGTCGCGCTCGCGCGCACCTCGGGCAAGCGTTGGCTGGTGCGCATCACGGCGGGCTACATCGCCGTGTTCCAGGGCACGCCGCTGCTGATGCAGCTGTTCGTGGTCTATTATGGCCTCGCGCTCGTCGGCCTGAAGCTCGACGCCTGGATCGCCGTCGCCATCGGCTTCACGCTGCATGCCAGCGCCTATCTCGGTGAGATCTGGCGCGGCTCGATCGAGGCCGTGCCGCGCGGCCAGCAGGAAGCCGCCAAGGCGCTGAGCCTCGGTTATGTCGCGCGCATGAAGGATGTGATCCTGCCGCAGGCCTTCCGCATCTCGCTGCCCGCCACCATCGGCTTCCTGGTTCAGCTCATCAAGGGCACCTCGCTGGCGGCCATCGTCGGCTTCACCGAGCTGTCCCGCGCGGGGAGCATCGTCTCCAATCAGATTTTTCAGCCCCTGCTCGTGTTCGGCATCGTCGGGGCTCTCTACTTCACCCTGTGCTGGCCGCTGTCGATCTACGGCACGCGGCTGGAACGCCGCCTTGCCACGGCCGCTCGCTGATCTCGTTTTGTCGAAAGCAGGAATCCCAAGTCCGTCAACCAGGAGTACAAATCATGAGCCTGATCAATTTCGTCAAGCCGGTTCGCCGGCACCTGCTGCTGGGTGCCGCCGCCCTGCTGGTTCTGCCCGCCGTCCTCGCCGGCCCCGCGCGGGCGGTCACCCCGGCCGAGATCAAGACCAAGGGCAAGCTGGTCGTCGGCATCCAGGGCGACAACCCGCCGTGGGGGTTCGTCAACACCAGCGGCAAGCAGGAAGGCCTCGACGCCGACATGGGCGAATTGTTCGCGAAGGAGCTGGGCGTTGCGGTCGAGTTCATGCCGCTCGCCGTCGCCAACCGGATCCCGGCGCTGACGACAGGCCGCGTGGACGTGTTGTTTGCCACCATGGCGATGCTGCCCGACCGCGCCAAGGCCGTGCAGTACTCCAAGCCCTATGTGGCGAATATCATCACCCTCATTGCGCCGAAGGCGACCGCAGTCAAGGCGAACGCCGACATGGCCAAGCTCTCCATCGGTGTGCCGAGCTCGAGCGTGCAGGACACCCAGATCACCAAGAATGCGCCGCAGGGCACCAAGATCCTCCGGTTTGCCGATGACGCGGCGACGATCCAGGCGCTCATTTCCGGCCAGGTGGAGGCGGTCGGCGGAAACATGTTCTACGTCGAACGGCTGAACAAGGCGAAGCCCGACACCTTCGAGAACAAGCTCGAGTTCACCCGTCTCTACAATGGTGCCTGCACCCGGCTCGGTGAGAAGGAAATCAACGCCGCGCTCAATACCTTCATCGACAAGATCATCGCCAATGGTGAACTGGCGAAGGTCTACGCCAAATGGATGCCGGTGCCGCTGCCGACCTTCCCGGCGAGCGTCGAGGGCGTTCCCTTCGTGGTCAATTGAGCCAGATGCTTTGAGGACGGGACCAGGGCCATGACAACCCAGACGACTTCCGCCGCCAACGCCACCACGCCAACGCCGATGATTGCCATGGAGGGTGTCGAGAAGTGGTACGGCGAGTTCAAGGCCCTGACCGACATCAACCTGAAGGTCCGCTCGGGCGAGCGCATCGTCCTGTGCGGGCCCTCGGGATCGGGCAAATCGACGCTGATCCGCTGCATCAACCACCTGGAGAGCTATCAGAAGGGCCGCATCCTGGTCGACGGCATCGAGCTGGGCGATGATCCCAAGACCATTGATGCCGTGCGGCGCGAGGTGGGCATGGTGTTCCAGCAGTTCAACCTGTTTCCGCATTTGACGGTGCTGGAGAACTGCACGCTTGCGCCGATGCGGTCGCGGCGGGTGGCGCGTGCCACGGCGGAAGCAACCGCACGGCGACTGCTCGATCGTGTCAAAATCCTCGATCAGGCGGACAAGTACCCCGCACAGCTTTCGGGTGGCCAGCAGCAGCGTGTCGCGATTGCGCGCGCGCTCTGCATGGAGCCCAAGGTGATGCTGTTCGATGAGCCGACCTCAGCGCTCGATCCGGAGATGGTGAAAGAGGTTCTCGACACCATGATCGGGCTCGCCGAGGACGGGATGACGATGATCTGCGTCACGCACGAGATGGGGTTTGCCCGCCAGGTTGCCAATCGCGTCATCTTCATGTCGAGCGGCGCGATCGTGGAAGAAGCTCCACCCGCGGAATTCTTTACCAACCCCAAGCATGCCCGCACAAAGCAGTTCCTCGGTGAGATTCTACGCGGACATTGAACGCCTGAGCGCGTCGGCATTGCCGGCGCGCTGTAATCCCGCATAGTTGGAGGAGAGACCATGAGCCGCCTCGTCTACATTCTCAATGGACCCAATCTCAACCTGCTCGGCAAGCGCCAGCCGCATATCTACGGGCACGAGACGCTCGCCGACGTCGAACGCGACTGCCGCGCGCTCGCCAAGGAGCTGAAGCTCGAGATCAACTTCCACCAGAGCAATCGGGAATACGAGATCATCGACTGGATTCACGCCGCGCGCGAGACGGCCGGCGGCATCGTCATCAATCCGGCGGCGTTCACACACACCTCGGTGGCCATTCTGGATGCGCTCAACACGTTCGAGCCGCCGGTGATCGAGGTGCACATCTCGCAGGTTCACAAGCGCGAGGCTTTCCGCCACCATTCCTATGTTTCGATGCGCGCCGATGCGGTGATGGCCGGGCTCGGCACGCAGGGATACCAGCTCGCCTTGCGCCACCTCGCGCGGCTGATGGAGACCAAGGCCGCAAAGAAGCCGTGATCCGGTGTCGGGCGGGCCGGTGCAGGACCCCCGCCGGGCTGAGCTAATGACTTTGCGCCGAGCTGACGGATCAGGTCGTCTGAGTGAGAGGCGACGCGCAATGGAACGTATCATATGGAGGTCACGACCATGATTCGCGGCACGACCAAGCTGATCGCTCACCTGGGATACCCGACCGCCTCCTTTAAGGCGCCGATGATCTACAATCCCTACTTCGAGAAACACGGCATCGACGCGGTCGTCGTGCCGATGGGCTGCCAGGCCGAGGATTACCCGGCGTTTCTGAAGCTCGTGTTCAGGCTGTCCAACATCCATGGCGCGCTCGTCACCATGCCGCACAAGGTGACGACCGTCGCGCTGCTGGACGAAGTGCTCACCACCGCCAAGGTCGCCGGCTCGTGCAACGCGGTTCGGCTCGGCCCTGGCGGCACGCTCGTCGGCGACATGTTCGATGGCGAAGGCTTCGTGCGCGGCGTGCTGCGCAAAGGCCGCAAGCTGGCGGGCGCCCGCGTGCTGGTGGCCGGTTGCGGCGGCGTCGGCTCGGCGATTGCGGCCTCGCTCGCCAAGGCCGGCGTTGCCGAGATGGCGCTGTTCGATGCGTATACTCCCATGATGAACGGTCTGGCCGACCGCCTGCGCGCCAACTATCCGCGCTTGAAAGTGATGACCGGCTCCAACGATCCCGCCGGCCATGATGTCGTCGTCAATGCGACGCCGCTCGGCATGAAGGAGGGGGACCCGCTGCCGATGGACGTCGAGCGCATCGCGCCCTCGACGTTCGTCGGCGAGGTCGTGATGAAGCAGGAGATCACGCCATTCCTTGCCGCAGCTCGCGCGCGGGGCTGCCAGTTCCAGGTCGGCACCGACATGCTGTTCGAGCAGATCCCGGCCTATCTGGAGTTTTTTGACTTCCCCACGACGACGCCGGACGAGTTGCGCGAGGTTGCAAGGATCCAATACTGAGGCCGGCGGTACGGCCGCACCGGCCTCGCTCACCCGACCGGCTCGACGTCGACCGCCACCGTCATCGTCTGGTTGCCGCCGCCAAGCAGCACGCCGCTGATCGGGCTGACGTCCTCGTAGTCGCGTCCGTAGGCAACGGTGATGTGCTCACCAGAAGGCACGATGCCGTTGGTGGGATCGAAATCGATCCAGCCGGCCTCGGGCGACCACACCGACAGCCAGGCATGGGAGGCATCCGACCCCTTGAGCTTTGGCTGGCCCGGCGGAGGTCGCGTCATCAGGTAGCCGCTCACATAGCGCGCCGGAATTCCAACGGAGCGCAGTGCGGCGATCGCCAGATGCGCGAAATCCTGGCACACGCCCCGTTTGGATTCGAGCACGTGTGCGATCGGCGTCGAGATGTCGGTCGCCCGTGCGTCGAAGGTGAACTCCTTGAAGATCCTGCGCGTCAGATCCATGGCGCCGGCCAGCACCGGACGCCGCGCCGGAAACGAGGCTTTGGCGAACAGGCGCAGGTCGTGCGAGACCGGTGTCAGCCGCGAGCGGCACGTGAACTGAAGCACGTCGGCGTCGAACGATCCATCGGCATGGCGCGTACGTTGCGCCACCTCCTCCCACGGCGTTCCGCTGGTGAGATCGGGCAGTGGCGGCGCCTGAACCTCGATGGTGCTGCGCGCATGCACGAGGAACTCGGTGTGCTCGTCCTCGATACGCAGCATCGCCGCGCAATTGCCGAAGGTGTCCACGATCTGGTTGTTGGAAACCGGTGCGGGCTCGATCAGCAGGCTGTGATGGATGAGGCTCTGGCTCGGCAACTGGCGCGGCTGCAGATGCACCATATGGTAGGATTGTGCGACAGGCGCGCGATAGGTGTAGGTGGTTCGATGACTGATCTCGAATATCATGATATGTGCTGCGACCGCGCCCTGACCCATTTCGGCTCTTTTTCGACCACACTGAAGTAGCGTCGCGTCAAGGCGTCGGACAATTTGGGAATGCGTTCGACTTGCGCCTGCAGCAAAGCAGCCAGTGCCGGGCGCTGCCCGTCTTTGTCGGCCTCCGCCAGGCGTACGACATCTGCCAGGCGGACTTCATTGAGCATCGACAGGGCAATCAGCTGCACTTCCGTCCTCCCGCCACCGCCATGCGTTTGCGGCAATGTATCGATGTGCGCTGACAGCGCCTGCAGTTGAAATGCCAGACTGCGCGGATTGGTTTCATCCACAATCAACAAATCGAGGATCAGGGACAACACCGGATTGAGCCGATAGCGCGAGCGGTAGGTGATGAAACTGTCGGCCAGTTCGAGGACGAACAGCTGGCTGTCGCTTTCAACCTCGCCCATTGGCGCATTGCTGAACGCGGCGAGCAGCATCCGCGAAAGATTGAGGGCGCGCGAGATGCGCCGGCCCATGTCGAGGAACGACCAGCCGAAATTGCGCGTCATGTTCTCGTGCGTCAGGCCGTTGAACGCCGCCAGAGCTGCGAGGCCAGCGTCGATCAGATCGAGCGACTCGCCGATGGAAACCGGCACCTTGCCGGACTGCCACTGACGTCCGGTATAGAACGCATTGAGCGTGCGCCAGGCTTCCAGGGACAGCCGGTCCCGCGTCAGACCGGCGATGCGGTGGACGTGGCCCAGCGTCTGCGGCAGGCCGTTGGCGCGATCCGTTGACGTCATCAAGGTACGGGCGAGGTAGGCGACGACGCGCGGCTCGTCGAGGCCTGCAGGCACTTGAACCGCGGCGCCGTCGCGCTCCAGCAAATTCGCCAGTCCGATGCGCGCGAGTTGCAGGTTCTGGCGCGGGCCGCTGTCCTCCTCGATGCGCGCGAGGCAGTTGCGCAGCACCCGGAATGTCCAGTCGGCGTGCTCTGTATAGCGACCCAGCCAGAACAGGTTGTCGGCGGCCCGGCTCGGCAGCTCCCGCGGGCTGCGTAAGACCCGCGCGGCCTCGATCGCCGGGCGCCACAGGCTCTTGAACACGGGCTGAGGCGCATCGCTCAGCACCCACACGTCCCGGGATGCGCCGTCGGGCGCCGTCAAAGCCATCGACGCGCCGGGGTCCACGGTCATGGCGAGGCCTCCCGGCATGACGGCAAATCCGCCAGGCACCGCGGTTGCAAATACCCGCATCGCGAACGGCTTGGGCTCGAGGCCCTGGGCGCCGTAGGACGGAGCGGTGCCGAGCGCGGTTTTTTCCTCCGCGACCAGCGCCGCGCCATCGAGCTCGATTTCCGCGATCAGTGCCGTGCGCTCCGCCCCGGTCAGCTTGGCCGGGTCGCGGGCCGGCGCGGCGCGGCCGGGACGCGCCGTCTGCTCGAAGGCCCGGCGAATGAAATAGCGGTCGAGATCGGCGATGACGGTCTGCCTTACGGTGGCATCGCCGAGCCACCACTTGGTCACATCCCAGATCGCCAGCTCCTCGCCCAGCAGCTCCTGGCACAAAGCGGGCAGGAAGCTGCCGAGGCCGCGGTTCTCGGCGATCGCGGTGCCCAGCGCGTTGACCACCAGATCGGGCTGCTGGCGCACCGCCTGCACGAGACCGACGGGACCGAGGAACCCGGACGGATCAAGCTCGAGCGGGTCGGCGTAAGCCCCTGCGACACAGCGCACGACCAGATCGATAGCATGCAGACCGTCGAGCGTCTTGAGGTAGACGCGGTCGTTCTCGGTGCGTAGATCCGCGCCCTCGACGAGCAGAAACCCCAGATAGCGGGCGAGATAGGCGTGGCTGAAAAAATCGTTGTGATGGGGTCCCGGGGTCAGCAGCGCGATGGTCGGGTCGGGACGACCGATGCGATGCGCCAGCGAGTCCTGCAGTTGCTGAAAGAAGGGTGCGAGGCGAACCGCCTTGCTGGCGCTGAAGATGTCGCCGGAGACCTGCGTCAGGACGGTGCGGTTGGCGAGCGCGTAGCCGATGCCGGCCGGCGTCTCCACGTGCGTGTCTACCACGCGCCAGTTGCCGTCCGGGCCACGGGCGAGGTCGGCCGCAAGGAACTGAATGCGGCCGGCGCCAGGAACGATGTTCTGGCAGGCGCGCAGATAGGCCGGGTCGCTGAACACCAACTGCGGCGGGATCAAGCCGCGCTTCAGGGTTTGCTGCGGGCCATACACGTCTGCCAGCATCGCCTCCAGCAGCCGGGCCCGCTGGATGATTGCGGTCTCGATCTGCGCCCAGGCGGCCGGCGGAAAGATCAGCGGGACGAGATCGAGGCGCCAGGGCTGCAGATTGCGCGATGGATCGGCAAACAGGTCATGGGCAATGCCGGTCTCGCGCACCCGCATGTTGATACGGTCGATCCGCGCCAACCGTTGCTCATGAGTGAGCGCGTCCAGTCCGGCGAGCAGGGGCTGCCAGTGCGGCGCAATCGAGCGGTCTTGGTCCACCAGCTCATCGAACGCGCCCGACGTCGCATAACCGGCAGTGATGGACGTCGAAGCTGCTTTCGGGGCGACCGCTGCCATGTCCGTGCTGACCCGCTCCCTGGCGCTTGCCGCGCTTTCTGAAACGTCCGGATCGAGGGATACAAGATTCGTCCCGGGCGCCCGATTATACCAGTCGGTGATGCGGGTCCACCACCTTCCTGTTGCCGTTTTGACACCTTGATTGTCATTCATCCCACACGCCGCAGGTCCAAGGTCATCGGGAAATCGGGATGCACCCCGGCCGTTTTCGCGCTGGTCAATCCCGCCGTGTGTCCCATCGCCTCGAACCGGGCCAACCGGCGGCCTTCGGCCTCGAACGCATTGACCGGAAACACCTCCAGGCCCCGGCCGCCTGGATGTGCCACGTGATAGCGGCAACCGCCGACCGAGCGACTCGACCAGCTGTCGAGGATGTCGAACGTCAGCGGCACGTGCGGTTTGATGGTGGGATGCAGGATGGATGCGGGTTGCCACGCCCGGTAGCGCACGCCGGCCACGGTGTCACCAAACGTGCGGGTGGGGGCGAGCGGCAACGCGCATCCATTGCAGGTGACGGCATAACGCCCGTGCGTTTCACCGGTTACACGCACCTGGAGGCGCTCGAGCGAGGAGTCCACATAGCGGGCCGTGCCGCCCACCGCGCCTTCCTCGCCGAGCACATGCCAGGGCTCCAAGGCCTGCCGGATCTCGACGCCGAGGCCGACGCGCTCGATCGTGCCGCAGATCGGGAACCGGAACTCGAAATGCGGCTTGAACCAGTCGAGCTGCACAGGAAAGCCCGCCGCCGTCAGGTCATCGATGATCGAGCGGAAATCCTCCCAGACGAAATACGGCAGCATGAAACGGTCGTGCAGCGCCGTGCCCCATCGGATCAGCGGGCGCCGGTAGGGCTGCTCCCAGAACCAGGCGATCAGCGCCCGCACCAGCAACTGCTGCGCAAGGCTCATGCGGGCGTGCGGCGGCATCTCGAACGAGCGGAACTCGACGAGGCCCAGCCGCCCCGTGACGCTGTCGGGCGAGTAGAGCTTGTCGATGCAGATCTCGGCCCGGTGCGTGTTGCCCGAGACGTCCACCAGCAGGTGGCGGAAGATGCGGTCCACCAGCCAGGGCGTCGTCGGGTTGCCCTGCGCGTGCGATACCTCCCCTAGCGCGATCTCGAGCTCGTAGAGCTGGTCGTGGCGGGCCTCGTCGATGCGCGGAGCCTGGCTGGTCGGCCCGATGAACAGCCCTGAGAACAGATACGACAGCGCCGGGTGGTTCTGCCAATAGGTGATGACGCTGGCCAGGAGATCGGGCCGCCGCAGGAACGGGCTGTCGGCCGGCGTCTTGCCGCCGAGCACGATATGGTTGCCGCCGCCGGTGCCGGTATGGCGGCCGTCGAGCATGAATTTCTCGGCGCCGAGCCGGGTCTGCCGCGCCTCGTCATAAAGCGTCGTGGTGGTCGCGACCAGGCTCGGCCAATCCACGGTCGGATGGATGTTGACCTCGATCACACCGGGGTCGGGAGTGACCTTGATGACGTTGAGGCGCGGATCGGCGGGTGGCGCATAGCCTTCCAGACGCACCGGCAGGCCAACCTGCCCGGCCGTCACCTCCAGCGCCGCCACCAGCGCCGCGTAATCCTCAGCGTCGGCCACCGGCGGCAGGAACACGCACAGATGGCCGTCGCGCGGCTCGACCACCAGCGCCGTGCGCACCGCGCCGATCACCTCGTCGGTGGCATTGGGCCAGTTCGGCGGAGCCTGCAGCGCCACGGCCTGCCGCTGTCGCTGCAGCGACAGGCGATCGGGCAGATGCTCGCGCTGTGCGAGGGGATCGGCCGGCTCCACGTTGGGGTAGTTGATCGGCGCAATATAGGGCAGCGAGCCGAGCGGCAGGCGGTAGCCGACCGGCGAATCGCCCGGTGCCAGATACAGCCGCTCGCGCCGCAGCTTCCAGCGCTCGGTGACCCACCGCCGGCCCTTGTCCTTGGTCTGCCAGACCTGGATCGGCAGCACATAGCCGGTCGGCTTGCCGAGGCCCCGATCGAACACCGCCACCAGCCGCGCCCGCTCGGCCGGATCCTCGAGCTTGTTGTTGGTGGGATTGACGCCGAGCGGCAGCTTCTGCTCGACGA
>Ga0209069_10000187_pt1 | contig 25617 bp, 26 predicted proteins | sample Str013_2_FD_187202 | JGI IMG/M metagenome (GOLD analysis project Ga0209069, IMG submission 187202) | Freshwater sediment microbial communities in response to fracking from Pennsylvania, USA - Straight Creek_MetaG_SC_2013 (SPAdes) (version 2) | ecosystem: Environmental > Aquatic > Freshwater >...
CCACCAGTCATAAGCAGAGATCCCTAACCTGGGAATGGCAGGTGTTATATCCTGCATCTGAGCCACTTTTTCTTCCAGCGTCAGCCTGCTTACCACATCATTTACTCTTTCTTCAAAAGAAAGTTTATAATTCCAGAAAGGAAGTGTTTTCGGATCCGTTTGGGATTTGCATACAATTGTAAATTCTCGGGTGGGTCCAACCTGGTACACCTTACAGCCAACTACAGCAACCAGAAAGATTTTGTAAATACCGATGAAGTCCATGATTACCTGGGCAGCTTAAAAGAATACGACGACAATGAAAACTATACCCTCTCACTGGGTGCTGAGGAAACCGAGAAGACCTATTCGCCCAATAAAAACAATTCGGGCTCAAATGTGCTGATGCTTTTGTTTCTGATAATAGCCGTTGCCAGTATTTTCTTTTTTGCGCGGCGCCGCTAAGCCTGGCGGCTATTTATTTGGAAACAGCATATACCAGCAGCACAAGCACCGGCACACCGGTTACTACGGCCAGCAAGGGGCCTGCAAAAGTAAAAAGCGGGTAGCCATGACTGTTGAGCCAATGCTTCAAAAACACACCCGCCGGCAGGCATAATGGCCATAGCAGCGACATGAGCAGGGCGGCGGGCCAGGCACCATCGCCACTGATTTGCCGGCAAATGCCCAGCTTTACCGGTATTTCAAGCAGTAAAAAACCGGGTATACCGGCCAGCAAAGCACCCGCAATGGCAAGCCCGGCCGCTATAAGAGAATATACAATCAATTCTTTTTGGAAAGGCTGGATATACTGACTGAAATGGCCCGCAGTACTTCTTACACCGCTCACTGTTTTATACAGCAAGCCGCTTTCGGGTGCATGCTGCTTTGTAATGTAAATGCTTACCATATTGTAGCCAATGCCCATAAAGAGCAGCAGCAGCAACAGGTTCCTGGTTTTGGCCAATGTGCCCGGCGGTAAGAACGCATGGTCTGCAAAAAAAAGTACAATAAACAAAAGCACCAGGGCTTTGGCCAGCAAAAGAAGAATGTATTTCATGCATGGGTAAACGCCATACAACCGGCATTATTATACTGCGTTGCCAAAGCCCTTGCGCTCTGTAAAACCGGCGGGCAGGGCAAACCGGCCGCTGGCAGCAACTTGCGCAAAAGATAAAATAATACCATAGAAAGAAGAAAACATACAAAATAGCCCGGTACAACTATTGGGGCGAATGCTTACATTAGATCATTCATTCATTTCCCCTCAATTTATCGCTATGCCAAACAATCATTCCCGCAGGGATTTCTTACAAAAACTTAGTGGTGGCCTCGGTGTTACCATTGCTTCTTTAGCCGTTACCGATGCGTTGGCCATGCCAGCTACTGCCGCACCCAAAGACGGTAAAAAACTGGGCGTGGCCCTGGTAGGCCTGGGCAGCTATGCAAAAAACCAGCTGGCCGTGGCATTGGAGAAAACCAGCAATTGCTACCTGGCGGGTATTGTAACCGGCACCGCCGCCAAGGCAGAAGAATGGGCAAAGAAATACCACCTGGATAAAAAGAACATTTACAATTACCAGAATTTTGACGAGATAGCAAAAAACAAAGACATCGACATTGTATACGTGGTATTGCCCAATTCCATGCACCGCGAGTTTGTGATACGGGCCGCCAAAGCCGGCAAGCATGTGATGTGCGAAAAGCCCATGTCTACCTCAGTAAAAGATGCAGAAGACATGATAAAAGCCTGCAAAGATGCCAACGTACAACTGGGCATTGGCTACCGCATGCATTTTGAACCCTTCACCAAAGAAATAGTACGCCAATGCCGCGAGAAGACAATCGGCGATGTGCGCTTTATACAAACCAATTTTGGGTTTAACATTGGCGACCCCGCACAATGGCGCTTAAAGAAAGCCATGGCCGGCGGCGGCCCGCTGATGGATGTGGGCATCTACTGCGTACAGGCTTCACGCTATGTAACGGGCGAAGAACCGCTTTCCGTAACCGCGCAATACGGCCCCATAACCGACCCCGCCGTTTTTAAAGATGTGGAGCAATCCATCTCCTGGCAACTGGAGTTTCCGGGCAATGCTACGGTGAATGGTTTTAGCTCTTACCGATCCAATATTGAACAATTGTATGTGTCTGCTACCAAAGGCTGGATACAGCTGGGCCCGGCCTATAGCTATGGCCCCATTAAAGGAAGCACCAATGCCGGCCCATTAAACCTGCCCATTGTGCACCACCAAACGGTAATGATGGAAGAAGTATGCAAATCATTTATGGAAAGCGGTAAATTTCCCGAACACATGACGGGCCCCGAAGGACTGAAGGACATGAAAATACTAATGAGTATTTATGAAGCCGCCGCTACGGGCAAAAAGATAAGTTTGGTATAAGGCGCGGGTAAGATTCGACACTGCTTAAGAAAGCGTGCCGCTGGAAACTGGTAAGGACAACAGCTGCTGAACCTTGTGTGCGGTAAAGAAATATTATCCCACATTGATCACCAAAAACTCAGGTGGTTCAGAAAATTGCTGGATCATTTCGCTGTACTTGTCTTTGAGCATGCGTTTAAAGCTGCCGAGGTAGCCGGGTTTTGGAATGCGCTCCTGGTCTAGCGGAATGGATTCAATCAGATCTTCGCCGAGGTACATCATCAGTTTCATGGCTATCGTTGTTGGGTTTTTAGTTTTGCTACTGTAAATAAACACCCATTTTTCATTTGTTCCAATACCAACAAGTACGCTTTTTTAAAAGTACATTTACGATTCAGAAAACCCAGGCCTTGCTGCGGTAAATTACTGGCAACAGGGGCTGTATTCATCAACCGCTTTACAGCATACCCAATCACCATGGTGTATAAGATTGCATTTTCAACAAAGCGCATCGCCGCTCTTATTGTATGTTTTGTTTGCTGGCAATTGTGCGTAATAGCCCAGCCGGCAAACAGCTTTATTTATGGCGATGCATTGCCCGATGCACCCGCACTGGCCGCCCGTGGAGAATACGCCGTGGGCGTGCGCACCCAGGAATGGACCAATAAAGACCAGCCGGATATACTAAAAACCAAAGATGGGGTTACGCCCCTCTACAACCGCACACTGAAAGTGGAAATTTGGTACCCGGCGCTTGTTCCGCCCGGTACAGAAGCCCTGGCAAGCTACACAGATGTTATGGGCAGCCGTATGGACAGCACCCGCCCGCTGCATGCTTTTAGTTTTGCCGGCAGAAGCCTGCGCAACGCGGCTCCGCAAGTAGCGGGCACTGCTTTTCCGCTGGTCATTGTATCGCATGGCTACCCCGGCTCAAGGGTATTGCTGACTTACCTTACCGAAAACCTTGCTTCCAAAGGCTATGTGGTGGTGGCCATCGACCATACTGAATCTACCCATGCAGACCAGGCCGGTTTTGCAAGCACATTGCTGAACCGTGCCACCGATATTTTGTTTGTGCTAAACCAGGTAGCCGCCCTGAGCAAAACAGGCAGCAATCATTTTCTTGCCGGTCTTGCAGATGCCAATAATACCGGGCTGATTGGTTACTCCATGGGTGGTTATGGCGTACTAAATGCGGCTGGCGCAGGTTATAGCAGCAAGCTGGCCACTTTCTTTGCGGGCATTGCAAGCGGCAGCAAAGCCATTGATGCAAGGCTTGCCGGAAATACTTCCTATGCGGGTTCCATCGACAAACGCATTCATGCTGTGGTGGCTTTTGCCCCCTGGGGTATGGAGCGTGGTATTTGGGACAGCGCCGGACTGGCCGGTTTGCAGACGCCCACATTTTTTGTAGCCGGCAGCCAGGACGATGTATCGGGTTATGAAAAAGGCACCAAAGCCATTTACCTTGCAGCGGTTAATGCCAACCGTTACCTGCTCACTTACGAAAACGCCCGCCACAATACCGCGCCCAATCCACCGCCACCAGAATCCATGAAGCCGGGAATGAAAATGGATGACTACTACCATTATGCAGAACCCGCCTGGAACGAAAGAAAGATCAACAATATTAACCAGCATTTTGTAACCGCATTTCTCGGCATCTTTTTACAACACAAAGACTTTGGCAAATACCTGGATCTGAAAGAGCAGTCAAACCAAAACAACTGGTTTGGCTTTAAGCCCCGCAGTGCCACCGGGCTGCTGCTGCAACATACAGACAAGCGGTAAAAACAACCCTTGTTTGTTAACACCTGTACTTAATTTAATACTGCATATTTGCGGGTAAAATAAGCGGCAGTACAAACCGTTTATGCTTTGTGTACAACCAAAACAGCCCATTACATGTCAGACTTAGATGAAACCATCCAGGAATCGGTAGAGCAGGCCGGCAAAAGTAAAATCAATTCAATGGTGGCCTTGTTTGTGGCCATTACCGCTACTTTTATGGCGCTGTGCAATGTAAAAGACGGCAATATTGTGCAGGCCATGTCGCAGGCACAGGCACATGCCATTGATGCATGGTCTTATTTCCAGGCAAAAAGCACCAAACAATCCATTGCAGAAAATACCCTGGAAATATTGAAGCTGCAAAACAATCCTTCTAACAACGAGGTGATCAAAAAATACGAAGACCAGATTGGCCGCTACGAAAAAGAGAAAACGGAAATAAAAAAACAGGCCGAAGCTTACCAGAAAGAATACGACGACATTAATATGTTCGACGACCAGTTTGATATGACGGATGCACTGCTCACCATTTCCATTGCCATGTTTGGCATTACCTCGCTCACGCAAAAAAAATGGCTGCTGTATTTTGCGTCGGCGGTTAGTTTAACGGGCATCCTGCTGGGCCTTACCGCCTTTATGAAGATCAGCCTGCATTCAGATTTTATCTCTAAAATTCTCGGCTAGCAATATGACTGAACCCTCTACGCCCCTCTTTCCGGCACAAAACGAATACCCATCACTCAGCGATCGGATTCAATCTTTATTGATCGACCAGGTATTTATCGTTACACTGATGTTTATGTTTGCCAGCATACTGGATCATTTTGAAAACCCGCCCGACTGGATAAGAGCCGCCCTGTTTTTTGGCATCTGGGGCATCTATGAACCTTTTTGCCTCAGCTTTGCCTGCACACTGGGCAACTATGTAAAAGGCATCCGGGTTAGAAAATTTGCGAATATTGCTGCAAAGCCAAACCTGCTGCAGGCTTATTTCCGCTACTTCATAAAAGTGCTGCTGGGGTGGTTGTCGTTTCTCAGCATCAGCACCAACAAAGAAAGACGCGCCATCCACGATTTAGCGGCCAATACCATCATGGTAAAAGCCTGATAAATAATGCCAGCATTGTGCAAAAAATTCCACACTTTTTTTGGTAATGCCGTTTTTTGTTTTCGTTAATATATTAGCTGGCCGCCTGTAAATGCAATGGCATTGTATTTGTTGAAACGCGGCTATGAAAAAACTAACAATGATGGCAGTGGCAGGCGCCCTATTTTGCACCTGTATTGCAATGAGCACAAACGCACAATCAAAAAGAAGAAACAGCGGTAGCAGCGGCCCCCTAAGCCCGGTAAGTGTTGGCAGCACAACCCTTAACCTGGGTGCTGGCGTGGGCAGTGCGTACAAAGGAGATGATTACAATTCGCCCTTTGGCATAAAAGCAGCAGTTGAATGGGGTTTATGGCATGCCGGCCCCGGCACCATTACACTGGGTGCAGAAACCGGCGCCTCATTTTCCAATGGTGGATATTATGATGATTACCGTAGTCGCACCGCCATTATTGCCGTGCGTTCTGCCTGGCATTGTGGTTGGAAAGTACGTGGGCTTGATACCTATGGCGGGTTTTCTGCCGGCCTGGGCTTTCACCACTATGGTTACCGCAATACCAATAAATACGATTACGACCAGGTGATTCCGGTAGTGGGTGCATTTGTAGGCGCTTCTTATTTTGTAACACCCAAATTTGGTTTCAACGCAGAAGCGGGATATGATATCACCGATTTCCAGGTGGGTGTTATTTTTAAATTAAAATAAAACAATCCAAACAGTTTTAAAATCATGCAACAGGCCATCCTTTTACCGGGTGGCCTGTTTTATATGCGGTAAGGGCTTCGCACAAATATTGCCTATCTTTAAAATACAACCGGCACAATTGAACCAAATAAAAGAATGCAGCGTTTGCTAAATAAATGTTGCAGACGGAAGCGGATGGCAGCTGTATGAAAAAAACATCTTTACATTTTACGGGCTTTTTGCTGCTCTTTGTTTGCGCTTGCCTTTTTGCAACCTGCGCAAAGGAATACAGCAATGAAGGCGGCCCCAAAAAATACACGGCTAAATACAGCCTGGTGGGTGCCGGCGATTCGTGCAGGGGCAGCGTACTGGCAGGCAAGTATTATACGGGCAAAGCACTCAGCAATGCCAATACCATTCAGTTGCAGGTAACGGTAGACAGCATTGGCAGTTACAATGTAGTTACCAATACCAACAATGGATTCCAGTTTAGCGCCAGCGGCAATTTTACCAATACCGGCTTGCAAACCATTACGCTTACAGGCGCGGGTACGCCCGCAGCCACCGGCGATTTTATCTTTAATGCCGCGGGTGGAGGGGCTGCTTCCTGTCGCTTTACGGTGAGTGTCTCCAAAGAACTCCCCGCCCAGGCAGCGTTTACCATGGACTGCCAGAACATTAACGTAAATGGTAGCCTGATCAGCGGTACCAGGTTTACCGTGGCCAACAGCATCACCCTGCATATAACGGTAACGGCCATAGGCGCATACTCTTTTACCACGGATACCCTCGATGGCATTTATTTTTCTGCATCGGGTATTGTAAACAGTACCGGCGATATGACCCTGGAACTTGCAGGCTATGGCACACCCGAATTTGCACGCAACCTGCTGTTTACAATAAAAGATAGCCACAATGCCAGCTGCAGTATAAAAGTAACGGTAACGGATGCACAGCCGCTGGCGGTATATGTACTTGAATCGGGTTTTGGAAACCCAAGCCCCTGCATTTATACAGTGAACGGAATCTATAAAGCAAATACACCGCTCAATGCCTCCAATACAGTGCTCATGTCGGTATATGTTTCTTACGTAGGCAATTTTACGGTGTCAACGGCGGCGGTTAACGGCATGCAATTTTCTTACAGCGGCAGCTTTACTACAACAGGCGCACAAAAAATAACTTTACAGGGAAGTGGCACGCCCACTGCAAGCGGCTCCGCAGCATTGCTGCCAGAAATTGTGGGGCCCCACCCGTTGGGCGGACAAACCTGCGGCTTCAACATACCCGTGCAGTGAGGTTATAAAAAGCTAAAGCCCGTAGAAACGGGCCTTATAACTTAGTAAATAACGAAAAACGAACAAACACTTGGCAGACCGCAGGCGGTTAATTTTTTATCAGCTTAGACTGGTGAAGCAGCTCTCCGCGGTTGTTTTTTACCGTTAGAATGTACAGTCCGGCACCGGCAGTTGCGGGCATATCTACCGAAGCACTGTTGTAACCGGCATATACAGAAAGCTGTTGTTGTTTTATTTTGCTGCCATTAACGGCATAGAGTTCGGCTATATACGTATCGTTTGCAGTGGCGGCTATCTGCAGGGTTATCGCCTCTTTTACTATGGTATTGTGGGTGATGGTACCAGCAGCAGCATTGCCAGTATTTATTTTCAGCACTTTTGAATACAGGGGCTGGCCGTTTCGCTGTATTTGCCTGAGCCTGTAATAAACCACGGGGCCGTTCTTACCGGCATCCGTTACAAAATAATGATTGGTAGCGGAAGCACCCGGCATTATTGTTTCCAGATCGCTCCAATTGCTGCCATTGATGCTTTTTTGAACCACATAATATTTCAGATCGTTTTCGTTTGTGGCCGACCAGTTGAGCGACACTTCATCATTCTTCACCTGGCCGGTAAATGCCAGCAGCTTTACGGGCAGCAACAACATATAAGTGTCGAAAAAAGATTTAAAGTAAATACTGGTCTGGCGTACCATATCGCTTCCAAAAGTAGAAATGGCGCCATTGCGGTATTGCAGGCTGGATATACCGGAAAAATTCATCTGGAACATGGCTTCGCGGTGGGCTGTATCTATCAGCGCAATGTTTGCCACTGTTGAAATGGCCTTGCTGCGAACACCGTCAAAAGAAAAACTAAGAATGGTAAACGGATCCATTGCATAACTGCCGGGGGTAGCCGCTTCAATAAATTCCTGCAGGCTGGAACCGTTGCCATCCACATCCACACCAGTTACCGAAAAGCAACTTAGTACCGTATCAGTAGAAGTACCGGCTACTTTAAAAGTAATGTTCCAGTCTACATAAGAAGTGCTGTTGGCTGGCGCCACCACATAGGGTTGAAAGGCATCATAATAACCAATGCCGGCGCTGTCATCAATATTCCAGATTTGTGCTCCACCGGTAAGGTTGGCTACTTCAATATTGGCATCAATACCGGGTATCACCTGCGGAAAGCGGTATACCGCACCAATCTCGTGATCGGTACCGGCTATCAGCTCCGGGCTGTGGAAACTCATAACGGGGGCTATACATTGTGCCAGCGAAAAAGATCTTGCTGCAGCAAACAACAGTATTGTCAGCAAACAGATCTTTACACCGTAAAGAAAGGATGATTTTTTGTTTTGCCTTGTCGCAGCAACAAGTGCTTGCGCATTGGCTGAAAAGACTGTCATAGGGGTACGTTTTCGTTTTTTATACTTAGCAGGCTTTATCAGCAGGATATTGGATAATTGCGTATCGGTAAAATCAGGTTAGATAGTAGTACTGATTTGATTCTGCAAGTTTGCACTAAAAACTATTTCGTGCAAGTAATTCCTGAAGTATTCATCGTAGATAAGCACTGCTTTATCGAAAATATACGAGGCCTGCTGCCTGCTGAAAATACGCAGCGCCTTTCTGTACTAAACAGGACTGGTTCATTTACAGGCTGTTAAAAAAACCGCAGCTTGCCATTCAGTAAAAACGCATATGCAACCAACCGGCAGACAGGTGGGCGAACATACAAGCCCTTGCCGGTAAAATCTTATATTCGGGAATGGTTGATATCAATACATTCCGGAAGCTCGCCCTCTCCTTTCCCGAAACATCGGAGCAACCCCATTTTGAAAAAACTTCATTCCGGGTGGCCAAAAAAATATTTGCTACCTGGGATAGTAAAACAAACATTGCTTCCATAAAGCTGTCTGCCGCCGACCAGGATGTGTTTGCTGCGTTCGACAAAACAATTATTCACCCCGTTGCCAATAAATGGGGATTGCAGGGCTGGACACAGATACAGCTGGAAAAAGTGAGAAAAGATATGTGCAAAGACGCACTGACCACCGCCTACCTGCATGTGGCCCCAACAAAACTGGGTTTGCTGGTAAAGAAATAACTGCGCCAATGGCTATGGATGCGCAGCAACAAACCCTGCCATTGTATGCAATACTGCGGGATCGTACAACTGCCCTTCTTTGATCACCTTCCAGACTTTACGGGTGTTGCGGATATCTGCCAGCGGATCGGCATCCAGTATTACCAAATCGGCCCGTTTGCCAATTTTAATGGAACCGGATTGTTTGTCCAGCTGCATCACTTTTGCCGGCAATATGGTAGCGGTTTGCAGGGCTTCTAGTGGCGTAAGGCCGGCCTTTACGTACAGTTCCATTTCGCGGGCCAGGCTAAACCCGGCAAAGCCCATATCGGTACCTGCTACAATGATAACGCCGTTATCGTGCAGCACTTTCACCAGTTTGATGGAACTTGCCATCAGTGGCTCAAACTTTTTTGCATTGGCAGCCGGCATGCCCATATTGATAAAAAGGGACTGCAGCGGCAAAGGCAGACTGCTGTACTGCGGCTCAATATCATGAATGTTATTTGCAAGCGAACGAAACACCAGTTCAAAGACCGTTAGTGTAGGATCAATAACAGCATGGTGCGCCTTTAGAAAGGCAATGGCGGCAATGGTTTCAGGATTCTTAAAATCGATGGACCGGTCGGGGTTTGTCTTCATCATCTCATACACATACTGTATATGGTTTACCTGGTCCATGCCCGAATCCATTGCGGCACGGGTTGTCATGCCTTCGGGTATATGTCCTGTAACGGTTAGGCCTAAACGATGTGCTTCTGTGGCAATGGCTTTTACAATAGCGGGTTTTACCGAGCTGTAAATTTTTATCTGCGCAAATCCACTCTCTTTGTACATCCTTACTGCTGCAACGGCTTCCTGGGCAGTGCTGGCCCGCACAATGCCCAGGCCAAAAGCCCCGGGGCCGTCTATTATACCTGCTTTCAGGATAAGGGGACCTACGCCTTTGTGGCTGTCGATGGCTTGCTTAATGGCGTTGATATAAACAAACTCGTTGCCACAGTCGCGCACGGTAGTAGTGCCCGCAGCCAGGTAGGCCGGCCCCCACTCTGCCTGTTCAAAATGTGCATGCATATCCCACAGGCCCGGTACCACTGTTTTACCTTCTGCATGAATGATGCTGGCGGCAGCCGGTATCACCACAGTTCCGGTTTGGCCCAGTTGCTTTATCACCCCGTTTTCAATTACAATGGTAGCGTTGTTAAGGTGCTCTCCGCTTTCTACATCCACCAGTTTGGCGCCGGTAATGGCCACTATCTTATTTGCCGCCCCACTCTGTTGCATTGAACTGCTGAACAATTCCATGCCATACACAGCCGCCTTGCTGATGAGATTGGGCAAAAGGCTTTCATATTTTTCCAGCATCATTTCCAGCTTGTCGCCTTCTGCATCATTGGTGATCAGGCAAACCAGGTGATCGTTGTTGTCGGTCCACAAAATTTCATTACCCCATACCAGGCCGCTGAGTATATAGCGGTTCAGCACCAGCGGCTGCTGTCCATCATTCAGCGTATCGGCGCCCTGCAGGCTAATGCTTACTGCGCCATTGGGCAGTAGTGGCAGTAATGCAGGTTTGTTGTGCAACTTCCAGTATTTCAGCAAAACCATTTGCACGGTGCCGGGAGAATAACCGCCCACCGGGAAAGCCAGCGCAGGCAATGCTTTTGTATACACCGAATCGCCCTCTTTGATAAAGACCTGCTGGTCATGGATGCGCACGGTATCGTTGATGGCGGAAAAACGGGATGTATTGCCTTTGATGAAAAGGCTGATGGGTACTGCATCAGCGCTGGTTTGCAGCTGCGCTTTTAAAGGCACCGGCGAACCACGATCTGTAAATTTAAAACTTACATCATACTGTACTGTTTCGCCCGTTTTAAGTACATGGTAGGTTTCGCGGCCAATATTCTGTGCAAACTTATGCAGGAAGTAACTGGCGCTATCGCCGGTATTTTGCGCCCCGGCCAGGCTTGCGTTTAACAGCGTTATGGCAAGCAAACAAAAAAAATTCAAGCTATGCTTGGTAGCGGTTCTTTTCTGAGCGGTTTGCATATTATTTTTTAAGAAGAATGAAACAGGATTTGCTGTACAGCGCTTACTATTTTTTAAAGTGTGCTTTCATGGCTTCGGGATAATCTGCCAGTGCCAGCTCCGGTGCTGCCAGTTCGGGGTGCCACATCTTTTCCCATTCAAAACTATAATATCCTTTGTAGCCGCCTTTTTGCAATAGATCGATGGCTTCAAAGATGGGCACATCGCCTTTTCCAAGAAAGACATACTGCGGTCCGCTGTCTGAAAGCCTGGCGTCTTTGATATGTGTATGGTAAATGTATTTTTTCAGCTTTTCATACACCTGTGCCGGTGGTTCTTTGGTAACCGTCCACATATTGGCCACATCCCAAATCAACCCGGTTTGCGGGTGATTGGCCGCCTGCATAATGCTCACCAGGTCTTCGCTGTGTACCGCTTCACCGTGGGTTTCCATAAGCACCAATACATTTTTGCCTTTGGCATAATCGCCCAGTTCCTGCAAACCCTTTGCTATTAAATCAATGCTGGCTTGCTTCTCCTGTTCTTTTGGAAAATTATTGGGAAACACTCTTACAAAAGGACAATGGATTTGCTGTGCCAGATCGATAAAGCGTTTGCCTTCTTCCAATTGCTCTTTTCTTTTTGCAACATCCGAAAAATGCAGGGTGCAGGAAGAACCCAGGTCAATAAACTGCAGGTGTTTTGCCTTCATGCGTGCAAGCGTATCCGTTATAGCCGCCGCCGTGCTAAACTCCGGGCATTGGGTAAGATCCAGCTGCTTTAAGATGCCCCGCATTTCTATACCCTGGTAGCCATGGGCCGCTGCAAAATCAATGATTTGCTGAAAGGGCCAGTCGGGGCAACCGAGTGTGGAGAATGACAATAAAGCTTGCTGTTTCCTCAGATCAAATGCGGCACCGCTGAGTGCCGCGGCCATTAAAACAGCGGCTGTCTGCAAAAAGGTTTTGCGGTTGGTATGGCTTGTCATAAAAGTAATTGTTCGGGTTACTGATGCCGCTGTGCGCGGTAGACAACAATAGCAAATATAGTGCAGGCCGTGCTTAACCAATCATTAGTATTAATAAGGCTTTCCTTAACAACCCGCGGCGTCCTTCGCAAGTCTATTGTACTGTGGTGAATGGAATACTGCGGCAGCAGTTCACTTTAATAAACCTAAAAAATAATTGACATGAAAAAGAACCACTTGTTAATCGCCCTTTCTGTTTTAGTAATGGCCATTACATTCAGCGGATGTTATGTGGAAAGATATCCTCATTATCACCATCACCACGAATACCACCGTTATTAATACAGCTTTTTGCAATTGCTGTATGATTGAAGGCAGAGCAGTTTTACCGCCTGTAGCATCGTTTTAGATGTTACAGGCTTTTTTTGTGCGTACCACAAACGCATTCTTTGCCTGAGCCAATACAAACCCTGGCCAGTTACAATGCGGCGCTCCGCAAAACATGCTTTTATCATTCGTATATTTAACAAATCAACCAATGGCTTTACATATGAACAAATACAAATGGTGTAACAGGTTCCAGGGTTTCGTTTTGATGGCATTGCTGGTCAATCCGCTGATGCACTTTTCTGCCACCGCACAATCCACCAACAGTTACCAGCACCACAAACTGCTGCTCCGCGATGAGGGCGTTTCGCAACTGGCTTATATTGATTTGACCAATCCCGCTGCCAACTGGTACACGCCTATACCCACCGGCCGCGATCTGCAACTGGTGGGCAAAGGAAGAGTAATGGTGGGTACAGGCAATGGTTATGAAGAATACGAAATAACAAGCGGCAAAAAAGTATACGCGCTGACCAGTTTTCCTGGTACGCTGGCGGCCCACCGCCTCCGCAATGGCAATACACTGCTGACAGGTGTAAACTGGCAGGGCAAGCAAGGCATTGTTTTGGTGGAAGTTGATTTCTCGGGCAATGCGCTGCGCCAATACCACTATGCCGGGTTTGACTATGTGCGGCTGGTACGCGAAACGACAAACGATCATTTTTTAATAACGGCCAACAATATCATTTTTGAAGGCGATAAAAACGGCAATATTGTGTGGAAAGTGGTAATTGGCGATGCCGCTAAAACACATGCCTGGCAGGCTTTGCGGCTGGCCAACGGAAATACGGTTGTGAGTACCGGTTATGCCAAAAACCTGGAAATTTTTTCAGCGGATGGAAAACTGGTCGACAGCATTACCGGTCCTGCGGCCGTAAACCCCAATTTCTTTGCTGGTTTTCAAATATTGCCAAATGGAAATTACATAGTAGCCAACTGGCAGGGACATGGGCCAAAGCAAGGTGCATCCGGCACGCAGGTATTGGAATACACAGCAGCTGGAAAACTGGCCTGGAGCTGGCAACAGGATGCCACTAAGTTTTCTTCGCTGCACAGTGTGCTGGTACTGGATGATCTGGATCTGAACTTTTTACAGGTAGAAGATGAAAATGGCAAACTGGCGCCGGTAAAGATCATGCCGGTAAAATAACGGTGGTAGTATCCACCGTCTTAGCCCGCGCAGCCAGCATCCGCATTACTTAAAATACGATTCGGGAATGGTTAGCCACATATCGTGCGAAAGGTTGCCCTTTAGGATTTCGTAAATAAGATAGATGGGCCAGAAAATATAGTGAATGATCAGAAAGATGATGGAGTGGTTATAATGCCAGCTGATGAGCAGGCTGTAAATACCAAGAAGAAAATAGACAATACTGCCATTTTTATTATTCATGTTGGGTTGTTTTGTAGTGCAAACTGCTAAAGCTGTTACAATATACTTGCCAAAAGTTAGGCATTTTTTGGCAATGACAACCATTCCGCTGGCCCGGAACCCAAGCAGCAGAGAAAGCAAATTCAACGGAAGAAATGGCCGTAAATACGTGATTTATTTATATCTTGAAGGCATCCCAAACCTGCATTTTTAAAAATACCGGCATGAAACTAATCAAAATTACCCCCAATAATGGCAATGGCAGCTTTCCCATTTACCTCAACAGCGATGAAATACTAAGGATTGATTTTGGTGGCAATGAGCACAACCATGGCTGCGATATTACCCTTAAAAATGGCCATGTACTGAGCGTATTCGACAAAGCCAAAAGCATTTTTGATGCTGTGAATAACACGCATTTTAAGGGTAAGGAAAACAATGACTGAGGAAGCAGCAAGTGGCATGTTATTCGTTATAAGTAAAAAAGCAAAAGACACGCGGAAAGCCGGTGTCTTTTTACTTTTTGCAACCATCACACTGAAAAATCCTGCATTTTGTCTTCTGAATACTAAATACGGAAAACTATTTTACCTCAATTGGCAGCCAGTCCCACTGCGGAACCCGCAATGCCATTGATGGTTTGAATGCTGGTAAGTCCGCCATCTTCGCCCACACGATAACAGTTGATGGTATTGGAAGCCGGAGTAATTACATAAAGGAATTCTGAACCGCTGCTCAGTACTGCATCCGTGGGTTTACTGCCGGTGCCCGCTGCATTGGCTTTGTTTACACTGATAACACCGCTATTGCCATTGACGTTTAAAGACGACATATTGTTACTGCCGGTATTGCTTACATAAGCATACTTGTTATTGTCGGTAAGCACTACCCAGCAAGCCGCTGTTTGGCTGGCTGCAACTGGCCCTGTCACCAGTTTGATAGCGCCATTGTAATCGATATGGTAAGAAGATACCGTGCTGGCATTGGCGCCGCCGCCTGCTGCTTCAGAAACATAGATATTACCATTGCGTCCCACGGCAAAACCAAATGGAGTGGCATTGGCAGAAACAAGACTGTGTGCGCCGCTGCTGGTATAACTGGTAATCTTATTGGTGGCTTTTTCTGTTACCACCAGTGCGCTGCCATTGTTTACGAAAGCGATTTCGGCAGGGCCGGAAGCATTGCTGCTGAGTGCATGGGTGGAACCCGCCATAGCCGATAGTTTACCGGTGGCCGATAAATTGAAGCCGGAGAAATTACCTCCGCCAGCAGCGTTCAGCACAAATACGGTGCTGTTCCAGGAAGTGATGCTGATGGGCATTGTGCCACCGGAGCCCACTGTGGATACCAATGAGAGTCCGTGGCTTGACCTGCGAAAAGAAGAGATGGTATTGCTGCCGGCGTTCACCGCAAGAACAGTTCCATCGTCGGCAATGATAACCGCGCCCTGGCTGCCCAGTCCCGAGCCTGTGCCCACGCCGCCGGCATCGTACACTGTGTCCAGGGTTAGCTGGCCATTGGAAGCACGGCGATATTCCATCAGGAAATTCCCTTTCACTGAATTGTTGATCGTGTACACATGCTTGCTATTGCCGTTATTGCCATTGTTACCGCCATCGTGTTTGTCGCAGGCAGCAAATACCAGTGCCGCAGCACCCATAAACATCCATCTTTGTGTGTGTTTCATAAACGTGATTTTTTTTAATTTTGATGTAAAGTGTTTAGCAGAAAATTTTATACGTACAATAAATAAATGTTTTACCGGCACAGGCATAACAGGGCCTGCTGCAACTGCAACTGATTTTTTGATGATTGTTTTTTGTAAATGCCCCGGTTAGTGCTGCGGAAACCGCAACAGCCCGATGTGCAAGCCCGCCGTCATTACCTGAACGCCGCCAACCCCGATGCCTTTTATGGGTGTTTGTATATAAGGTTCTATCCGAATTGCCAGTTTTTTGCCTGCGTTGTATTGATACCCCATGGCAAATTGGGCCACAGCAGCAAAATAGCCGTGCTGCTCATTGTATTTGCCCGCAGCATTTTGTTGCTGTCCGTTGATAACCGCCAGGTAATCGTTGCTTTCATGGGTGAGTATATAGGACACAATGCCGGCTTTTATAAACAGTGTTGATTTTTTTCGTTTTTGAATATTGTATGCCAGCGATACCGGCCACTCCAGTAAATGACTGCTGCCGCTAAGGCTTGTAACAGACATGTTTGCCGGCATACTGGCCGCCGCTTTGTGCATATCAAAATACTTACCGTCGGTAAAATAATATTTCTGCGACAAGGCGATGCCGGTTTCTACTGCCAATGCCGGGCTGAGCCGCCAGCCCGCTACTATACCCGCTGTCCAGCCCGGCCGGTTAAAACCCTGGCTTTTTACCTGGTTCCATTGCAGTCCGCCCTCTGCACCAAAATAGAAACCATTTGCATTATGGTGAACGGCTTTTGTGGTGGCCAGCAACGGTTCAATCGTTGTGTTGCTCTTATTAACCGCAATGAATGCACTTGCTTTTACAACAGCGGGCGGAAGTGCCAAAGCAGGATTAACGACAGGCAAATGAAGCCGGAGCAAATTACCGTCGTTCTGTTCAATTGGTTGATCAAAGGATTTTATATTGTTCGTTATTACTGGCCTGTTGGCTTTATGGTTTGCAGCTTTGCAGGTTGATTTTAACTTGTCTGCCGCTGCGGGTTTAACGATATCCATTCTTTTCTGCACCTGCACTGGCAACGCATCCTGACTATTGATAGCCTGCACTACAAAAGATGCGCTGGCTTTGTGCTGCAAAGGCGGAAACAAAAGAAATGGAATCCCCATGAGCAAAAAAGAAAGCAGCAGCGCCGGCAATATTCCAGGCTTGTTTTTATGAGCAACCGCATCGGGTACTGCAGCACTGCTAGCAGCTGCCGACACCGCTTCCCAGTTTTTCTCTCCCGTTTTCAGGGGGTAACGGGCTGCTGCTTTGCGAAACAGCTCATCCATATTGTTATCGGTATACTGCATAATTTCTTTCTTCTTCTGAATGTTGAATCGCTTTTTGTAGCAAAACCCGGGCCCTCGACAAAGCAGATTTTGATGTACCCACCGCTGTATTCAGCAAGTCTGCAATCTCATGGTGGTTATACCCATCTATTACATACATATTAAACACTACGCGGTACTGCGGCGGCAATTCTTTTATCATGGTGACTAAGTCTTTGTACAAGACCAGCTGGTCGGCATCCTGGTCTTTACCCGCCATTTCCCATACATCTTCTGGAATACCACCAATCTCGGGCAACATGCGTCCCCTTCGCAGTTCATCAATGGCGGTATTGATCATTATTTTTTTGATATAGCCCATCAGCATCCTTTCTGTCTCTGTAGCGGTGCTGGCGGGCATAAATGTTTCAAAATGCCGGAACAGTTTTACGAACCCGTCGTTGGTGGCATCCACCGCTTTTTCATAGCGATAGAGGTAGCGAAATACAATTTTTAGCGCATAACCATAGTAATGATCATACAAAACCTTTTGGTATTTGTGTTCTTTACCAGCGCAGCCTTTAATAACGGTCAGTAAATTTTTCAAAACGCCCTTAAATTGTATTGAATGATAAAACGGTTACAGGGTCTTCTGTTGGTTTGTGTAAAACATTTGACAGTGTAATACGGAACAGGGTTGCAATGGGTTGCAGTGAAAAAAAATAAATCAATGAATCTCTTCCGCAGGATATTCATATAACAGAAAAAACTGTTGTCACGTTTTAAAGATCTGTCAAATAGCAGTAACAATTGTGTCGCGTTAATGACATTTTAAATTTTAAGACGATAAAGAAATACTACTTGTGCGTGAAAATGAGTTTGTTCAGCCCAAAACGTTTTGCAGCGCTCAGAAAAGCACTTTGTACCCGTAAAATATATTAGAAAAGAATTGCATAGCTCAACCGGAAAATAAATGAAGTAGCGTTGCTTATTTTATTAAAGGAAGATTTTGTATTCTGTAGCAGAATAAAATAAGCTGATGCAAAGAAGGCTGTTTTCCGGTCGAATTCATACAATGCCGGGTAGCCATTGCACACAAAATAGCTTTTAAGAAAGGAGTATTGCCAGCGATCCATGGCATATAAGTCGCCCGGTTAAACCAGAAAATCTTATTGTTTTCTTTGTCTGCTTTTTTAATGAACGTATTCAGCAGTAAGAAATATTACCCCGGAAAAACCCCTAATAAAAAAAGGGGTTTTAACGCTACGTTTCGGCCTGTCCTGCAATGTATCTTTCAAAAAAAAAATTATGAAAAAGTCAATTAAAATGCTGCTGGCCGTTGCTTTGTCAACTGCTGCCTGCTATGTGCTGCTGGTTGCTTTTAAACCCGCAACGCTGGAAACCGGTTATGTCATGGGCGGTATCAGTGCACCGGCCATTATTCGTGTTTATGAAGAAAAGAACGACAATACCAAGGGAAGGGAACTATTGTCTGAACGCTGGATACAGCGGGATGAAAAAATTCAGCTGACAACAGAAACAGGCCGGATTATTTACGATTACAAGTACCGCGGAGATGATTCCTGGAAAACAGATGTGCATGCATGGTGCCACAGAAATGATATCACCAAAGTACCGTAATGTTTTCGTATTCAAACATCCGGAGCTGAAGCTGGTTCAAAGTGTTCAGTATGGCGTATTCAGGCACACCGCATTTAGCTGGTTCTGTGTCTGAATACGCCATATAAAATACTGTACACTTTTTCTACCAAACCGGCTGCCACACATAACCTTTCAGCTGGTAAGAAGTAAGTACGGTTTTGGCGGTAAGAGACAGCTTTATGCCCGGTAACAACTCCTCCGGCTTTACGCCCACAAACTCCATTGCCTGGCCGCAGACAATAAATTTTACCCCTATTTTTCGCAGGTCTTCAAACAGCTGGATGCTGGGATTGTTAATCTTGTATTTTTTCTGAAAAGCCGCGTTGTTTTTGAGCGCATGCAGTGCAGGGCCATGCACCACCACCACCGGCAGTATCCTCTTGAGTGGTACCCCCGAAGCAATGTGCAGGTTAATGACCCTTGCCACTTCATTAAGACCATCATTGATGTCTTTTATAGTAGAGTCGGGGTTGTTGGCGGTTACCTCAAACAACAATTTGTAATCAATATTGGGGTCGGGTATTTCTGTGGGATCTTTTACAGGCACCACCGCGCTGTTTTTACCCCCTTTCAATAAAGGATAAACAGATTTTGCTTCGATTTTATCCCATTTTTCTTTATTGGCCAGATCTTTTTCTTTGGCCGCATACTCTTTGTCGATTTTCGCAGAATCTTCGTGCAGCAGGGCACGCAGGGTACTGTCTTTTTTTGCACGAAGGCTGTCGGTAGCAGACAACTGTGCCTGTGTAACTGTAAATAACAACATGGTCAGTAACAGGAGGCCTATTTGTTTTTTCATGCTTAAATGTTTGAGGGTTTAGGTTGGTAAGATAAGGGTTTCCGGCTTTCCACGAAAAGGAAATGGGCTTTGCTGTATAAAATCGCAGACCGCCGGGGTAAATGCAGGCCATTGTACCATTCCGGCTCCAGGCCTTCGCCATTTTGAACGGATAGCTACGCAAATGCCTAATAGTATTTATTGTGTACAAGGGAGTGACACAACCGGAGTTCAATAGCAGCACCCATGCCGGCAAAAAAAATCCGGTGAAACTATAACCTGCTGGTAAAATCCAGGTCATGCTTTTTGGCGGTTTCTTTTGCCAGTTCGTAACCGGCATCGGCATGCCGTATTACTCCCATGCCGGGATCGTTGCGCAATACACGGCCCAGCCTTGCTGCGGCTCCGGGGCTGCCATCGGCCACAATCACCATACCCGAATGGATGCTGTAGCCCATGCCAACGCCACCGCCGTGGTGCAGTGAAACCCAGCTGGCGCCGCCGGCGGTATTAACCAGTGCATTGAGGATGGGCCAGTCGGCCACGGCATCGCTTCCATCCAGCATGGATTCTGTTTCGCGGTTGGGGCTGGCTACGGATCCGGTGTCAAGGTGGTCTCGGCCAATAACGATGGGTGCTTTTACCTTTCCGGTGCGCACCAGTTCATTGAAGGCCAGCCCGGCTTTCTCGCGTTCGCCCTGGCCCAGCCAGCAAATGCGGGCAGGCAGACCCTGGAAAGCAATGCGCTCTTTGGCCAGCTTTAGCCAGCGCTGCAATGAAGCGTTTTCGGGAAACATGCCGGCAATGAGTTCGTCGGTAACGGCAATATCGGCGGGGTCTCCACTGAGTGCTGCCCAGCGGAAAGGGCCTTTGCCCAGGCAAAACAAAGGGCGTACATAAGCCGGCACAAAGCCCGGAAAAGCGAAACAGTCGTGCGTTGTCAGGCGTGCGCCTACAGAAGTACGGTCTTCGTATTCTTTTGCCCTGGCCCGTATATTGTTGCCATAATCGAACGTAATGGCGCCTTTGTCCATTAACAGCAGCATCAGTTGCACGTGCAGGTACATGCTTTCGTAAGCCAGTTCAATGTATTTATTGGGATCGGATTGGCGCAGTAATTGAGCCGCTTCGTTGTTTAAGCTATGCGGTGTATAGCCCACCAGCGGATCATGCGCGGAGGTTTGGTCGGTCAATGTATCGGGAATGATATTGCGTGCTGCCAACCGCTGCAGCAGATGAACAGCATTGCACAACACACCGATACTTTTTGCCTGGCCTTCCGCCTTATATTTTAGCGCTGCGTCTATTGCCGTATCAATGTCTGTAAACTTTTCGTCGAGGTATTTTGTTTCGATGCGTTTGTCGATGCGCCATTCTTCTACTTCGGCAATCAATGCCACGCCACCGTTCATGGTAATGGCCAGGGGCTGTGCGCCGCCCATACCGCCGAGACCAGCAGTAACATTGAGGGTGCCTTTGAGACTGGTGGGGGTTGTTTTATTATTGGTGTTTTTGATCGGCGATGAGGGCAAGGCCCCTTCTTCCCCGGGGTGAAAAGAAGTAGAAAAATGTTTATCGGCAATGGCAGCATAGGTTTCGTAAGTGCCCTGTACAATGCCCTGGCTGCCGATGTAGATCCAACTACCGGCGGTCATCTGGCCATACATCATCAGGCCTTTTTTTTCCAGTTCATCAAAATGTTTCCAGTTGGCCCAGTTGGGCACCAGCTGGCTATTGCTGATAAGCACCCGTGGCGCATCGCTGTGTGTTTTAAGGATGCCCACCGGCTTACCGCTTTGTATCAATAAAGTTTCATCGTTTTCCAGGAGTTTCAATGCGCGGATGATTTGATCCAGCGCTTCAAAACTGCGGGCGGCTTTACCACGGCCACCATATACAATCAGGTCTTCGGGGCGTTCGGCCACTTCGGGATCGAGATTGTTGAGCAACATACGAAGAGCGGCTTCCTGTATCCAGCCTTTGCAACTGCGTTGGGTGCCCGTGGGGGTTTTGTATTTGATGGGATCGTATTTGGATGTAGTGGTGCTCATAAGCGAATTTACCCGTTTTTGTGATTGGTTGCAGTAGATGGGTGGTGAATTTGTAGTGAAGCGCTCCGCCTTTTGCAGGATACAGTGCCGTTTCAGGGCTTGCAGTCGGGTAAGCATTTACAATACGGGTAACACTTCTACAAAGCATCTTTTCAAATTAAGTGATACTACAATATGGCTGTGTACAAAGCAGTGCCGATCCTTAATTTCTTTTTAAGGTGTTGCGTTATAAATAGCTTAACTTACTGTAAGATTTGTGAAACTGCCGCCAGCATAAACCTCCTGTCTAAAAAAGAATACCCATACCGATTTCACGACGCTTTTCCATTATTCATCACTAAATAAAAGCAACATGAAAATCCTGACAACGATTGCCCTGCTGGCGCTGATTACCGGTTGCAGCACTCCGGAGAAAAGAGAAAGCATCTCCATGCCCGGCGCCTACAAAATGCTCTACCTGAAAGTAAAGGGCGGCAAAACAGACACCAGCTTTACCTCGCTGCTGCAACAAAAAATCTATACCGACGAATTTATGATGTATGCCAATTTTAACCCGGTGGATTCGGTCAGTAATTTTGGGGTTGGCAGCTATACTTTCAAATCAGATATCAGCACCACCGGCAAAGTAGCCGACACCGTGATAGAACATGTTTTTTATAATGGCGCAGATACCAGTAAGTCTGAAACACTGCACAACTTTAAACTGCTGATTGAAAAAACGGCCACCGGCTACCAGCAAATTATTCCGGAAATAGAATCAGCCGGTGAAAAATATATGATGACAGAAGAATACGAGAATATCGGGACCGCTACTACGTCCGCCCTCGACGGCGTATGGAAACAGGACAAAGCGATTTACATAAAAGGCAAAGACACTACAAAGGGCAATACCACCCAGTTTAAAGTTTATCATGCCGGTCATTTTATATGGGGACATACCTATGCAGATTCTACCGGTAAAACACATACGGGTATTGGCTTTGGCACGTTTACCATGACCAGCGCCGACAAGTTAAAAGAAGTGGTAACCGTGTCTACCTATGCCGATGCACGTGGACACGATTTTGACATTGCCCTTGAAATGACTGGTGCGGACGCCTTTAAACAAACCATTACAAATGCCGACAGTACCAAACAGGTGGAGACTTATACGCGGCTAAAGAAATAATAACACACTGTAATACCGAACCGCTGCACACCGGAACCACGGAGCTAAAACAGCACAAAGCGACATTGGGAATTGTATACCCGTGTTACACTGGCCACTGCTTCTCCGTGGTTCAATTTCCCGCGTTGAAAATATTATAAACTGAACTGGTTATATCCTTCGTTCAGCTGCAGGCCTTTTGCGGCGGCAAAAGCGTTTACGTTTTCTACAAAGGAGAAATCTTTGATGATGCCGGCCACCTGGTTGATGTCATCGCCAAAAATGCGGTCTTCTGCCGCAAAACCTACATACTTACGTACATGGTCATGCGCAAACTCCAGCAGCCCGCTGCTTTTGAGCGGGTGCCTGAACTCGATGGCCTGGCAGGCGCTGAGCAATTCGATGGCCAGTATAAACTCCAGGTTGTCGAGCACGGTATTGAGTTTGCGCCCGCTGATGCTGCCCATGCTTACATGGTCTTCCTGCCCGAGTGATGTGGGAATGCTGTCGGCACTGGCGGGAAAACAAAGCGTTTTATTTTCTGTCACCAGCGCGGCGGTGGTATATTGCGGAATCATAAACCCGCTGTTGAGCCCTACGTCTTTCATCAGCAGCATGGGCAGGCCCCATTTGCCTTCCAGCAATAAATAACAACGGCGATCGGCAATATTGCCCACTTCGGCGGCGGCAAAACAGGCATAGTCGAGCGGCAGCGCCAATGGCTGACCGTGGAAATTGCCTCCGCTGATGGTATCTTCCGCACTGAAGATAACCGGGTTATCGGTTACCGCATTCAGTTCAATCGCGGTAAGTTCTTTTAAATGCAGCCAGGCATTGCGGCTGGCGCCATGCACCTGTGGCATACAACGCAGGCTGTAGGGATCCTGCACGCGGCCACAGTCTACATGGCTTTGCATAATGGCCGAATCTTTCAGCAACAGGCGCAGGCGCTGTGCCACCAGCTGGTTGCCGGCAAAAGGACGCAGCTGGTGCAGCCTTTCGTCAAAAGGAGATTTGGTGCCGGTAAGCGCTTCCAGGCTCATGGCGCCTATGATATCGGCCGCTTCCAGGCAATTGTGCATGCGCTGCACGGCTTTTACCGCAAACGATAAAATAAACTGTGTTCCGTTTATCAGGGCCAGCCCTTCTTTGGGGCCCAGTTGCAAGGGCTTCAATCCTTTTTGTTGCAGCAGTTCTGCGGTACTGATCCGGCTGTATTCATTCTTATTGCTGTTAGAACGGGTATAGAGTTCTCCCAGGCCAATGAGTGGAAGAAACAAATGCGCCAATGGTGCCAGGTCGCCAGAAGCCCCTACACTCCCCTTTTCCGGCACTACAGGTATTACATCGTTTTCTATATGCCAGAGAATGCGTTGCAGGGTTTCCAGCTGTACGCCGCTATAGCCCTGTGCCAGGGCATGTACTTTGGTGATAAGCATCAGCCTGGCCACTTCAACCGGTATGGCATTGCCCACGCCTACGCTATGGCTCTGTAAAATTTTGTGCTGCAGGGTCTGGGTATCGGCCGCAGAAATCTTTGTGTTGGACAGAATGCCAAAGCCGGTATTGATGCCATACACCGTGGTATCCTGGTCTACAATCTGCTGCACATATTGCTGGCTGGTCTTTATCTTGCGGATGGCGGCATCGCTTAAAATGGCTTTGGTTTTGCCGGCTGCAATGGCAATGGCCTTGCCCACCGTTAACTGATCAATGCCGTAGTTGAAAACTGTGCTCATACGATTTGTTTGTGCTGTCAAATGTATTTTAATTAAGGATATAGCTGATCTTTTTAGTTTTTTGGTATTTTGGCTGAGCATAAGCTTAAAACAGCATTCTATTATCATTGTGACCTTAGCAGCAAGTCCGCAGTAACGGCGCATGTGCCATTTTTAATTGGCAAAGCTGCGGCTAATTGGTTTAAAAAAGACGAGCTGCACCTGTGCGGCAAATACAAAATAAATATCTATTACAGCCCTGCTTGCCGCTGCAAAGCCCCAACTCCTATTGGCAAAAAGAAACCCTTTGTTTCACAAAAATCCGACAGCTGCTAAATAAGCCCACGGGAAAATTGTCCATTCCTTTGCGTCCATTCTCCATTTTTTATTGCTGGTTATCGGGCCACCTTCGCATTGTCAATAACGACAATCACTTAAAACATAAATAATGAAAAAGTTTACAGTACCCACAAGAGATGAAGTAGTGCCAGCAAACCAAGCCATTTTTGATACACTGACAAAAGCATTGGGATTTGTTCCCAATCTTTATGCAACCATTGCCTATTCTGCCAATGGCTTATCCAGGTACCTGGCCTATCAAAATGCCAAAACATCTTTGAGCAATAAAGAAAAAGAAGCCGTAAACCTGGTGGTTAGCCAGGTAAATGGTTGTTTGTATTGCCAAAGTGCGCATACCGTGATCGGTAAAATGAACGGGTTCAGCGAAGAACAGTTAATGGGTATTCGCAGAGAACGGGCAGCCGATCCAAAGTTAAATGCACTGGTGCAGCTGGCTGCGGATATCACCAGAAATCGCGGCAATGCCGGTGCAGCAGCGGTTGACAATTTCTTTGCACAGGGATATACCCATGAAAACCTGGTTGACCTGATTTTGCAGGTGAGCGATAAGACCGCCATGAATTTTCTGCACAATCTTACGCAGGTGCCCATCGATTTTCCGGTAGCAGCCAGCATTGATGCACAAGTGGCAGCATAATTAATATCCCGGTATGTCAAGCTAAAAAAGTTGCGGTTGACCCACAGCTTTTTTAGCTTGTATGCCATAAAGGGCCCGCGAAAATTGTCCATGCTTTTGCGCCCATCCTCCATTTTTTAGCCACTGGCAGCCGTGTAACTTTGTAAGCGATAAAGAACAACCTGCTGAAAGGAAACCCGGATAAATAAAAAAACAAACACATGGAACAAAGACCCCCGCTA
>Ga0209069_10000188_pt1 | contig 25584 bp, 24 predicted proteins | sample Str013_2_FD_187202 | JGI IMG/M metagenome (GOLD analysis project Ga0209069, IMG submission 187202) | Freshwater sediment microbial communities in response to fracking from Pennsylvania, USA - Straight Creek_MetaG_SC_2013 (SPAdes) (version 2) | ecosystem: Environmental > Aquatic > Freshwater >...
TCATATTCCTGCATGGCCGCCACTTTATCCAGCGCGCGTTCCGCCTTCACGGCGGCGGCGGCCGACCGTTGCTGGGCATCCCCTGAAGTTGTCGCCATTGTCAGCTCCTTATTGCTATGTTCCGCGGCAGTGGAATCGAATGGTCGGGGAGATCCCGGTGTTCGAACGCATGCCGTCCGCTCCATCGGCGACGCACGGCAAAAAGAGCCCCGCCAGCTGGCAAACCAGACGCGGGACTCTGAACCAAAAGCCTTGCCAGTACATCCGTGGTCAAAGCAGTCTGGCCTCCGCGCTACCGATTAGGCAGCGCGCAGATTTTCAGCGGCAGACTTGCCGCTTCGCCGGTCTGCGACAACGTCAAATGAGATCTTTTGCCCCTCATCGAGCGTGCTCATTCCCGCGCGTTCTACCGCGCTGATATGAACAAAGACGTCACTATCGCCGTGCTCCGGCTGAATGAAGCCAAAGCCCTTTTGATTGTTGAACCACTTCACGGTTCCTATGCTCATAGAAATATCCTCTCACTAACAGTATGCAAATGGGATTTGGCGCGCGAATTCGCACCCATTGTCCCGGTTCGTCGATTTTGGAGAAAAGTCTGAAACGAGCGCACCCGTCAATAACGAGGCGAAGCGACCCACTTGTTCGGCCAACCATCGATCTGATCTATATGGGAACGACGGGGGACCATTTCAAGATGGGGGAGCGGTCCGGGGGCCGCGTCGCCGGCCGAAGGCAGCAACTCCGTCGTTTAGGGTAAATCGGCGGCCAACTTATTCACATGCCGTCATAATCGTCACTGGCGCAACGCATGCTTGCCCAAGAGATTCACCGTGCTCGCCTGCGGGCCTTTGTCCCCCATCTCCTCCGAAAACAGCACGCGCGTTCCGGGCGCCAGTTGACGGAATTTTCCATCGAGCACGCTGTTCTGGTGAAAATAGATCTCGCGGCCGTCCTTGGTCGCCAGGAAGCCGCAGCCGCGCTCGGGATCGAGCTTCGTCACGGTGCCGATCGGCCTTTCCTCATGCGTCTTCACATGGCCCTGCATGCGCCGCACGTGATCCTGCAGACGTCGGCGCGCCCGCTTGAATGCGTCATTTACGGCAAATGAAATGTCCGCCTGACGCTCGTCGGCCGTGGTGGTGCGATCGACATTGACTTCCCGTCCGTTGGGCAGCGCTAGGTGAATATTGATTTCGTAGTGACCGCCAGAGCGATGGTGTGCGCCGGGCGATTTGAGGACGATGCGGCCGGCAGTCACTCGGCCGAAGCGGTTCTCGAGATCGGCGACGTGCTTGGCGATGGCGCTGCGCACGTGTTCAAGCGGTTCCATCCCCTGAAATTCGATTTGGATCGGGGTTTCCATGATGCACCTCGGCTCATGTTGCATTCGAAACGGGTAACATTCTCGCTTCAGCGCCGATCCTTGCCCATGATTTGAATCAAATCGCACGCAGGACGGAGGGATACCGATCATCCGGCCAGATGTTTTTCGATCTCGTTCACCGGGTGGTGGGTCAAGTCCTTGGCGAGCTCGGCGATGATGCATTTTTTCACGTCGGCATGGAGCGCGTGGCGCAGATCGGCCAATGTTCTCGGCGGGCTCGCGATCACGAGAGCCTTGATCTTGCTGTCGCGCACGAGCTTCTCGAGCGCGGCGGCGACATCGCGGGCAAACTTGTGCTCCTCGATGTCGTGCCAATCGGTGCCTTCGATGCCGCTGCGGCGGCTACCGCCGGCGCTCGAATAGGCACGACCCGGTTTGTCCGTGCCTTGCTCATGCGTCGGCGGATTGACGTCGGCAAATACCCGCTCGACCCTGAGATCCGGGAATTTTTCATCGCCGTGATTGCGCAGGAAAAGCGCCTTTCGCCCGTCGCCGACCAGTACCAAGGCGTCGTGCGGCATTTGAATCTGGCTCATAAACGTACCTCCTCGTGGCCCGGGATCCCCGGCATAAATCTCGCCACCCGAAAATCCCGTAGTTGGGATTTTGCGGATGGCATCAAGTGTTCTGGTGAATATTGTGCGTGTTTCGGGTGTAGACATCCTGGGCCTGGAACGAGTCCACACAACAGCAACGCCGTGTGGCTCAATTCGTTCCTGCTCGGAGACTCTGGAAGCCTCATGAGCGCTGCTAAGATTTCGATCGTGACAGCAGGCAATTGTGCACGCCTACGAACACGCCGGTGATGAACCATGCGGCAACGATGCTGCCGAATACGCCTGCGACGAGGGTCGCGATCGAGGCGTCAGGGGTTGCCGAAAAAAGTGCAACCCATCCCTGGCCGAGTGCCGATGTCGGCCAAAAAAAGGCCAAGGCCGCACAAATCAGAAAGAGGATCACCAGCACCGCGGAAAGCGCCCACCCGGTGGCCACGCTGTTCATCCTGGCATGTGATGTGTCGATGGTCGTCATGAGCCGTTCCTCCATTTGCGGTGCATAGGAGACCGGATCGGCTTTGAGAACATTGATCCTGATCAATGTCGGAGCACCGTCTGGTTTTCGGATATCCTCGATGCCGCCAGCCGAGGCGCCGTTCGAACGCGATGCCGCTCCTCCCATGCGGCCCTGCGGCCAACTTTGTGTTGGCCTTCGAAGGGCCGCGCCCAAGCTCGGGAATTTGATCTAGCTCAATCATGGCATTCCATAAAATGAGTAATATTTTGTGGCTATCCACGCCGCGCCGAAAGGAAGCGCGTGGGAAGGGTAATTCGAGGGGGGTTGGCTGGTGAGCCGGAAATTCGCGATTGGGATGTCGACATGCGGGGTGCTCGCCGGTCTCGGGGTGATGTTTTTCGCAGCGCCACGTCCCGCCGGAGCGCAAGCCGCCGGACCTCCTGCGGTCGTCCAGGTTTGCGCGCCCTGCCACGGCACGAATGGTGCCGGCCGCGATGTGGAGACCCCAAATCTCGCCGGCCAAAGCGGGATCTATCTTTACAATCAGCTCATTGCCTTCCGTGACGGGACCCGTCGGCATCCCGACATGAAGACCATCGCACGTGAGCTGACGACCAGGGAAATCGAGCAGATCGTGGCCTACTACTCGATATTGCCGCCGCCTTGAGGCGATACCGGCCGGTTCAAAGCATTCGCGGATTTGTCATCCTAAGGTCGATGCACGATCGACGGGACTTGCTCCAGGTCCGATCATGAACACCGCTGACCTCTTTGCCGGCTTTGCGGCTGCCACGATCCGAGTCCGTTGCTCCTGTTCCTCCGGGACATCCCTTAGGGGCATTATCGGAATTTGCGGCATCCGGCTCGAGCGATATTGATGACCCACGTTGCGACGCGGGTCTCGCGTCTCAGATGTGTACAGAGGTCATTCAATGGACAAGAGCAGAATCCGCTCCAGCGAGCTGGTCGTCGTCCGCGACGGCCGTAAGGTCATGGTTCTCGAAAATCTCGGCGATACCAAGGCCCGCCGCGCCGTTTCCGACGAGCTCGGCAAGGATTGGGTGAAGATGCCGATTCGGCAAATTGAGACAAATCTTCATCAGGCGAAGCTTTCCTTGCACTAGAGCTCGGGGGTATCCGCGAGAGCCACAGAGACAAATTGACCCGTGAGCATCCAATTCCTGACGATTGCGCGACTCGCGATCTTGTTGGCGGCTGCCAACGGTGCGCCGGTAATTGCCACTTGGCTGTTGGGACACCGTCTGTCCTGTCCGCTCGATGATGGTGTGGAGTTTGCCGACGGGAAGCCGCTATTCGGGAAATCCAAGACCGTTCGGGGAGTCGTAGTTTCGATCCTGTTGAGTGCTGCGGCGGCATCGCTGCTCGGGTTCGGTTGGAAGATCGGAGTTGCGGTCGGGAGTGCGTCGATGGCGGGCGATCTCCTTTCGAGTTTCGTGAAGCGCCGCTTGAATCTCGCTCCCAGCAGTCGGGCCACCGGGCTCGACCAAATTCCTGAATCGCTGTTTCCGCTGCTGGTGTGTCGCGGCGCGCTCTCATTGTCGATGTTGGACATCGCCATCGGAGTGGCTGTTTTTTTTGCCGGAGAAGTGATTCTTTCTCTGCTGCTGTACAAGGTCCATATTCGCGACCGGCCCTATTAGAGGGACGGGCCGTCAGCCCGCCGCAGACGATGGAGCGTAATCTCGGGCCGTGAGTTGATGCGCACCGGAACGATGCTCGAACCGGCGCCGACCGACGTATAGCCGATCATGTCATGGTACTTCCAGGCACCCGATCCCAGGCGCCTCGGCAGCGCTGAATCCAACGTGATCGGGATCGATCCGGGCAGGCAAATCTGGCCGCCATGGGTATGGCCGCTCAGCAGCAGCCGAAATCCCGCATGCGCGGCCTCCCGGTAGACCTCCGGCGTATGCGAGAGCAGAATCGAAAACGCGTTGTCGGGTATGCCGGCGGCTGCCTTCTCGATGTTGTCGACCCGGTAATAGTGCGCATCGTCGATGCCGGCCAGGTGGATGCGCTCGTTGCCGCGCAGGATCGTCTCGGACTCATTGATGAGGACGCGTATTCCCATCTGCTCCAATCCCGGCACCATGCGAATCGTATCGTGATTGCCCAGGACCGCGAACAGCGGACCGGTCAGATGCGAGCGGACACGGGCCACGCCTTCGAGCGATACATCGAATGGGCCGAATGTCTTGCCGCGAAAATCACCGGTCAGCACGCAAATATCGTAGCGCATCGCATCGACGAGCTCGATCAAACGGCTCATGGCGCCTTGGTTCATGTCCGCGTGCATATCGCTGATATGAAGAATGCTGAAACCGTCGAACGACGGCGGCAATCGTCGAAACGCGATGTCGTTGTGCCGCAGCTCGACGCGCTCGGCATTGCGCAATCCGCGTCCATACAGGCCCGCCAGCCGCAAGACGTTCCGGATCACGGAATGAATCGAATACCAGTTCTCGACATGGAAGAAATTGAGCCCCTGGCCAAAAACCTGCGCTTCGTGATCGGTTTCGATTCCCAATCGTTGCTTGGCATGAAGCGGTCCAAGGCGCCGCTCCAGATCGGATAGAATGTCCTGATGTTGAACCAATTCGCCCTCGGACGCTGTCGTTGCCGCTCATGGCGTGGCGCCTCAATGCAACATTAAGGCCGGAATCGCTCTATTGGCAACAACCCACGCAAATTGATGGCCGAAGAATGTCGGATGCGTCTTGATCTGGATCAACGGTGTTCGAGCGCCCCCTGATATACCAGAATCGTTTCGGTTGGATCAACGAGTATCATCAACGCTGCGAGCCAGTGCCCGGCGGGAGGTCGATATGAGATCGATAGCGATTGGGGTAACGATTGGCGCCTTTGCGATCATCGCGAATTCAAGCGCCGGCCATTCGCAGGGGATCGATGTCGGCAAGAACGAGTATCTCAAGTCTTGCGCCATCTGTCACGGAATGGCCGGGAAGGGGGACGGATCCATCGCCCAGTATCTCAGACGAATTCCAGCCGACCTGACCAAGTTGTCGGAGTCTCACTTTGGCGTATTCCCCTTTGCACGCGTTTACGATGTGATCGACGGTCGATTTGAGGTCGAGATCCACGGAAGACGGGACATGCCGGTGTGGGGCGAAGCCTTTCGGCCTGCTCCGAGCTCTGCGCCGCTCAGGCTGTTCCCGAACGACGTATCGAAGGAACTGGCGGAGTCGATCGTTCGTGCGAGAGTATTGGCGCTGATCGACTACATTTTCACCCTGCAGGCCAAATAGGCGGCCGAAGGCAAAGCAGGGAATTGGCCCGCGGTCTCGGCTTTTTCAAGGCAGCCAATAGCGCACGGAACGGCCGCCGATCGGTCGTTCAAGCCGATGTGTCGCGCCGGCAGGCAATCAGCCGACCGCAATCGCGGACTTGCTCTGATTGGCGGCCATCCGCCAGCGGGCGACTTCAGCCAGCTCTGCTTCGGGCCGCACGAGAATAGTCTCCAGCCGGCCCAGATAGATGCCCCCGTTGTGGCCGTCGACCGAGATCCAATCGCCTTCCGCAATGGTGGCCCCGGCAAGCCGCGCACTGTGCGTCGAGACCGCGACCGTCAAGCCGATGCATCCGACCACGCAGGGCTTGGCCATTTGCCGCGCCACCAGGGCAGCATGGGCGGTGCGTCCACCGATGGCGGTCAGGATACCGGCGGACACCGCGAAGCCCGCAACGTCCGCCGTGCTGGTGTCGGGCCGCACCAAGATGACCGGGTCGCCGGTTCCGGCGAGGCGCTTGGCGCTCTCGGAGTCGAAGGCGACGCGTCCGGCTGCAATTCCCGCCGAGGCCCCGATTCCGCGCAGCACCGGATCAATGGCATCGACCAAGCGAGTCTCGGCCAACGCCGCGGAGTCGAGACCTTCCAGCCGTCCAAGCGCCTCGCTCTGGGTGATCAAACCTTCGCGCACGAGATCGACCGCGATCTTGAGCGCGGCCCGCGGAGTGCGCTTGGCGGCGCGGGTCTGCAGGATCCATAGCCGGCCGTCGTCGATGGTGAATTCAACATCCTGCACGTCACCGAATTCCCGCTCGAGCCGCTGCAGGATTTCACGCAATCGGGTCGCGACCGCCGGCAGCTTGCGAACGAGGGCTTCCTCGGTTTCCGGACTTCGGTGTCCCGAGACGACGTCTTCGCCCTGGGCATCGAACAGAACATCGATCACGGGTTGTGCGCCGCCGGTCGAGGGATCCCGCGAAAACGCGACACCGGAACCGGAGCTTGGTCCGCTATTGCCGAATACCATGGCCTGAACCGTGACGGCGGTGCCTTGCAGATGGTCGAGATTTTGCAGTCGGCGGTAAGTAGCTGCACGCTCGCTCGTCCACGAACGAAATACCGCATGCGCTGCGCCGACGAGTTGCTCCATCGGATCATCCGGCATGCCGTCGTCACCCTCCTCGATCAAGGTCTGGTCGGCGGCCGCGATGCGCTCGAGCGCTTCGCTGTCGAGATCGCGGTCATTCTCGACGCCTTCGCTGGCGACCATGTCGGCAAGGCGCGTGACGAACGGCGCCGGCTCAAGGCCGAGAACGGTCTCGGCATAGCCTTCGAGAAAGCGCCGCCGGCAGTCCCAGGCAAAGCGCGGGTTTCCGGTCGTCCGCACCAGGCCCCGCACCGCCGCGGGCGTGCAGCCGACGTCGAGAACCGTATCCAGCATTCCGGGCATCGATCGGGCCGCACCTGACCGCACCGAAACCAGGAGGGGGCGGCGACGATCGCCGAACCGTTTCCCCGTGACGGTCTCCAGATACGCGATGCCTTCCTTCAATCCGTCCTGCAGCGCGCGCTCGGCTTGCGCGTCACGCGCGGCGAGCGCAGCGCAAAGGCGGACCGGAAGAACGAAGGCAGGAGGAACCGGCAGTCCAAGGGCTGCCATGCGGGCGAGATTTGCGGCCTTGGCGCCGATGGTCTGGTCCGAGTGGGGCCTGCGGTCGCCGTCACCGATGCGCACGATTTGCATGTGTAGCTCCCCTACGCCGAAAGATCCGCCAGCACGTGCTGCGACAACAAATGACCGAAGCCGGCCAACCGATCGGTCGCGCGCTCAATCGCCCGGGCCAGCTCGAGCGCCGAAAGCGCTGCGCGCAAATCGCCGCCGCCGTGGAACGTCAGCGTGGTGACCTCGCGCTCGCAGTCGTCGGCCATGTGCTCCACATCGATGAGACGACCGACCGCGCCGAGCGCATCCTCGAAGTCGGCACGACGTCCTTCCGGTGCCTCCGAGGCTGCCGCGGTGCCGGAAGCGGCCGCCTCGGTCCCGGATACGGCGGTCGCGCAAAGTTTGGCGAGAACGTTCAGAACGGCCGGATCGATGCCGGCCGGCAAGAGGGAAGCGATAAACGCCGCCTGCTCGAGCTCGTCGACGGCCTCTTCGATCCGGTCCACGAGCTGCTCGATGATCGCGCCACCGTCGAATCGCGCGACCTCGTTGCGGGCTTCGACCAGGATTCGATCCGCTTTTTCTTCGATACGGCGGGCGCGGCGGGCCAAGGCGGCGCCGTCGACCGTCTGTCCGGACTGCAGATCGGAAATGTAGCGCGAGATGGCAACCGCGATATCATGCGCCAAGCCGGCCTGCCGCACCACGATGGTGAGGAGAGCGCTGTCCGCGCGTTCCAAATGTCGGACAAGATCCGCTTCGACGTGATCGCGGACCAACCGTACCGATTGACCCTGGAGTAGCGCATGGGTCGATATGCGAAGGACGGTCTTGAGAAAATCGATGGTGTTGTCGCGGCCCAGAACCACATCCAGGCGCTCCCCGAAGCCGATCCGCTTGGGGGCTGCGTGCCGTACCGCCGCGGCGATCAGCTCGGCTCCGCCGAGCTCCAGAAAGGCCCGGTGTCCGACCTGGTGCCGGGCCGCCCAGTCGAGAACCCGAATGGCGTCGCTCTTCGAGACCAACGTGCGCAAGGTCTTGCGCGCCTTGTTCCAGTCGATCAGAAAGACCAGCCCCGCGCCGATCGCGGCGAGAAAGGCGTCCCGGCGTTCGCGGCTTTCGGCCTCGTAGCGCCCGGTTACGAGATAGAAGACTCCGTCATCGCCGAGCCCATCCACGTTCTTGCGATCAAGGCCGCTCCACTGCGCCGGAAACGCGTTGAACAGAGCCATGAAGAATTCGGCGCGCACCAGATGAACGTCCGTGTAGGTCAGGGTGACCGCGTTCCCGTCCACCGCGATCACCACCACGTGGGCATCGGTAGCCCCGATGTCGTTTTGAATGACGAGCCTGGACCGCGAGCGCGTCGCGGTCGTTCCGAGCCCCGGATGATCGAACTTCAAGCCGCGCGTTTCATCGACGCCTCGCATGAAGGCCTCGACGACCGGGCGGTCGCCGGGCGCCAGACCGTAGACATGCGCGCCGGCCACGATCTCTTCGGCGCATGCGCCGGCAAGTCGGTTGAGTGCCTTGTGCAGGTCCATGACCAGGCGATGCAGGCTGTCGCCGCCCGCTTCCGACAATCCGGTCAGCTTGGCGATGTCGGCGGCCGCGATTTCATTGCCGGCCCCAAGCGATGCCGCCGTGACCGCGGCCAGGCGCGTCGCCGCGGCCTCGCCGTCAGGTGGGGCGCCGGCCTTCACGGCGCGGATCATGGTGCCGGCGTCGTCCAGCACGCCTCTGGTCAGTTTGGCAAGGTCTGGCGCGGCAATCCGTCCGTCGGCCGTCAGATGCGCACCGCCGACCAGAGACATGATGGCCGAGGCATCAAGGCCGGCGGCATGGCATTCAGGCCCGAGGTCGATCACCGGTCGGGCGGGATCGCGCGCATGCTGCGCGGCGGCCTGCAGCGCGCTCATGCGCACCTTGATGCGATCGTTGGCCGCCAACCCCTCCGCAATGAGGGTCGGCAACACGAGTTCGGGCTGGTCGAGCTGCTCGATAATCTGTGATTTCATGAGACCCGCCTATCCTGCTTGTGGATACAATTTTGCAGGTTCTGGCAGCGCTTTCTTTGCGCTAGATCATTCATCAAACTGTCATGAATGCGCGGGTGCGCCGCCGAGGGCGACCAGTTTGCGTTCGATCAATATCGATGCGTGCGCGACGCGCTATCGGTGACCATACGGGCTTCATCCAACCAGCGGACAAATCATGCATTTTCCGACCCTCCCGCGGTTCCGGCACGCGACCCGCGGCAAGGACGCGGCGCAATCGCCATCCGATGCGCCGGAGCTTGTCGCGCTGAGCGGGCTCTCTGCCGAGGATTGCTGCAAGAGCCTCAATTCGAGCTCACGGGGCCTGGCGGCCGGGGATGCTGGCGCCCGGCTCGAGAGTTACGGCCCCAACCTCGTCGCTCGCGAGCGCAACCCCACGGTCCTGCAGGAAATCTGGGGCCGGGCGAGGAATCCGCTCAACGCCTTGCTGCTGACCTTGGCGGTGATCTCGTTTGTCCTGGGCGATGTGCGTGCCGCCGTCGTTATCGCCCTGATGGTATTGCTGGCGATCACGACAGCCTTCATCCAGGAGCACCGGTCGAACGAAGCAGCGGCGAGACTCAGGGCGATGGTGAAGACCAGCGCGAGCGTGATGCGGTGCACGCAGGCGGGTGCTTGCGAATTCGTGGAGATTCCGATCGAGACCATCGTACCGGGCGATGTCGTGCGGCTGTCGGCCGGCGACATGATTCCGGCGGACCTGCGGCTGCTCGAGGCGAAGGACCTGTTCATCAACCAGTCGGCCCTCACCGGCGAGGCCATGCCGGCCGAGAAATTCGCACACGCTTGCGAACAGCATGTCGACGACCCGTTCGATCTGCCCAATATGTGCTTCATGGGCGCCAACGTGGTCAGCGGCTTTGCGACCGGGCTGATCGTTCGCACCGGTGCGCACACCTTCTTCGGGCGGCTCGCCGACGAGATCGCAGGCCGGCGAGTCCCGACCGCCTTCGATCAGGGCATCAATCGCTTCACCTGGCTGATGATCCGATTCATCGTCGTGATGGTGCCGGCGGTCTTTCTGATCAACGGCTTTACCAAGCACGACTGGCTGGAGGCGTTGTTGTTTGCGGTGGCGGTCGCGGTCGGCCTCACTCCCGAAATGCTGCCGATGATCGTGACGGTCAATCTGGCCAAGGGCGCGATGGCGATGTCGCGCGTCAAGGTCATCGTCAAGCGGCTCAATGCGATCCAGAATTTCGGGGCCATGAATGTGCTGTGCACCGACAAGACCGGCACGCTGACGCAGGATCGCATCATCTTGAAGCGGCATCTCGACATCCGCGGCGAGGAGTCGGAACGCGTGCTGCAATACGCCTACCTCAACAGCCATTTTCAGTCCGGCCTGCGGAATCTTCTCGACAATGCGGTGCTGGAACACGTCGACATGCGCCATGTCCTGGGGATCGACACCGGCTTTGCCAAAATCGACGAGATCCCTTTCGACTTCACGCGACGGCGGCTTTCGGTCGTCGTGGCGCATGCAGACAAGCATGTTCTGATCTGCAAGGGCGCGGTCGAGGAGATTTTCGCGGCCTGCAGCCGTTACGAGGTCGAGGGCACGACCGGCCTGCTGGACGAAAGCCACTTCGCGACCGCCAAGGAAGAGACCACCGCGCTCAACATGGACGGGTTTCGTGTCGTGGCCGTCGCCTACAAGGAACTCGACGTCGCCAAGCATGCCTACTCGGTCGCCGACGAGTGCGACCTGACGTTGCTCGGCTACATCGCGTTTCTCGACCCGCCAAAGGAGAGCGCGGGGGCGGCGATTGCCGCGCTCGCCAAGCAGGGCGTGACCGTCAAAATCCTGACCGGCGACAACGAGGTCATCACACGGAAGATTTGCCGCGAAGTCAGGCTCGATCCCGGCGAGATCGTCCTCGGCACCCGCGTCGAGCAGATGTCGGACGACGAGCTGGCCGCGGTCGCCGACCGCACCACCGTGTTCGCCAAGCTCAACCCGGCCCAGAAGGAGCGGATCGTGCGCGCCTTGCATCTCAAAGGGCACGTGGTCGGGTTTCTCGGAGACGGCATCAACGACAGTCCAGCCTTGAAGGCTGCCGATGTCGGCATTTCGGTCGACACCGCGGTCGATATCGCCAAGGAGTCGGCCGACATCATTCTGCTGGAGAAGAGCCTGATGGTGCTACAGGAGGGCGTCATAGAGGGACGCAAGATCTTCGGCAACATCACCAAATATATCAAGATGGGCGCGAGCTCGAACTTCGGCAATATGTTCAGCGTGCTCGGCGCCAGCGTGTTCCTGCCGTTCTTGCCGATGGCGCCGATCCAAGTGCTCACCAACAACCTGCTCTATGACTTCTCCCAGACCGCGATCCCGACCGACAATGTGGACGAGGACTATCTGGGGCTGCCGCGGCGCTGGGACATCGGCAACATCTTCAAATTCATGGTCTTCGTCGGGCCGATCAGCTCGATTTTCGACTATGCGACCTACGCCATGATGTTGTTTGTTTTCGATTGCTGGGGCAATCCGTCGCTGTTCCAGACCGGCTGGTTCGTGGAATCGCTGCTGACGCAGACGCTGATCATTCACATCATCCGTACCGCCAAGCTGCCCTTCATCGAGAGCCGGGCGAGCCCGGCGCTCATAGCCACGACCATCGTCATCTCCTTGGTAGGCATCGCGCTTCCGTTCACGTGGGTGGGCGCGACGCTCGGCTTCACGCCGCTGCCTTGGCTCTACTGGCCGCTCGTTGCCACGATGCTCATCGCCTACGCGATCCTCACCCATCTCGTCAAAGCGTGGTTCGTGCGCCGCTGGGGGATGTAGATCGTGTGGTGAGCGGGGAATGGTGAATCTCAATGCGACATCAGCGTGGGAACCGTCATCGTGTCGAGGATACTGCGTGTTACGCCGCCCAGGACAAATTCGCGCAAGCGCGAATGGCCGTACCCACCCATCACCAAGAGGTCCGCCGACGTATCGGCCGCATGGGACAGCAGAACGTCCGCCGTCTTGGCGTCGGGCGCGACGATCTGCTTGACCTCGACCGCGACGCCATGGCGGGCGAGATGCCGGGCGATATCCGCGCCTGGGGTTTCGTCGCTCTTGCCGTGCGCGGTCACCATGGCCACCTCCACGGTCTTTGCCCGTTCCAGAAACGGCATGGCATCGCCGGCCGCGCGGGCGGCGCTGCGGCTGCCGTCCCAGCAGACTATGACACGCTCAAGCCCGACGCCGCCCTTCTGGATGTAAGGCACCACCAGCACCGGCCGCCCGGCTTGGAACAATGCCGCCTCGATGAACTCGGGCGCCGGGGTGATCTTGCCGGGGTCGGCCTGGCGAACGACCGAAAGATCGAACCGGCGCGCCATCCGACCGAACAGCTCGGCCGGACCGGCCATGCCCGCGGACAACCAGCCCGCTTGGGAAGAAATGCCGGCACGTTCGACCGTCGCCTCGAACTTCTTGACCGCGGCCTGGGCGGCATCTTGCGCTTCCTTGCGAAACTCCGCGATCCAGGCCGGCGGCACCTCTCCGGCCAGCATCGCGGGGGGAACGGTGTCATAGGCGAATGCGACCCCCGCAAGGTGCGCGTCGAACGTACGTGCCAGCGAGATCGCATAGTCGATCGTGGCATCGTCGTTGATGCCGGTCGCAAGATTTATCAGGAGGTCCTTTATGGTCATGTCCTTTTGCCTCTTCGGTAGTCGTTCATTTGAGAAGAAATGAGGTCACAGACGGCCCATCTGGAATTCTTCACACGAGCCGCCGAATTCCGAGAGTGCGTCTTCCAAAAACTCGGACAACTGCGGCATTCCAAGTAGATAGGAAGCCGTCCGATTATTGTGTGCCCGCGCCGCCTCGGCGCGCAAGGCGTCCCAATCCCCGATATCGCCGTCGCCGCGGCCGAGCCAAGCCAGCGTGACGAGGTCGATCTGCTCATCCTCGGTCAATGCGCCGATGTATCCTCTCAGCTCCTGGAGGACCGGATCGTCCCGGTGATCCTCGAGGACCGCGATCATGCCGTCATCGGTCGGATTCGACCCGTCGTCCGGGACCGTAACCACGTCCTTGGCGTCGAACTCCCGAGCCTTGACGGCGATAAAGCAAATCTTTTCGGGAGAGATGGATAGGCTCGGCAGGGTTTCATTCATGTCTGGCGCGGTCATTTTTCGGATTCTCCTGCTCCTAGTGGCGCGTTTCCCGCTTCACCCAACTGTCCCCGACCTTCAGATAGGACCGTTTAACCGCAGCCCAGGCGATCCGATGCGCGGCCGCTTCCTGCCGCGGATCACCTATATGGGCCGCGAAGGCATGGTTGAACGCCGCGCGATAGATATCCTGCGCATGCGGCGGCAAGCGACGTTGGATGGAAGCAGGAAGTGCATCGTTGGTTGAGTATGGCATCGATCGCGCTCCCAGTTTCTCAAACATCGCACTCTTTCGATCCGTGATGTTTGACCAAAGTCAATTATTTGCGCCGGCCCCGAGATGGCGGGCTCCGTCGCCGCCGGTTGCTTGTCAACTTTGCTTCGCAAAAGCAGTCTCGAAGACGGCAACGGAAACCTCCGGAATTTGACGTAGATCAATTTTCGAGGCGTTCGGAGCCGTAGGCTAAACAGTGCGTTTTGTGGGGAGGTTCCATTTTGCAGGGAGGTTCAAATGTCCCAAAGCGATCAGCAAATCACTGGTAGCGAGAACATCTTTCCCCAGCAGTTTGCCGAAATGGGCAAAAGGTATGTCGATGCCATGATGGAAGCGCAGACTGGCTTCCTAACCGAGCTTCGGCAGGCGAATGAGGAGTGGATCGCCAGTGCTCAATCAAGGCTGACCTTGGCTTCCGATCTTTGCGCGAAGCTTATGACCGCGCGCTCCCTGCCCGAAGCGGCGACAGCGTGTCAAGAATGGACGAAGCAACGGGCGGATTTGCTGGCAGAGGAGGGGCGCTACGCGCTGATCCACAGTCAAAAACTCCTGGAGGCCAGCACACACTTCCTCTCGAACGGGTCGTCCAAGGGCAGCGCCTAGTTGGGGTGCCGGCCCGCAGTTCATCGGTCGAGTGTGGAAGCCCACCTCGGGGCGGGCCTTCGGTAAGGGATTTCGAACGGCCGCCGACCCAACCGTCGAATGGACCACAAAGGTCTTGATCCCCGTCAAAGCGCGCGCGGGCTTTGCGACTATCGTTATGTCATGGATATGTCCGTCAATTCTCGGGAGCTTAATCGAGATTCCTGTGCCCGCAGCCTCATCGCGGTGGTGAGCGACCTCGTGTGCGAGCTGCACGGCCAGGGCGGGCGCGCCGTGGACGTCTCCTTGGCCAGCCGGCTCGACCGCGATCTCGGTATCGATAGCCTCGGTCGAACCGAGCTGGTCCTGCGGATCGAGCGCGTGTTCCGGGTACGCCTGCCGGTCGGCGTCATGGGCGAGGCCGACACGGTCGGAGACATCCTGACCGCGCTGGAGAAGGGCGCGCCTGACACCCGCATCGGCGTCGCGGTCGAAGCTCCAATCGCCGCGCAGCCGGCCGTCGCTGCCGCCACCGAGGCCAATACATTGGTCGAGGTCCTCGAATGGCACGTGGCGCGAAATCCGGATCGCCGGCACGTGACCGTCCTGCAGGACGAGAGCGTCGTCATCGCGACCATGACCTATGGCGAGCTGTCCGAGGCGGCGCGGGCGGTCGCGGCTGGCTTGATCGCGCGCGACGTCGCGCCGGGCGATCGCGTTGCCCTCATGCTGCCGACCGGCACTGAATTCTTCACGGCGTTCTTCGGCATTCTCTACGCCGGGGCCGTGCCGGTTCCGATCTATCCGCCGATGCAATTGTCGCAGCTCGAGGACTATCTGCGCCGCCAAGCCGGGATATTGCGCAACGCGCAGGCGCGAATTCTCGTGACGGTTCCGGAGGCTTTGCGGCTCGCCGGCCTGCTGCGTGGCCTCGTCCCGTCGCTGAGCGCAGTCGAGAGCGTCGGCAATCTGGCGGCGGCGTCCGCGCAAGCTGCGCTGCCGATCATCAAGGATTCGGCCGCGACCGCCTTGATCCAATATACCTCGGGCAGCACCGGGGATCCCAAAGGCGTCGTGCTCAGCCACGCCAACCTGTTGGCCAATATCCGCGCCATCATCAAGGCGATCGATGCGACGTCTGCCGAGGTCATGATGAGCTGGCTCCCGCTCTATCACGACATGGGATTGATCGGCGCATGGCTCGCACCGCTCTATGTCGGCGCGCCGTGCTACATCATGTCGCCGCTGAGCTTCCTCGCCCGGCCGCAGAGCTGGCTATGGGCGAGCCACCGCTATCGCGCCACCGTCTCGGCCGCGCCCAACTTCGCGTTCGAGCTGTGTCTCAAGCAGATCGCCGATGCCGACCTCGAGGGTCTCGACTTGAGCTCCCTTCGGTACGTGGCGAACGGTGCGGAGCCGGTGAGCATTCATACGCTGCGTCGATTCATCGAACGGTTCAGCCGGTACGGCTTCCGGCCGGAAGCCATGGCCCCGGTCTATGGTCTTGCCGAATGCGCGGTCGCGCTCGCGCTGCCGCCGCCCGGACGCGCCCCGGTGATCGATCGCGTCAAGCGCGAGGCCTTGAGTCGCCGCGGCACGGCCGAGCTGGCGCCGCCCGACGATTCCAACGCCATCGAGGTCATCGCTTGCGGGCGGCCGGTGCCGGGCCACGAGATTCGCATTGTCGACGATGCCGGCCGGGAGCTCGGCGAGCGGCGCGAGGGCCGGCTCGAATTTCGCGGTCCCTCGGCGACCTCCGGCTATTTCCGCAACGAGGCCAAGACCCGGGAGCTGTTCCGTGACGGCTGGCTCGATAGCGGCGATCGGGCCTACATGGCCAATGGCGATGTTTTCATCACCGGCCGGATCAAGGACATCATCATCCGGGCGGGCCAACACATCTATCCGCACGAAGTGGAGGAGGCGGTCGGCGATATTGCAGGCGCGATCAAGGGCGGCGTGGCGGTTTTCGGCGTGGCCGATCCGGCTTCCGGTACGGAGCGGATCGTCGTCCTGGCCGAGACGACGCAAGCTGATGCAGCCGAGCGGGACCGGCTGAAGGCGCGTGCCCGCACGGTGGTCACCGATATCGTGGGTTCGCCGCCCGACGACATCGTCCTGGTTGGGCCCGGAACCGTGCCGAAGACGTCCAGCGGAAAAATTCGCCGGGCTGCCGCCAAGGAGCATTATCTGGCGCAACGGTTCGATCTGCCGCGGCGGGCGCTGCGGTGGCAGATCGCCCGCTTGTGGCTCGCCGGCGTTGGCGGCCGGTTGACGCGACTGCGGCGGGCCACAGGCGAATATCTCTATGCGGCCTGGTGGTGGGCGGTCCTTGGGATATGGGTCGCAATCGGGACGGTCGCCATTTTTGTGCTGCCACGCCGCAGCTGGCGCTGGGCCGCAGTGCGGGCGCTGGCGCGAGCGGCTCTCTTCGCCATGGGCGTGCCGCTCTCCGTCCAGGGCATCGAACGGCTGCCCAAGCGGGGCGGCGTCGTGGTGTTCAATCACTCGAGCTACGCCGACGCGATCGTGGTTGCGGCGGTGCTGCCCGGCGAGCCCGCCTATCTGGCCAAGAACGAGCTCTCCGGTCAGCGTTTCGCCGGTCCGCTCCTGCGCAGGCTCGGGGTGTTGTTCGTCGATCGTCATGACCTGGCCGGCGGTCTCGCCGATACGGCCGCCGCGACAGCGCTCGCGCGCGAAGGCCGCATCTTGGTCGTGTTCCCGGAAGGCACGTTCACCCGGCAGGCGGGATTGCTGGAATTCTTCACCGGAGCGTTCAAGATTGCGAGCGAAGCCGGTCTCCCGGTCTATCCGGGCGTCTTGCGCGGCACGCGATCGATGCTGCGAAGCGACCAGTGGTTTCCGCGCTGGGCGCGCATCGAGGTTGAGGTCCTGGAGCCGGTCGCCCCCTCCGGAACCGACTTCGCATCGATCCTGCGGTTGCGCGATGACGTGCGGCAGGCCGTTCTGGCGCGTTGCGGAGAACCGGACCTGCGGGAGCTGGTGAAACCGGCGCCGCCGGAGCGGTCGCGATAAGCCGGCACTACCCGATCCGGGAGTGGCTCATGATTGCGCATTGCGGGGCTCGGCTCGCGACGCCACGCTGCCCATCCCGGTGCTGATGATGGGGATCAGCAGATAGCGCAACCCGATGTCATAGAGATAGAGGTCTATCGCCATGTGCACGAGAGGCACCAGCACCAGCAGATCAAGCGCGAGATTGATCGCCAGCCAGTAGCAACCCAGCGCGAGACCGTATCCCGGCGATGCCGGAATGCGTCGGAACGCCACCGCCAAGAGCGCAACACCAAACCCGCCGAAGACGACGACCATCAGCGATTTGAACAGCGGCTGAGGGATGAGAAGCTGACCATTTCGGTCAAAGAACAAGAATGAAGCCACAAAGGGCACCAGCCAGCTGGCGACTCCGAGGAGTGTCGTCCGCAGGGAAATGACGCTTCGCATTTTCTGTTCACCTAGGTGCACCGCGGATCGCCGCGGCCGATTGGGTTTGGCTTCCGTTCGCGACAAAATCAAGCGGCCGAACCTGCCGCGCCGATGGCCTTCGGGCCCGCGGGCGGCTTGGCTTTGGGTTCGTCACCCGTCGGGCGCAGGGCCGGAAAATCATCGACGGTCAACGATTCCCGCGACAACAGCAGCTCGGCGCCCTTTTCGAGATCGGCGCGTCGCCCCTTGAGAATTTCGATGGCGCGGCCAAAGGCATGCGCGATGATGTCGCGAACCGCGAGATCGATCTCGCGGGCGGTGGTCTCGGCGGCAGCAATCCGATCTCCTGACGCCGTCGGCAGGAAGGGCTGCGGCGCAGGCGCATAGGTTCTTTGCCCCACGATATCGTCCATGCCGTGGCGCGTAACCATTTCCAGCGCCACCTCGGTGGCACGCTGGAGATCGTCGGCGGCGCCGGTCGAGATATTGCCGTCATAGATCAAGGTTTCGGCGGCGCGTCCCCCGGTCAGCACGGCAATGCGGTTCTCCAGATCGCTGCGTGCCAGCAGGAACCGGTCCTCGGTCGGCCGCTGCATCGTATAGCCCAACGCGCCGACTCCGCGCGGAATGATCGATACTTTGAGAATCGGATCGACGCCGCGCAGGCTCGCGGCGACCAGCGCATGGCCCATTTCGTGGTAGGCCACCCGGCGGCGTTCTTCCTGGTTGAGAACCCGGCTCTTCTTCTCCAGGCCGGCGACGATGCGCTCGATCGCCTCCATGAAATCCTTGAAGCCGACCATCGAGGCATTGCGGCGTGTCGCAATGATCGCCGCTTCATTCACCAGGTTGGCGATATCAGCCCCAGTGAAGCCGGTGGTCGCTCCCGCGATGGCATCGAGATCGATTTCGGGCGCGAGCTTGATCTTGCGCGCGTGCACGTTCAGGATTTCGAACCGACCCTTGCGATCCGGTCGATCGACCAGAACCTGTCGATCGAATCGGCCGGCACGGAGCAAGGCGGGATCCAGGATTTCCGGCCGATTGGTCGCCGCCAGCAGGATGACGCCGGCGCTCGGATCGAAGCCATCGAGCTCGGCGAGAAGCTGGTTGAGGGTCTGCTCCTTCTCGTCGATGCCGCCGAACCCGCCGGCCATCCGACTGCGTCCCAATGCATCGAGCTCATCGATGAATATGATGCAGGGAGCCGATTTACGCGCCTGCTCGAACAGGTCGCGGACGCGGGCGGCGCCGACCCCGACGAACATCTCCACGAATTCGGAGCCGGAGATCGAGAAAAACGGCACGTTTGCCTCGCCCGCCACGGCCCGTGCCAGCAGCGTCTTGCCGGTTCCGGGCGGCCCGACCAGGAGGATGCCCTTGGGTATGCGCGCCCCCAGCCGCCCGTAGGATTTGGGATTTCGCAGAAACGAAACGACTTCCTCGAGCTCGAACTTCGCCTCCTCCACGCCTGCAACATCCTTGAACGTCACCTTCGTATTGGTTTCGACGTAGACTTTGGCGCGCGACTTGCCGATCGCCATCAGTCCGCCCAGCCCCTGCCGATCGGCCATGCGCCGAAACAGCATCATCCAAATCAAATAGAAGGCCACAGCCGGAATGATCCACGACAGCACCGTCTCGACGATGCCGCCGGTCGGCACGCCCTTGACCGTCACCCCATGGGCGGCGAGCTTGTCCGCAATCTCGGGGTCCACACGAACCGCAAAGAAGGTTTTCTTGCCGTCGGGCAGCGGCTCCTTCAAAGAACCCTGAATCGAATCCGTCCCGACCGTGACTTCCGCAATCTTGTCTTCATTCAGAAACCGCTCGAATTGGCTGTAAGGAACGGTCTCGATTTGCGAATAGCTGGCCCAGAAATATTGGATGACCGTGACCCCGATCACGGCCAAGACCGTGTAGGCGATCATGATTTGACGCTTGCGCGTTTCCGGTTCCATGGCGTGCCGTCATTCGTACCGAAGTGCCTCGATGGGATCGAGGCGGGCGGCCTTTCGGGCCGGGTAGTAGCCGAAGAAGATGCCGACGGCGGCGGAAAAGAAGAATCCGCCGGCGATCGCCGGCAGCGAAATCAGGGCCGGCCAGCCGGCGAAAATCGTGATGGCTTCGGAGAACGCGATACCCATGATGATTCCGGCGATGCCGCCGCTGATGCTGAGGAAAACCGCTTCGGCGAGAAACTGAAGCAGGACATGCAGCCGGCGAGCGCCGATCGCCATGCGCAGGCCGATCTCGCGCGTGCGCTCGGTCACGGATACCAGCAGGATATTCATGATCCCGATGCCGCCCACCACGAGCGATATCGACGCGACCGCGGCGAGAAGCAATGCCATGATGCGGCTGCTGCTCTCGGCGGTATCGGCAATCTGACTGAGATTCCGTACCGAGAAATCATTGAGCTCTCCGGACCGGATGCGATGCCGGCGGGCGAGAATCTCGGTAACCTGGGCGATTGCCGCCTGAATCTCGCTCGGGTTCGCGGCCTGGACGTAAACTTGATTCACATATCCGATCAAGCGCGTCTGAAGATTGAATGGATTGGGCCGCGGCGGATAGACCCAATTGAGCGCGTTCTGTTGCTGGCTTGGCGCGGCGACGCCGATCACCTTCCGTTCCGCGGTCGTGAACGGCACCATCACGAGATCGTCTTGATCGGTGCCGAACCCGGTTTGCCCTTTTGAGGCCAGGACCCCGATCACCCGAAGCGGCACGCCCTTGACCTGGATCACCGCGCCAAGCGGGCTCTCATAGGAACCGAACAGCTGATGGTAGACCGTGTCGCCGAGCACCACCACCAACGCGGCATTGGCTTCGTCGTCCGATGAAATCGGGCTGCCGGTCGCGATCTGCCAATTGGTGGTCGGCGGGTAGTTGGCGCTGACTCCCTGGATGTTGGTCGTCCAATTGTGATTGCCGAATTGGACCTGTCCGGATTGCCGGATGAGATAGCTGACGCTGCCGACCGCGGGCGCCTCACGCCGAATGGCTTCCGCATCGGTAACGGTGAGGCTCGAGGCGCTGCCGAAGCCGGCGCGGACGCCGCCGGCGGTGACCGCGCCCGGCAGGACCACAAGCAGATTGGTGCCGAGGCTCTCAATTCGCTTGCGCACCGCCTCGTTGGCGCCCTGGCCCACCGCGACCATGGCGATCAAGGCCGCGACCCCGATGAACACGCCCAGCATGGTCAGCGCGGAGCGCATCTTGTTGCGCGCGAGCGCCTGGGCGGCCACCGCCAGGATCATCAGTCCAAAGGCCAATGAGGAACTCGAGCGCTGCTGCCCGGCGGAGCCCGCTGCGCCACCGGGATGAAAGATCGCCATTTCCTGCGCGGTGGCGGCCCCGGCCTCTTGCACGCGCGGCTTCCGCTGGGCTTTCTGCACTCGCTCGTCGGTCAGAATCTGTCCATCGCGCATGGTGATGACGCGATCCGCGTAGGCCGCGATGTCGGCTTCATGGGTCACGACGACGACCGTGAGGTCCTGATCGCGGTTGAGCGATACCAGCGTCTCCATGATCTCGTGGGAGGTGCGGGTATCGAGATTGCCGGTCGGCTCGTCGGCCAGCAGCACGCTCGGTGCATTGATCAATGCGCGTGCGATGGCGACGCGCTGTTGCTGGCCGCCGGAGAGCTGCCCGGGCGTATTGCGCTCGCGATCTCCGAGCCCCAGCAGCCGCAACGCCTCGCGGGCCCGCTCAAATCGCGATGCACGCCGCGATGGGCCTTGCTCGATGTAGAACAGCGGCAGCGCGACGTTCTCGATGGCGCTGGTGCGAGCGAGCAGATTGAAGCTCTGGAACACAAAGCCCAATCGCCGGCTGCGCAGCCGTGCCAGCTCCGCCTCTTCCAGCCGGGCCACGTCGACGCCGTCGAAAAAATAGCTTCCGCTGGTCGGTCGATCGAGGCAGCCGAGGATCGACATCAGCGTCGACTTCCCGGAACCCGAGGAACCCATGATCGCGACGAATTCGCCGCGCTCGATGCTCACGCTCACGCCGCGCAACGCGTGCACGTCGACGTCGCCGACGTGATAGGTCCGCGTTACGCCTTCGATCCTGATCAGCGGTTCGGTCATATCCGCATTTCCGGCGTTGCCTGCTCGCCTAACCCAACCGCAAGGAGGGCGGCCGGGTCGGGCTGGCTGTTCCGCCGCCTTGTTCGCCGGTGATGACCTCGTCGCCCGGCTTGAGGTCGCCGTCCACGATCTCCGTGAAGCTGTCGTCGTCGAGCCCGATGACGACGGAAATTGCGACCGGCTGGCCTTGGCGCAGCACCCACACCCGCCCTTGACCCTCGGTGAGCTTCGGCAATTGGGCGGCACTCGAAGTGCTCGGCCGGTAGCGCAGCGCCTGATTTGGCACGCGCGTGACGTCCGCGCGGGCTTCGGTGACGATCCTGGTCGCGGCCGTCATGCCGGGCTTGAGCGTCAGATCGGAATTGCCCGCGCTGACCACCACGTCATAGGTCACGACGTTCTGTACGGTCTGCGGCGATTGGCGAACCTGGGCTACGCGTCCTTCGAAGGTCCGCTTGGGAAACGCGTCGACGGTGAATGTCGTCCGGTTGCCTTCCTTGATGCCGCCGATATCGCTTTCGCTCACGTTGGTATCGACCTCCATGGTGGTCAGGTCGGTGGCGATCAGGAACAGCGTCGGGGTTTGGAAGCTGGCAGCCACGGTCTGGCCCATGGTCACGTTGCGCGACACCACCGTGCCGTCGACGGGCGAAGTGATGTTCGTGTAGTCGAGATTGATCTGGGCGGCGTCGAGCTGTGACTGGTGTTGAGCAATGGTGGCCTGATCGAACTCGATCTGCGCCTGCGCCTGATCGTAGAGGTTCTTCGCGTTGTCGGCCGCGTCCTTGGACACGGCATTGGATTCGACAAGCCTGAGATTACGTTCGTAGTTGAGCCTCACATAGGTCAGGTTCGCATTGTCCTTTTCAAGCTGGGCCCTTGCGACCGCCAGATTGGCTTTGTCCTGATCGACGATGGTCTGGTAGGGGCGTGGATCGATCTTGGCGCAGATCTGGCCCATCTTCACCTGCGTGTTGTAATCGCAATAGAGCTGCTGGATGACGCCGGACACGTAGGTTCCCACGATGATCGTGAGCACGGGATTGACGGTTCCGGTAGCGGTGACGGTGCGGGCGACCGTGCCTTTGGTAACCGGCACCGCGGTGTAGCGTACGGTCGTTCCGCTGCTCGTCACCCAGTAGGCGGCACCGGCCACCGCCAGCGCAAAAAGCACGATGCATGTCGCGATCAGCCATCCTCTCGCCGATGGGCGTTGCTCCTTCTTGGCCTGAGAGGTTGGAAATACGACGACTTCGGCCGGAGTGGCATCCCGTGCGCTCATCGGATGGACATGCTCGTTCATTGTTCGCGCCTGTGCGGCCGTGGCTCGGGAGCTGAGGGCGCCGCCTGGTTCGAGGCTGTCTCTCCAACCCGCCACCCGCATCAAGGACGAGAGTAAGTAACGCCGTCCAAATAGCAGTCGCCGGGTAGGCGGCTTTTGATCGAGATCAACACCGCGGCCTTGATTTGAGATGTAATTGCCGCATATGGAGAGGCCGAATGGGCATTCCCAGACCGTGGGTCGAGATGACTATCGAGGAGAAGCTCGAAACGTTGAGGTGCGGCTTGCAATTCCAGCAGCATCAGAGTGCCGCAATGGTGAAGGCATTGGATGAAATGAGGCGCAGAACGGAGGAGATCGAGCGCCGCTTCGAAGAATCGCTACTGGACTAGAGGAAATAGCACCCCTGCGATTTCAATGGTCTCGTCGATATTGAGCGTTGTCAAATTCAATCGAGACGCTGGTGCGCCGCGCTGTGCTTGCCGCGGCCGGAAGCGTATAAACCGGCTCAGCGGCGCTTCGACTTTGCGACCGATTGCGCCGATGTAGCCAGGCGGAAAGCTCGGCGGCGCGTTCCAGCGGATGTCGAGGCGCCTGGGCGAGAGTTGCCGGCATCGAGGCGAATGACCGTCCTTGATCGAACCGGATGCCAGATGTCGATTTCGGAGGACGAGATGCAAAAGCCTGCCGGGCCAAAGAAGCAGAAGTGCAAGAACTGCGAAGGCAAAGGGACCCTGAAAAAGGGCGACAAGGTCGTGAGATGTCAGCGGTGCGATGGGACCGGGATCAAACGGTGAAGAGCGAATTGAGCCGGTGCGCGACAGCAGACCGGCTGGTGCTCAGCCCCACAATCCGGAAATGCCCGAGTAGACCCCGAACCCGACCGATGCCGCGATAACGAGCGCGACGATGGCCGCGTAGACCCCGCTCAAGCGGTGCGGTTCGGGCAGCCGCCGGGCCAGGAGATACAGGAACCCCAACACGATCGGCAGCAGCAGCGCGTTCATGACCTGCACGCCGACGCTGAGACTGACCAGATTGACGCCCGAAATGACGAGCATGGCGCCGGCCACCAGTGTCGCGGTGTAGATGCCGTAGAACCACGGCGCTTCCTGCGGCTCATGCTCGAGCGAATGCTTGACGCCGAGCACCTCGCTCAGCGTGCGCGCGGCGGTCAGCGTCACCACGATGGTGGCGACCAGGGCCGAGCCCGACAGGCCGAGACCGAACAAGAGCTTGCCGGTCGTTTCGCCGAGAAACGGTGTGATGGCTTGCGCAATCTGCTGCACGGTATCGAGCGAGCCGGATTGGGTCTTGCCGCCCAAGGTCGCGGCTGTCGCGATCAGCACGGCCGCCATGATGACCTGGGTCAGCACGGCGCCGAATGCGGTGTCGAGCCGTGCCGCCGGCTGGTCTTCGATGGTGAGCTTCTTCTCCACCACCGACGATTGCTGGTAGAACACCATCCACGGCATGATCACGGCGCCAATATTGGCGGCGACGAGATAGAGATATTTCGGATCGCGCCATGTGATGTCGATCGCGCCGGCGGCGAGATCGGCGAGGCCGGGTTGTGCGCGCCAAGCCACCACCAGGAACACCAGCTCGAACAGCCCGACCGCGATCGCGATCCGCTCGACCGAGAGATAGGAGCCGCGATACGCCATGAGGATCAGCGCGGCGACCACCAGCGTCATGGTGACGGGCGCGGGCACCCCGATCAGCAGGCCGACGCCCGCCAAGCCGCTGAGCTCGCTCAGCAGCGCACCGATGCAGGAAATCACCAGCGTGCCCACCGAGAGCCAGGCCCAGCCGCGGCCGAACTGATCCCGGATCAATTCCGCGTGGCCCTTGCGGGTGACGATGCCGAGCCGCACCGTGAGCTCCTGCACCACGAACAGGATCGGCACCAGTATGACTTGGAGCAGCAGCAGGCCGTAGCCCCACTCAGCCCCGCTTTGCGCCGCCGTGATGATGCTGCCTGCATCCGTATCGGCGAGCATCACAACCAGGCCGGGTCCCGCCACGGCGGCAAAGTGACGCCAGTCCAGATAGCCGGGACGGCGGGGGGCGGCATTGGATGTTGTCATGAGGGAAATCTACTCGATCCTGCGCAAGATGCATTAGCCCATCTCACTCTACTTATTAAGGATTAATTTGCTGACGCGGCGTTGATCAAAATCAAGCCGGAATGGATTCGTTCTAAGGTTGGCGAAGGCCGCCAGCACGGTTGATCGGTCCGACCGTACGGCCGGATCGGCTTCGTTCCAGAGAGCTTGATGTTCGGTTTGGTGGGAGGAAGGGGCCCGTTCCCTCGATCGGCTGCCGGCGGCCGTTAGACGGCGCGCAACAGGTCCGGCAGCCGTTTCACTGAGACACTCTTGTTCTCTTGACCCC
>Ga0209069_10000190_pt1 | contig 25304 bp, 19 predicted proteins | sample Str013_2_FD_187202 | JGI IMG/M metagenome (GOLD analysis project Ga0209069, IMG submission 187202) | Freshwater sediment microbial communities in response to fracking from Pennsylvania, USA - Straight Creek_MetaG_SC_2013 (SPAdes) (version 2) | ecosystem: Environmental > Aquatic > Freshwater >...
CGGCAGCTCGGCGCGCAGGATGCCGGGCCGCGGGTGGGTACTGCCGCCGGGCGCGAACGCCACCACGGCGCGGATCCGGGGGTCGCAGTCCGGTGCGGCCAGCACGGTCCAGCCGCCGAAGCTGTGCCCGGCCAGCGCGATGCGGTCCGGGTCCACGCTCAGCTCCGGCACGGTACCGGCGAGCAGGTGGTCCAGTACCAGCCGCAGGTCCGGTACCCGGTTGGCCGCCACGGCCGCGGCGCGCGCGTCGCGCTCGCGCGCGGATGCCGGCCCGTCCGGCGCGCGCAGCGCCGGCGCGGTCAGCTCGCTGTGGTCCGGCGCGGCCACCGCGTACCCGTGCCCGGCCAGGTGGGTACCCAGGAAGGTGGCCGACCGGCCGGTACCGCCGCCGGGGTGCGAGTACACCACCAGCGGGTACCCGCCCGGTGGCGCGGGCGTGTCCGGGTACCACAGCGCGCAGGTCAGCGACCAGCCACGGCCCGGGTCCGGCAGGGCCACCGTGGCGTGGCGCACCGGCGCCGGGCCGGGCGCGAACGGGTCGTACGGCGTGGCGGTCACCGGCCCAGCGTGCCCGCCGGTACCGGCCGGGGACAGCCGTTTCGCCGACGGCGCAGCGGCGCCCGGCCGGGACGCGGGCGGCTACCGCGGGTCCAGCACGTCGGCCAGCGGACGCCGGGGCGACGCGGCGCTGGCCGGGCCGTACCCCAGGCGCAGTACCACCTGCGGTACCCCGCCGTGCACCGGGTCGGCCAGCAGTTCGCGCAGCTCGGGGATCTCCATCGGCTGGCTCATCGGGGTGGTGGCCAGACCCCGTACCGTCGCGGTCAGCAGGACCCGTTGCAGCGCCTGCCCGGCGTGCAGCCAGTCCGCCGGCGAGTCGCCGGTGGTGGACAGCACCACGATCGTCGGGTCCGCCTCGAAGTGCGCCTGCCGGCGCGGCTGGTGCGGGTGGGTCAGGCCGAAGTCGCGCAGCGGCAGCGTCTCCAGCGCGTCCCACGGGCCGAACGCGGTACGCGGGACCCCGTCGCGCCGGGGCGGGTCCGGGTTGGTCCAGCCGGCCAGCTCGTCGCGGTACCCGCGGCTGGCCCGCAGCCGGGTGTCCGCGGACCGGACCAGGCCCAGCACGTACGCCCGTTCCACGTCGCCGGCCACCAGCAGCCGGGCCCCCTCGGCCCGGGCCGCGCCGACCAGTTCCGCCAGCACCTCCTCCGGTACCGCCACGGTGGTGAACGGGCGCCGGTTGGTATGCCGCCGGGCGATCGCCTCGGCCAGCAGCCGTACCGTCTCGTCGGCCCGGCTGCCCGGGCCCAGCCCGACCCGGGCCACCAGGTCCGGCCCGGTCGGGTCGGGCAGCAGGCTGGTCAGCGGGGTGCGCCCGTACCGGCGGATGGCCACCCGCAGGTTCAGCAGCGCCGCGCCGAGGCTGATCATCATCTCCCGGCCGCGCGGGTCGACCACGGTCAGCCGGCGGGACTGGTCCGCGTACAGCTCGATGGCCCCGCCGTGCAGCCGGAACCGCCACGGCTGGGTGTTGTAGATCGACGGCGCCAGGATCGCCGCCTCCAGGCAGGCGCGCAGTCCCGGGCCGGGACCGGTGTCGGGGTGCACCGCCCAGGTGTCCGGGGCCGGGGCCGCCGGGCTGCGGTGGTACGTGGTCATGTCGGCCTCGCTGTCATTCGTGCCTGGTGAACGTCGCCTCGCGGACCTCGGGGAGGTCCTCGCCGGTACGCCGGGTGTACTCGCGGTGCTCGGCCCGCTTGTCCACCATCTGCTGGCGCAGGCTCGCGGCCCGCCGGGCCAGCCCGGGTACCCGGTCGATGACGTCGGTGACCAGGTGGAAGCGGTCCATGTCGTTCATCACCAGCATGTCGAAGGGGGTGGTGGTGGTGCCTTCCTCCTTGTACCCGCGGACGTGGATGTTGGCGTGGTTGGTACGCCGGTAGGTCAGCCGGTGGATCAGCCACGGGTACCCGTGGTAGGCGAAGATCACCGGCCGGTCGGTGGTGAAGATCGCGTCGAACTCCGGGTCGGGCAGCCCGTGCGGGTGCTCCGAGCTGGGCTGCAGCCGCATCAGGTCGACCACGTTGACTACCCGTACCAACAGCTTCGGCAGGTGCTCGCGCAGCAGCGCGGCGGCGGCCAGGATCTCCAGCGTGGGTACGTCCCCGGCCGCGGCCAGTACCACGTCCGGGTCGCCGCCGTCGTTGCCGGCCCAGTCCCAGATGCCCAGTCCGCGGGCGCAGTGCAGGGCCGCCTCGGACATGTCCAGGAAGACCGGCGCGGGCTGCTTGCCGGCCACGATCACGTTGACGTAGTCCCGGCTGCGCAGGCAGTGGTCGGCCACCGACAGCAGGGTGTTCGCGTCCGGCGGCAGGTACACCCGGATCACGTCGGCCTTCTTGTTCACCACGTGGTCGATGAAGCCCGGGTCCTGGTGGCTGAAGCCGTTGTGGTCCTGGCGCCACACGTGCGAAGTGAGCAGGTAGTTCAGCGACGGCACCGGTACCCGCCAGGGCAGCGTACGGGTCACCTTGAGCCACTTGGCGTGCTGGTTGACCATCGAGTCGACGATGTGTACGAACGCCTCGTAGCACGAGAACAGCCCGTGCCGCCCGGTCAGCAGGTACCCCTCCAGCCAGCCCTGGCAGGTGTGCTCGGACAGCAGCTCCATCACCCGGCCGTCGCCGGCCAGGTTCAGGTCGGTCGGCAGGGTACCGGCGTGCCACGCCTTGCCGGTGACCTCCAGCACCGCGCCGAGCCGGTTGGACTCGGTCTCGTCCGGGCCGACCAGGCGGAAGTTGCGGTACCCGGCGTTGGCGCGCATCACGTCGCGCAGGAACCCGCCCAGGACCCGGGTCGCCTCGGCGCTCTGGCCGAGCTTGACCCCGTACCCGTGGAAGTCCGGCAGGTCCAGGTCCCGTGGCGCGGCCCCGCCGTTGGCGTACGGGCTGGCCCCCATCCGCAGGTCCCCGGCCGGCAGCCAGTCCACAATGGACTTCAGCGGGGCGCCGTCGGCGTCGAACAGCTCGGCCGGCCGGTAGGACAGCATCCACTCGCGCAGCGCGGCCAGGTGCGCCTCGTCGTCCCGGGCGGCGGACAGCGGTACCTGGTGCGCCCGCCAGGTACCCTCCACCGGTACCCCGTCGACGACCTTGGGGCCGGTCCAGCCCTTCGGCGTACGCAGCACGATCATCGGCCAGCGCGGGCGCTGCGTCGACTCGCCGGAGCGGGCGGCCCGCTGGTAGGCGGCGATCTCGTCGAACGCGGTGTCCAATGTGGACGCCAGAAGTTGGTGCACGGTCTCGGGATCGTCCCCGGCGACCAGGTACGGGGTGTACCCGTAGCCGCGCAGCAGCGCGTCCAGCTCGTCCTCGTCGATGCGGGCCAGTACCGTCGGGTTGGCGATCTTGTACCCGTTCAGGTGCAGGATCGGCAGTACCGCCCCGTCGCCGGCCGGGTCGAGGAACTTGTTGGAGTGCCAGGCGGTGGCCAGCGGTCCGGTCTCCGCCTCGCCGTCACCGACCACGCACACCGCGACCAGGTCCGGGTTGTCCAGCACGGCGCCGTACGCGTGCGCCAGCGAGTACCCCAGCTCGCCGCCCTCGTGGATCGAGCCCGGTGTCTCCGGCGCCACGTGACTGGGGATGCCGCCGGGGAAGGAGAACTGGGTGAACAGCCGGGCCATGCCGGTCGCGTCGCGGGAGATCCGCGGGTACACCTGGGAGTACGTGCCCTCCAGCCAGACGTTGGCCACCAGCCCCGGGCCGCCGTGGCCGGGGCCGGCCACGTAGATCATCGGCCGCTGCCGGGCGGCGATGATCCGGTTCAGGTGGGCGTAGACCAGGTTCAGCCCGGGGGTGGTACCCCAGTGCCCGAGCAGCCGGGGCTTGACGTGCTCCGGCCGCAGCGGTTCGCGTAGCAGCGGGTTCCCCATGAGGTAGATCTGGCCGACGGAGAGGTAGTTGGCCGCCCGCCAGTACGCGTCGATCCGTGCCAGCTCCGCGTCCGACAGGGGAGTTCCCTGCGCGACCTGCATGTCGTGTCCTCCTTGGCGTCCGGTGCCCGGGTCGGGTGTTCTGTCCCGGTGCGACCACCAGCCTAGGGTCCCGGGGCGGTACCCGCCGTGGTTCTGCCGGTACCCGCGCACGGCGCCCCCGGTGTGACCGGGGGCGCCGCTGGCTACGTACCGGCCGACACCGTCGCCACGGTACGGCCGTGTGGTGGAGTCGGGTGCACCGCCGGTACCACCACCACCGGGCAGGTGGCGGCCCGTACGCACGCCTCGGCGACCGAGCCGAGTACGGCGTGGAAGATCCGGCCGTGACCGTGGCTGCCCAGTACGAGCAGGTCGGCGTTGGCCGCCGCGGCGGTGAGCACCTCGGCCGATGGGCCCCGGACCGCCTCGGCCGCGACCGGCAGGTCCGGGTGCCCGGCCCGGGCCACGGCCACCGCCTCGTCCAGCATCGTGCGTGCCTTGGCCTCCGCGTCGCCCGGGTGGACGCCGGTGGCCACCGCCCGCTCGTCGTCGGCCCACTGCCAGGCGGTGACCGCCTGGACCGTCCCGCCGCGCCGGGCGGCCTCGGCGACCGCCCAGGCCAGCGCGCGGGCGCCGCCCTCGGAGCCGTCCACCCCGACGACGATCCGGTAGGTGTGCATGCTGCCCTCCTTGGGTCGGGGGCGGGCCGGTGGTCAGCACCGGACCCGCCCAGGCGGTACGGGCTAGTGGTGGTGGTCCCGGTGCGGCGCGTGCACCACCGCGACCGGGCACCGCGCGTGCCCGATGAGGGAACGGCTCACCGAGCCCAGCAGCAGCCCGGTGAACCCGCCCCGGCCGCGCGAGCCGACCACGAGCAGGCCGGCACCGGCCGACGCGTCGCGCAGGCAGGCGGCCGGGCTCAGCGAGTGCACCACCCGGCGGCGTACCGGTACGTCCGGGTACTTGTCCGCCCAGCCGGCCAGCGCCTCGGCCAGCAGCCGCTCGGACTCGGCCTGGGCCTCGGCCGGGTCGTAGTGGGTACGGGTGATCGGGCCGAGGTTGTGCCGCGGCGGCACGTCCCAGGCGTACACGGCCAGCAGCGGTACCCCGCGGGCCGCGGCGTGGTCGATGGCGAATCCGAGCGCGGCCTCGGCCGCGGGGGAGCCGTCCACGCCCACCGCCACCGGGCCGTCCGGGATGGCTGCCGGCTCGGCGGGTACCACCAGCACCGGTACGGCGGCGTGCGTGGCGACCTGGGTGCTCACCGAACCGGCCCGCAGCCCGGTGAAGCCGCCGTGCCCGCGGGTACCGACGACGACCAGGCTGGCGAACCGGCTCTGGTCCAGCAGTACCGCGGAGGCCCCGCCGGCGACCACCGTCTGGGTGACCGGCAGGCCCGGGTACCGCGCCGCCACCTCGGCGGTGAACGTGGCGAGTTCCTGCTGCGCGTCGCGCAGCACCGTGTCCATGTCCCAGGTGGCGATCGCCGCGGTGGCGTACACCACCGGGTACGGCGTCGCGTGTACCAGCCGCAGCGGCGCCCGTAACTGGCGCGCCTCCTGGGCTGCGGCCTCGATGGCGGCCCGCGAGTCGGTGGAGAAATCGACCCCGACGACTACCGGCGCGGTGACTGGGGTGTTCATGGCGACCTCCTGTCGTCCAGTTCCGAGCCTCGCCGCCGGCGCCGGGGCCGGCCAGGGTCCGGCAACCCACGACCGGGGGACCTTCGGCCTCCGGTACCGGTGCCGCCGGTCAGGCCCGGACAGTCAGGCCCGGACAGTCAGGCCCGGCCCGGCCCGGCCGGTCAGGCCCGGCCGGGGCCGGCGCGGCGGCCGGCGGGCCCGGGTGCGCCAGCACCACCGGGCACGGCGCCTGGTCGAGGATCCGCAGCCCGACCGGTACCGCCCCGGGGTCCCGCCCGGCCCGGATGTCGCGGACCCCGATCACCAGCAGCCGGGCCCGGGTACTGGCGGCCAGCAGGGTCGCCGCGGGCTCCCCGGGCAGCAGCCGGGCCTGTACCTCGACCTCGGGAAACACCCGGCACCAGCGGGCCAGCTCCCGGTCGAGGTACCCGCGGCGGGCGCGCTGGGCGGCGGCGAAGGCGCGCGCGTCCGGTACCGAGCGCCGGGGCCGGGCCGGCGTCGGCGGGCGCCAGGCGTGTACGGCGACCAGTTCGGTGCCGTACCGGGCGGCGGCGCCCATCGCGTACCACAGGGCGAAGCCGGCCTGGCGCGGGCCGTCGACGCCGACGACCACCGGCCCGGCCGGCGCCGGCCGCAGCGGTACCACCGTGACCGGGCCGTGCGCGTGCAGCGCCACCTGCGCGCTGACCGCGCCGAGCCGGTGGCCGGGTACGCCGTGGCCGCCGCGGGCGCCCAGCACCACACCGGCGGCGCCGGCCGACTCCCCGATCAGCGCGCCGGCCGGGTGGCCGGGCAGCACCCGGGCCTGTACCGCCAGCTCCGGCGCGGCCGCGCGGACCTGGGCCAGCAGTGCGTCGAGGTCGGGCCCGGCGCCGCAGGCGTCCCCGGGGTACCGGCCGGGTGGCCCGGCGGCGGCCACGTGCACCAGGTGCAGGCCCCAGCCGCAGCGCTGGGCGTAGGTCACCGCGTACCGCAGCGCGGCGTCACCGTACGGGGAGCCGTCCACCCCGACGACCAGGTGCGGTGCCATACCGTCCTCCCGCCGTCGGGGCCGGCTGTCCGCCGGGTCAGCGGCCGGGTACCACCGGGGTCGGGCTGGCCGCCGGGATGTGCTCGGTACCCAGCCGCTTGCGGAACACCCAGTAGGTCCAGCCCTGGTACAGCAGCACGATCGGGGTGAACGCGACCGCCACCCAGGTCATGATCTTCAGCGTGTACGGCGTGGAGGAGGCGTTGCTGACGGTCAGGCTGAACGCCTTGTCCACTGTGGACGGCAGCACGTCCGGGTACAGGGCGAGGAACAGCGTGGCCGTGGCCGCCACGATGGTCACCGCGGTGGCCAGGAACGCCCAGCCCTCCCGGGCGGCCCGGTTGGCCAGCAGCGCGGCGACCAGGGCCAGCGCCGCGACCAGCGCGGTGACCGCGGTGACCGCGTCGCCGTGGGCGAGCTGGGTCCACAGCAGGAACCCGCCGGCGGCCAGGACGGTCACCGCGCCGACCCGGCCGGCCAGTGCGCGGGCCCGGCCGCGGACCTCGCCGGTGGTCTTCAGCGCCAGGAACACCGCGCCGTGCGTGGTGAACAGCGCCAGCGTGGTCACCCCACCGAGCAGCGCGTACGGGTTGAGCAGGTCGAAGAACGACCCCACGTACAGGTGCTGGGCGTTGAGCTTCACCCCGCGCACGATGTTGCCGAAGGCCACCCCCCACAGCAGCGCCGGTACCAGCGAGCCGGCCACGATGGCGCGGTCCCAGTTGCGCCGCCAGCGGTCGGAGTCGATCTTGCCGCGGTACTCGAAGGCCACCCCCCGCACGATCAGCGCCACCAGGATCAGCAGCAGCGGCAGGTAGAAGCCGGAGAACAGCGAGGCGTACCACTCCGGGAACGCGGCGAAGGTGGCGCCGCCGGCCACCAGCAGCCACACCTCGTTGCCGTCCCACACCGGGCCGATGGTGTTGAGCATGACCCGGCGGGTCACCTCGGTACGGCCCAGCACCGGCAGCAGCATGCCCACCCCGAAGTCGAAGCCCTCCAGCAGGAAGTACCCGCTCCACAGTACGGCGATCAACAGGAACCAGACGTCGTGCAGGTTCATCGCGTCATCCCCTCCATCCGCGGTGTCGGCGGTCAGTAGGCGAAGGCCAGCGTGCGGTCGCCGGCGTCGGAGTCGGCCGCGGGCTCCTGCTCCGGGGCCGGGCCGGCCTTGGCGTACCGCAGCATCAGCGCCACCTCGATGACCGCGAGCACGCCGTACAGCAGCGTGAACACGATCAGCGAGGTGGCCACGGTACCGGCGCCCACGCTCGGGGACACCCCGTCGGCGGTCTTCAGCACGCCGAACACGCTCCACGGCTGGCGGCCCAGCTCGGTGAAGATCCAGCCGAAGGAGTTGGCCAGCAGCGGCAGCGTCAGCGACCACGCGCCCAGGCGCCAGAACCAGCGTCCCTTCGGGGTACGGCCGCGCCGGGTGAACCACAGCCCGAACAGCGCCAGCAGCGCGGTGATCTCACCGACGCCGATCATCAGCCGGAACATCCAGTAGCTGACCGGGATGTTGGGCCGGTAGTCACCCGGGCCGTACGTCTTCTCGTACCGGGCCTGCAGGTCGTTGACGCCCTCGACGGTACCGCCGGTGGAGCCGGTGGCCATGAACGACAGCAGGCCGGGTACCCGCAGGCTGGCCACCTCCGTGCTGCCGTCCAGGCTGCCGATGGTGAACAGCGAGAACGAGGCGGGCCCGGCGGAGTTGTACAGTGCCTCGGCGGCGGCCATCTTCATCGGCTGCTGCTCGGTCATGATCCGGGCCTGCAGGTCGCCGGTGACGGCCACCAGCGCGCCGGAGATCAGCACCACCCACAGCGCCAGCCGCAGCGACGGGCGCATCACCTCGGCGTGCCGGCCGCGGGCCAGGTGCCAGGCGGCGATCGCCAGCATGAACACCCCGGCGGTCAGGAACGCCGCGGTGATCGTGTGCGGGAAGGTGATCAGCGCGGTGGAGTTGGTCAGCACCGCGCCGATGTCCTTCAGCTCGGCCCGGTTGGTGGCCGTGTTGACCTGGTACCCGACCGGGTGCTGCATCCACGAGTTCGCGGCCAGGATGAAGTACGCCGAGAGCATCGTGCCGATGCTGGCCAGCCAGATCGTGGCCAGGTGCACCCGCTTGGGCAGCCGGTCCCAGCCGAAGATCCACAACCCGAGGAAGGTGGACTCCAGGAAGAACGCGAGCAGGCCCTCGATGGCCAGCGGGGCGCCGAAGATGTCGCCGACGAACCGGGAGTACGCGCTCCAGTTCATGCCGAACTGGAACTCCTGCACGATCCCGGTCACCACGCCCATCGCAAAGTTGATCAGGAACAGCTTGCCCCAGAACCGGGTGGCCCGCAGGTACTGCACCTTGCCGGTCCGTACCCAGGCCGTCTGCAGCACCGCGACCAGCATGGACAGGCCGATCGTGAGGGGGACGAAGAAGAAGTGGTACACGGTGACGATGCCGAACTGCCAGCGGGCCAGATCCAGTGCGTTCACGGTCGCCGATCCTCTTTCCCGGCGCCACGCCGCCGCGGGGGCCGGCGCGGTGCCACAGCCGATCTGTACCCAACTCGGGAGTGTTACCCGTCTGTAGCTTAATTCATCCGTTTTGTGATCCGTGCCGCGGCACGGCCCGTACCGGCTGCCGTCCCGGCATCACGATCCCGGCGACGGGACCGGGCGCACAGTGCCGGAAGTCCCACCGCCGCCGGGACCCCCGCTTCCGCCGCCGGTACCGCGGTGGCCCAGCGCACAGCCCCGGTACGGCCGGTTCAGCGCAGCGGTACCGACCAGTCGACCAGGGTGCCCTGCGGCTGCGCCGGGCCGACCGCGAAGGCGCCGCCACGGTCCTCCGCCCGGCGGCGCATGTTCGCCAGGCCGCTGCGCTCGTCCGGCGCCTCGGGTACGCCGGTACCGTTGTCCCGTACCGTCAGCCGCAGCACCCCGCCCAGCACGCCCACGGTGATCTGGGCGTCGCTGGCCCGGGCGTGCCGGACCACATTGGACAGTGCCTCGCGCAGTACCGCCAGCAGGTCCGGGCGCACGTCGAGGCCGACCGCGCTGTCCACCGGGCCGTCCAGGCGCAGCTCCGGCCGGAACCCCAGCGACGCCGCGGCCGCGTCGACGGTACCCCGGATGTCGGTACGCAGGCCGCCGGCCGCGGGCGTGTGCAGCTCGAAGATGGCCGAGCGGATGTCCCGGATCGTGTTGTCCAGGCTGTCCACCGCCGCGTTGATGCGCTGTTCGACCTCGGGCCGGCCGGTCATCCGGGCGGTCGACTGCAACTGCAGGCCGGTGGCGAACAGCCGCTGGATCACCACGTCGTGCAGGTCCCGGGCGATCCGTTCCCGGTCGGCCACCACCACCAGCGCCTCGCGCTGCTCCTGCGCCCGGGCCAGTTCCAGCGCCAGCGTCGCCTGTCCGGCGAAGGTGGCCATCATGCTGATGTCCACGTCGTCGAACCGGGGCCGGCCCGCCGCACGGGCCATCGCCAGCAGCCCCATCACGCCGGTGTCGCTGGCCAGCGGGGTCACCAGGGCCGGCCCGGTACTGACCGGCGAGGGCCAGGCGGCCGCGCCGTCGAGCCGCTCCACCAGCCGGGCCCGGCCCTCGGCCAGCACCTCGGCCAGCACCGTCGCGTCGGTACCGACCACGCCGCCGGCCAGCCGCGGCTGCGCCGGGTGGCACACCTCGATCCGCAGCGCCTCGGCGTCGGTACCGGGCAGCAGCAGCAGGACCTGCTCGGCGCCGGCCACCTCGCCGGCCCGGCGGGCCACCAGTTGCAGCGCCGAGGCCTGGTGCACCTCGCCCAGCAGTACCGTGGTGATCTCCGCGGTCGCCTCCAGCCAGCGCTGCCGGTACCCGGCCGCGGCGTACATGCGGGCGTTGTCGATGGCCACGCCGGCGGCCACCGCCAGCGCCACCACGGTCTCCTCGTCCTCCTCGGTGAACTCCCCGCCGCTGCGCTTCTCGGTCAGGTACAGGTTGCCGAAAACCTGGTCGCGGACCCGTACCGGGACGCCGAGGAAGCTGCGCATCACCGGGTGGTGCGGCGGGAACCCGTACGAGCGGGGGTGCTCGGAGATGTCGCGCAGCCGTACCGGGTGCGGCTCGTCTATGAGCAGCCCCAGCACGCCGCGGCCGGTCGGGCTGTCCCCGATGCGGGCGTGGACCTGCTCGTCGATGCCGTCGGTGATGAACTCCACCAGCCGCCGGTCCGGTCCGATCACGCCCAGCGCCCCGTACCGGGCGCCGGCCAGCCGGCACGCCGCGGACACGATCCGGCGCAGCGTGCTGGCCAGGTCCAGGTTGCTGCCGATGCCGACCACGGCTTCCAGCAGCGCGGACAGGCGCTCCCGGCTGGCCATCACGTCCCCGACCCGGTCGAGCATCTCGCTGAGCAGCTCGTCCAGCCGTACCCGGGACAGCGGGGACAGCCCCAGCGACGGCGCGTTCCAGAACTCCTCGGGGGTGGGCCCCTCGGTCTTCGCCACTCCGCGAGCGTACGGCGCGCCCGGCGGGCGGCCCGGCCCGGGTACGGCTAGCGTGACGTCGCGTGGGGGTACCGGTACCGGCCGGCTACGCCGGCCTGCTGCTCGCCGCCGGCCAGGGCAGCCGGTACGGCATGCCCAAGGCACTGGTCCGCCGGGGCGGGCGGCTGCTGGTGGAGCACGCCCTGGCCACCCTGCGCGACGGCGGCGCCGCCCCGCTGGTGGTGGTGCTGGGCGCGGCCGCGGCGCAGGTGACCGCGCAGGCCGATCTCACCGGCGCCCAGGTGGTGGTCAACCCGGACTGGGCCGGCGGCATGGCCTCCTCGCTGCGCGCCGGCCTGGCCGCGCTGGCCGGGCCGCCGCACCCGGCCGGCCCGACCGCTGCCACCGGGCCGGCCGCGGCGCTGGTCCTGCTCGTGGACACGCCCGGGATCACCGCGGCCGCGGTGCGCCGGGTGGGCGCGCTGGCCGGGCCGGCCGCCCTGGCCACCGCCACGTACCACGGAGCGCCGGGCCACCCGGTACTGCTGGGCCGGGCGCACTGGGCCGGCGCCGCCGGTACCGCCAGCGGCGACACCGGCGCCCGGGGGTACCTGCGCCGGTACCGCGACCAGGTGACCGAGGTGCCGTGCGAAGACGTCGCGGACGGCACTGACCTGGACATTCCCGACCCGGCCGGCGGGGGCGACGCTGGCCATGCCGGCCGGTACGGCGCATAGTTGGCGGGTGTCGAGCAGCGCCGGGCAGCCGGGTGGGCCACCCCCGGACGAGCAGCCTCCCGTGGTGTCCGCCGCCGCCGACGGTACCGGCCGGTACCACCCGCCGGGGTCCCCGGCGCAGCTGTCGCAGGCCCTGGCCACGACCGGGTACCTGGCCGACGACGGGCTGGCCACGGCCGGGTACCTGGCTCTGGCGCTGGGCCGGCCGCTGTTCCTGGAAGGCGACGCGGGGGTGGGCAAGACCGCGTTCGCCCAGGCGCTGGCCGAGGTCACCGGCGCCCGGTTCGTCCGGCTGCAGTGCTACGAGGGGCTGGACGCCGCGCAGGCCCTGTACGACTGGGACTTCCCCCGGCAGATCCTGCACCTGCGCGCGGCCGAGGCGGCCGCGGTGGCCACCGGTACCCGGCCGGACGCGCAGTCGCTGGAGGCCGGCCTGTACGACCGGCGGTTCCTGATCGCCCGGCCGCTGCTGCTGGCGCTGGAGAGCACGCCGTGCGTGCTGCTGGTCGACGAGATCGACCGGGCCGACGACGAGTTCGAGGCGTTCCTGCTGGAGATCCTCGCCGACGGCGCGATCACCATCCCGGAGCTGGGCCGCATCGCCGCCGACACGCCGCCGGTGACGGTACTGACCAGCAACCGGACCCGCGAGGTGCACGACGCGCTCAAGCGGCGCTGCCTGTACCACTGGGTCGAGCACCCGGACTTCGAGCGTGAGGTGGCGATCCTGCGCCGGCGGCTGCCGGCGCTGACCGCGCAGCTGGCCGCCCAGGTGGCCACCGCCGCCGGCCGGATGCGCGGGCTGGACCTGCTCAAGCCGCCCGGGGTGGCCGAGTCCATCGACTGGGCCGGCGCGCTGCTGGCGCTGGGCGCCCGCACGCTGGACCCGGAGCGGGCCGCCGCCACGCTGGGCGCGGTGCTGAAGTACCGGGAGGACGCGCAGCGGGTACAGGCCACCGGCCTGGCCGCGCTGCTGGCGGTGTGAGCCCGGTGGCCGGCCCGGATCCGGTGCCGGTGACCCGGGCCCTGCTCGGGTTCGTCCGTACCCTGCGGCACGCCGGCCTGGCCGCCACCGGTACCCAGGTGCAGCACCTGCTGGCGGCGGTGGCGGCGCTGGATGCCGGTACCCCGGGCGCGGTCTACTGGGCCGGCCGGCTGACCCTGTGCGCCGAGCCGGACGACCTGCCACTGTACGACGCCGCGTTCGCCGGGTACTTCCGCGGTACCGCGCCGGTACGGGGGCTGCCCCTGCCGGTACGGCCGGTGCTGCCGCGGCTGTCCGCGCCGTTCGGCGCGCCGCCGGCCGACCCGCCCGGCGACGGCGGCGACGACGACCCGGCCGTGCTGGCGCTGTCGGCCAGCGCGCAGGAGGTGCTGCGGCAGCGGGACATGGCGGCGCTGACGGTACCGGAGCGCCAGGAACTGCACCGGCTGCTGGCACTGCTGGCCCCGGGTACCGCGCCGCGGCGCAGCCGCCGGTACGGGCCGCGCCGCCGGGGCGCGGTGGACCCGGCCCGGACCGTCCGGCACGCGCTGCGCCACGGCGGCGAGGCGACCCGGCTGGCCCGGCGGCGCCGGCGGGACAAGCCACGCCGGCTGGTGCTGCTGCTGGACGTGTCCGGTTCGATGTCCCCGTACGCCGACGCGCTGCTGCGCTTCGCGCACGCGGCGGTACGCCGGCGGCCGGCCGGTACCGAGGTGTTCACCCTCGGTACCCGGCTGACCCGGGTCACCCGGGCGCTGCGGCACCGGGACCCGGATGCCGCGCTGCGCGCGGCCGGCGTGGCGATCCCGGACTGGCACGGCGGTACCCGGCTGGCCGACACGCTGGGCGCCTTCCTGGCCCGGTGGGGCCAGCGCGGTACCGCGCGCGGGGCGATCGTGGTGATCTGCAGCGACGGCTGGGAGCGGGGCGACCCGGACGGGCTGGCCACCGCGCTGGCCCGGCTGCGCCGGCTGGCGTACCGGCTGGTGTGGGTCAACCCGCACCGGGGCCGGCCCGGGTACCAGCCGCTGGCCGCCGGCATGGCCGCCGCGCTGCCGTTTGTGGACGACTTCGTGGCCGGGCACAGCCTCGGTGCGCTGGAGGAGCTGGTCGGGGTGATCGCCCGTGCGTGAGGTGCTGGACGACCTGTACCGGTGGTGGTCCGACGGGCAGCCGGTGGGCATGGCCACGGTGGTGGGTACCTGGCGCTCGGCGCCCCGGCCGGCGGGCGCCTCGATGCTGGTGGGCCCGGACGGCAGCGCGGTGGGCAGCGTGTCCGGCGGGTGTGTCGAGGGCGCGGTGTACGAGCTGGCCACCGGCGTGGCCGGGGCCGGTACCCCGGTGCTGCAACGGTACGGGGTCAGCGACGACGACGCGTTCGCGGTCGGGCTGACCTGCGGCGGCATCATCGACGTCTACGTGCAGCGGGTGGACCGGGACTCCTTCCCCGAACTGGGCGAGGTGGCCGCGTCGATCCGGGCCGGGGTACCGGTGGCCGTGGTGACCGTGGTCGCCACCGGTACCGCGCCGCCGCGGCCGGAGGGCGCGGCGGCCGACCCGCCGCCCGGTACCGGTACCGCCGGCGACCCGGGCGACCGGCTGGGCCGGCGGCTGGTGCTGTGGGCCGACCGGGTGGCCGGCTCGCTGGGTACCGCGCGGCTGGACCAGGCGGTGGCCGACGACGCCCGGGGCATGCTGGCCGCGGGGCGTACCGGCACCCTGCACTACGGGTACGACGGCCAGCGCCGCGGCGACGAGCTGACCCTGTTCGTGGCGGCGTACGCGCCCCCGCCGCGCATGATCGTCTTCGGGGCGATCGACTTCGCCGCGGCGGTGGCCCGCATCGGCGCGTTCCTCGGGTACCGGGTGACGGTGTGCGACGCGCGGCCGGTGTTCGCCACCGCGCGCCGCTTCCCGGACGCCGACGAGGTGGTGGTGGACTGGCCGCACCGGTACCTGGCCGCACAGGCCGACGCCGGCCTGGTCGACGGCCGTACCGTGGTGTGCGTACTCACGCACGACCCGAAGTTCGACGCCCCGCTGCTGGCGGTGGCGCTGCGGCTGGACCTCGCGTACGTGGGCGCGATGGGCTCCCGGCGTACCCACGACGAGCGGCTGGCCCGGCTGCGCGAGCGCGGGCTGGGCGCCACGGAGCTGGCCCGGCTGGCCTCGCCGGTGGGGCTGGACCTCGGTGCGCGTACCCCGGAGGAGACCGCGGTCAGCATCGCCGCGGAGATCGTGGCGGCCCAGTGGGGCGGTACCGGGCAGCGCCTGTCCACCCGCGGCGGCCGGATCCACCACGAGCAGCCGGTCGCGGAGCTGGTGGCCGGGCCCACGTAGGCGCGGGCCGGACCGGGGTCCTCCGTTCGGCTGCCCGGATCCGCGCCGATCGCGCCGATGCGCAGGTCGGGTCGGTCACCGGGGCGGTCCAAGTTCGCCGAACCCCTTGCGGCGATCGCCGGGACGGGCTTGGCTGTAACCGCGCACGGGTGATCGTCGACACACCGGTCCCGGTCCGCCCGTGGTGCTCCAGACCCGCCGGGACACCGCAAGGGGCGGGGTACGGACGTGTCATCGGCCGGGCGCGCCCGTCCACCGGCCCGCCCTGCCGCGGGCCCCGGCAAGCCGGGAGGCTTGATGACCCGGATCAGCGTCACCGTCGACGGCGTCCGGTACGACGACGACGTCGAACCGCGTACCCTGCTCGTCCACCACCTGCGCGAACGCCTCGGCAAAGTGGGTACGGTGGTCGGCTGCGACACCAGCAACTGCGGCGCGTGCACGGTGCTGATGACCGACGCCGACGGTACCCGCGTCGGGGTCAAGAGCTGCTCGGTGCTGGCGGTACAGGCCGACGGCCGCGAGGTCACCACGATCGAGGGCCTGGCCGGCGCCGACGGCGGGCTGCACCCGGTCCAGCGGGCCTTCCACGAGCGGCACGCGCTGCAGTGCGGGTACTGCACCCCGGGCATGATCATGGCCGCGGTGGACCTGATCGCGGCGAACCCCGACCCGACCGACGCGGAGATCCGCGAGGGCCTGGAGGGGAACCTGTGCCGGTGTACCGGCTACCAGAACATCGTGTGCGCGGTCCGCGACGCCGCCGCGGCCACGCGGGCCGGCTCCGGCGCCGGCGATGTCGTCCCGCAACCGGTGTCCTGAAGGGATCCGCACCCATGACGATGACTGAGGACCGTCCCGCGGCCACCGGCGAGGTCGGCGCCCCGCGCCGGCGCAAGGAGGACGCCCGGCTGATCTCCGGCCGTACCGCCTGGACCGAGAACCTCACCCTGCCCGGCATGCTGCACCTGGCCATCCTGCGCAGCCCGATGGCGCACGCCCGGATCCTGCGCGTGGACACCGGCGCGGCGCTGCGCGAGCCGGGCGTGGTGGCCGCGTTCAGCGGCGCCGACGTGGCCGCCGTGCAGGGCAGCCTGCCGTGCGCCTGGCCGGTCACCGCGGACATCGTGCACCCGGACCACCCGCCGATGGCGGTCGACGAGGTACGGCACACCGGCGAGGCGGTCGCCGCGGTCCTCGCCCGTACCCGGGCCGAGGCGGTGGACGCGCTGGCCGCGATCGAGGTCGAGTACGCGGACCTGCCGGTGGTACTGGACATGGAGGCCGCGCTGGCCGACGGCGCCGACCTGGTGCACGCCGGCAAGGGCACCAACCGCAGCTACACCTGGGTCTTCGACTCGGGCGAGGCCGGTACCGGCGGTTCGGTCGGGCCGGCGTTCGACGGTGCCGAGGTGGTGCTCAAGCGCCGGTACCGCCAGCAGCGGCTGATCCCGGCGTTCATGGAGCCGCGCAGCGTGGTGGTGGACCCGACCGGGGAGCAGATCACCATGTGGTCGGCCACCCAGATCCCGCACATCCTGCGCTTCCTGCTCGCGGTGATCACCAACACCCCGGAGCACAAGGTACGGGTGATCGCCCCGGACGTCGGCGGCGGCTTCGGCGGCAAGCTCCAGGTGACCCCCGAGGAGCTGATCGCGTTCGTGGCGGCCAAGCGGGTCGGCAAGCCGGTCAAGTACACCGAGTCCCGTTCGGACAGCCTGATCTCGGCGCACCACGGCCGCGACGTCATCCAGGACATCGAGCTGGCCGCCACCGGCGAGGGCAGGGTGCTCGGGCTGTCCGTGAAGCTGACCGCCAACATGGGCGCGTACCTGGGCCTGGTCGGCCCGGGGGTACCGATCCTGGGCGCGTTCATGTACAACGCCATCTACAAGTTCCCGGCGTACCGCTTCGAGTGCCAGGGCGTGTTCACCAACACCACGTTCACCGACGCGTACCGCGGCGCGGGGCGGCCCGAGGCCACCTACGCGATCGAGCGGATCATGGACGAGCTGGCGGTGGAGCTGGGCCTGGACCCGCTGGAGGTACGGCGGCGCAACTGGATCGGGCACGAGGAGTTCCCGTTCACCAGCGTGTGCGGGCTGACCTACGACTCGGGCAACTACGAGGCGGCCACGGACCGGGCGGTGGAGCTGTTCGACTATGCCGCGCTGCGCGCGGAGCAGGTGGCCCGGCGCGCCTCGGGCGACCCGGTACAGCTCGGCATCGGCGTGTCCACGTACACCGAGATGTGCGGGCTGGCGCCGTCGCGGGTACTCGGCTCGCTGCGGTACGGCGCCGGCGGCTGGGAGACCGCGTCGGTACGGGTGCTGCCCACCGGCAAGATCGAGGTGATCACCGGTACCTCCCCGCACGGCCAGGGGCACGACACGGCGTGGAGCCAGATCGTGGCCGACCAGCTCGGCGTGGCCTTCGACGACGTCGAGGTGCTGCACGGGGACACCCGTACCTCGCACAAGGGTCTGGACACCTACGGTTCCCGGTCGCTGGCCGTCGGCGGCATCGCGCTGGTACAGGCCTGCGAGCGGGTACGGGACAAGGCCCGGCCGATCGCCGCGCACCTGCTCGAGTGCGACCCGGGCGACCTGGAGTTCACCGACGGCATGTTCCGGGTGCGGGGCAACGCCGAGGGCGGCAAGTCCATCGCGGACTGCTCGCTGGCCGTGTTCGCCGCGCACAACCTGCCCGACGGGGCCGAGGCGAACCTCGACGCGGAGGCCGTGTACGACCCGGTGAACTTCTCCTTCCCGCACGGTACCCACCTGTGCGCGGTCGAGGTGGACACGGAGACCGGGCAGGTACGGCTCCGGTCGTACGTGGCCGTGGACGACGTCGGCCGGGTGGTCAACCCGTTGATCGTGGAGGGCCAGGTGCACGGCGGCGTGGTACAGGGCATCGCCCAGGCGCTGTTCGAGGAGGCTGTGTACGACGACGCCGGCAACCTGCTCACCGGTACGTTCGTCGACTACACCCTGCCCAGTGCGGCGGACCTGATCGACATCGTCACCGACCGTACCGAGACGCCGGCGCCCGGGCACCCGCTGGGTACCAAGGGCGTGGGTGAGGCCGGCGCCATCGCGTCCACCCCGGCGGTGGTCAACGCCGTCGTGGACGCGCTGCGGCCGATGGGGATCAACGACATCCCGATGCCGTGCACGCCCGAGCACGTGTGGCGGGCCATCCAGGAGAGGAGTGCCGCGTGATTCCCGCTGCCTTCGACTACACCCGCGTGTCCACAGTGGACGAGGCGGTGGCGGCACTGGGTACCGCCGGCGAGGACGCCAAGGTGCTGGCCGGCGGGCAGAGCCTGATCCCGCTGCTGCGGCTGCGGCTGGCGGCGCCGACGGTACTGGTGGACCTCGGTGGCGTGGCCGGCCTGCGCGGGGTACGCGACGACGGCAACGCGATCGTGGTGGGCGCGATGACCACGCACGCGCAGGTGCTGGCCGACCCGCTGGTGGCCGCGCACGCGCCGCTGCTGGCCCAGGCCACCGGTACCGTCGCCGACCGCCAGGTACGCCACCGGGGTACCCTGGGCGGCTCGCTGGCGCACGCCGACCCGGCCGGTGACCTGCCGGCCGTGGCACTGGCCCTGGACGCCACCTTCGAGGTCGCCGGCCCGGCCGGGCGGCGCCAGGTGGCCGCGGCGGACTTCTTCGTGGACTACCTCACCTCGGCGCTGGGGCCGGGCGAGGTGCTGGTGTCGGTACGGGTGCCCAAGCGGCCGGGCTGGACCGGCCACTACGAGAAGTTCAACCGGATGGCCCAGGGCTGGGCGCTGGTCGGGGTGGCGGCGCTGGTACGCCGGGACAACGGCACGATCGCGCAGGCCCGGGTGGCGCTGACGAACATGGGTACCGCCCCGGTACGCGCCGCCGGCGTGGAGGCGGCCCTGGCCGGGGTACCGGCCACCGCGCAGGCGGTGGCGGCCGCGGCGGCGCACGCCGCGCAGGGCGCGTCGCCCACCGACGACCTGTCGGCCTCGGCGGCCTACCGCGAGCACCTGGCCCGGGTGCTCACCCGGCGGGCGGTCATGGCGGCGGCGCATGCGACTTGAGCACGACTTCACCGTGCCGGTACCGGTCGAGCAGGCCTGGGCGGTCCTGCTCGACCTGCCCCGGGTCGCACCCTGCATGCCCGGTGCCACGCTCACCGAGGTGGACGGGGACACGTTCGCCGGTACGGTCAAGGTCAAGCTCGGCCCGATCGCGCTGACCTACCACGGCAAGGGCCACATCGTCGAACGCGACGAGGTGGCGCACCGGGCGGTGATCGAGGCCAGCGGCAAGGACAGCCGGTCCGCCGGTACCGCCGCGGCCACGGTCACCGCGAACCTGGTACCGGACGGTACCGGTACCCGGGTGGAGGTGGTGACCGAGTTGACCATCACCGGCCGGCCGGCGCAGTTCGGCCGGGGCATGATCGCTGACGTCAGCGCGAAGCTCATCGGCCAGTTCGCCGACTGCCTGGCCAGCACGATCACCGCGGCGCCCGCGGCGGCGGCCGCGGTACCCGGGCCGGAGCCGGCCGCCGCCACGGCGGCCGAGCCGGAGCCCGCCGCTGCGGTACCGGTACCCGTACGGCAGGCCGAGCCGATCGACCTGCTGCGGTTGACCGGCAGCACCCGTACCGGCCGGCGGCTGGCCCTGATGGCCGGTGGTGCCGTGGTCGCCGGGGTGGCCGCCTGGCTGGTGGTGCGCTGGCTGACCGGGTGACCCGCGGCCCGGCCCGGGGCGATGGTCCCGGGTCGGGCCGGCGGGTACCGGCGGTAACCCGTGGCTGCCCGCGGCCCGTGCCGGGGCTGCCCCGGAGAAGTCGCGGTGGTTCTTAGAGCAGGCTCTTGTGGCGCAGTGCGCAATTCGCGTCCTTCCGATTCCACACGGGGCGGCGGGCCGCCGGTCGAAACACTATCGTGTGTCTTTTCAAAGGGAGCGCGGGTGTTTCGAATCTTTGTCAGCTGCCCCGATCGCCTGTCCGACCGGGCGGCGGCCGTCGCCGAGGCGCTGGCCGTCCCGCCGGAGCTGACCGCTTTCGTGGCGGCCCGGGACCTCCCGCCGGGCCGGCCGTGGCAGGTCGACCTGGCACGGGAACTGGACGCCTGCGACGCGCTGGTGGCCTTCCTGGGCCCCGGATTCCGGTCCAGCCAATGGTGTGACCAGGAGGTCGGTCATGCGCTGGGCCGGCGGGTCCGGATCGTTCCGGTCAATGCCGGTCCAGACCGGCGGATTCCGCACGGTTTCCTGGGCAGCCTTCAGGCGTTGAACACCTCGGGCGGGGCGCAACAGTTGGCCGACCGCATCTTCGACACGCTGTTCACGCCCGACCAGCGGCACCGGTTGGTACCGGCCGTGCTGACCGCACTGCACGACAGCCGGGACCCCGACCGGTTACGCGTGTGGTCGGCGCGGCTGGTCACCCTGGCGGGGGAACTCAGCGGCGAGAACCTCGCAGTGATCGAGCGGGTGCTGGCCAGCAATGCAGTTCTGCGCACGGATCGCGCCGCGTACGCCGATGTGCACCGCGTGCTGGCCGAGGCATGACAGGGAGCGCCGATGTCCAGGCTCGAGGTTGAGCACCAGTTGACGCACGCGATGCTCGGCGTGGTCACGGTCGGCCTGTACACCTCGGCGGTGTCCGAGTGGGAACGGGCGGTCGTGCTGCGGTACGGCGACATCGCCCTGGACCCGCCCGGTCCGGTACCGGTCCGGGTGCACTCGGCCTGCATGTACGGCGAGGTGCTGCTGGCCGCCGACTGCGACTGCCGCAGCCAGGTGGAGCACGCCTTCCAGGCGTTCCTGGCCGCCGGCCGGGGGCTGTTCATCTACCTGAGCCAGGAGGGCCGCGGGGCCGGGCTGCTGGCCAAGGCGACGGCGTACCGGATGCAGCAGGTCGAGCAGGTGGACACGGTGGAGGCGTACCACCGCCTGCGGATCGAGCCCGATCAACGTGACTACACGCTGGCCGGCGAGGTGCTGCTGGACCAGGGGGTACGCAGCATCGCGTTGTTGACCAACAATTTCCGTAAGATCGAACAGTTGGCGAAGCTGGGCCTGGCGGTGACCCGAACGCCGTCGATCGTGCCGGTGACCGCGCACAACCAGGCCTATCTGCGGGTCAAAGAGGAGAAACTCGGGCACGACCTCGGACTGTCCGGTTCAACTGCCGGCAATGGCCCGGACAAGGTATATTCAGGGCCAGCAATGATCGAATGACGGTCCGGAGGATCGTGTGGCGCTGGAGCGTCAGGCCGAGCATCAACTGCTGCACTCGGTACTCGGCGAGGTCACGCTCTCGCTCTATCAACACGGCCGGGACCAGGCGGTGGTGCTGCGGTACGGAAACCCGTCGCGGCGCAGCCACACCCTGGTACGCATCCAGTCGGCCTGTACCTACGGCGATACCCTGCTGGCCGTCGACTGCGACTGCCGCGATCAGCTCGACGACACCTTCCGTCATTTCCTGGACCGGGGTTCGGGAATCCTCATCTACTTCCCGCTCGACGATTCCGGAGCGCTGCTGACCGCCAAGGCGCGCGCGTACGAACAGCAGGAAAGAGGCGGTACCGAAGCGGTCGAGGAATTCGGCCGGGCGATGTCGCCGCAGCACGATTTCACGCTCGCCATCGAGGTCCTGATGGATCTGGACATCCGCCGGGTGGCGCTGTTGACGAACAACATGCGCAAGGTCGACGGGCTGCGGGCCGGGGGGCTGGACGTGGCCCGGGAGGAATTGCGGATCCGCGTCACCGAGACCAACTTCAGCTACCTGCGGGCGAAACAGGCGTACCAGGGCCACGAGCTGAACCTGGCCATCGGCCACGACGGCGGCCCGCCGCGGCGGCGGTGCTTCGTGATCGGCTCGGCGGTGATGGACCACGTGTTCGAGATGGGCGACGATCCGTCGGTGGGCGAGACGCGCCAGGCGCTGGACTACCGCCGCCGCCCCGGCGGCAAGGCGCTGAGCCAGGCGATCGCGCTGTCCCGGCTGGGCGCGGACGTGTCGCTGCTGACCGTACGCGGGCACGACGAGGACGGCGACGCGATCGCGGGAGTGCTGACCAGCGAGGGCGTCCGGGCGTACTACACCGGGGTACCCGGCGGCGGGGGCAGCCCGCAGACGGCGGTGTTCCAGCCCGGTACCGGCGGCCCCGCCACGTACGTGGGCTGGCTCGGGCCGCAGCACCGTACCCTGCGCCAGCGCCCGATCGACGAGCGGGCCACCGAGATCGGCGCCTGCGACGCGGTGCTGATCACCCTGGAGGCGTCCGCCGACGCGGTACGGCGCAGCATCAACCATGCCCGGCCGGACGCGCTGGTGATCCTCACCGCGTCCCCGATGGCCGAGTTCCCGTACACGCTGAGCACCGACACGCTGGAGGACGTCAACGTCCTGATCGGCTCCCCGTACGAGCTGCACGCGCTACTGCCGCACGAGCAGCTGCCCGAGCCGCGCGGACCGGTCGGGGCGCGCGACGTTGCCTGGGCGCTGGCCGAGCAGTGCGGGATCACTGTGGTGGCGACGAACTTCCGGTCGGTGGAGCGCTGGGTGCTGGCGGTCAACCCGGACCTGGACGAGCCGGTGCTGGTGCGGTTCCCGCGGATCCGGGAGATGGACCCGTTCGCGGCCTCGGTCGGCATGACCGACGTGTTCTGCGCGGCGTTCGCGCTGGCCGCGCTGGAGCTGGACGTCGCCCGGCGGGTACCGCGGGCCGGCGTGTGGCGGGCCGACCCGTCCCCGTTCGCGCTCGGTACCAACCTGTTGGACGTCCTGGTGTCCGCGCTGGGCCCGGCGGCCTGGGTGGCCCGCTCCAACGGCGGGTACGACAGCTTCCCGCGCCAGGGCCCGGCGCTGGAGGAGTGGTGCCGGCGGCACCCGCCGGTGCGGGTCGATCTGGCCGCCACCGGTACCGACCCGCCGGGACCGGGCTGAGCCGACTCACCGGGCGACCGGCACACCGGGCGGCCGGCACACCGGGCGGCCGGCACACCGGGCGGCCGGCACACACCGGGGGCGGGTGGCCGCACGGCCACCCGCCCCCGCTGTGACGCCCTACGGTCAGCGCAGCGTGACGCAGGCCGCGAGCCAGGTACCGGAGGCGGTACCGCTGGCGGTGAACGTACCGGTCGCGGTGGCGTTGCGGTACGCGCGGCCGAGGTTGTTGGAGCTGACCGCGTAGTTGGTCAGTGCCGTCCAGCCGGCGTCCCAGGTCGGGGCGGTACCGGCGAAGTCGGCCACGGTGGCGAAGACGAGTTCGTTGGCCGTGGTCGTGGTGGCGGTGGGGCCGGCGGCGAAGGTGGCGCCGGTACCGCTGGCGGTGGCGGTGACGTCGACCCCGTTGAGCGAGCCGAGTTCGTCGGCGACGATCCGGTAGGTCGCCGCGGTCGGGAAGGTGACCGTGATCTTCTGGTTGACCGCCAGCGCGTTGACCGCCACGCCGGTGAGCACCACCAGCCGGTCGCCGCTGCCGTCGGCGACGTCGGCGGCCACGGCGTACGTGTTGCCGGCGTCGTCGGTACCGCTGACGGTACCGGTGGCGGCGGTACCGGTGAGCTGGACGGTCACCACCGCCGCGTGCCCGGCCGCCACCCCACCGGTACGCCACACCGTGACGTTGCCGGAGGTGTGGCTGGTGATGGAGTAGTTGGTGGCGATCTGCGACACGTACGTCGGGGTGGCGCCGGTACCGCCACCGCCGCCGCCGGCCGCGGTCACGGTGACCGGGACGGTACGGGTGGCGGTGAGGTTGGCGGTGTTGGTCACGGTCAGCGTGACCGTGTAGGTGCCGGCCGCCGCGTACGTGTGGGCGGCGGTCACACCGGCCTGCGGCCCGACCGCGGCCGTACCGTCACCGAAGTTGAACGTGTAGCTCAGCGCCTGGTTCTGCGGGTCGGTCGAGCCGGTGGCGTCCGCGGTCACCGGCAGCGGGGCGGTACCGGTCGTCGGCGTCACGGCCAGCGCCGCGGTCGGCGGCAACGGGTTGCCACCGCCACCACCGGCGTCGGCGAACTCGTACGCGCCGCGGTCGTCGTACCCGCGGGCGCCGATGCCGGTGTTGGCCACGTTCGCGTCGTCGGTCCGCGCGGTACCGGTGATGTCGCTGGACTGCTCGCCGGAGGCGTTCGCGTCGGCCGAGTCGATGGCCGGGGAGCCCTCGGTGACGCGCAGGTTGCCGGTACCGGCGCCGGCGAACATCGGGTTGGCCTGGGTGCCGTTGGCCTCCTGGCCGGTGGCCGCCTTCATCGCGGCCAGCGTGGTGTACGAGGAGCCGAACACGTACATGGGGCCGGTGGTCGACAGGTACACCAGGTTGGCATTGACCGTGGTCGTTGCCGGTGCGGAATCCCAGATGCCGATGTTGCCGGCCCGCCGGGCGCAGGCGATCCCGTTGTAGGCCGGGTACACGGCGTTGTCCACCGCGATGTTGTTCTCCACCAGGTAGCTGCCCGAGGTGCCCTCGACGTTGATGCCGGTGGTGCAGTTGTGGTACACGGTGTTGCCGATGATCCGGCCGCCGGTCACGTTCAGGTCGTCGATGCCGTGGTCACCGTTGTTGTACGTGACGTTGAGCGTGGCGAGGTTGTTGTTGCCGCCGGTGTAGAACTGGATCCCGGAGTCCTCGTTGTCGTGCGTCACGTTGGCGATGATGGTGTTGTTCGGCCCGATGACGTTGATACCGTTGGCGTTGCGCTGGTACCCGTTGGCGTTCAGGCTGGATTCGTTGCCCCGCACGGTGTTGCCCGAGCTGGTGCTGTTGAGGTAGATGCCCGAGTCGCTGTTGTGGTCGGTGGTGTTGCCGCTGACCGTCGAGGCGGTCGAGCCGCTGAGGTACACGCCGGCCGCGATCAGGCCCTTGACCTGCTGACCGGCGAACGTCACGGTGTTGTTCGAGACCGTGATGTTGTTCGACGCGGACAGGTAGATGCCGTACGAGGTGGTACCCGTGACGGTGAATCCATTGACCGTGACGTACGACTTCCCGGACAGGAAGAATCCGTTCGCGCCGCCGGTCACGGTGACGTTGGCGCCCGGCGCCGCAGTGAACGTGATCGGCGCGCCGCTGGTACCAGAATTGGCGACCGTCACTTTCTCGGTGTACGTGCCAC
>Ga0209069_10000191_pt1 | contig 25300 bp, 19 predicted proteins | sample Str013_2_FD_187202 | JGI IMG/M metagenome (GOLD analysis project Ga0209069, IMG submission 187202) | Freshwater sediment microbial communities in response to fracking from Pennsylvania, USA - Straight Creek_MetaG_SC_2013 (SPAdes) (version 2) | ecosystem: Environmental > Aquatic > Freshwater >...
AATCTACTTCGGCCTCTTGGCGCCGTACTTGGACCGGCCCTGCTTACGGTTGGCGACGCCCGTGGCATCCAGCGTTCCGCGCACCACGTGATAGCGCACGCCGGGGAGGTCCTTCACACGGCCTCCGCGAATCAGCACGATCGAGTGCTCCTGCAGGTTGTGTCCCACGCCGGGAATGTACGTGGTTACTTCAATTCCATTGGTGAGTCGCACGCGGGCCACCTTGCGCAGAGCTGAGTTCGGCTTCTTTGGGGTCTGCGTGTAGACGCGGGTGCAAACACCGCGACGCTGCGGGCATGCCTGCAATGCAGGACTTGCCGTCTTGTACTTGGGCGCCGTTCTGCCTTTACGAACCAGCTGATTAAATGTCGGCATTAGTTACCTTCTATTACCTTTTACGAAACCTTATTACCAAACTTATCGCGCTTCAGGCGCACACTCAGCCTGAGTCGCTGATCCCGTTTTAGAGGGACTGGCTGATTAAAGCGCACAGCCATAATTCCGCCCGCAAAAGAGCGGAAGATTCTTCAATTTTTACCTGCACGGTGGTTGGGTTGCGACGGTGGCGCCGAGCCGGTTTCCGGTGGGCGCTCCGTTTCGTTTTCCCTGGCCCGCATACCCTTCACAGGTGAAGGTAGCGCGAGCCGTTTCAGCGAGGCATGCCCTGCACGTTCCGGGGCAAAAACCACATACAGCCATTCACAGCAAGCTAAGTTGTACTCGCAGAACCTATTTAATATAGCAAGGCGGCGAACCAGCCGTCAATGTTCCCGCCTTCCCATGGGAATCCGACTACACCGGGTATCTTAAGAGTAAAGGGAGAGAGTAACGGGACGTAACCCATAAAGGCCAAGAACAGCCTTTTGCCTGTGAAATCTCATCTTACAATTTTGTGGCGAAGCGCAGGCAAGATTTCCCGCAAGATATGGCCTGGTTCGGCATTCCTTGATTTAAGGCCCTGGGGAAAAGTGTGTCTTCCCGGAAGCTGGGGGCTGTCCCTGGACTGCCAACAAAGATGCTGGGCTAAAAACGCTGATGTGTGTTGAACAAATCGGGGCGAGAATCTAAACTTGTTTGATCGTCCACACAACTCCAAGGTCTCCTGAGGTGGTATGCGGCAGTGGTTTGCAATTAAAACGTTATTGATCGCGCTGGCAGCTCTGGCGCTGGCGGGCTGCGGCGGAGGAAGTTCCTCCGCGAACAAGACAGTTGCTCAGGTCACGCTGGGGCCTGCTACGCTTTCCATGGTGGCGGGTGAGATTGTGGCTGTGACCACCACCACGTCAAATCCCACCGGCGGTGCTGTATCCCCGGCTCCCAACGTCACCATCAACACGTCCAATCCAAAATTGGTGACCGTGTCTCCAGGCCAGCAGGTGTGTGCCGGCGTTTGGGATTCTACTTTCGTGGTTTGCAACGGACTGGACGCCGGCGGAAATCCTTTGTCCGGAACGGCAACGCTGACCGCCACGGCAAACGGCGTTTCCAGTGCCCCGGCCAGCGTGTCCGTCCATCCGCCGGTATCGGCGATTGTGGTAGACCCGGTCACGGGATGCACGTCCAACAAGCAGACCCAGCAATTCACCGCGCACGCCTGTTCAGCGGCCGTGACGCCGCACGCGGCCACCGGCCCTTGCGCACCAAATGCCGCGGAGATTTCCGATAAGATTGGCGGCTTCACCTGGGCCTCAACCAACGGAGTGGTTGTGACCATTGACCCCAACGGCCTGGCCACGGCTAACGCACCGGGCCTGGCCGGCATCCTGGCCAACGTGGGCACAACATCCTCGCCCGCCACCAATTTCAAGACGTGCATGCCAACGCAGATCGTTCTGCACATCACCGGCGATCCGCCGGGCCAGCCTACGGAGTCCGCCAACATCAACTTGACTGACACCAAAATCATCCAGGCCGACATGGTGGATGAAAAAGGTCTGGTGGTTTTAGGTGCTCCGGTCGCTCTTTTCAGCAGTGACTCTGAAATCGTGTCGGTGATAGGAACCGCCACCAGCGCCACCATTACCGGACAGTCTCCGGGCGGGGCCGGCATACTGGCGTCCTGCGTTCCTCCGGTTTGCGGCGCCGGCATCAACCAGCCGGTCTACAGCAATATCTTTACCGTGTTCGTGAATGGAACCAGCCCCGCCACATTCCTCTATGTAGGCAGCTCGGCTTCCACTACTCTGCTTCCCTTTGATACCAGCAAGAGTCCTCCGGCGCCCGGTACGGCAATTACTCTGCCCGGCGGCACCAGGTCGATTGTGTTTACTCCGGATGGAGCCAAAGCTTATGTGGCCACCACCGGCGGTCTGGTCAGCGTGGACACCACCACCAACGTTCCTACCACGCTCACCACGAATGCCGTGGGCTCTATTCTGGCGATCTCGCCGGACGGCAACCGTCTGGTGATGACCAATGCTCCGTTTGAACCGGACCCGACCCACCACCGCCTGTTTGTTTTTGACGCCACAGTCGGCACCTTGACCACATTCATTCTGCCGGGAGCCGTGGGCGCTTCGTTCGCACGCGACGGCAGCAAGGCCTACATCGCCGCCGGAACCAACGTCCAGAACATTTACGTTTACTCGCCATTCATTACGCTCACCAAGCTCACCGTGGGCGGAAACGCGTTGACCACCGCGGCCACGGCCTCCGGGCCGTTCACCTTCGTCGCCAACACCACGGGCTTGCAAGTGATCAACAACTGCGATAACTCGCTGGCAACCTCCGCGCCGGTCACCAGCACTCCACAACGGGTTGGCGCATACCTGGATGAAGACATCATCGTTACCGTGAACCAGACCGGCCTGGACTTTGACTCCCTGACCATCGGCTTGCCGCCCAGCGGGTTCTGTCCGACAACGGTCACGCACAACAACCATTTTCTGGATTTTGGCATTGGCGCTTTTACCGCGCGCCAGCTGATTGTTTCCCCCAGTGTTAAGGGGCACGTTGTGGTGTTGCCCGTGGGGATCAACAAAGTTCTGGGCGCTGTAGCCGCAGTAGGCATTGAACCGGTCGTGCTTTCCAGCGGAGCCACGGAAGCGCTTTCCGGCGGCATCACTCTGGACGGCAATACCGTTTGGGTCGGCGTGGCTGGAAGCAATACGCTCGACCGCATCAACATGGTCACCGGCGCGGACGATCTACAGATCCAGCTCACCGGCTTGAAAAAAGGTGACGGCACACAGGCGGCTCCGGATGCGGTGGGAGTAAGGCCAAAGTAGAAGCAATCGACGCCGCTGGCGGTTCGCTGTTGAACTGAAATTGTGCACAACCAATGATTGTGCTGAACCAATATAGGGGCCGCCTGGCCCCTTCACCCACCGGATATCTGCACATGGGCCACGCCCGTACGTTCTTTGTGGCGTGGCGCCGTGCCCGCGCTGCCGGCGGCTCGCTCATTTTCCGCAATGAAGACCTCGATTACCAGCGATGTAAACCGGAATTCGTCCAGGCCATGTATGACGACCTCCACTGGCTGGGTCTTGATTGGGACGAAGGCGACGACCCTCCTCCCCAGCTTGGCAAAAGCCGCCAGGCCGGTGGCACCGGTATGGGAGGCAACTTCGGTCCATATTCCCAAAGCCAGCGCCGCAGTTTTTACCTCGACGCTTGGCGCAAACTTCGCGACGGCGGATTCATCTATCCGTGCACATGTTCGCGTAAAGATTTGGAACGGGCGTTGTCCGCGCCGCATGAAGATGAACCATTGCATGGAGCGGGGTTGGCGCCGAATGCGCCGCAAGAAAATGCCGACGACGAACTTCCCTATCCCGGCACTTGTCGCGGCAAACTGAGCGAAGCACGCAATTACGATTCGCCCGCCGGAGTCAGCTGGCGATTCAAAGTCCCTGACGGGCGGGTAGTGTCCTTTACCGATCTGCATTTTGGTCCGCAGACCTTTACGGCGGGAAAAGATTTTTCTGATTTCCTCGTCTGGCGGCGTGACGATATCCCCGCCTACCAACTGGCCGTGGTCGCCGACGATGCCGCCATGCAGATTACTGAAGTGGTCCGCGGGGCGGATCTTCTCAAAAGCACCGCCCGCCAGCTGCTTCTGTTCGAAGCTCTGAGACACGCGCCGCCGAAATATTTTCATTGCCCTCTGCTGCGCGACGAAAACAATATTCGACTCGCGAAACGCAATGATGCGCTGAGCCTGAGAACGTTAAGGGAGAACGGAGTGAGGGCGGAAGAGTTGAGAGAAAAAATGGAAGAGGCTTACCGCGGATTTACGCGGATGAACGCGGATTGAAACAAGCTTCCCTTGAGTAGTCCCGGCGAGGAGCCGAGCGGTTTTAGCGTGGAGGCGCGGAAACAACCCGCGTATATTCCAGGGCCATGGCCCCGATCTGCGGCGTTGGCTGGTTGACAACGGCCGACTGGAACTCAAGGACCTTGCCGCGCGCGGACGGAGCCACCCACTTCGCCTGGGGTGAAATGAATCCAGCCGGCATGTGATATTCAATCAGTTGTGCCATGGTACCCTCCCCGATACCTCAAGGCTAGCAACCTATTCCCTAGGGCATCATTAGAATGCGATTAGAAGCGTTAATGGTTGCGTGAACTTAAGGACACTTGACACGCGTGCGCGTGGATGTCCAACTTCGCGATTGAGTTGGCGAATAAAAGACGGTAGAATACAGACTGCGAAAAGCAGATTCCTCCCTGCTGGTCTGGAATGACGAGCGTTAAGGGTGTTCTTTGACAAAATAGCGTTCAGTAGTCAGCACTCGGCGATCAGCCAACAGCCAATTCAAAAAGACCGCAAGATGTTGTGTTGAGTTTGGATGAAAGCGGCTGGCAACCCAAGATATTGAGTTCGACGGTGAATTGAGAAGTTGCCTCCGACGGGAATGTCTGCTAACTCCTGTGCATTTCTCCGGAAAGAGCCGCAGGCGAGGGGCGCCTGCGCTCCACAAGCCTCGTGGATTTCCAGGTCTTGGTGATAGCTCAAACCTACGCCAAACTGGGATGACTTCGCTAAGTCTTTTAGACCTTGGGATCAAGGGAAGGGGCGGCCCGCAAGAGCGGGCCAATCGCCGTGATCGCCGACATCGCACGTGATCGCCGTGATCGGAAAAAGCAGATTCCTCCCTGCGGTCGGAATGACAATTCTGAAAGAGCTTTCTGGGATGCGTTGCGTAAGTCCTTTAGACCTTGGGATGAAGAGGGAAGGGCGACTCAGATCGGGTGATCCGGTGATCGCAGCGTGATCGGGTGATCGGGAAAAGCAGATTCCTCCCTGCGGTCGGAATGACAATTCTGAAAGAGCTTTTCTGGGATGCGTTGCGTAAGTCCTTTAGACCTTGGGATGAAGAGAGAGGGGCGGCGCGGAACGCGCCTGATCGCCGACATCGCACGTGATCGCCGTGATCGGAAAACCAACCCCCGGAGGCGGCAGCCCCAATGAAAAGCCTTCCGTGTTCAACGAAAGGCTTCCTTATTTGCAGGTGAATCGGGTTCCTAGTTCTTTGCACCTTCCGGTTTTGTCTCCGCCGGTTTACCCAGGTCGCCAAACGGCCACAAGCCCAGGGCTTTCAGGAAGACGTCATTATGTTTGTCGGTGAGCATCTTGGCGGTTTTTTCGGCGGGCCACGGACTGGCCAGGCGTTCCGGACGGTCGGCCATCCAGAAAGCCGTCATGGCCATGATGGTGGAATCGCGAATCAGGATCGCCGGGTCAACTTTGTCGAACGTGTCCACCGCCGAGTGGTGCGTGTATTTGTATTCCGGAGAATCCTGGTCCATGTTGATGCCCGGGACACCGGCCAGAGTAAACGGGCCGGTGTCGGTGCCGAACACCACGCCATCATCCACACCCAGATCGCCAAAGGCCTTTAAGGACTCAGTGAATTTCTTCATGGCGGGAATCAAATCATCGCGTCCGCCCATGTTCAGCTTCACCACCGCGCCCTGGCCGTTGTCAAGGATCAAGGCAGCAACATGGTTGGGCAATTCGTCTTTGTGCATCTTTGTATAGGCGATGGAGCCCAGCAGTCCTTGTTCTTCTCCGGTAAACAGCACAAAGCGGATGGTGCGTTTGGGCTTGAAGCCGCTCAGCTTGATGGCTTTGGCCGCGCCTAAAGTAGTCGAGACGCCACAACCGTTGTCCGTGGTGCCGGAAGCCAGGTCCCATGAATCAAGATGGCCGCCCACCACAATCACTTGCTCAGGATGTTCCGTGCCGCGAATTTCGCCGACAACGTTGGCCGATTCCACCGGCCCGCTCGTGGCTTTGTTCTGCACGTCAATCTTGATGCGGATAGTCTTGCCATCGTCCATGTAGCGTTCCAGTTGTTTCTGGTCTTCATTCACCATGCTGACCACGGGGATGTCATAGTACATGTCAAATCCCAGTGCGCCAGTGTGCGTAAGATGCATGCCGATTGCGGGCTGGCCGCCCTGTCCGCCGATCACGGCAATCGCGTGGACAGCGTAGGCTTTCTTCAGCACGTCGCCGAACTTGAAGAAGCCCGCCATGGCAGCTGGACCTTGCGGTGTGGGGCCTTTGCGCAAGATGATCAGCACCTTGCCGGCCCACGAATCGGCTTTCTTGAGTTCGCCGTCCAGGTCGTTCATATTCACGGCAACCAGCTCGCCTTCCGCGCCACCGGACTGCGTGGAACCAACCCAGCCCATGGCGTCCACGATCAAGCGGCGATGCAAGGGAGCCGTGAGCTCAGCGGTTGCGTAGCCGCGGGTCCATCCACGTGAAAGCTGCCACTTTTCCGCGTGGACATTTTCCAGCCCCATGGCTTTCATCTTGGCCATGCCCCACTCCACGGCCTTGGCGGCTTCCGGTGATCCGCTCAGGCGCGCGCCAATGTAATCCGAAAGTTCGCGCAGGTCGTCATAGGATTCAGTGGTCATCATGCCGTGTCCGGCAATGGCTGCCAGCGCCGGCATGGTGCCGTCTTCGGCGGGAGACGCCGGGTTCGCCGCGGCTGACACTTCAGGCGCATTCGCTGGCGTCACGGGGCCGCTACCCGCCCACACCGACGCGCTCAACAACAGCACCAGAGCCGCGGACGCAAAAATCATCTTGCGCATAGTTTGTTTCCACCTCAGGTTTTTGATTTTGGATTTGAATTTACCGCTGACGAGCTACGATGCGAACTCCACAACTTTTGCCGGACTATTATCCACTAAATAAGACGCTCACGTGCGACCCTGGTGAGCAGAGCGGTTAGGTCATTTACAATATTTTGCGTCTTTACTTGTTCGCGGCAGCGCGGATTGCGCGGTTGGCCACAAAACTTCTTCTATGAAAACTTCAGGCGTAGTCGCTCTAGGTCTTCTTCTTGCGTTATCCGGTAGCTCTCACGCGTGGTCGCAAACTTTGCCGCCAGCACCCAACGCGCATTTGATTGACGTCACGCCCAAGGCGGGTTACTTCAATGAACCGGCCATCGCCCTGAACCCGGCCAACCCGCAACAACTTGTGGTTGCCTGGCAGGTGAATGCCAGCGTTGCTTACTCCGCTGACGGCGGCCAGACCTGGGCCAAGGCCGACAACACTGCTCCCAAGGATTACCGCATTTCTGGCGACGTTTCTCTCGCCTACGATTCCGCCGGACACGCTCTGCTCTGCTACATAGCCTTTGACAAGCTCGGCACCGTGAACTACTGGGCGCAGGGCGCCACGCGCAACGGCATCTTCGTCCGCAGGTCGCTTGATAGCGGCAAGGCGTGGGAAGCCGAAGCCTCTACCGTCATCGCCCACAACTCTGATCCTAGTATCCCGTTTGAAGATAAACCATGGATCGTTGCCGATACCGCCGGCCCGCATCCCGGCAATCTCTACGTGGGATGGACGCAGTTCACGCTCGCCGCCAGTGATTTGCTTTTTTCCCGCTCCACTGACGGCGGCAAGTCATGGTCGAAGCCCATCAAGCTCAACAGCGTGCCCGGTCTGCCGCGCGATGACAACGGCGCGCTGGAAGGTTTCCACGGCGTGGTTGGTCCGGACGGAACGCTGTACGCCATCTGGGCCGATCGCGACGGAATCATGATGGCCGTCTCTAACGATAGCGGACAAACGTTTTCCAAAGACCGCCGTATCATCGCCACCGGCCCACCTTACTTCGGCATCACCGGAGTTTCGCGCTCCAACGGCTTCCCGCAGATCGGCATGGACCTGCGGGCGTCTTCAGGTAAGAAGGTTGGCAACCTTTACGTGGCTTGGAGTGACTACACCAACGGTGACGTCGATGTTTTTGTGGCCAGTTCGCCGAATCAAGGCGCCACATGGAGCGATCCCGTGCGCGTGAATAACGATGCGCTGCACAACGGCAAAGACCAGTTCTTCCAATGGATGGCTGTCGATCCGAAGTCCGGCGCGGTGAATCTTGTTTTCTACGACCGCCGCACTGACAACAAAACCACCACCGTCACGCTCGCCCGCTCCACCGATGGCGGGCGGACTTTCGCTAACTACATGCTCGACCCGCAGACCTTCGACGCCGACGGCGACTTTCTGGGCGACTACCTGGCCATCACCGCCTATGGCAACAAAGCTTTCGCCGCCTGGGCCCACCAGACGTCTGATGACGGCAAAGACGCAGGAAAGAGTGAAGGCGGAAAAAGGACCCGGACGATTCTGCGCGTGGGCAGTGCGGATTTCAACTAATTCTTTGTCCCGAGGTTTTTCTGTAATCGCGAGCGCAGCGATTCGCATATGATATCGGTTGCCATGTCACGCAAAATCCTCGGCGCCGGCTTTAGCATCCTTTTTATCCTGATCGGCTGCCGCGCGCTTTCCGCACAGCAAAACAGCTCGCCGGCCCCCGCGGCCACCGACATTACCGAGGAAGAATACCGGGTCTACGCTGCTGTTCTTGAGAGTTTCCGGCAACACAAACACGCCACTCAGCCCCTGGTCGCCGATCACACTTCAACCTTCTCGTGCGAAGCAGTCTGCAACGGGATGCACATCGGCGGCTGCAACGGGCTGCGGGACAAGGACGAAACGCCAGCCGAGCGATTGAAAATCGTCCAGCGTGACCTTCCACAACTGACCGCCGCATCGGCCAGTGATTTTCAAACCAAGAACCAAAAGTGCTCCGCGGTGGAAGCTAAAATACCGGCCAAGGCCAGGTACTCCCTGTTTGGTCAGACCGGCGAACAACTGCCTCCTGTGAGCTGGGACCATGCGGATTTCTTTTTCTTCTCGCGAGTGGGATTTAGTGAGGAAAAGACGCTGGCTCTGGTGTACGTCGGCTTTATGTCCGGCACCAATGCAAAGCTGAGTGAAGGCCGCTACTTCTTGTTCTTAAAGGAAAATGGCCAGTGGAAAGCGAAGGGTAGCTCCGCGATCTGGAAGCTTCAGCCCTGAAACGGCTGCGAGTCTTACCGGGACGCTGTTTAGTTACCCGCTGCTTACGGAACGCAAGGAACGCTGGCCGTATCCGGCAGATCGCCACGCGGATTGCCCTTTTCGTCGTGATTGCCAAATGCGCAATTGAGCGTCCGCAATGAAGGCGCTTGAAAAACCACATTGAGCTTGCTGTCAATCTGGTTGCCCTGGAACACGTTGTTCCCATTGGCTACGCCCTGGCCACCATTGATAAAGTTCAAGATGGCGGTGCTGCCCGCGGCGTTAGGACCGGCGATGATCTTGTTGCCGGAAACGATAGAATTAGTCACGCTACCTTGCAGAAGGATTCCAAACCACCCCGGGTTGTTCACTTGAATCACATTGCTGGAGATCGTCAGGTTTCTAAATTCGAGGCCTCCACCGATTACCATGCCGTATTTGCCGGCCGTGATCGTATTCGCCGCAATTGTTACACCGTCATTGACCAGGCTATCGACGTTGAATCCGTACTCGGTGTCCTGCGCGACATTGTCGTGGAAGTTGGAAGTTCCGAGAGACCACCCGCCGTAACCAATCTGATATCCATTCACCACGTTGTTCCTGACTTCGCCCACGGAGTCTCCCAGAGTAATCGCTGTGCACGCACCGCCTCCAAAGTCGCTCAACACCACGTTCTCAATGATATTTCCGCTGCTGGCGGAAGGCGGATTGGTGGTGGTCCCGGAGTTGATCATCACCGCGAACGTTTCAAACCGCTCGTCGATCTCGCCGATTTCGCCGGCCGTGTTGATTACGGCAACGTTGTGCACCCAGTTATGGCCCTGCGCGGACCATAAATGGATGGCCTCCAGGTTGAGCGCAAAAAGTCCGTCACTATCGGCCTGGGCCTTCAGCGCTGGATAATTTGCGTCAATCGTCAAATCGGAGATCTCCACTCCAGAGGCGTTGGTGCTGGCGGTGCTCAAAACTACGTTGGATCCAGTGCCCGGAGGAAGGCCCTGGAGGTTGGCCGGATCAGAGGACGGGAGATAGGCGCTGAGTTGCAGAATCGTAACGCCAACGCCTTGTCCGTGGACCTTCCATCCGTTGCCCAACGTGAAGCCTCGCGGCGTCAGGTGCCGCTTTCCCACGCTGACGTCAAAGGCTCCCATGGTTTGAAAAGTGCCCGGTCCCAGACAAACAATCAGGTTAGCTGTCTTGGGTGCACCGCACCCCTCCGCGTAGCACCGCAAGACCGTGTCAAAGCCTTCAACCGTGCTGCCGTCGCGGGCGTCATCGGCGGAATTACCGGTTCCGTCAGCGCCACCGCGCAAAGCAATAAACACCCTGGTTGCATTGGATGGAAGGGCAGAAGCTGAAACAGTGCAGTCGGCGGAGATGACTTGGGGGAACGGATTTAGTCTTGTCAGTTGTCGGGCTTGTTGGCCGCAAGACGTGCACAGCGCCAGAACGCCAACAGCGACGGCAAACTTACACGAACCAGACACGCTCTTTCACTTCCGGATATGGGATAAGTACTTTTGCCGTGGCCCGATGTCGCCTGAAGAACCGGCGACAGTTGAGTGAGCTTACCATGAAACCGGCGCAGGATCACGCAATCGCGTTTGCCCAAAGGTACCCGACGTAAATGGAGATGTCCTTTGGAAAATCAAACTATTGTCCAAAACTGCTCAGAGCGCTGGGTGCGGATTCGAAATAACGCGGCAATAAAAAGCCCAGCATCAAGTGCCGGGCTAAAATTTTCCCAATCAGATCTCTAGTGCGCGGTTTTCTGTCCTGCCACATCCAACCGAGTCGTCGCGCGCTGGAGTGCGGCTTGCGCGTCGGCGTTACCGTCCGGACCGGCTTTCTTCAACTCGTCTTCCGCGCGTAGCTTAGCGGCTTGGGCGCGAGCGACGTCGATTTCGTCGGCACGTTCCGCCGTTTCGGCCAGGATCGTGACTTTGTCCGGCAGGACTTCGGCAAATCCCCACGCAACGGCCAGTTTCTTTTCCTGTCCACTCACGTGGTAGGTAATTTCGCCAACGGCAAGTTCGCTGATCAGAGGCGCGTGTCCCGGCAGAATTCCCAGGTAGCCGGTGGCGCCGGGGATGTAAACATCATCCACCGTATCCTTCACCACCAGGCGTTCCGGAGTAACGATTTCGAGTTGGATAGTCTCAGCCATGGTCGGTTACGCTATGGCTTTCATCTTCTCGGCTTCGGCCAACACTTCCTCGATGCCGCCCTTCATGTAGAAGGCCTGCTCGGGGATGTCATCATGTTTACCGGCGATGATTTCCTTGAAGCTCTTCACGGTGTCAGCCACTTTCACGTACTTGCCATCCATTCCCGTAAATGGCTTAGCCACGAAGAATGGTTGCGACAGGAACTTTTGCACCTTACGTGCGCGCGCTACGGTCAGCTTGTCATCTTCGCTCAATTCTTCAATACCCAGAATGGCGATGATGTCTTGCAGGTCTTTGTAGCGCTGCAGGATTTTCTTTACGCCCTGGGCCACGTCGTAGTGCTCCTTACCCACAATCAGCGGATCGAGAATGCGTGACGTGGAAGCCAGCGGATCAACGGCTGGGTAAATTCCGATTTCCGTCAACGGACGCGAGAGCACGGTAGTGGCGTCCAGGTGAGCAAACGTAGTGGCCGGCGCCGGATCGGTCAAATCGTCGGCGGGCACGTAAATCGCCTGCACGGATGTGATGGATCCTTTCTTCGTGGACGTGATGCGTTCCTGCAGCTCGCCCATTTCGGTGGCCAGGTTCGGCTGGTATCCCACGGCGGAGGGCATGCGTCCCAGCAGCGCGGATACTTCTGACCCGGCCTGGGTGAAACGGAAAATGTTGTCGACGAACAGCAGCGTGTCCGCGCCTTCTTCGTCGCGGAAATATTCGGCCACGGTCAGGCCGGTGAGCGCGACACGAAGCCGCGCTCCGGGCGGCTCGGTCATCTGTCCGTAAACAAGTGCGGCTTTGGATTTTGACGGATCGCCCGGCACAATTACACCGGACTCCGTCATTTCCAGCCAGAGATCGTTGCCCTCACGGGTGCGTTCGCCCACGCCGGCAAACACTGAGTAGCCGCCGTGGTTCTTGGCCACGTTGTTGATCAATTCCATGATCACCACGGTTTTGCCGACGCCGGCTCCACCGAACAACCCGATCTTGCCGCCCTTCAGGAACGGCTGGATCAAGTCGATGACCTTCACGCCGGTTTCAAACATTTCGGCCTTGGTGGACTGTTCATCAAACCTCGGCGCCAGGCGATGGATCGGCAGCCGCTTGGTGCACGCCACCGGACCAAGGTTGTCCACCGGCTCGCCGACCACGTTGATCACGCGGCCCAGCGTGCCTTTGCCCACGGGCACGGAGATCGGTCCACCCAGATCAAGGGTTTTCATGCCGCGAACCATGCCGTCCGTGGCCTGCATGGCCACGCAGCGCACGCGGCCTTCGCCCAGGTGCTGCTGCACTTCCAGAATTACGTTGATGGGATCGGGGACTTTGAATCCCTCGCTGGTTACCTGCAGCGCCTGGTAAATCGGCGGCAGATTGCCTTCGCTGAATTGCACGTCAACCGCGGGTCCCGCGATCTGTACCACTTTGCCAATGTTCTGTGCCATAAGAATCCTTAACTGGATCGCTAAAACTTGTCTCGATTGAGCTGCTCGCTACTGGCTCCTAGCTGCTAGAAACTAGTGGCTTCTTTTCCTACTGTGCTGCCGCAGCGCCGCTCACAATTTCGATAATTTCCTTGGTAATTTTCGCCTGGCGCGCCCGGTTCATCACCAGCGTCAACGAATCAATCATGTCGGACGCATTGCTGGTGGCCGAATCCATGGCCGTCATGCGGGCCGCATGTTCCGCGGCTTCTGATTCCAGCATCCCCCGGAACAGCTGCACCGAGATGTACCGTGGCAGCAAATTGCCGAATAGCTTGCCCGGATCATCTTCATATATGTAGTCGCCCTGCGACGTGCCGAACCCGGCGGCCGCCTGGTCGATGGCGGAAGTGTCCGCCGCGCGTACGCCCACTCCGGCATGCATGGCCGCTTCAACGCGGCGTTTGCGTTCTTCTTCCGTGGCTTCTTCCGTCATCACAATGTCATCTTCGCCCACTTTGCTGATAGGCAGAATATCGTCGACGACCAGGCGTTGCGCGATCACTGATTTGAATTCGTTGAAGACGAAGTAGACCGAGTCGACTTTGCCGTCTGTATAAAGACCCACAACGCGCTCGGCAATCTCTTTCGCGCTGGCAAACTGCGCTCGGTTCATCAGTCCAACGTGTTCGCCAATAATCTGGATAGGACCTTTACGCGCTTCACCCGGTTCGCCCGAAGGGTAGCGGCGACGGAAGTAGTCGCGCGACTTGCGCCCCAGGCAGAGAATGTCAATGTTCTTGCCTTCTTTGGAAGCAACGAACCGCGCGGCCGCTTTCAGTATGTTGGCGTTGAAAGCGCCCGCCAGACCTTTTTCGCCGGACACTACAACGACGAGCGCTGTCTTCTCTTCGCGCCGCATCAACAGCGGATGGCGCGCTTCTCCGGTGACCGGATCGTAAAGCTCCGAACGCGACACCAGCGACTTCAACACGTTCACCAGCATCTTGCCGTACGGACGCGCCGCCATCGCCCGCTCCTGAGCGCGCCGCAACTTGGCCGCCGAGACCATCTGCATGGCCTTGGTAATCTGCCGCGTGTTGCGCACACTGCGAATTCGCCGCCGGATGTCTAAAAGGTTCGCCATCGCCTACGCCTTCACTCCCGCCGCCGCACGCGCGCTCACAAATGTCTGCTTGAATTCCGTGAGCGTCTTGGTGATGTCCGCTTTCAGCGCGTCATCAATCGTCTTCTTGTCCATGATGCTCTGCAGGAGTTTCGGATTCGCGGTGTCCACGTACTTGTAGAGTTCGGCTTCAAATGCGCGAATCTGGTCGGCCGGCAGATCGTCCAGGAAACCGTTGGTGCCGGCAAAGATGATCAGAATCTGTTTGCTGAACGGCAACGGCTGGTACTGGTCCTGCTTAAGGATTTCCACCAGACGGCTGCCGCGGTTCAGCTGGTTCTGCGTGGCTTTGTCCAGGTCAGAGCCGAACTGCGCAAACGCCGCCAGCTCACGATATTGCGCGAGTTCCAGCTTCATGGTGCCGGCCACCTGGCGCATGGCTTTGATCTGCGCTGATCCGCCGACGCGGCTTACCGAGATGCCTACGTTTACCGCGGGACGGATGCCGGAGTTGAACAAGTCGGTCTCGAGGAAGATCTGTCCATCGGTGATGGAGATGACGTTCGTCGGGATGTAAGCCGAAACGTCATTGGCCTGCGTTTCGATGACCGGCAGTGCTGTCAACGACCCGCCGCCCATCTTGTCAGACATCTTGGACGCGCGCTCCAGCAAGCGGGAGTGGAGATAGAAAACGTCTCCTGGATACGCTTCGCGTCCCGGCGGACGGCGCAGCAGCAACGAAATCTCGCGGTACGAAGCCGCGTGTTTGGAAAGATCGTCATAGATCACCAGCGCGTGCTTGCCTGTATCGCGGAAATATTCACCCATGGCGCACGCCGAGTAGGGCGAGAGATACAACATCGGAGCCGGTTCGGAGGCCGATGCCGCGACCACGATGGTGTATTCCATGGCGCCGTAGTCCTGCAGCTTCTGGACGACCTGCGCAATCGACGACCGCTTCTGCCCGATCGCGCAGTAAATGCAGATCAGGTTGTTGCCCTTGTTGTTGATGATTGTGTCCAGCGCCACGGCGGTTTTGCCGGTCTGGCGGTCACCAATAATCAATTCGCGCTGACCGCGGCCCACGGGAATCATGGAGTCAATGGCCTTGATTCCGGTGGCCATGGGCTCACGCACTGGCTGGCGATCGATAACGCCCGGCGCGATGCGCTCAATAGGAATGTACCTGGACGAGGTGATGGGACCTTTGTCGTCGATCGGCTGGCCCAGCGCGTTCACCACGCGGCCAATCATGCCTTCGCCCGTTGGTACGGACATGATCTTGCCCGTGCGCTTTACTTCGTCGCCTTCTTTGATTTCGGTGTATTCGCCCAGCACCACGGCGCCTACCTGGTCTTCTTCCAGGTTCATGGCGATGCCGGCAATGCCGTGCCCGAAGTCGAGCAACTCGCCGGACATGACTTTGTCCAGGCCGTGCACGCGGGCAATACCGTCACCCAGCGAGATGATGGTTCCCACTTCATCCACGGTCACCTTGGACTCGTAGTTCTCAATCTGATCGCGGATAAGTTTTGTAATTTCGTCTGCTTTAATTTGAGCCATAATTTCTCTTTGTTGTCAGGTTCTTTAACTTGTCAGGTCCTTCGACTCGCTTCGCTCGCTCAGGATCTCGGCAGCAGGCTCCCGCTACGCTCACGCCTGCTCATCGCCTCGACTTTGATTTGAGCCATATGAACCTTGTCTTGAGTCCCGAGTTGAAAACTTGATTTGGTAATTGGGTAATTTAGTAATTTCGTAATTGAAAAACGGGCATGCAACGAAATCAGTTGCGCCCCACTCTCGCTTCAAATTACCCGATTACAAAATTACTCAATTGCCAATTGCCCTAACTCAATTACCAATTGTTTCTTTGATCTTTTCCAGTCGGCCGCGGACTGATCCGTCATAGATCGTGCTGCCTACGCGGACCACGGCGCCGCCCAGCAGCGTTGCGTCTTCGGAATATGTCGCGCGGATCGTTTTCCCGGTAGCGGTTGATAGTTGCTTTTCCAGGCTTTTCTTTTCCGCGGCTGTCAGCTCGCGCGCGGAGCTGACCTGGGCAGCGGCAATGCCCATGCGCTCATCCAGGTCCTGCTTGAACTGGCGGGTCACATCTTCAATCTGACCTACGCGATGGTGCTCAATCAGCACAGCCAGGAAATTCCGCAACAGCCGGGACGCACCCATCTTCTTCACGATGGCGTCCAGCAATTTGATCTTTTGGTCGTTGCTGACGGAAGGGTTCTGGAACACGTTGCGCAGATCCGCGCTACCGGTAATCATGGCGGAAAAGTGCGTCAACTCTTCGACGGCTTTTTCTGCATCGGCCTTCTGCGCGGCGATCACTTCCGCAAAAGCGCGCGCGTAACGACCTGTGACTACCGCCATCTAGTTTCCGTCCTTTCCCAGTCCAGCGGTGAATTCGCTCACCAACACCTGGTCAGTATTCTTTTCCACGCGGATCTTTTTGGTGGCCAGGTCCACGGCCAGTTCGGCGGCGTAGGACTTGAGCTCGCGGCGGGCCAGTCCGGCGGCTGCGGCAATTTCCTGCTGCGCGGCGGCCACAATGCGGTTACGCTCGGCTTCGCCTTCGCTCAGAATGCGCTTTTCTTCATTCTTGCTCATTTCTTCCGCGTCGGACTTCATTTTGGCAATTTCGGAATCGAGGCGCGAAAGGCGGCCTTCCACTTCGGTCAATCGCGCGCGGGCAGCCTCACTGGACTTGCGCGCATCTTCCATGCCTTTTTGGATAGCGGAAGTACGCGTACGAAAAGTCGCCGGCAGCTTTTTCACCAGAAGGTATCCGATGAAGTAAGCGATGACGCCAAAGTTGAAGATCATGCTGAACCAGTACACCTGGCCCGGCGTGAACCCAGTCTTTTTGGACAGCCATTGAACGGACGCCGCTGCTTTGCCTTCTTCTTCTGAAGACTGTTCTTCTTTTTCGGCCTTCTCGGTTTTCTCGATCTTCTTTACTTCGTCTTTAACTTCGCTGGCGGCTTCTTTGATCGCGGATTCTTTCGGAGCTTGAGCTCCGGCGGCAGGCTTTGCTTGCGAGGCAGGCGCTTTCGCCGGCGCCTGCGCGTGCAAGAACTGCGCGTGGAAGAACGAAGATGTGAAAAGCGCTCCAAAGGCAAATACAAAGACGGCCAGCGCGGTAATCAGTAGCGCGATGTTGGAAAAAGGTCTGCGGACGCTCATCCTAGCGGCCTCCCGCTGCGGCCGCGCCTGAGCCCGTCTTCAATACAGTGCGGATGATTTCGTCGGCCAGCGCGTCAGACTGCGCCTGCAGCGTGGCTTTGGTGGCGGCGACTTCCTGTTCCAGTCCGGCCCGCGCGGTTTTCACTTGATCGTCCGCCTGCTTGCGCGCCTGAGTCAGAGCGTTGTTGCGCTCGTCCATCACCTGGTTGCGATACTTTTCCTGCGTAGCGTAGACCTGTGCTCGAGCTTCACGAACTTTCCGTTCGTACTCGGCAACGCGCTCTTCCGCCTTGGCAATCTCCGCCGCGGCCTGCTGCACGGCGCCTTCTGTTTTAGCGTGGCGCTCCGTCAGCACCTTTTCCAGGGGCTTGGAGACCAGAAAACGATAGGCCGTCCACACCACCACCACGCAAATAATGGTGGGGATGGAGGAAAGCAGTAATTCGCCTACTTGCTTGAGTGTGTCTTCCATGCCCTTAAGTTTCTTTTTAAGTTGTTCGTGAACAGAGCGGATCGGCAACGTCTACCAAACTCTTTAAGTTATCATCCGCTGAAGAAAAGTGTCAACGCGTAGAGGGCGTTTTGCGCTCCAACAAATCGCAGCGCGGAGATTATTTTGGCGCCCAGACTTTCTCTCCGGCAAAACGCTCGTTCGCCCGCTAAAAATCATCGCAGCACGACACTTTCGTCTTCCTTTCAGTGCGCGTCAACTTTATGATTTCCTCATGAGCCTCGCATACTTGGTCTTTAGGACTTATCATCGGACTTCTCATCGGCCTACTCGCCGACGTGGTGGGCCATGGGCGGAGGCGTTTTGATTGTCCGGCCCTGGTCTACATCTTCGGGATGAGCCAAAACTGGCTTACGTAAAAAAGGCCCAGGGCACATCCCTGGGCGGCTTTATTGGCGCCCATCGGCGTGCTCGCATTCTGGGAGTACTACAAGGCCGGCACGTGGACGTCAGGCCGCAATACTGATCGCCGTGGGCTTTACAATTGGCGGCAATTTCGGACGGACATTGGGCGTGAGCATCTGCCGGAAGTCATTGTGCGCAGGGCATTTGGCGTCCTGATGGTAGCCCTCGGCGTGCGCTTGATATTCGCCGCAAAATAAGGTGCCCTTGGCTCCTATTGCGCCGTTAAGAAAAGCGCAAAAAGTGGCAAAAGTTGTCACTTTTCGCAGCGATTTCTAAGAAAGATTCTAAGTAAAAAGAGTTTGCGGAATTGCTTGACTCCGCATGGAACAGGCCTAAAATGGAACTATCACCTCCGATCCAATTCAGGATCGAATGGGCTTGTGGCCAAGGAAACCGTCACCGCTTCTTGGTCTCAGGCCCATTTAAATTTTTGCCCCTCCATCAAAGAATCCATTTCATCGTCTAACCTAGGCATCTTTGCGCATCTAAGTTTCCGATTGCCAGACAACGTTTGAGCAAGGGAAGGGATTCGTGCCTATGCGTCTGAATACCGTGCGTCCAAGACTTCGCTGTTTTCTGGCCCTTGGGTTGGCGATGATCGCCATGTCGGCCGTCGGACAAAACTCCTCCGCCGCGCCGGAGCAGCAGCCACTACCAAAGTTCCGCGCCGCCTCCCGCCTGGTAGTCGTGGATGTAATCACCACGGACGCCAAAGGCAAGCCGATCACCGCTCTTAAGAAAGAAGACTTCGTCCTTTTGGAAGACGGCAAGCCGCAGCAGATCAAAGTCTTTGGTTTCCAATCACCGCAGCCGCCGCCGGACGCAGCAACCACGTCGCAGCCGGCAGCCACCACGTCCGCCGTGCCAAAACTTCCGGAGCACGTGTTTACCAATGTCCCCACATATAAATCCACCGGAGCGTTGAACGTGATCCTGATGGATTGGCTCAACACGCCGAACCTGAACCAGACAGACGCCCGGCTCAGGCTGATCAAGGTGCTGGACCAGATGCCCGCGGGACGTCCCGTGTCCATCTACCTGCTTGGTTCGCGTCTTCGCCTGCTACAGGATTTCACCAGCGATCAGGATGTACTTCGCCAGGTTGTGGCCGGCATCAACAGCAAGAATTCGCCAAACCTGCCGAACCCCGTCAGCGACGCCACCGCCTCCATCATCCCTTCGCAGATTGCGCAGTACATCCCTGCAGCGAACCTGCAAAAGATCATTCAGTTTGAATCCCGTAACCAGGCAGCGCAAATCAATGACCGGGTGCAGCGCACTTTGCAAGGCATGAATGAATTGACCCAGACCTTGGCCGCTTACCCGGGACGCAAGAACCTGATTTGGATTTCAGAGGCTTTTCCCTTGCAGTCAGCCCTGATCAGCGACGTCAATTTCGAAAACCGGGATACTGCCAGCGACTTCCGCGTGGAGGTCGCGCGCGTGGCGGATCGTTTGATGAGTTCGCAGATTGCCGTGTACCCGATTGACGTCCGCGGGCTGACAGCAGTTTCTGATCTATTCCAGATCGGCAATGATGGGAATGACGAGTACGGCCGCCCTTTGCGCGGCGGCAATCTGCTGCACAACGAGCAAAAGCTCTCAGAAAACCTGAGCAACGCCCACGGCACCATGGACGATCTGGCCGACCAGACCGGCGGCCACGCCTATTACAACACCTCGGACTTCGGCAAAGTGATACTGGCCAGCATGGAAGACGGCTCCACCTACTACACGCTTGGCTACTATCCTGACAACAAGAATTGGGACGGAAAATTCCGCAAGCTGCAAATCAAGTCCACGTACCATGGCGCGAAGTTGCGCTACCGGCTGGGCTATTTTGCGTCCAGCCCCATGGCGTACCAGACGGAGTCTGACCGGCAACGCGCCGTTAATCTCGGCAAGGCAATTGATCTGGCGTCGCCCGCATCAACATCTTTGTTGTTTCAGGCGCAGGTGTTACCGCCGTCCGCGCAAACCCAAAACAAAATCCGCGTCAGTTTTGCCATTGATCCCCATGGCGTTTCATTTGACTTGGCGAATGACGATCTTTACCACGCCGACCTGAGCTGTGTTGTCCAGGTTTTTTCGGAAAAAGGAGATGCCTTGCACGCGGAGAGCTTTACCGTAACGGCCGGCTTGAAACCGCCAGATTACGACCACGTAATGAAGACGTATGTGCCTTGCCGTTTGAATTTCGTTTTGCCGCCAGGAGATTATCCGTTGCGGCTGGCCGTGCGCGATGAACACACCGGCGCTATTGGAACCGCCACCGCGCGCGTGACAGTTACCGCCGATACCGCCACTGCCGCGCAGCCGCATTAAACGCTGCGCGCGCGACAGGCTGGCGCATCAATAACCGTTAGTTTTCCGCCGGTTCGGGCTGGGCCTCAAAGATTTCTTCCACCTCCGTGGCGAACCACTGGCGCGGCTCCAGGCGATAGCGCAACAAGGTCCACATGGCGGCAACGCCGTCCGTCCAGCGGATTTTCTTCCCGCCCTTGGCAGTCCGTGGGAAATAAGAAATTGGCACTTCCCATATCTTTTCGCCGATCCGGCTCATCTTTGCCGTGACTTCAGGACAAAATTCAAATCGCTGGCACGTTAGTTGGACACGGTCCAGTGTAGAACGCCGGAAAACCTTGTAGCAGGTGGCTTCGTCCTGAATGTTGCAGCCGTAAAGAAAATTTGCCAGGTGGGTAAGAAGCTTTGCGCCGGTGTAATAAAAGAAACCGCGCTCCGGACGGTCCGGCCGCACGCCGTAAACCACATTAGTCTGGCGTTGGCGCAAAGGCTCCAGCAGGGCTTCGTAATCCTGCGGATCGTATTCCAAGTCAGCGTCCTGGATCAGCACGTATTCGCCGCGCGACTGTTCCAGTCCGGAAACAATCGCCGCTCCCTTGCCGCGGTTCTTCGCATGCAAGACCAGTTGGATGTCAAATTCTTTTTGGCATTGGGCCAGGAGTTCGCGCGTTCCGTCGGTTGACCCGTCGTCCACCACGATAATTTCCTTCAGGGTGGCCACGGCGCTCACCTGCCGAAGCAGTTCGGCAATGGACTTGACTTCGTTAAAAACGGGAATGATGACGGAAACATAGCCACGCATTTCGTGAGGTTGTTTTGCTGAAGGAAAAGACGTGGGTTCTTCGGTGACCGCACCAGTACATGTAAGGTTATGAATGACAAGCCTCTTATGAAATTCTGAATTTGATAAGATTTATTAGATGCGGAGTCTAACACGCGCCGCCGTATGGAAGCCTGTTTTTTTGCTCGTGGCGCTCTCCGCGGCAGTGCCTTTGGTACATGGCTACCATCTGGGCGTAGAGGACCAGGCCATCTACCTTCCGGGCATTGAACAGAAGATTCACCCCAATCTTTTTGCCGCCGACGCTGAACTTTTTCTTCCGCAAACACGGCCCACACTTCTGGTTCCGCTCGTCGCCTGGTCCGTTCGCACGACTGGTATGCCACTCGATGTCACCGTCTTTATCTGGCACTTTCTGTCCATCTTTGCGCTGCTCTTTGCGGCCTGGCGGCTTGCCTACCGTTGCTTTGCCCTGGAAGAAGCGCGTTGGTGTGCCGTTGCTTTGCTCGCCGCGCTGTTCACCATGCCGGTGGCCGGGACGTCGGTTTTTATCGTGGATACATATCTTCATCCGCGCACCCTGGCGACGGCGCTGATTCTTTTCGCCATAGTGGACGTGCTGGACAGCGAAGTGCTGGGCTTCAAAAAGTTTGACCGGCACACCGCACGCGCTGTCCTGTGGATCGGGCTTGCTGCCACGATTCATATCCAGATGGCGTTCTACGGATTCCTGCTGTCCTTATTCTTAGGATGGAAATCAGGGTGGAAATCAATGACCCGAGTTGGCAACGGCAAACCGCAATCCGCCACAGAAGCCGCGACACAATCGGCGACTATGGCTGCCGCATTTCCCTTACAGAGTCTTTTCCAGCCAGGGTCTGAAGCATGGAAAGAAGCTGCACGCACACGCTTCCAGCACTATTTATTGAATTGGGAATGGTATGATTGGCTCGGCGCCATCGCCCCGCTGCTGTTCTTCTGGTGGTTCGTGAAACTGGCCCGCCGCTCTGGACTGGAGATGGTCGATTTAATTAGCCAGCGCGTCGCCGCGTTCCAGGTCTTCAGTATCGTATCCGCGCTCGTCCTAACGCTACCGCCGCAGTTTGAAAGACTCACCCCATTTCAACCGATGCGCGCTCTCCACCTGGCCACGTTGATCTTTGTCTTACTGGCCGGAGGCTTCATCGGACAATTCCTTCTGCGCCGCAGCGCGATCCGCTGGGCCCTGCTTTTCGCACCTCTGTGCGCGACGATGTTTTACGTTCAGCGGCAGATCTTCCCTGCCAGTGAGCACATTGAATTTCCGGGACGAGCTTCTCGTAATCCATCTTCCCGCAATCCATGTTCCCGCAATCAATGGGTGCAGGCTTTTCTGTGGGCAAAAAACAATACGCCGGAAAATGCCTATTTTGCCCTGGACACCCACTACGTGGAGTTGCCCGGCAACGACCAGCACGGCTTTCGCGCGTTTAGCCAACGCTCGATGATGGCTGACTGGAACAAGGATGGCGGCGTGGTCACGTTGTTCCCGGCCATCGCCGAACGCTGGCAACGCGAAACGCATGCGCGCGCGAATTGGAAGAATTTTTCTTCTGCTGACTTCCAGCATTTGCACGAACAATTCGGCGTGGGCTGGGTTGTTTTGGAAAAACCGATGAAAGTGGCGCTGAACTGTCCGTATGAAAATGCGCAAGTAGCAGTGTGCAAGGTTGCTGAGTAGCGCACGGCGAATAGCGCGAAACTTACTTGCGAACTGTCCGGGGCTTTACCACATAGGCGTCCAGTGTTCGCGCCAGCGATTCCGGCGCCTCCACTTCCAGTTGCACGTCATCGTCGCGATAGGCGCGTTTAAGAATGTGTGTGCGGGCTTCAATCTGCGCCAGCAGCTTGCCTTCACTCTGTGGAACGCGCAGCTTCATGGGACGCAACGCATCAATCTCCATGCGCTCATCAATGGCCGCCAGCAGGTCGTCAAGCGCCAAGTGCCGCGCAGCTGAAATGTATACAGCCGAAGCCGTACTCTTCAACGACCGCCGTTGCGCTTCCGGCATCAGGTCAATCTTGTTCATCACGCGGATTTGCGGCGTGTTCTGGACTTCCAGGTCTTTCAAAACTTTTTCCACTTGCTGTTGCTGCTCCTGCGCCACGGGACTGGTCACGTCACCCACATGCAGCAGCAGCGCCGCGCGCTGGACTTCTTCCAGCGTGGCGCGGAAAGCCGTTACCAGCGTGGTGGGCAGACTGCGGATGAACCCTACAGTGTCCGATAGCAGCACTTTGCGCTTACTGGGCAGTGTGATGCCGCGAATGGTTGGATCGAGCGTGGCAAACATTCGTGACGACGCAACTACGCCTGCGTCCGTGAGCGCGTTGAATAAAGTCGACTTGCCTGCGTTGGTGTAGCCGACCAGCGCCACTACCGGCAACGGCACGGCTTCTCTGCGCTGGCGCTGTTGCGCGCGAACGCGTCGAACTTCTTCTACCTGGAGTTTGATGTGCCGAATACGCCGGTGAATTTTACGGCGGTCAGTTTCCAGTTGCGTTTCGCCCGGACCGCGCGTGCCGATGCCGCCACCCAGTTGTGACATCTCAATGCCGCGCCCGGCCAGACGAGGCAGCATGTATTCAAGTTGCGCCAACTCCACTTGCAACTGGCCTTCTCGGCTGCGCGCATGGCGCGCAAAAATATCCAGGATCAACTGCGTGCGGTCAATCACCCGCGCCTGGACTTCATTTTCAATGTTGCGTTGTTGTGAAGGCGTGAGATCGTGATCGATCATCACCAGATCGGCTTCTGACGAAGCCACCGCCCCGGCAATTTCCTGCAATTTGCCAATACCTAACAGAGTGGCAGGATCAGGCCGGTCGCGGCGCTGAATGAATTCGCCCACAATTTCCGCGCCGGCCGAAGCGGCCAGTTCGCGAAATTCGTCGAGCGAATCTTCCACGGACGTGCGCAGCATTCCTTCGCCGGCCGGGCCGCTTTGCGCCGCTACCTTCTTGTGTTGTGATTGTTCGTTTGAACCGGACTCGCCGGGTACGGAGCCTTTGCGCGCCGCTTCCCGCGCCATAATAGCGCCGGGCGGCAGGTCCAGATCGCGGTCGCTCCGCGAGCGATGGCGGAACTCCACCCCAACCAGAAACGCGCGTTCCGGCCGGTCACGGCCCGTGCTGATGCCGGCCGTTTCACGAAAACGGGAACGCTGCCGAGGAATGGATTACCCCTCTACTTTGGCGGGCGCGCTTTCCACATCGCCATGGTGTCCGCGGCCTTCATGGTGGGTGCTGCCCTTGGACATCACCACCGTTGAGATGGCATGTTTGAAAATAAGCTGTTCCTGATTATTGGTTTCCAGGACTACCGAGTACTTATCAAACGACCGTATACGCCCGGTGAGTTTGACCCCGCTCAGCAGATAGATCGTGACCTGCGTCTTATCCTTCCGCGCAGTGTTTAAGAAGGAGTCCTGTATATTCTGTGCCGGCTTGTTTTCCATTTGCCGATCGTTCTCCTGTTAAGTCTTCTTCTACCCGAAACTGGGGGAACAGCTAGTTCGTCGCATTTTACATCTACCTTACATTGTAGCTTTTCAAGGCCTTCCGGGCAAAAGCCGCCCCGAATACCCAATGCCGCCCCAGCCGCCCTAAATGCTAGAATTTAGCTTACATCCTTCATGAAAACTGTAGGCCAAAAGTTTGTGGAAGTGCCCATGCTGGACCTCTCGCGCCAATACGCCGGGCTGCGGGACGAGTTTCTAGCCGCCATCACCCGTGTGTGCGATTCGCAACAGTACATTCTGGGCGAAGAAGTAAAAGTTTTTGAGCGCGAATTCGCCGCGCTCTGTGGTACCGCCGACTCCATCGCCTGCGCCTCCGGCACGGACGCCCTCTGGCTGGCCATGGCCGCCGCCAACATCGGCCCCGGCGATTCGGTCATCACCACGCCCTTCAGTTTTTTTGCCACCGCCAGTTCCATCCTGCGCGCGGGCGCCCGTCCGGTGTTCGTGGACATTGACCCGGAAACCCTGAATATTGACGCCGCAAAAATCGAACAG
>Ga0209069_10000193_pt1 | contig 25109 bp, 18 predicted proteins | sample Str013_2_FD_187202 | JGI IMG/M metagenome (GOLD analysis project Ga0209069, IMG submission 187202) | Freshwater sediment microbial communities in response to fracking from Pennsylvania, USA - Straight Creek_MetaG_SC_2013 (SPAdes) (version 2) | ecosystem: Environmental > Aquatic > Freshwater >...
ATTAATATCAAGCTCGGCCGCGTGGGCGGCCACGTGGCCGCCCGGCGCATCCACGACCTGTGCAAATCGAAGTCCGTGCCGGTGTGGTGCGGCGGGATGCTCGAATCGGGCATCGGACGCGCGCACAACATCGCCATGTCCACGCTCGAAAATTTTTCGCTGCCAGGTGATGTGTCGGCGAGCCGACGCTACTGGCACGCCGATATTATTCAACCGCAGGTTGAAGTATCCCGGCAGGGAACCATTCGCGTTCCATCCGCGCCGGGAATTGGGTACGCACCTTGCCTCGAGCGCATCGAATCACTCACTCACTCCGCAACTACCCGTCACCCTTTCAGGGTTAGAGAACTCCAATAGGAGCAGCCAAAAGGCAAATCGTCTTGACACGCTCCCTGCGACTTACATATTGTTGGCAGCGATAGTCAAGCGTTGGAGGAAGGCATGCCAACTATATGCCCTGTTTGTGGCCAACCCGTCCAGAAGCTAGATGCCGAAGAACTTGCAAAGCGCGTAGGCGAATTAGCTTCTCCCCTGATTCGTCAAGAGAAGAAACGGCTGGAGCAAACATTCGATGAACGTATCGAGGTCGAAAAACAGAAAGCTGAGTTGGCCGCCGAAAAGCGTCTCAAGAATGAGTACCAAGTAAAACTTGCCCAAGAGCGCAAGGCCGGGCAGGCAAACGCTGAGAAAGCGCTCGGCAGGCAAGTCGACGAAGCGCAGAAAAAGGCAGCTGATTTAGAGCGCAAGTTCAATCAAAAGCTAGAAGTGGCCCGAACCGAGGTCCAACGCAAGCTGGAGAAACAGAACACAGCCGCAGTTCAGCAGGCGGTCCGAGAGGCCGAAAAGCGATTCGCTAAGAGCGAAACGGATAGGGAAAAGGAACGCCTGAGGTTCGAAGCCGAGAAAACGCGCCTCCAGGATCAACTCGTTAACCTAAGCAGAAAACTTGATGGCCAAAGTGGAGAAGAGCTTGGGGAGGAAGGGGAACGAGATCTCACTGTACTCCTCAAACAAGCGTTCCACGGTGATAAAGTCGACAGGATCGGCAGGGGCGTCAAAGGCGCCGACATTATCCACTCCGTGATGGATGGAACGAAGTCGTGCGGAACGATTATTTATGAGAGCAAGAATGTCTCAACTTGGAACAATGCTTTTGTTAAACAAGCCAAGAAATACCAGACGCAGTATGAGACGCCACACGTTGTGATCGTGAGCAATGTTTTTCCGCATAAGCAAAAGTCTATGTGCATTTGCGAAGGCGTTCCCGTGGTCTCGCTCCGCACGGCGATTCCTCTCGCGACTATCATTAGAAATGGAATTCTTGAGATCTCGCAGCTTAGAGTGAGTGACGTAGCCAGGGATGAAAAATCGAGGGAACTGTTCGACTACATTATTAGCGACAAATTTGGCACCCGCTTTCGCGAAATGGCTGATAGCGTCGAGAGCCTACGAGATCAACAGCGAAAGGAGCGGACTTGGCACGAAAATGCTTGGGAGTCACGGACCAAGTTACACGAGCGCTTAGATTCACGCCATCGTGAGATCAGTGCACAGGTTCGATCAGTCACTAATCGTGAAGCGCGGGTGATTCAGTTGGCCTCAAAGGCTTGATGGCTGAAACTGCATAGGCAAATCTGGCATGTTAGCAACAGGAACGTACGCATGGCATCTCCCGCAAATGTTCGCCTATTCGATCTGAACATCGAAAAGATACTTGAAGGATGGGCCGTGTGCCATGCGGTCCGCGAACTCATTGCCAATGCCTTAGATGAACAGTCGCTGACTGCCACGCCAGATATCAGAATCTTTCAAGAAGAAGTTGACAAGTGGCATATTCGGGATTTTGGACGTGGTCTCAAATACGAACACCTGACTCAAAACGAGAACCAGGAGAAGCTGAATAATCCAGGCAAGGTGATTGGCAGGTTTGGCGTTGGGCTGAAAGATGCACTTGCAACACTCAGCCGTCACAATATCGAAGTGGTAATCCGCTCACAGTTCGGCGACATTACTCTTCGGCAGACTGCCAAGTATGGGTTTTCAGATGTGGTGACTTTACACGCTGCAATTTCTCCTGCCTCAGACTCAAATTCGGAAGGAACCGACATCATCCTCAGCGGTATTTCTGTTCGAGAAATTGAGGAGGCAGAGAACTTTTTTCTCAAGTTCTCGGGGGACGCGCTACTTGAGCAAACGCAGTATGGCCAAGTTCTCAGCAAAGTTGAGGGCCGCGCAGCTCGGATCTATGTGAATGGCATCGTTGTAGCCGAGGAAGAGAATTTCGCGTTCTCTTACAACATTACCTCTCTCACGTCTGCTATGCGGCGCGCGTTGAACCGTGAACGCACTAACGTTGGCCGAGCTGCATACAGCGATCGGGTAAAATCCATGCTTCTCGCCTGTAATTCTGCGCCAGTTGCGATGCGGCTGGCGGCGGAGCTTGATAAGGTTCAGCTTGGTACGAGCAGCGACGAAGTGGCCTGGCTGGATGTCGCCGTTCATGCTTGTCAGATTCTTAACGCGGCCGGGAAGGTTCTCTTCGTTACGGCTGGCGAACTGATCCTCTATCCGGAAGCAATTGACAGAGCCAGAATGGACGGCCATCGAGTCGTTAGTGTTCCTGAGAACGTCCGCGTGTCTTTACAGGGTCTAAAGGATATTAATGGGCACGATATCAGAGACCTGACTGTGTATGAGCAAGAATGGCAGCACAGCTTCGAGTTCAAAATTGTACCGGCCGATCAGCTAACGCCGAGCGAGCGTGACGTATTTGGACGCTGGAAGGACATTGTTCGTCTCGTCGGTGGTCTTCCTAAACAGGTGAAAGAGCTCGTAGTTTCAGAGACCATGAGACCGGCAGTCTTCGGAACTGGAGATGCCGAGGGTCTGTGGGAAGGTCATACAGGCAGAATTATCATTAAGCGTTCGCAACTCAGCAACCTAGCCAATTTTGCCGGGACCATACTCCACGAAGTAGCTCATGCAAAAACAGGATTCGCCGACGTAAGCCGGGATTTTGAGCTTGTTCTCACAGAATTTCTCGGCACTGTTGCATCGAAAGCCTTGAGCTAAAGGGAGATAAATTGTTCGCCGATTTTCAGCGGCTTTACTGCGGCGCTGTAGAAAATCAATGCCGGCCAACTCTCGTGTGGTTGCATGGAGTTGGCCGGCGATTTCAGAGCCCAGGCTGGTTTGCTGGTCTTTGAAAGATGCAGCTTTGAAAGATCGAGCTTTCAAAGACCGGGCTCCCCTAAAACCCGTTCTCCCGGAAGCTCGAATCTGGTTGTTAGCAGCGGACGATGTTCTCTGCTTCAATCCCTTTCGTCGCGTTGCGCGTATCGATCACCAGCTTGGCTTCGCGGACGATCTTTGCGTAGTCATAATCCGAGTGGTCGGTCACAATCAGCACCGCGTCATACTGCGGCAGGTTTTCCAGTGGCGTGTTGTGCATCTGGAGGTCGTATTTGCGGCCGCGTCCCACGAACTCGAAATACGGATCGTTGTAGAACACTTCCGCGCCTTCCTTCTGCAGCAACTCAATCACGGTGAGCGAAGGCGATTCGCGCAGGTCGTCAATATCTTTCTTATAGGAAACACCCAACACCAGCACTTTGGAGCCGTTCAATGCTTTCTTGTGTTTGTTCAGGGCTTCCATGGTGGTACTCACTACGTGGTACGGCATGCTCAGGTTGATTTCGCCGGCCAGTTCGATGAAGCGCGTGTGGAAGTCGAATTCCTTGGCTTTCCACGAGAGATAGAACGGATCCAGCGGAATGCAGTGTCCGCCGATTCCCGGTCCCGGATAGAACGGCTGGAAGCCAAACGGTTTGGTTGACGCCGCCGCGATTACGTCCCAGATATTGATGCCCATGCGCATGCACAGCAGCTTAAGTTCGTTTACCAGCGCGATGTTTACGCAGCGATAGATGTTTTCCAGCAGCTTGGTCATTTCCGCCACGGCGGGCGTCGACACTGGAACGGTTTTATTAAAGATTGTCCCGTAAACGGTGGTGGCAATGCCCGTGGCCGTCTCGCCGAATCCGCCCACTACTTTGGGGATATCGCGGCGCGCAACCGTATCGTTGCCTGGATCTTCGCGCTCGGGTGAGAACGCAACGTAGAATTCTTTTTCGGTCGCATGGCCGTTGCGGCACGCTTTGAATCCGCTGGGATTCTTTTCCAGAATCGGGATCAGCAATTCTTCTGTTGTCCCGGGATACGTGGTGCTTTCCAGGATGATCATCTGTCCGGCGTGCAGGAACGGAGCGATGTTCTCCGCTGTTTTTACAATGTAGCTCAGGTCCGGTTCATGATGGTCGTTCAGCGGAGTAGGTACGGCGATGATCACCACGTCCATGCTGGCAATCTCGGAAAAATCGCTGGTGGCCTTGTAACCGTTGGCTTGCGCGGCCTGGATTTCAGTGACTGGAATGCGCACGATGTAAGAGCCGCCGCTGTTCAGGGTGTTGACCTTTTCCTGGTCCACGTCAAACCCGGTGATGCGGAACTTTTGCTCGCTGAACAAGAGCGCGAGCGGCAGACCTACATAGCCCTGACCGATAATGCCGATCTTGGCTGTGCGGTTTGCGACTTTGTTTTTAAGCTGCTCTGCGCTGCTCATAAGTGATGTATTAGTTGTAGTAGTCATAACAGCCTTGGTAATTGCATTTTAACTGCCAGCCAAGGATAGTTTAAGACCCTACCTCCGACCCGGAAGAAATCATTTACTTTCAATACTATACAGGCTAACCAGGCTCTTTGCTCAACCGCAGTTTGCGAGGCGACCCAAGGTCATTCTGTGCCCGAATGTGCAACGGATTGCGACATTCGCACCGTGCCGCGCCATCATTGCCCGTCGATTCCCCGGTGAGTGCAACGGATTGCATGTCTTATTCCGCGCATATTCAAGCTCGCCTGCCACCGTGCTTGAAATCAGCGATTTAAAGCCTTTATCGGCGCGCTTGAATCATTCCGTTTGGAAAGCAAAATGCCTAACAACAGGGTAATTACAAAAATAACCACGGGGAAGGTCTCATAAGTTATGGCTACCGCAGCAGTTGCTCAGATGACAGTTCCAATCCTTGACCTCAAGGCGCAATACGCCACTATAAAGGACGAAATCCAGGCGGCCGTGAACAGCGTGCTGGAAAACCAGCACTTCATTCTAGGACCCGAAGTAAAGGCCCTGGAAAAAGAGATTGCCGAATATTGCGGAACCAAGTATGCCGTGGGCGTGGCCTCCGGTACTGATGCCTTGATTCTTGGTCTGCGCGCGTGCGGCGTTGGACCTGGTGATGAAGTGATTGTGCCTTCGTTCACGTTCATCGCCACGGCGGACGCCGTTAGCCTGCTGGGCGCCGAGCCCGTTTTCGCGGACATCGATCCTGACACTTACAACATTGATCCTAAATCGATTGAGCGCCGCATCACGCCGCGTACCAAAGCCATTGTGCCAGTGCATCTCTACGGGCAGTCGGCGGACATGGACCCGATTCTGGCTCTGGCCAAGAAACACAACCTGAAAGTGATTGAAGATACCGCGCAAGCCATCGGCGCGACTTATAAAGGACGCAAGACTGCTTCCATGGGTGACGTGGGATGTATCAGCTTTTTTCCCAGCAAGAATCTCGGCGGCTATGGCGACGGCGGTATGGTCGTGACCAATTCTGAAGAAGTGGCCCGCCACCTCTCTTCTCTGCGCGCGCACGGCAGCAGCAAGAAATATTTGAGTGACGAGCAGGGTTGGAATAGCCGCTTGGACGAACTCCAGGCCGCCATTCTGCGCGTGAAACTCCGCCATCTTGACCAGTGGAGCATTCAGCGTCGTGAAACTGCTCGCCGTTATGACAATCTGCTGCAAGGCTTGCCGGGAATCGTAGCGCCCAAGCGCAACGGTTTTGGCGACCATGTTTTCCATCAGTACACCGTGCGCGTTCCGCAGCGTGACCTGATGCAGAAACGTCTGGCGGAAGTTGGCGTTACCACCATGGTCTATTATCCGCATCCGATTCATTTGCAGCCGATCTACTCGTCGCTGGGCTATCGTCCCGGAGATCTTCCGGTAACGGAAGAAGCTTGCCAGCAGGTGTTTTCGCTGCCGATGTTCCCGGAACTCACGCCCGATCAGAGTGAGTACGTGACCACTGCGCTGACTCGTGCACTTGAAATCTAAATCTCACGAAACTCCGGACCGTCCGAACCAGCAATCGCAACAGGAAAACGAGAAAGGGAAGACAGTGGCCACCGATCAAGGCGCCCTTTGGAACCGCGACATGAAACAAGGCACGGCTCAGCAACCGCGCGAGACCTTCAAACTGCTCAACCGCAGCTATGGCACCACGCTGGTGAGAATCGGCGCGCACCACGTGCCGCGGCGCAGCTTGATTCTTGCGGCCAGTGAAAGCTTTCTGATCATGCTGGCATTGGTGGTGGCCACGTTCTTCCGTTTCGTCAACGCAAGTGTCGCCCTCGACTATCTTTCGCATCCCACGAACTGGCTGCGTTTTGGACTGGTCACTGCGGTGTGCCAGCTTTCTCTCTACTACAACGACCTGTATGACAACCGTGCTGTTGGTTCGCGCGGCCTGCGGTTGGTACGTGCGTTTGCGGCCATGGGAATCGCGTTGCTCGTACTGTCGTTGCTCTACTACTGGATTCCGTCGATCCGCTTGGAACGCGGCATCGCTCTCATCGCCGCCGCGGTGGCCGTGCCCACTCTGATGGGCTGGCGCTTGAGCCTGGACAAAAGCAAAGTCTTCAGCCATCCGCTGGAACGCATTCTGGTTCTTGGCACCGGACGCAGCGGCATCAACCTGGCTGCGGAAATCCTGCGCCGTCCTGAGTTGCAATACAAAGTTGTCGGGTTTCTCGACGAACGTGGCGGCGGCGAAACCCGGCTGTTTGTCACTCCGGGAATCATCGGCGCTGTGGCGGAAGTGGACGAAGTTGCCGCTCGCGAAGAAATCGACCGCATTGTGATCTCGCTGGGTGAGCGCCGCGGCGTCATGCCGATCCGTCAACTGGCCAACCTCAAGCTGCAAGGCATGCCCATTGAAGACTGCTTGTCACTCTACGAACGGCTCACCGGACGCATCTCCCTTGAGCAGCTTCAGCCCAGCTGGCTGATCATGGGTGACGGCTTCCGTAAATCGCAGGTCGTGCGCGCCGCGAAACGGTTGAATGACATTTTGTTTTCCACGTTGGCCATCATTCTGGCTTCGCCTCTCATGCTGGCCGTGGCTCTGGCCATTTTGCTGGAAGATGGTGCTCCTGCAATCTTCCGCCAGGAGCGTGTCGGCCTGGGCGGGAAGTCGTTTAAGGTGATCAAGTTCCGTTCCATGCGCAAAGGATCGGAAAAAGCCGCGCCCAGTTGGACGGCTGACGGCGATCCCCGCATTACCCGCGTCGGCGCATTTATCCGCAAATATCGGTTGGACGAACTGCCGCAGCTCTTCAACATTCTGCGCGGTGAGATGAGCGTGGTAGGCCCGCGTCCTGAGGTTCCATATTTCTGCGAACTGCTGGACAAGGAGATTCCGTTCTTCAACCAGCGGCACAGCGTGCGTCCCGGACTTACCGGATGGGCCCAGGTGAAATATCAATACGGAGCAACCCTGGAACAGGCCAAGACCAAGTTCGAATACGACCTCTTCTATATCAAACACCTGTCGTTCATGTTCGATCTGACCATTATCCTGGAGACGGTCAAGGTAGTCCTCACCGGAAGGGGCGGGAAGTAAAGTTCATGTTTTGATCACTTCAGCTCTATCAACATGGTCGGAGTGCATCCGGAAAACGCAACCTCAACGGCGAACGGGCTTCCGTTGTACGAACCTTGCAAGGCCAGTTTCTGCGGTATCTGAATGCCTGCCACTTTCTGATTGTCCAGTTTCACGTGCAGCACGGTCCGGTCTTCCGCGGTCGCACCTTGGTATTCCGCGTCGTATCCGGTCAACAGATAGCCTTTGCCGGTGGTGGCAAACTGCGGATTGATTGTGCTAACGAATTTCTCGGCGGTTACTTTCACTGAGTTGATGGCAAACTGCCGGTTCATGGTGACGGCAACGTCGGTCTCGCCTTCCTTGTAAGCGATGTGGTGCAGCTTTGCATCCGATTCCAGTCTGAACTCTGTGCCCACTTCTGGAAGCGCGGGGCGTACTACAAACACGGCCCAGGTCTGAAAGAACCCAGTCGTCATCTGCTCCATGCCGCTGTATATCTGGCTCAGCCCTTGCGCCATCTCTGGGTTCTCCGCGGCGATTTCCGTGTGCTGTACCTTGGCATCGCCTTTAGAGTCAACCTCTACCGAGAATTTCAACTGGTTCAGTTTTTCAATAGCGCGGGCAATCCCTGCGGGATTGGTTTTGCGTTGCTCTTCGAGCAAATTCGCCCAGTTTGGCGTCATGTCACAACTGAATTTTTGCATGCCTTCTTTTTTAAGGCTGTAATAAGCGTTACGGGCTTTCCTTAGCAAGAGTTGTTTGTCGGGCTGCTGTGCGCTCGCGACGCTGGGGAACATCAGGAAAATCGCGCTGCAGATTGTAAAAGTGAAGACCCCGGTTCGTACCAGGTTTTTGCTGTTCATGGTTGGCTCCATCCGTCCGTCCGAACCATTTTGCACCAATCAGAGGCTATTGGCACAAATGACCAAAGTTTGGCCATGGCGGGGGCCTGCACACTGGCTTTTGTTTTTTAGATTGGGAAGGTGGGGTACGTTTCTGGTGGGTATTTTAGGGTGCGACAGGAATCTGCTTTTGTAACTTCTCAAGAAACCCTAGCAGCTCTTTCCATTCGTCCGGATCGTTTTTGGTATCAATCGGACGGCTCAAATCACCGTAGTAGTCAAGGATATTGGCGCGCAACGCCGGCGTTGTCTGCGCAAAATTGTCTTTCGCCAACTGTTTGAGGAGTCGGGCGTAGGCCTCATCGCAAAGTTTGTACTCACCAGCCTGCGTGGGCTTGTTCGTATCCAGATCGCGATCTGGAAGAGTGAATTGCTGCCCGCCGGCCTCTCGCAGCAATGCACGATAGGCATCCACTGTCTCTTCCACGCTCTTGATATAGATCCGTTCCGTCTCCGCCGTGGGCACTTTCACGTCCAGCGTGCGTAGCGCGCCAAACTTCGGCAAGAGTTTCACCAGAAAAGCCAGGAAACGCGCCATCCGTCCAGTGCGGACGTATTTCTTCCCATATTCCTGTTCGAACTTGGTTCGAGACAGCATATACCGGAATCTTTTCGGATTGAAATTCGGCTGGGCCTTCAGGTCCTTCTTTTTCGTGATCAGTGCCACTTGGGTCAGACGGGGGATCCACTTGCTCACGGTCCGGCGGTAGGTGCCAATCGTGAGGTCCACGTCCGGGAAGATTTCGTTTAAGCGGAGACCGTATGTGCTGAGAAAAGCCCGCTCCAGTAATTCCTTGGAGACCTGGAATCCGATGAAGTCGTGATATCCCTCTGAAGTGTAGTGCTGCTGCGCGACCTGGGAAACGTCAAACCCAAATTCCGTACGGATGTGGGCCTTCGGATCGTTCTCATAGGTCACCTGGTCGCCATACTTGGCGCGCAGTTTGGGGAACACCAGGGCAACGGCCCTGTTCACTGAAGGATGGGCGGTGGTGTCGGCCGCATAATGAGACAACGCACCCAGTGCAAACGCCAGTTCATTCACATCGTGGGCCTGCGTGACTAGTTCGCTGACGAAAGTTCCGGTACGCACATAGTGCACCAGGTCACTGAAGAACTTGTTGCCGCTGGGATAGTAGCCTAGGTCCTGGATCAGACAGCCGCCGTATGCATAGGCATGCGCCTGGCGAAGCTGGTCTTCCGTGGTGCCCGGGTATTTTTCCAGAAGGACTTTCTTAATGCCCGTGTCCCAAAGAAAGTCCACGATTTGCTCGTGGGTGAGAACGGAGTTGGCTGCCGCCGGACGGCCCGCCACCATCAGGAAAGCGAGAAGCAGCAGCGTAGCCGTTGCCCGGCGAAGGTGCTGTTTACATGAAGCTACGATTTGTTTCCAGCCGGACTGAAATCTCACGGGTCGCGATAAAGTTTACCACCGATCTGGTTGTGTTCTAGCCTGGTTTCGCCGGAGGTTGACTTGAAAGTGCAATCGGCGTAGCGTGACAGCAGCCCTTGTATCCTCTCTAGCGCGTTCCGATCCTCGGAATTCAGGGCCTAATGAACACAGGAAAATGCTTTTCGCCGAGCGACCAGCTTAAAGTGTTTGAGCTCGCTGAAGATCGTCCAGAAGAAGATCATCAGAACAACGATGAGTTGCCGGGAGACCGCTGTAGTAACGACGAAGTTCGCACCGTAATGCTCGAAGCACGCTGACCCGATCAAATTGGTAAATACGCATCCCCAGGGGTTTGCTACTCATGGAAAACATCAAGAACGGCACACTCATTGTGTCGGAAGGGATCGACTTGCCGGAATCCTTCAACGTGAAAACCAGGCCATTTGCGGAAGGATGGAGGGCGGTTACCAATCTTTGGAGTGGCGGGCTCGACAAGCGCTTTAGCGATATTGGCTGGACCGTTTTTCACAAAGGCGCGCCTCAGTCCGTGAGTGCGGTGGGAGTAGGCAGGAGCCAGACTGTGCTCAAGGCGTTTGGGAAAATTGCGCGCCGCGGCGTTCCATCAAAGTTCAACTGTCTGGAAATCACGCACTCAGTGCAAAAGACTTTTATGGGCCTCACGTATGTTCACATGAGCGCGCGAGCTCGTAATATCCGGCAGCGCCCATAAGCGCCTTGTATCCCGAAGCGCGAATTTCTGAGTACAACTTGTGCCTCAATGTGAATCCGGGTTTTTAAATACCTTGACCTTTGCAACCAACGAGCGTAACTTCAGAATTAAGAGAGTATTCTTCCTCGCTTTTCAGGTCCTCTGAACTAAGTCAGACTGTCTGAGCCGTTCTTCCATCTTAGTCCCAGGCATTCCACGAGCATGCAGGATGGCGAGCTAGAACTCAGCCGTTGTTTTACTCCACACTCAAAGGCACATCTTTTTTCATTTATGCCTTGCGAACAACCAGAAGAAATAAGGGGACACAAGAATGCGATCTGAGTATGTTTTTGCCGCAGCCAAGGAGATTCAAAACCGGTTTCTGCTATGCCGGGTGACGTCGGTTTCTGCCCGCCGTCTGCAAATCGGTTCCAAGCAAGCCGCGGAGACCATCAATCAGTCCCTCCGGCTGATTGCATCGTCAGAACTTGGCGAAGAGACGGCAACACTCCAGCACGCCAGGAAACCCGCCCCGGCAGCCGCAAATGCAACGCTGGACGCCGTGGTAGCGGCCAGCTGAGTCAGCATTAGCAGAGCCTCTCAAAAGATATCCAACCTCACGCCTTTCTTGTTGCCTTGGGTTTCAGCGTCTTGGCATATTCGTAGCTTGCTGCAAGATACTTCTGCAGCTCCTTGGTGTTTTTGAGCAGCGTGTCAGGGACGGCCACATATTCCTTCATCACCGCTCCGTAGGCTTCAAAGAATTTCGTTTTGTGTTTCTTCAGGAACTCAGCGCGCTTTTCTTCAGGCAGCCGGATGGCCAGGGTCTGCGACTGGTGAAGCAAAGTGAACATGTTGCCGTTCATTGCCGTGTAAGGATTCGCGTCGCCTTTTCGTTTCAACCCAGGGACGGTTGCGATTAACTTCCCATACAACGCGACCTTCGCTGACGACGCTGCTTTCTTTTTTGCTGCCATCAACCTTTCCCTCTCAACCTTTCCCTCTCACCCACCTTACGTTGGAGCCAAGTAAAAAGGGCCGCAATGCTTCGCGGCCCTCTCTTTTCAAATCGACTCGGGTTTCCTAGAACGTGAGCTTTACTGAGAACTGCGCCTGCAGAGGATCGCCCACACCCTGACGAAGGAAGCCGTCAAAGTTGAACAGCCCCGGCGAGGAAAGCGGGTTCACGTTGTTTCGGTTGTTGAAGCTATTGAACATGTCGACCTTCGGCGTCAGCAGGAAGCGGTCGCCCAGATGGAACGGACGGCTTGCGCTCCAGTCAAAGGTGAAGAAGCCGTTGTCCTTGCGCAGGTGGTTGCGGCCGCAGTCAATGCCGTTGACCACACGGGTAATGGAGTTGTTAACGCTGCATGGTGCGCCGCTGCCGTCACCTGCCAGATTGTCGGTGATGGGCTGGGCGGTGTGGGCCTGGATGCGTCCACTGAACTGGAAGCCTAGAGGCAGTTTACCGTAAGCAGCCAGGTTGAACTTGTGGCGGCTGTCGCGATCGGAGAAAGTGTAGTCCTTCCGGAAGTTGAACCGGTTGAAGTAGCGGAAGGTGAAAGGATCGCGCTCGTTGGAGTCGTCATCCAGATCTTCCGATAGCACGTAGTTTGCGTCCATCTGGAAGCCGTGGCTGAAGCGTTTGCGTAAGCCCACGGTGACTCCGCGATAGAGCGAGTGTGCCGTGCTCACCGTGTCCGTGATTGATCCCAGGTTGGAGAATAGATTCGGTCCGGGATAGCTTGCTGTGTCGCCGTTGAGCGGAATGCAGGCTCCCTCAGGTGATATTGTCGCAGTGGCTCCGCACAGGGCCTGGCCCGCAGCCCCTAAGACAGGCGTTCCGTTGTTGGGATCTACGAAGCGCGTGAGGTAGACACCCTTGGCCCAGGTAACGTCGAGGTAGCCGGCAAAATCCGGAACCAGCTCCTGGGTATAGCCGAAGTTGGCCTGATAGGTGCGCGGGTTGTTGTAGTTCTTGTCAAAGACGGTAATGCCTGGGTTCGCGGCCACGCCTGACGGAACAACCACGCCAGGCCACGTCGGTCCGGGAGTATCGAAGCCGGTGGCTCCAACGAAACCACCCGGTACGTCGCCAGAAAAGATGGTCTGCTGCTGCACTCCGTTGGTGGTGATGGCGCCCACTTGCGTCAGCATGTTTTGCTGGGCATTGAAAATGCCGAAGCTGGCGCGGACCGCTGATTTTCCGTTGCCACGAACGTCCCACGCGATGCCCAAACGGGGTTGGAACATCTTAGTGGCGTTAGGGATTTTTCCGTTGGAAGGAAACAGCGGATCGGCCAGGTTGGGGCCGTAAGCAGTCTGGGCCGGCGCAATCACCGGATCAGGGAAGATCTGCGCTTCCCAGCGCAAACCGTAGTCGAGTGTGAGGTTCGGACGGATCTGCCATTTGTCCTGAATAAACATGGCGTAGTTGTTATTGCTGATGTCAGAGAATCCGTTAGCGTCAGTGGTGGGTCCGCTCAGGGCCGCATGCTGGAGATAAAGCAGTAGGGGGCTCGTTGTCGGCGTTACACCGCCTGGGCACGATCCTACGTTCAGGGTACCGAAGGACTTGTCTGCGCACTCAGCAGTGCCCGGACCAAACCCGTTCCCCAGGCTCGCGGGTGACGCGTAATGCAGGAAGCCCAGCACGGAGTCAAAGATGTAGCGTCCGGTAAAGAACCCGCGGAAGACCTGCGAGTTGTTGCTGTGCAGCCACTCTCCGCCGATCTTTACGTTATGCTTGCCGGCCAGGATGGAATAGCTGTCACGAATCTGAATGCGTTTGAACGTTTCGTCCACGCCCGGATCCAGGAAGAACGGAGCGCCAAAGCGGAAGGTTGTGCCAAAGCCCATGGCCGTGTCCGCCGGAACGTTGGACTTGGCCGCCGCGCGCGGGCGATCTTCACGGGAGAAGCTGAAGTGCGCTTCGTTCACGTGCTTCGCGGACAAGGTGCTAATGAAGTTGGTATTGATGGAATTGATCTTAGAGGGGCCTTCAGTTCCGTTCGCGGAATTGCCATACGTGGGAACGTCAAAGGTCTGGTTCACGTTGTTGGAGCGGTCAAAGTTATAAGACGCGCCAAAATTGTGTTTCGCGTTCAACGTCCAGTCAAATTTGCCTAACAGCGCGGTGTTACGGACCGGATGCGCCACCGGCAATCCTTCCGCCTGATTGCGGTTGGTCTGGAAGAAGTTGATAAGTGCAAGACGCTGGCAGTCTACATTGCTGCCGATGAGCGGCGAGTTCGCTGCCAGTGTGGGCGTGGCTACCGGGCAGGCAACGTTGCCTGTTTGGGCGCTCAGGTTCGGACGCGTCAGGTCTTCCATGATTTGTTCAAACGCGCCAAAGAAAAACATTTTGTGTTTGACGATCGGTCCGCCAATGGTGCCGCCGAATTGTTCACGGCTGAAATCCTGGAGCGGCTTGCCGTCAGAGGTATTGGCCGAAAGGGCTTCCAGACGTTGGTAGTGGAAGAGGCTGCCGTGGACTTCGTCCGTTCCGGATTTTGTTACCACGTTGATCACGCCGCCGGCGCTGCGTCCAAATTCCGCGCTGGCTCCGCTGGCTACTACCTGGAATTCTTTTACCGCATCCAGGGTGATATCGACGGCCGCGCGCTGGCCGCCCACTTGTTCGCCGAAGAAACCGTTGTTGTAGTCGCCGCCGTCCAGGCTGATGTTGTTAAAGATGCCGCGTTGTCCGCCAAAGCTGATTTCGTCGCCGTCTGGACCCTGCACCACGCTGACGCCCGGAGTAAGCGTGAGCAAGTCTTCAAACTTGCGGCCTAGAATCGGCGTTTGCTCTACTGTAAGTTCGTTGATGGTGCTGCTCGAGGCGGTCTCCGTGGTTTGCACCACGGGCGTTCCCACCACTTCCACCACTTCGGCTGTCGCGGAGACTTTGAGCGTCATCTTCAAGGACAACGCCTGGCCCACCGTAAGTTCCACTTCTTTCTGGACTAATTTGGAAAAGCCGGTCTTGGTCGCGGTGACCGTGTAGCGTCCTGGAGGCAATGAGAGAAACGTAAAACGGCCGTCGCTGTCCGTTCTTTGTGCGGTCTCGGCCCCGGTGCCCGCATTTTTTGCGGCCACATCAGCGCCGATCACGATGGCCCCGGACTGGTCGAGGACTGTTCCTTGAATCACGCCGGTCGTGATTTGTGTTTGAGCGAAAGAAAGTGAACTAACGATAAAGGCAAACAAAAGAGTAAAGATCAACCGCCGTAACCCCAACATGAAAACCCTCCCTGCAAAAATTTCGGTAATTCTATGTGTTGGGTTGCACGTGAGCCAAGTGATTTTGACCGTGCATTTATAAAACTCTGTGGAAAAGCCGTACGGAATTTGCTGCGGACTGCGAATTTAACATTCGGCTGTTGCTGCAAGACGAAAATTCACTTCAGAATTTTTTTAATCGCGGCAGACGCATCGTACCAAAGGGCTCTCCACTCTGCGCCGGAGTCTCTCATTTCTTTCTCGGATGTCTTCCGAATCGTTTGTATTCCTTGCAATTAATAATTTAAGTGCATTCGTTTCTTTTCTTCTTAGTTCCTGTCGAGAACAGGAACTAAGTGAGCGGGGACGGCTTTCAGCTTTCGGGCAAAATAAAAAGGCCGCATCGTGTGCGGCCTTCAGTTGCGAATGTCTTTTCCGGCTAGACTTGGACTGGGTCCTTGCTTTCTTTCTGGCCGTAGCCATAACCGTAGTGATAGCTCTTTTTGTTTTGCGGATCTGTGGCGCAATTCAGAACCACTCCCACCACTTTCTTCACGTCCAAATGGTGACGCATCTTGGCCAGAGCATCGCGTTCGCTTTTTCTTGCGCGCACCACCAGCATCACGCTTTCGCACGGAGCGGAGATCAATTCAAAATCCGCTAGGCCGAGTACCGGCGGCGCGTCAATAATCACCAGGCGAAAAGATTCCGCGCACCAGCCAATGAATTCTTTCCAGCGGTCCTGGGAAAACAATTCTGGTGGCGAGGAATCGGCGATTCCCGCGGGCAGAAAATACAAGTTGGGTGAATTCGTTGCCAGAATCGCGGACTGATAAGCCGTTCCGCTCTCCAGCACTTTGGCAAGGCCCGGTGATTCTGGATCTCCCAGCAAGCGGCTGAGTCCGCGCGTGCGCAGGTCCGTATCAATCAGCAGGACCGGCCAGTTCTGAATGTTCGCATAGCAGAGCGCCAGGTTCAGGGACGTGAGCGTCTTGCCCTCGCCTTGCTCAGCGCTGCTGATCACCATGGAGCGCGTGCCTTTTTCAGTCTGACGTTTGACTAGGCGCGTGCGCAAAGAACGGTACGCTTCCACGGCCAGCTGCATGGCCGGGTTGTACTGCGCGGCCAGGAACGATTTTTCATTGTCCCGTGGCAAATTGATCTTCCGGCAATTTTCCAGCCGGATTGCCGTTACCCGCGAAGCGAGTTCGCTGGACTGGTTCAATGCGCCAAACAAGGGTTCAAAACTGGTGGGGCCAGCCGGAGCCGGTTCGGCCACGCGGATGCCTTTCTTCAACGTGTCAACTGCCGTTTCCACGTCTACGGGCGCGGCCACGGCAGAGCCGTTTGTCGTGCTGCCGGGTTTGCGGGTTTCGTTAAAAAATCTGCTCATAATGTATTGACTCGTGCCTTATCTGGAGAAACTTGCAAGCTCCTGTTTTTAAGATTTGCCGGCCACAGAAGCTTCCTGGGCTACGTGCATAAGCGGATCTGACCCTGATGACAGCAGGTCATCGCTCAGCGTAAGGTCTTCCACGCCTTCAATCACCAGATCCAGATCGATTTTCCGGGCCTGCCGCCGGAATCCAGCGGTGAGCGACTTGTCGCAAAGCAGGTTAATCAGGCGCGGTGTGCCGCGGGTCCTGCGAAATATTTCTTCCAGTGCCTGCGCGGTGAACGGGTTTTCTCCAACCAGTCCGGCTACGTGCAGACGTTCCGCTACATAAGCCCGCATCTCCTGCAGAGTGAGCGCACGCAGCTTGGAGACAACGGCCACGCGTCCGCGCAGCGCGGCGAACTGCGGCTTCATCAGCAGTGGAACCAGTTCCGGCTGTCCGCACAAGATGACTTGCAAAACTGGAATCGGATAGTTGTCCAGATTCAGCAACAAGCGGACTTCTTCAATCAATTCCGGCGAAAGCAAATGAGCTTCATCAATAATCACCAGCACCACGCCGTTCTTGCGTTGTGATTCCATCAGCAACTCGTGGACGGCGCGCAGCCGGGCGGGCTTACTTGGTGACGACGCGGAGATTTCCAGTTCGTCCATCAGCGATTCGTGCAGTTCAGATGGACTGAGCGTTGGATTGACGATGAACGCTGAGCGGATCGGCGGATGATTGCCCGCTTCATGCGACAAAATGTGTTGCATGCAATAAAGCAGCGTGGTCTTGCCGGTGCCGATTGGGCCCACGGAAACCTGCAACCCTTTTCGCTGAGAAACACCTTCCAGCATGGCCCGTAGCGTATTGCGGTGCGGCTCCGCCAGGTGAAGGAACCGGGGATCAGGAGTAAGCCGGAACGGTTCTTGCTTTAGCCCATAGAAAGATGAATACATTTTGGCTGCCTTCGCCCTCCCCCAGCTGGACAAGGATTCCCCTTGTGCGCCTGGAGGGCTGGATTCGTTTCCAGCCTTTGAAATTGCAACTAGCTCTCCATTTGCCACCTAGTAAAGCTATTTGAAATCAGTCAGATAGGATTTCGTCACTTAGGGTGATTTAAGGAAGTGCAAAACTCTGCATATTTACTGACAATCGCTTCAGTCGCGCAATAAAAAGGGCCTGGCGCAGCCCGCCAAGCCCTTTGGAATTTCAGTGACCGTTAGCTTACTTTTGCCAACTGCTTAAGAGCGGAAGGCCGTCTGCCCACGCTCACGTACAGCAAACCGTGTTCTTCCATTTCTTCAGGTGAGTACAGGTTGCGGCCGTCCAGCACAATGGGATAACGCAGTTGCTGGCGAATGTGTTTCAGGTCCAGTGAGGAGAACTCGTCCCAATCCGTGAGGATCAGCAAAGCGTCAGCTCCAGCAGCTGTCTGGTAAACGCCTTCCGTGAACGTGACGCGGTCGCCAAAGACTTCCTTGGAACGCTTCATCGCCGCCGGATCGTACGCGGTGACAATGGCGCCTTCCGCCAAAAGCTGTTCCACTAGCGCGATCGCCGGCGATTCGCGAATGTCGTCCGTGCGTCCTTTGAAAGCCAGGCCTAGAACAGCCAGCTTTTTGCCTTTCAAAGTCCACAGGGCCGTGCGGATCTTTTTCATGAAGCGGTTGCGCTGGTTTTCATTGATCTTCATTACTTCATCCAGCAGGCCAAAGTCGTATCCGCATTCCTGGGCCACGGCGCGGAAAGCCGCTACGTCCTTGGGGAAGCAGGAGCCGCCATAGCCGATGCCGGCGCGCAGAAAACGCCCGCCGATTCTGGAATCGCTGCCTACGCCGGTGGAAACTTGTTCAATGTCCGCGCCAACTTCCTCGCAGATATTCGCAACGGCGTTGATGAACGAAATCTTCATGGCCAGGAAGGCGTTGGAGGCGTGCTTGATCAGCTCAGCGCTCTTGGCCGTGGTGACGATCATGCGCGGCGGCAGGTTAACGTCGTCCGGCTCGGGAATCTTGTCTACTGAGGCGTAATACTTGCCAGTGGTCAGGGGCGAGTAGATGTCGCGCAGGAGATCGGCGGCGCGCCGGGTGTCCGCGCCAACCACAATGCGGTCAGGATAAAGGAAATCCGTTACCGCTGTGCCTTCGCGCAGGAATTCTGGGTTTGAAACCACGTCAAAATCGCACTGGACGTCAGTGGTCAGCAGCATCACGCGGCGGATCCAGTCGCTGGTGTAAACCGGTACGGTGCTCTTTTCAATAATGACTTTGTAGCCGTTGATGTTCTGGGCGATTTCCCGCGCCACGGACTCAACATAAGAAAGGTCAGCCTCGCCGTTGTCCTTGGGAGGCGTGCCCACTGCAATAAAAATTACGGAGCATGACTTTACCGCTTCAGCTAAAGAACCGGAAAATTGCAGACGAACATTACGATGACGGTCCAGCAATTCGGGCAAGAACTGTTCATGAATAGGTACTTCTCCGCGACGCAGAGCGGCCACGCGCTCCAGATCGTTGTCCACGCAGACCACTGAATAACCTAATTCCGCGAAGCATGCGGCTGCCACGAGTCCAACATAACCCGATCCAACTACTGCAATTTTGTTCACATTCATCCTCCGTGGGGCGAGTTTCCGACCCTGGTTCACGTTCTTCACTTATTTACCGAACAAACTAAGACTTGCAATTATCATATGCAAGTTGACTTCCAAGAGTAAGGCCGCTTAGCTAATATAAATAAAAGGCTTAGCGATTGATACTGGTGCAATTGCACACACCTGCCGGGGCGACCGGATACAGATATGCAAAGCTTTGCAGATTAAAGCTAAAGGTCTTTACCGCTGGGCCGGCGCAGCTGGCCCCCAAACTGCTACATACAAGGATAAAGCAGTTTTTCAGCAAGAAGTTGTTTGGATTCATCAAAGGAATGTAAATTCCTGAAAAGTTTTATAGGGAGACGTCTGGATTGATTTCAAAAAGCAGCATGAGGGCACTTGTTACCGGCGGCGCCGGATTTCTGGGGTCGCATCTCTGTGATCGGCTTATCGACGAAGGCTGGCGCGTGGTCTGTGTCGACAACCTGATTACGGGGCGGCTTTCCAATCTGACCCAACTGAAAAGTGAACCTCGTTTTGAATTCAAGAACGCTGACGTGTCTGAGCCTTTTGACGTCGGCCCGGTGGACTTCGTATTCGACCTGGCGTCCCCGGCCAGTCCTGACGATTACATGAAGCACGGCATTGAAACCTTGAAGGCCGGCAGCCACGGCACGTTGCACGCTTTGGAGGTCGCGCACAAGCACAACGCGGGATTCCTGCTGGCCTCTACCAGCGAATGCTATGGCGATCCTGAACAGCATCCGCAGACGGAAACATATTGGGGACACGTAAATCCCATCGGGCCACGCTCCGTTTATGACGAAGCCAAGCGCTTTGCGGAAGCCTTGACCATGGCCTTCCATCGCTATCGCCAGGTGAACACCCGAATTGTCCGCATCTTCAATACGTACGGTCCCCGGCTGCAGATCAATGACGGCCGAGTGATCTCCAACTTTATGAAGCAGGCTCTGCGTGGTGACGATCTCACCGTCTACGGAAATGGCCTGCAGACCCGCAGCTTTTGTTACGCCAGCGACGAAGTGGATGGCATTCTTCGTCTTTCGCGGTCAGAAGAGCATTTGCCCGTCAACATCGGCAACCCCGATGAATTCACGATTCTTGAATGCGCCAAGGAAGTTCTTTCCGTGACTGGCTCCAGGAGCAAGATCGCTTACGCCGCGCTTCCGCAGGATGATCCCAAGCAGCGGCGGCCTGACATCTCCAAAGCCAAGACGCTGCTCGGCTGGACGCCCACCGTAAGCCTGCGTGAAGGCCTGAAACTCTCACTCGATTATTTTGAAAAGGCCGTAGCTGGAGAAAAGACCGCGGTTGCCAAGTAGAGGTTCAGGGTCACAGTTGTTCGGCGCGCGACTCGGTCTGGTTACACCTTGTAGTACTGGCGGTACCAATCCACAAATCTGCTCACGCCCACCTCAATCGGCGTATACGGCCGGTAGCCGGTGACACGGGAAAGTTCGTCGATGTCCGCGTAGGTAGTCGGCACGTCTCCGGGCTGCATGGGCATGGAATTGATCACGGCTTTCTTCCCGATTTTTTCTTCCAGCACTTGAATCAAGCGCGTCAACTCCACGGGCTGGTTGTTGCCGATGTTGTAAATCTTGTACGGTGCCGCAACTTCGTCGCTTCCCGCCGCCTCCGGGCTCTTGGCCGGAGGCATGGCCATGGTTCGGACCACGCCTTCCACCACGTCATCCACGAATGTGAAATCACGCAACATTTTGCCGTGGTTGTAGACGTCGATCGGCTTCCCTTCAATGATCGACTTGCTGAACTTGAATAGCGCCATGTCCGGACGTCCCCATGGTCCGTAAACAGTGAAGAAACGCAGACCGCTCAGGGGCAGGTCATAAAGATGTGCGTACGCGTGCGCCATCAACTCGTCACTCTTCTTGGTGGCGGCGTACAGGCTTACTGGATGGTCCACGTTGTCCTTTTCGGAAAATGGCACCTTTTTGTTGGCGCCGTAGACCGAACTGGACGACGCGAATACAAAGTGTGGAACGCGTTTTTTGTAAGCTTCTTCCAGCAGGTTTACAAATCCTACAATGTTGCTTTGCACGTAGAGGTGCGGGTTTTCCAGCGAATAGCGCACGCCGGCCTGCGCCGCCAAATGGACAACCGGTCCAAACTCTTCTTCGCGAAACACGCGCTGGACCCAGGCCAGGTCCGAGATATCACCCTGCGCGAACCGGAAATCGCCGTGCTGGCGAAGAATCGCCAGGCGCGCGTCCTTAAGCCCTTCGTTGTAGAAAGAATTCAGGTTGTCGATCCCCAACACCTGATAGCCCAATTGCAGCAGCCGCTGGCTTACGTGGAACCCGATAAATCCCGCGCTTCCGGTAACCAAGACTCTGTTCATCGTATGAAATCTTTCCTTAGCATTGCATGTCTACCTCACGGGCACAAAGGACAGCCCGAACCAGAAATGGTATCAGGAACTTCGCAAGACCCTGAACTTACCCCACTATGGCAATCCCTCTGTCATTTGCAGTTCAAGGGCCTTCTTAACACCCAACGACTACGGAGCGAACGCTAGCTCGAGACAGAACAAAACTGCGCGGCAGTGAGAGCAAACGCTGTGGGAAGCAACATCAAACGCCACTTCGAGCGTGAAGTTTCGAGCGCGAAGTAAAGACAGACTATGAAAATCAACCTCTCCTATATGCAAGCGTTTTCATCGCTTGCTTGACGGACGTCTGGCAAGTTGTTGGCAGCGCTGTAAAGGGCGCAATCACTCTCATTCCAAGTCCTTTGCAAACATCAACATAACTCCGGTTCGCAACGTCGCGTAGCGCAGCTTTTCGCAAGAGCTTTCGGCATCTCGCTTGCACTTAGTGTGTCCCAAAGCCAAGGCCCACGTGTGGGCTGAAGGCGCTGTGCCCAAAAGGTTGAAAACATTTTCTACATGAAGACCAAAACGAATCCAATTTCCGTAGTCAGGGTCCCGCAGGGCAATCATTCTGCCGGAGGAGGCTTGTTTATGCGTTCGCGATTTATTTATCTGATTATCCTGCTGGGTTTGCTGATTGCCAACCCGGCGTTTGTAGCGGCGCAAAACTACAACATGACGGTGGCTGTGCTGGTGAATTCCACCAATACGTCCGCTTACAACACCAATCCGGCTACGCCCGGCGAGTATCAACGCTACGCCGAAAGATATTTTGAGAATTTCCAGATCCCCTACCAGGTGTTTGACGTTTCCACGGCCGTGCCCCCGGCCGACCTGAACAGCCGCCAGTTGATCATTGCGGCGCATCGTGGGCTTAACCTTTCCGCGACCTGGCAAAACGCGATCGTCACCGCCGTCCAGGGCGGAACAGGATTCGTCAACCTGGATTCGACCACCAACATCGGTACGGCATCGCACATGGCTTCTATCTTTGGTTCCACCGGTTCAGCCCTGGGCACTGCCGCTACTTCCATCACTGTCCTGGCCGCCATGGCGCCCGGCGGAGCCACTCCGCATTACATCGCCAATCTGCAACTGAAGACCCTGGAAGCTCCGGGCGACTTTATTTACAACTACCACGTTGACCAAAACGGAGTTCTGCAGACTACCATGGCCACTGTGCTGCAGAACGCCAGGGGCACAGTAGTCGCGAAGATGGGCAACGATCCACTGCTGACCGCTACTACCTTTGGCGCCGGACGCGCCGTGAACTTCGGCACCATGGATTATCTCCAGGCCGATCGTTTCGGCTTCCTGATGGGCGTGGACGACCTCTTCTGGCGCAGCTTGACCTGGGCGGCACGCAAACCGTTTGCCTTGCGCGGCTATCCCCGGTTCTGGGGCCTGCGCATGGACCACAACGTTGACACCGGCTTTGCCACGCGCATCAAGGAAATGTACAACCCTGCGCTCACCGGCAACGTGGCCGCGGACGGCACCGGCGGTCCGTGGAAAGTAACTCTTTCCGGTTATCTCGACTTCCTGCCGCCCGGCGATCCCTCGCGCGCGACTTTCACTTCAGACATGCGCGCTGGAAAAATCCAATTCAGCCCGCACGGCTTTGCCAGCGTAACCGGTGGAGACCTGTTCTGGTCCGGACTCGATTCGCCTCCTGGACCGATGACCGACTCCGAGTGGCTGACCAACATCAACGCGATTCAGACTTTCGTCCAAGGCAACGGCGGAACAGACACGATTCCCACGGTCTCCAAGTGGTGGCTCGGACACTTCTACGATATTTCTGACAACATGGGTTGGGACTTGTGGAACACCTTCGGCGTTCGTTACATCGGCGCCATGGATAAACCTGGAACTCCCTACACCACCGATCCTACGCAGCCCACGTTCCTGACGGGACGTTTCAAAGCGCGTCCCTATTGGATTTACCAGCAGCCGCCCAAGCCCGCGGGAGAATTCGCTTCCGACGAAGCTTATTCGTTCTTCTTCGCTGACGATCTCACTATCAACAGCCGCGCCGGCTTGCCCGCGCAGAAATTCTTCCTCATCGGTTCGCGTGCGCTCGACCTGAAACTTTCCAGCGTGCCGGACATTGGCTGGTGCGATCCCCAAGGCAACGGAGCCATTTTCAGTCAGGTCAAGTGGGAATGGTACACCTGGCGGCTCTTCAGCAGCATGGTCCCCGCCGAAATGTTTACCCATGACGATGCGTACTCTGATTGTGTGGACTCGTCGCGCCAGTCGATTATCCAGACCGTTTCCGGTTTCCTGAACACGCACGGCGCGAAACAGGTGTTCATGCAGGACATGGCGCAGTATGTTTACGCGCGCACCAAGTCCACGCTTACCCAGGCCAACTTTAATGGCGCCAACATTACTTATACGTTTACTGGCAAAGCCGCCGATGCCGATGGCAATCTGGTATCAACGCAAATCCTGGTTTTCAACGGTGACACCGAAGGCGTGTGGCAAAACGTTCCGGGATTTAGCAACGGATTAACTACAACCCTGGCTCCTCCTCCGGCGCCGCCCACGGTTGTGTCCGTCAATCCTTCTTCGGGACCAACCAACGGTGGCACCAGCATCACGATTTCCGGCGCAGGCTTTACCAGCGGCTCCGCGGTAACGGTTGGTGGCGCCAGCGCGACGGCCATCAGTTTCGTGAACATCTCAACGCTCATCGCCAACACACCGGCGGGCGCGCAGGGCTCCGCTGACGTAACCGTGAACACGGTGAACGGATCAGGCACTCTGAAATTAGGTTTCACATACATAGGCCCGCCAACGCTTAATCGCATTAGTCCCACGTCCGGTCCCAGCACGGGTGGCAACATCATCAACGTTTACGGAAGTTCGTTTACAGCGAATACGCAGATCACCATCGGCGGAATCGCAGCCACGAACGTGACGTTGATTGACAGCACCAGAATGTCCGCCACGATTCCTTCCGGCGCGATTGGCGCGACGGCTGGAGTCATAGTGAGCAACCCGTTCGGCTCGGCTTCGCTCGCCAACAGCTACGCGTATCTCGATCCCACAACCATTCTGATGCAGGACAGCTTTAACGGAGACAGCACCACTACGTGGAATGCTTCTCCGCTTGGCTTGGCCAGTGGCTGGACGAAAACCGGCGGCGCGTTTGATTACTCCGGCATTGGACACACCCAGCAATACACCGGCAGCTCCAACTGGGGCAACTACAGCTTTGAAGTCAAAGTGAAGGTGTTCTCGCTGCAAAACTTCCCGGGCGGTGCTCGCGGACGAGTCAACCTGGCCACCGGTACCGGATACGCAGTGTGGCTCTACCCGGGAACCAGTGCGATCCGCCTGTTTAAAGTAGGCGGATGGAACATTGATTCGCCAGGATTAGTAACGCTAGCGTCTGGTGCGCTGACCTATGACGCAACCAATTTCCACACGCTACGCATGTCATTCCAAGGCAGTTTGATCCAAGTCTTCTGGGATGGTGTGCTCACTCTAAGCGCCACGGACACTTCGAACCTTACCGGCGCCGTCGCTCTGGATGTTTCCAATCAGCACATCCAGTTCGAAGACGCTTTGGTCACCGGAAGCATTTCCACCGGACCTATCGTGACTAGCTTGTCTCTTGCTCCGGCCACGATTTCCATGTCCGCCACCGGAAGCACACAACAACTTACGCTGACCGCCAACATGTCTGACGGTACAACGCAGAACATCACCACTGCTGCCGGTACCACGTACGGATCGAGCAATACCGCAGTGGCTACAGTGAGCA
>Ga0209069_10000194_pt1 | contig 25045 bp, 19 predicted proteins | sample Str013_2_FD_187202 | JGI IMG/M metagenome (GOLD analysis project Ga0209069, IMG submission 187202) | Freshwater sediment microbial communities in response to fracking from Pennsylvania, USA - Straight Creek_MetaG_SC_2013 (SPAdes) (version 2) | ecosystem: Environmental > Aquatic > Freshwater >...
CCTGAATCAATATAATGAAAGTTAGGGTGGGAGATTGTTTGCCTGAAACCGGGAACTATTTCTTGGAGACTTTGTTAATCGCTTCCGTGCGATTTTGTACATGCAACTTTTCGTAAATATTATGGATATGCTGCCGAACGGTGCCGACGGTGAGTGTAAGCTGACTGGCAATTTCCTTATAAAGTAATCCTTTGGACAGGAGTTGAAGGATTTCATTTTCTCTACGGCCCAACACATTGGAATGCATGCCGCTGCTTGGTTGCGATCTGAAGATATTGACAAGTTTACGCGCGATGTTGGGGCTCATGGGCGAGCCGCCATGATAAAGTTCTTTCAGCGCCTGGAGGATGTCGGCTGGCGTGGCATTCTTGAGCAGGTACCCCGAGGCGCCCGCTTGTAATGCTTCAAAAACTTTCTCGTCATTTTCATATACCGTGAACATCATAAACTGCGTGCCAGGGCAATCATCTTTAATCGCGCGGATGCATCCAATACCCGACATACCAGGAAGGTTGATGTCCATGATGGCAATATCCGGTTGAAGGCCGGGTAGTTTTAAGATTGCTTCTTCGGCGGTTGCTACTGCACTTATCAGTACAAACTCATCATCAGATTCGATATAATTAATGAGTCCTTCGCGGATTTCTTCAAGGTCTTCAATGATCGCAACGGAAATTGGCATGGGTAAAAATAATAGGTGTGCTGATGCAAAACAATATAACAAAGGTTAGGAACTATTTCTTCAAATACAGGCTGTTTCATTCAGTTTACCAGTGTTTCGGAATCAACCGGTACAAGGATTTTTACAAGTGTCCCATGATCGTTTACAAATTCTACTATACCTCTGATAGAATGAATTCTACTCTTGATGTTGGCTAATCCGTTGGCGTGCGGCCTGATGTTTTGCCAATCAATTCCTTTGCCGTTGTCGTGGATATCTATCCCGATGCCCCCGTTCACATGAAAGCGCATCTCTACCTTCGTTGCGGCGGCATGTTTTAGAATATTGTAAAGACTCTCTTTCACGGCGAGAAAAATCGCTCTCCGCACTTCTCCTTTAAGTACGTAGTGCGGCATATCTCCAGGCAATTCTATTTCGTAGTCCAATCCATGATGCTGGAGATATTCAACGGAATAGGAACGGGTGAAGGCGATAAGGTCTTCCAGCGTATCATTTTTTTCATTAAGTGCCCAAACAATCTCTCCCATTTTTTCGATCATCTCATTGCTGTAAGAAGATATCTTTCCAATCTCGGGCATGATCGTTTGGTCAGTATTTTTCTTTCTCTTGATGCTTTCACTAAGAAATCTGATCCTCGCCAGTCCGGCACCCAGATCGTCGTGCATGTCGATGGCAATACGACTGCGTTCATGACGAATCGCTTCCTTCTTTTCAAATTCAAATCGCTGTTTTTTCAATTTATCACGATAGTAGAATGTAACCAAATAGATCAGAAAGCCCAACAGTGAAACTGTAAAAATGATCCTGAACCACCAGGTTTGCCACCAGGGTGGGGAGATACTGAAAGCATAGGAAGTTTCGGCAGTTTGGTAATGGCCATCAAGGAAACTGGCCCTTACCCCGAAGACATAATGTCCTGGAGTAAGATTGACAAAATTAATCGTTGCGTCTGGTGAAGGTATACTCCAGGATTTGCCAACTCCGCCCGACAACAAATAACTAAATCGAATTTGTTTTTCGTCCTGGAAGCTGGGAGCAGCAACGGAAAAGCGGAGATTGTTTTGTTGATAGGAAAACGAAGCATTTTTAGAACCTGGATCGATCTGACCATTTCCACCATCTATTTTTCTGATGATCACATCAGGAGAAAATTTATTTACCGGATTTTCCCTTCTACTGAACTTTATCACACCACCGCTGGTGGAAACCCAATTTGCCGTATCCCTTGTTTCCTGGATTTTGGAAATGTACTGGTAAATATTATTGCTGCGGGTTGTATTTTCTATAAAAATATTTCCGTCCCTGATGTGAATCTTGTCCAATCCTCCTTCGGAGCAGGCCCAGATATTATTGTCCTGATCGGTATGCAGATAGGAAATAAAATTGTCCGACAAACCATTCTTCACAGTGACCTGTTTCCACGAACGGACGCTGGCACCATCAAAGAAAAAACAGAACAGTCCTTTGTCCCTTGTTCCTATCCATAAATTTCCTTTGTTGTCTACTGTGATTGAGCGCGGGCTCATGTCGGGCAGTTCTTTTTCATAGATGTGCAAAAGCTGAAGATACCCGTTGGTATTATCTGGATGAATAAGAAACTCTAAAATCCTCTTACCTCTTGTTGCAATCCATAGATGTTTGTTGGCTGAAATCGTAAATCCATCCGAAAAATATCCCAGCGGATAACGAATCGGTTTTTTATTCTTGCAAAGAATCGTCAGGTATTCATTAGAAAGCAGCAGGTTACCTGCACTGTCTGTTTGCGCACAACTAAAAGCAGCATTTACGTTCGTTGAGCTATCGGAATAAATAACTTTTAGCTTCAACTTATTGCCGGAAAAATCTACAATTCTATAAGCATGAAAGAGATCCACTAAATAATTCCCCTCCGCTCCGGCACAAAAAAAACGATAGGAGGGCCAGATAGCATCGGGGAGATGAAAAACCTTTTCCGTCGTTATGTCTTTTAAAAGCAGCTTGTTATTGATTCCATCCAGGAACCATATACTATCTGATTTGCTATCTGCGTTCAGATCAGAAGTTATAAAACCAACCTGCATGCGCGAATAGAATTCAAATTGTTGATTGGTGAGCTTACTGATTCCCGTCTGCTCACTGAGAAACCAAATATTGTTTTCACGGTCCTGGAAAATGGAGGACTGGGTTTCGCCAGGGAGGCCATTACTGATAGAAAATTGTTTTAGGGCTCCCTGGAGATCGATTTTATAAACACCATCCCGGGCACAAATCCAGAAATTTTCCTGCTTGTCGAAATACAGATGGTTTGCAACAAATCTATCGGCCAACTGGTACGGGTAAGAAAGTGGAATAAGATGAGCATTATTTTGCAGCAATGCATTCTTATCGAGCATCCTGATACCATGTTTGGTAGAGACCATAATGTCACCCCCTGGTGAGGCCGTAAGGAAATAGACTCTGGTATCCCGATCAATAAAAGCCCGACGGGTTTTGAAATCATATATTATGATGCGACCGGGACCTGATGCTTCCGGGATATTGATATCAGTTGTAAGTATAAGTTTGTTGTTTGATTCGACGGCGTTGGTAAAAAAACCACCCATATCTATTCCCTCCTTTCCAATCAATGGAATGCGATGAAAGCGTTTATTTTCCAGCCGGTAAAAGCCATCATCGGCCAGTGCATAATAATAGCCGTCGCTGCAGTGGATGAGCTTGTTGATCAGAGGATAGAAACCATCGGAAGTGAGGAAATCTGTAATATGGCCCCTAACCAGGCAATGCAGTTTGGCCGCATTGGGAATAATGAGGATTGAATCATCACCCAATTCCACAATATCATTGATGATATTTGTAACCAGCCCATTGTCGGTATTGTAATTTGTAAATCGTGAGCCATCATAAACACTCACGCCTCCATAGGTACCAATATACAGGAGTCCATGCCGGTCCTGGCACATAAACCGCGCGCGATTATTGATAAGGCCATCTTTTGGTGTGTATTGGATGAAAGGATATTGCTGCGACAGGGAATCATAGCGAAACAGGCAGAAGAACAGGAAGGTGATGCCAATCCTTTGCATGTGCTATGACTTTTAGGAATATTTTTGGTGAGATGACTGCGGAAAATATATTCTTGGTCAACCGGAAGATATTGGAGATGGAAACAAAGAGGTGGAAATGCCGATCAGCTTATGATCACTGTAATAATTTGGTGCTAAGACTCTCTTTCATCAGGATCCTGACAGCGGATGCAATTGCTTCTGCATTAAAGCCCGCCTCTGCCTGCAGTTCTTTCAAGGTTCCCTGTTCAATGATGCTGTCGGGAATTCCCAGCATTTTAATTTCGGCCTGGTAGTTATACTTCGACATAAATTCAACCACTGCAGTGCCAACACCTCCTACAAGGGTACCATCTTCTACTGTGATAATTTTATCGTAGTTCCTGAATACATCGTGAAGTAAATCTTCATCCAATGGTTTCACAAAACGAAGATCGTAGTGCGCAGGGTCGATTCCTTCTGTCCTCAGTTCGCGGATAGCGGAAGTAGCAAAATTTCCCGGATGGCCGTAGGAAAGAATCGCGATGGATCTTCCTTCTTTTAGTTTTCTTCCTTTGCCAATCTCAATTTCCTGGAAAGGTGTTTTCCATTCAGGCATCACGCCTTCACCTCTTGGATAGCGGATCACGAAAGGATGCGTCGTGGATTCCAGTTGCGCGGTATACATCAGGTTGCGCAATTCGCTTTCATTCATCGGTGCGCTCACGATCATATTCGGAATACAGCGCATATAAGCGATATCATATGCACCATGGTGGGTGGGCCCATCTTCACCTACCAAACCAGCACGGTCGAGGCAAAAAACCACGGGCAGATCCTGGATTGCCACATCGTGAATCACCTGGTCATAGGCTCTTTGCATGAAGGAAGAATAGATATTGCAGAATGGCCGGATGCCCTGCGTGGCCATTCCGGCGCTCAGTGTAACCGCATGTTGTTCACAAATGCCCACGTCGAAGGCACGATCCGGCATTTTTTCCATCATGAACTTAAGAGAGGATCCACTCGGCATGGCAGGAGTAATGCCCACGATCCTTTTGTTTTTTTCAGCCAGTTCTATGATCGTGTGCCCGAATACATCCTGGTATTTAGGTGGTTGTTTCGTTTCGTATTTCTTCTTATAAATTTCTCCAGTGATTTTATCGAACAAACCAGGGGCATGCCATTTGGTTTGGTCATTCTCCGCCAGCGCATATCCCTTACCCTTCACCGTTATGATGTGCAGCAATTTGGGCCCCGGCATATTTTTGAGATCGTTCAGCGTATCCACCAGCTTGGTAATATTGTGTCCATCGATCGGACCAAAATACCTCAGCTTGAGGGCTTCAAATAAATTACTGCTCTTGTTCACAAAACTTTTGATGCTATGCTCAATCTTACTCGCCATCTCGCGGCTGAAATGTCCACCCACAGGTAATTTGCCCAGGGCTTTCCAGATATCATCTTTGAGCTTGTTATAAGTTTGAGAAGTTGTGATATCAGTAAGATACTCTTTCAACGCTCCCACATTCGGGTCGATGCTCATGCAGTTATCATTGAGAATGATCAGCAAATCTGTATCTGCTACACCTGCATGGTTCATACCCTCGAAAGCCAGGCCAGCTGTCATGGCGCCATCGCCGATCACTGCGACTGCTTTGCGATCTGTTTCTCCGTTAATTTTCGCTGCCATGGCCATTCCCAAAGCTGCACTGATGGAAGTGGAAGAATGTCCAACACCGAAACTATCGTATTCGCTCTCTGCTCTTTTGGGGAAACCGCTCAGTCCATTGTATTTGCGATTGGTATCGAACTGGTCTTTACGACCTGTGAGAATTTTATGTCCATAGGCCTGATGTCCTACGTCCCATACCAATTGATCATATGGAGTATTGAAAACATAGTGAAGTGCGACGGTCAATTCCACCACACCCAGGCTGGCCCCGAAATGGCCGCCGTGAAGACTTACCACATCAATGATATACTGCCTCAATTCGTCCACTACCTGCTGCAACTCAGTTCTACTCAGCTTTTTCAGGTCCGCGGGAGAATTGATCGATTTCAATAAAGTTCCCTGGGGAATATCCATCAGCACTGGTTTAGCGGGTCAAAATTACATTTTTATCTGCTTGAAAGCTAGAATATTGGCGGAAAAAAGGCCGCACTGGCAGAAAGGGCACGAACTGATGCAGCGTTCAGCCTGAATTTGGCACCCAATATCGGAAGATGGAATAGACCGATAGACTATCTAATTAACCCACTAATACAAAATACCGGCATGGCACTGGGGGATTGGGTTAGCTTTGGGCTTTATATGAATTCTTCTTATTATTGAATATGTCAAGAAGCGCAAGCAGGTATTATTGGCTCTGTCAGATCTCGGGTTGGGTGTTTTTGACACTCATGTACATGCCTTTCTATTACAATGAAAATGGCCGTGTTCCATTAGGCGTGGTGCAGCGATCCGGCGTGGTCATCGTGGCGGGAATTCTTACAACCCATATTTTCCGTGAATTTATCCGGCGTTCAAACTGGCTCCGGCTTCCGGTAGAAAAAGCGCTCCCGAGGTTGTTTCTCGGAGTAGTTGTAATCTGCGTGTTAGACAGTTTGTTGCGTATTGGCATCGTGAACTTGTTCGACATTGCTACTGCGGCTCGAAAGAAAGTGGAACTCTCTACACGGATTCTATTGGGTTCACTTGATAATGTTTTTTCGATTGTTCCCTGGACACTGATCTATTATTTCTATCACTATATTGATAAGAGCAGGAAGCAACAATTCGACACATTGAAACTGGAAGCACTCGTGAAAGAATTGGAACTAAAGACCATCAAATCTCATATTAATCCTCATTTTATTTTTAATTCCCTCAACAGCATTCGTGCTTTGGTGGATGAAAATCCCGGTCGCGCAAGAACAGCCATTACGGAGCTGAGCAATATATTGCGCAGCAGCATGCAAACGGAAAAGCAGGAAACGGTGAGTTTTGAAAAGGAGTTAAATATTGTAAAAGACTATCTCGCGCTGGAACATATTCGTTTTGAAGACCGTTTGAAAGTGGAGTATGAAGTTGATGAAAATACGCTGGATCAACCGATTCCGCCGATGATGTTGCAAACGCTGGTTGAAAACGCTATAAAACATGGCATTAGCAAACAGGTTGATGGGGGTACCGTGAAAATTATTTCTGATTTCAAGGATAATTATCATGAACTGGTCATCCGCAATACGGGTCATCTCAATGGATCAAAGAATGATGATGGATTTGGACTTGCCAGTACCCGCAACCGGCTTCAACTGCTTTTTGGATTTAAGGCTGTTTTTGATATCAGGGAGATTCAATACAATACTGTTCAGGCGACCGTCCTGATACCGATTGTTCATGCTAAATAAATCTTGTTATGATTAAAGCTGTAATTATTGACGATGAAAGACTGGCAAGGAATGAACTGAAGAAATTGCTGATGGAATTTCCGGAGATCGAAGTAATTGCCGAAGCCGCCAACGCCACTGAGGGAATTGAGAAGATCGACAGCCTGAACCCCGATCTGATATTTCTCGATATTCAAATGCCAGGTAAAACCGGTTTCGACATGCTTGCTGAGCTGGATAAAGCGCCAGATGTTATTTTTACTACAGCATACGATGACTATGCACTTAAAGCTTTTGAAGTGAACGCGCTTGATTATCTCCTCAAGCCTGTTGAACCTAAGAGACTGGCAGATGCTATTCAAAAACTCCATCTCGACGACGATAAAGAAGTGATTTCTGATGATGACATCCTGGTGAATCGTAGCCTGCTGCACGAGCATGACCAGGTTTTTGTTAAAGATGGCGAACGTTGCTGGTTTGTAAAATTGTCGGATATCCGGTTATTTGAAAGCGTTGGCAACTATGCCAAAGTATATTTCAGCGCGAACAAACCACTTATCCTGAAATCGCTGAATGCACTGGAAGAAAGACTCGATCAGAAAGTTTTTTTCAGGGCTAATCGAAAACACATCGTTAATCTCCGACTGATTGAAAAAATTGAACCTTATTTCAACGGAGGTCTACTTCTCGAACTCAAGGGAGGTGAAAAAATTGAAGTGAGCCGCAGGCAAACGGTGAAGTTTAAGGAGATGATGAGCCTGTAGAAAATAGAAGCATTTTTTTTCTATTGCCGAATTGTTAATAGCATTCTAATAGCGCCCCTTTGTCCTATGTGGTTCAAAAGACCGAGGAGTCAGTTCGCCCCGTTTCTTGAACCACATAGGACATAGGGCACAAAGGTTTCACATAGGAAAGAGTAACTCAATGTTTATTTAGTATTACAAGTTATTTTCATACCCCCTATTGGGGGATTTTTCATAAAACAAAGCACATGAAGGTTTATTCCATTTTATTATTTGCACTGGTGATATCCAGCGCTGCGCAATCACAGGATATTGACAAATTGATCAACACCAGTGAAGTTGAAAGAATAGAAAAAATCATTTCGGCCGATGATATGCAGGGCAGAAGAAGTTTCACATCCGGACTTGAAAAAGCAGGTGATTTTATCAGCAACGAATTCAAAGTGGCCGGTTTAAAGACCCTCGACAACAGTGGAAATTTTCGGCAGACTTTCACCATGGTGAAAGCAAAAACAATTTCTGCCAGTGGTAGCTTCGACGGTCAGGCATTGGATGAAAAAAATCTCATTTTCATTAGCACCCGGCCCGAGCTTACCGTAACAGAAAAAAGTGGATATGAGAAAGTACAGATCAAAGCGGGAGAGAATATCAGGGCGGTTATTTCAAACTATATTCAGGCTAAAAAGAATTACATAGTCCTGATCGACACCAGTTTTTCCAAGCTATTTCCCAGGCTGGCCGGCCTGAAAAATCAGCAATTCAAATCAGATTACAACACTGTTTTTATACTTACCGTCGCAGACCCTAAACAATTTGAACTGCAAAACCGGCAGGAAATTACGGAATCCAGTCTTTCAAATATTGTGGGTGTTTTACCGGGAAAAAGTAAGCCACAGGAATATGTGATTTTTTCTGCCCACTATGATCATCTCGGCGTTACAAGGCCCAACGCACAGGGTGATTCCATTTTCAACGGCGCGAACGACGATGCATCGGGCAGCACAGCCGTGATTATGCTCGCAAACTATTTTGCAGCGAAAAAAGACAATGCCCGGACAATCGTCTTCGCCACTTTTGCAGCTGAAGAGATCGGTGGTTATGGTTCGCAATATTTTTCCAGGCAGTTTGATCCGGCGCAGGTGGTTGCGATGTTCAATATTGAAATGATCGGCACTGAAAGCAAGTGGGGAACTAATTCTGCCTACATCACAGGTTATGAGAGAACTGATATGGGAAAGATTCTTGAAAAAAATCTCGCCGGCAGCCGTTTTACTTTTCATCCCGATCCCTATACCGAACAAAATCTATTTTTCCGTTCCGATAATGCTACACTGGCGAGACAGGGAGTACCCGCACATAGTTTATCTACTTCGAAAATGGATTCGGAAAAATTCTATCACACAGTGGGAGATGAGATCGGCACACTTGACCTTAAAAATATGACGGAGATCATTAAAGCCATTGCGATCAGCTCAACTTCGATTGTCGCGGGAAATGATACGCCGTCAAGAGTGGATGTTAAGGAGTTGAAATAGGCTGAACTATGATTCTTGTGATTGAAATGAGGTGATTATTATCAGGGAAACTTTTTTTGAATCTTAAATGACGGGCTTAATATCTAAATGCATGGTAGCATGGCCTAAATTTTCACAATAATCACCTCATAACAATCATTTCAATCGCTGTTCAGATTAACGTAGTGCCTGTATATACCCGTTATAAGTAATCAAATCCCGGTTATTGCTGCTTACCTCGGCACTGGTGCGGCCTTCCTTTGTTATCCGGAGAACTATCCGCCGCACGTTGCGTACATTATTAGGGGTTACGGTAATGGTCCAACCACCTTTTTTTTGCTCCTCGACTTTATAACTGAAATCACTTGTGTTGAAACGGATTGCTCCATCATTAGATCCGTAGTCGGAAACGAAAGAACGTCCAAGATATGGCATATAACAATTCGCGGTATCACCAGTCACCCTAAGATCATACCCAAAATCAATTTGCCGGGTTTGACTCCTTTGTGGTGTCATAGATTGCGGGATGAACATATAGTGTTTCGAATCCACAAGTTGTTTGGTCATCGCAAGTTGGTCCTCTTTCTTGGTAGATTCTTGCGCAGAAACTGCGAATTGAATGGTTAACAGGCAACATAAGACGAATACGCGCTGAATAATGACAAGTCTTTTCATAATCTGTAAGATATAGTCAGAAAATTATTTGCTACTCAAAATTAACCCCTTCCATGAGCATCAACGAATATCTTGGAATCCAAAGTGTGGGTTAAAATTTCTTTAACATTTTATTCATCTCTTCTACGATCGCATCATTGCGGAGGTTGGCAATACTTCCCTCATGAGATCTTTCCTGTACTTGATTTACGCTTTTGACAGGAGCTATGAAGACCCCCTTCTGTATGTCATTACCGACTTTCTGGTAAGCTTCCCGAAACGAAATTCCTTTTTTTACCAATTCATTCACTGCATCTACGCTGAATATGTATTTATATTTTTCGTCGTCGAGAATATTGTCATTGATATGAATTTGAGAAAGCATGAGTACCGCCATCTGGAAACAGGATTTCAATTCTTCAATGGCGGGAAAGAGAATCTCTTTAGTGAGTTGAAGATCCCGATGATAACCTGAGGGCAGGTTATTGATGAGCAAGGTAAGCTCATTAGGAATGGATTGAATGCGATTGCATTTTGCCCTGATCAATTCAAAAACATCAGGATTTTTTTTGTGAGGCATAATACTGCTTCCGGTGGTCAGTTCATCAGGAAAGGAAATGAATCCGAAATTTTGATTCAGGTACAGGCAACAGTCCATCGCCAGTTTACCGAGGGTGGCTGCGAGGCTAGACATCGCCACAGAAGTTATTTTTTCCGTTTTACCCCGGGTCATTTGGGCGTAGACGGAATTATAATTGAGGGTTTCAAATTTCAGGGTGCGGGTAGTGGCAGTTCTATCCAATGGAAATGAAGATCCATAACCTGCACCGCTGCCCAGGGGATTTTTATTGGCTACATGATAGGCAGCAAGGAGTAGCTCGAAATCATCAACCAGGCTTTCTGCATATGCGCCGAACCATAATCCAAAAGAAGATGGCATCGCTATTTGCAGGTGAGTATATCCAGGCAATAATTTGTCCTTGAATTTTTCGCTTTGCGAGATGAGCAGGTTAAAAAGCCGACTGGTTTCATCCTTGATCTTCAGGATTTCAGCGCGCAGAAACAGTTTGATATCTACTGCTACCTGGTCGTTGCGGCTGCGGCCGCTATGAATTTTTTTTCCGGCCTCGCCTATGCGCTGGGTCAGCATAAATTCAATCTGGGAATGAATATCTTCCGTACCATCATCCATGATAAATGTCCCTTTGCGGATGGTTTCCAGGATTGCATGAAGTTCATGGTGGATCTGGTTCAGTTCATCTTTGGTGAGAAGTCCGATGCTTTCCAGCATTTCCGTATGCGCGATAGAACCCAGTACATCGTATTCAGCCAGACGGATATCGAATTCCTTATCCCGGCCAACCGTAAATTGCTCAATTAATTGGGAAGTGCTGGTATGTTCCTTATTCCAGAGTTTCATTACACTAGTTTGTTTAGCAGGTCGATGTACAGTTGGATGCCCTGGTTAATTTCTTCCACATAAATATACTCATCTGCGGTATGACTACGTGCAGAATCACCCGGGCCCATCTTCAAAGCAGGAAAAGGCATCAACGCTTTATCGGAGGTCGTTGGAGATCCGAAATAAGTTCTTCCCAAAGCGATACCACCTATTATTAAAGGGTGATCCAGCGGAATTGAGGTCGACTTCATACGGGTTGTTCGGGGTTTGAACTGACTCTTGAGATTATTTTTCAACGCTTCCAGGATCTCTTCAAAAGTATAGCGTTCGTTCACTCTTACGTCAATTACAAACTTGCATTGAGAAGGAACCACATTGTGTTGTTTGTTTTCGGTCTCAATTACGGTAACGCTCATGCGCGATTCACCCAGCAGATCGCTTACTTTGTCGAAGCGATAGTTCCTGATCCATTGGATATCATCCAGGGCGTTGTATAAAGCATTTTCTCCTTCGTTACGGGCTGCGTGCCCGGGTCTGCCAGGTGCTGTACAATCTATTACCATCAAGCCACGCTCAGCGACTGCCATCTGTAATTTGGTAGGCTCGCCTACAATACCGAAATCAATCTTGCCCAGGTAGGGAAGCACCAGTTCGATACCGTTCACACCACTGATTTCTTCTTCTGCACTGGCGGCAAATACCACATTATGACTGAAGTTTTCAATGGGGTAGAAATGGAAGAATGTAGCCATCAGACTCACCAGGCATCCCCCTGCATCGTTACTGCCAAGGCCAAAGATCTTCCCGTCTTTTTCTATCGGGAAAAAAGGATCATTGGTATAGGCCTTGTTTGGTCTTACTGTGTCATGATGCGAATTCAGTAGAATGCTGGCCTTATTGGGATCGTAGTATTTGTTCTTTGCATAGATATTATTACCAATACGGGAGAAAGGAATGCCATGTGATTCGAAGAATGCGCCAATCAGTTCTGCAGTATCATTCTCTTCCTTCGAGAAAGAAGGCGTCGCGATGAGTTGCTTCAGCAAGGCAACCGCGTCGGCTTGTAAGGTGGTAAGGTCTGGTTTAATCATTGGTTATTTTTGTGCCCGCAGTATGGGCAATGAGTTGTTGTAACTGCTCGGCTTTTCCGATGGTCACCTGCTTTACGCCACTATCGAGCGCAGCAAAAGCATTGTCCAGCTTAGGAATCATTCCGGCAAATATTTTTTCTTCTTTTTTTAGTTGTGCATAATGTGCAGGTTGCAGTGAAGCAATGGTTGTCGAGTCATCATTGGCATCCAGCAATACGCCATTTTTCTCGAAGGAGTAAATAAGGTTGACATCATAGTCAGCACTCATGCTCTTTGCGATTTCATGGGCCATGGTGTCGGCATTGGTGTTCAGGAGCTGTCCCTCAAGGTTATGGGTAATGGGTGATACAATGATTGTGATGCCCAGTTCCAGCAGGTGAGCGATCAAAGGAATATTTACTGAATCGATATCACCGGCAAAGCCATAGTCGATTGCGCCTTTCTTGCGTTTATGTGCCTGTACCAGATTACCATCTGCACCGGAAAGCCCCATGGCGTTGCATCCAAAAGATTGAAGTTGGGCGACAATATTCTTATTGATATATCCTGCGTACACCATGGTAACGATTCTCAGGGTATCCTTATCTGTTATCCTTCTTCCTTCCACCATCTGCTGCTCGACACCCAGTTGGGAAGCTATTTGTGTTGCGAGTTTTCCGCCGCCGTGAATAAGGATCTTTTTCCCCTGAACAGACGTAAATTCCTTTAAGAATGAAGAAAGTTTGGTTTCATCATCGATGATATTCCCGCCAATTTTTATGATGTATAACTTCTCCATATCTATCGGAGGTCGCTTAAAAGTTCGCTTAATACAGCCTGGGCCGCCCATACCCGGTTGCCAGCCTGTTGGGTGACGATGCTGTTGGCTCCATCAAGCACTTCATCGCTCAGTTCGACATTTCTCCGAACAGGGAGACAGTGCATTACTTTTGCGTTGTTGGTCTGCTTTAATTTTTCATGTGTTAACATCCATCCGGGATCATTGCAATAAATTTTTCCGTAATCATTATAGGTGCTCCAGTTTTTCACATACACGAAGTCGGCGCCATTTAATGCTTCATCCTGATTCTTTATGATGGTAGCACCTTTTGTAAATTCTTCTCCCAGCTCATAGTCTTCGGGATGTGTGATTACAAATTCCGATCGGCCCCATGCATTTACCCATTGTGAAAAACTGTTGGCGACACACTGCGGAAGTGGTTTTACATGGGGCGCCCAGGTGAGAACGATCTTGGGTTTCCGGATGCTTTTTCCAGAGGATGTGAGCGATTCATTGATCGTGATAATGTCAGTCAAACTCTGTAGAGGGTGTAGCGTGGCGCTTTCCAAACTTACTACTGGTATGCCAGAATATTTTACGAATTGGTTAATGTAAAGTTCACTGTAGTCATCTTCCCTGTTTTTCAACGAAGGAAAAGTTCGGATGCAGAGGATGTCGAAATATTTTCCAAAAATCGGTGCTGCATCTTTAACATGTTCGACAGTATTACCACTCATGATGGCTTCTTCTTCAAATTCCAGGGCCCAGCCTTCTTTGTCTACGTTGAAGATGATCGGTTCCATGCCCAGGTTTTGTGAAGCCACCTGTGTGCTAAGTCTCGTGCGCATGCTCGGATTGAGGAATAACAAGCCGATCCGTTTGTTCAGACCGATTTTGCTATCCTTAAATGGATCTGCTTTGTAGGCGAGTGCTTTTTTTACCAGTGCATTGATATCGCCTGCATCTTTAACAGAAATAAAGTTTCTCATTTTATTTTTCGTGAATCAGTTTCGGTGATGAAACCAGTAGTTCGATTTCTTCCTTAATGGAATCGAGAAATTCATCAGCGTCCTTTTTCCGAAGCGCCAACGAGGGCAGCAAACGGATCACATTTGGCTTGGCTTCGCCGGTGAAGACGCGCTGTTTGAACAAAAGATTTTTCCGGAGTTCTTTCAGTACTTCCGGAATATCAAACCCGATCATCAGTCCTCTTCCCCGCACATTTCTAATCTCAGGAATTTTTTTCAGTTCTGTGCTGAGGTAACCTCCCACCGAAGTCGCGTTCTGCATCAGGCTCTCTGATTCGATTACTTCCAGTACCGCAAGTGCTGCTGCGCAGGCGAGATGATTCCCTCCGAAAGTGGTTCCCAGCATTCCGTGTTTCGCTTTGAATTTAGGAGAAGCGATGATCCCCGCAACAGGGAAGCCATTACCCATACCTTTAGCCATGGTGTAGATGTCTGCCTCAATACCCGCATGATCATGCGAAAAAAATTGTCCCGTACGGCCATATCCGCATTGAACGCTATCAGCAATAAATACCGCACCATATTCTTCACAAAGATTTTTTATTTTTTGTAGGAAGCTGTCTTCTGCCTCATGAATTCCGCCGACACCCTGAATGCCTTCGATGATTACGGAAGAGATTTGATCACCCTGTGCACGGAAACAGGCTTCCAATGATTCTTCGTCGTTGAAAGGAAGAAAAATTACATTTCCGGTTTGATTTACCGGAGCTACGATGGCAGGATTGTCGGTAGCAGCTACGGCCAGGGAAGTCCTTCCATGAAATGATTTTGAAAAGGCAATGATCTTTTTCCTGTTGTTGTAAAAAGAAGCCAGTTTCAATGCGTTTTCATTTGCTTCCGCGCCCGAATTACAAAGGAAAAGCTGATACTCCGTTTTGCCGGAAACTTTTCCCAACTTCTCCGCTAATTCCTGTTGCAATGGAATGACTACAGAATTGGAGTAGAAACCTACTTTGTTCAATTGTTCCGTAACGCGCTGAACATAGTGCGGATGAGTATGACCGATAGAGATGACGGCATGGCCGCCATAGAGATCAAGGTATTGCTGTCCTTCATTGTCCCAAACATAAGAGCCTTTTGCTTTGACGATGGTGATAGGATTGATCGGATAAACATCAAATAAGTTCATATCAAGTGTTTTGATCAGCGGTGGAAAGCCGGGCTGAAAATGAAAAATCTTTTCTAAAAATAATTAGCCTTCAACTGCAGGCCTGCCGTTTCATCTATTCCAAACATCAGGTTCATATTTTGCACGGCTTGTCCAGACGCGCCTTTGGTAAGGTTGTCGATCACGCTGTGCACGACCAGTTTGCCACCCACTTTCTCCAGTTGTATCAGGCATTTATTCGTATTCACGACCTGCTTCATGGAAATAGGAGACTGGCTCAGGATCGTGAATGGATGATCCTGGTAAAAGTCTTCAAATAATTTAGGGATTGCTTCTCCAGACAAGTCGTTGCTCATTTGGGAACTAATAAAAATACCCCGGGTAAAATCTCCGCGCCAGGGAACGAAACTCACTTCACCACCTGAGTTGGTAGAAAAAGATGGCTGTAATTGATTCAATGACTGGTTGATCTCACCCAGGTGCTGGTGGGTAAGGGTTTTATACGCCTGGATATTATTGGCTCTCCACGAAAAATGCGAGGTGGGCGAAAGACCCTGACCTGCACCGGTAGATCCGGTGATACCAGTTGTATAAACGTCGTGTAATAATCCTGCCTTGGCAAGCGGCAACAAGCCGAGTTGAATCGCTGTGGCAAAACATCCCGGATTGGCTACATGATGCGCGGATTTTATTTCATTGCGATTGAGTTCAGGAAGGCCATATACAACCGACCTTCCATTAATGACGGGCAGTTTCCCTCCCTGTAACAAACGATAATCCTGTGAAAGATCAATGATCCTTATACGATCAGGAATTTTAGTGGCTTCCAGGAATTTTTTTGCTTCACCATGCCCTACGCAAAGGAAAACTACTTCTGCATATTCAAAAGAAGGATCACCACCGGCGAAGAGAATATCTGTTTCACCTGCCAGGTCGCCATGGACTTCGTGAAGGTATTTACCAGCATTGCTGCTGCTGTGTACGAATACAATCTCTGTCTGCGGATGATTGATCAGGATCCTGATCAATTCTCCGCCGGTATAACCTGCGCCGCCAATGATTCCAACTTTTATTTTGTTCATGTTATTCCAAATTGTACCTGTCGCCCTGCGTAGAAGGCTGAGAGCATAATATGAATTCCAGGTCCTTCGCTGAGCTATTCCTTACCCGGTGTTTTTCCATGGGCAATATCTGAATACCTTCCTGTTCCTTTAACACGATCCTCTTTTCCTCAATCTCAAATTCTGCTTCACCTTTTAATATAAAAAAGAACTGTTGGGCCTGTTGATGATAATGCAAACCTTCGTCGGTACCCGGTGGCATTTTCTCCAGCTTCACGGAAAGTTGCGTGTCAGCAACCAGGTTCCAACCATCGCAGGCATTACCCCATACATAATGGCTCAAAGCCTGTTGTTTAGAAACGATTTTCATTTGGCTTCGTCATTTACTTTGTGGTAAATGGATGTCTGGTTTCCGAAAATTTTGGCAAAGCCTTTCACATCGTCACCACTCCATCCTTTATTCATCTCGCCGTAAGAGCCGAATTTGTTGCTCATCAGGTCGTGCTCGCTTTCAATTCCAGTAAGTGTAAAACGGTTTGGCGCTAATGTCACAAAAACTTTTCCGGTTACTGTTGACTGTGAGTCTTCCAGGAACTTTTCAATATTGCGCATCGTAGGATCCAGCATTTGCCCTTCGTGCAGCCAATTCCCATACCAGGAGCTCAACTGATCTTTCCAATAGAGCTGCCATTTGGTGAGCACATGTTTTTCGAGCAGGTGATGGCCTTTGACAATGATCAGTGGTGCAGCAGCTTCAAATCCAACTCGACCTTTGATACCGATGATGGTATCCCCCACATGAATATCTCTGCCTATGCCGAAAGGCTGGGCGATAGTTTGCAAGTATTGGATGGCATGAACAGGTTGCATGGACTTGCCATTCACCCCCACCAATTCTCCTTTTTTAAAATCCAGGGTAACCTTTTCGGGTTCGGTCTTACTGATCGGTGTAGGCCATGCACTGTCGGGAAGATATTCATTCGAAGTGAGCGTTTCCTTTCCGCCCACGGAAGTTCCCCAGAGGCCTTTGTTGATGCTATATTTTGCTTTCGCAGCATTGATCGATACTCCATGTTTTTCCAGAAAATCAATTTCTGCTTCGCGGCTCAGTGTTAAGTCTCGTATAGGTGTCAGGATTTCTACGCCAGGAAGCATACTTTGAAAAACCATATCGAACCTAACCTGGTCGTTACCTGCACCGGTGCTACCGTGGGCAACATACGACGCACCGATTTTTTGCACCTGTTTGGCCACGGCGATTGCCTGTACCATTCTTTCTGCGCTTACGCTTAGGGGATAGGTCGCATTCTTCAGTACATTTCCGAATATCAAATAGCGAATGCAATTTTGATAATAGTCACCAGTTACATCTACGCAGGTGAAAGAAGCCACCCCCAAAGTTTTTGCCCTCGCTTCGATGTCAGCAATTTCTTCTTCAGTGAATCCTCCCGTATTTACTGTTAGCGCATGCACCTCCAGGTTTTTTTCTTTTTGTAGATAGATTGCGCAAAAAGTAGTATCCAATCCTCCGCTGTATGCCAGTACCACCTTATTGTTCATATCGGGTTATTGAAAATTCGCGGTAACGCGATGTTTTAGAAATTGAATATGGAATGGAAAAGGGATCTTGATTTGCTTGCTGTGCCGCCGGTCACCTCTTTTTCCTTTTTCATGAATGGTTTCAGCAGTTTCCATTGTTTAATCTTCATGAATCGTTCGTAGAGCTTGCTATGGCGCGTAAAGTCCTCCGCTGTTTCCTCCGGTTTAAAATGGTCCTTTGGATCATAGAGCATGGCGGTGCACATACAGTTTTTTCTTTCTTTGCCCATGAGGATCTCGTAGTTGACACAACTTTTGCAGCCGGCCCAGAATGCTTCATCCTGCGTGAGTTCGGAATAGGTCACGGGTTCATAACCCAGGTCGGAGTTAATTTTCATTACGGCGAGACCTGTAGTCAGCCCGAAAATTTTTGCCCCCGGATAGAGCTTCCGACTGAGTTCGAAAATCTTTTTCTTGATCAGTTTTGCCAGTCCGCTTTTGCGGAATTCAGGCGCAACGATCAGTCCGGAGTTGGCTACGTATTCACCATGGCTCCAGGTTTCGATATAGCAGAATCCTGCCCAGATTCCTTCTTTGGTGAAGGCGATCACGGACTTGCCCTGTATCATTTTTTCTTTGATGTATTCGGGACTTCTTTTTGCGATGCCCGTTCCACGGGCTTTGGCTGAAGATTCCATTTCGTCGCAGATATGCTGCGCAAAATCCTGGTGCGTATGGTTAGCGATCAGTATCTGAAATCCTTGTTGCTCTTGTTCCATTGCTTTGTTGTGAATAAGGTATAATGATGGTCAATGATAAATTCACTGAGGAAGTGCAGGATCCGTGGTCAACGGAATTCATAGTTCCGATATTACAGGGGGTTCTATGATGCAATAGTATCAACGTCGTACCCAAAAGGGGATGGGGCGAACACAAAAAATAACGCTGGAGGGCGCTACAAAAAACCCACGCTTGTTGAAGGCGTGCAATACCACCTGGGAGAGCAGTGATATGGGTGAGTTTTTTTTCATTTTTTGGCAGATCTAAATGATTCTTTACAAATTGACGATACAAAGAAATACAATTTTTTAGATCGGACGCCAAATTTCGGTAAAATTTTGGGGATTCTTGCAAAAAGATGGTTAAAATATCCCGGGGATGCCTTTAGTGGGCTTCGGTAAATGTCGGTGTTAGACCGTTACAGGAATGCTGTGTACCGCCGCGGCGATTTCGCGGATAAGCGTGATGTCTTTTTCGATCGCGTTTCCCACTACGATTACATCCGCACCAGCTTTGGCATTGAGATAGGCTTTTTCGGGATCTTTAATTCCTCCGCCTACAACAAGCGGAATCTGGATACAACGCGATACCTGCGTAATCATGTCCTCACTCACTGCTCTTTTGGCGCCACTGCCGGCATCCATATAGATCAGTTTCATACCCAGCATTTCGCCCGCCATCGCGGTACACATAGCAATTTCGTTCTTGTCGGCCGGTACCGGGCTTGCATTGGTGATATAGGAAACGGTGGTAGGAGCTCCTCCGTCGATTACGATATAGCCCGTGGAAATGATTTCCAGTCCGCTTTGTTTCACGAATGGCGCCGAAATTACATGCTGACCGATTAGTAATTCCGGGTTGCGTCCGGAGATGAGCGAGAGATATAGCAATCCGTCGGCATATCGCGAAACCTGGCTCGGTGTTCCGGGAAAGAGAATGATCGGTATGGAACAATTTTTCTTAACCTGTTGCACCACTTCATCGAGGTGGTTTGAGATCACCAGGCTCCCGCCAACAAAGAGATAGTCGACCGCGGCGGCTGTTGCGCGTTCGCAAAGCTCGTTGATGGCGGCGGTGTTCACCTTGTCGGGATCAATCAGCAGGGCAAAAGATTTCTGTCCTCTTTTCTTTTTTGCCAGTAATGATTGGTAGAGATTGTCCTTCATCTGTTAATCTTCATTGCCTTACAAAAATGCAAAAACTTTTTGTGTTTGGGGAATATTGTTTAGCCAGCTTATTCTGATGAAAGAGGGTTTCATGCGCCGCGACGGACCAAGAAGACGCAAAGACGCAAAGCGCAGTTTTCTCTTTGCGTCTTCTTGGCGTCTTTGCATGAAACTTCCTCAACGCCCAGGTGTGTTAATTTTTTTTCCGATCACTTCCAAAAAAAATTTCTCAAAAAAAAAGCTGGACCCTGTGCATAAATTCAGGAACGCAATGCCACACTACACTTCAAAAATTATGCACCGGTTTTTTCCACAGGTTGGGGATATCTCTCAATCGGAAATATCAAAACGAAAAAATACTTTCGTTTTACCACTCAGGTAACAATTCCTTAACAAGTCAAAGTTTACTAGCCTTATGTCAAATAATAAGCAATCCCAAAAGGGCTTAGGGTTCACCCGTCGCTTTACCAAAGACGGGGTGGACGTATTCAGTCAGTTCGACTATGACTACCGGAGCTCTGTGATCCGGAACCCTTCAGGCGAGGTTGTATTCGAATTGAATAATGTTGAGGTACCCAGTCAGTGGAGCCAGATTGCTACCGATATTCTTGCCCAAAAATATTTTCGCAAAGCAGGTGTTCCGCAGGCCGATGGTTCACTGGGCCGCGAAACTTCCGTGAAGCAGGTTGTTCATCGCATGACCAATTGCTGGAGAGCCTGGGGTGAACGTTATGGGTATTTTGCCTCCGAAAAGGATGGGCAGATTTTTTATGAAGAACTGACCTATGGAATGCTCAACCAGGCTTGCGCTCCAAACAGTCCGCAGTGGTTCAATACCGGCTTGCATGAAAGTTATGGTATCAAAGGAAAACCACAGGGACATTACTTTGTGGATGCCGTGGATGGCGTGTTGAAAAGATCAAGCTCCGCCTATGAGCGCCCACAACCACATGCCTGTTTCATATTGAGTGTGGAAGATGATCTCGTGAATGATGGCGGTATCATGGATCTCTGGGTACGAGAAGCCAGGATATTCAAATACGGATCCGGCGTAGGAACCAATTTTTCGACGATACGCGGGGAGAACGAAAAGCTAAGTGGCGGAGGAACTTCGAGTGGATTGATGAGCTTCCTGAAGATCGGTGACCGCGCAGCCGGTGCGATCAAGTCGGGTGGAACCACTCGCCGTGCTGCAAAGATGGTTTGCCTTGATCTGGATCATCCCGAGATTCTTGAGTTCATCAACTGGAAAGTAGAAGAAGAAAAGAAAGTAGGTATTTTGATCGAAGCTGGTTATCCCAGCGATTATGAAGGAGAGGCATACAAAACCGTCAGTGGACAAAACTCAAATAATTCCATCCGTATACCGAATGAATTTTTCGACAAACTGGCGCTCGATGAGGACTGGGAACTGAAAGCCAGGAGCGATGGAAGAACTATGAAAAAAGTTCCCGCTAAAGAAGTTTGGAACAAGATTGCGTATGCAGCATGGCGTTGTGCTGACCCGGGTACCCAATACGACACCACTATTAATGAATGGCACACGTGCCCCAATGGTGGCCGTATCCGGGCTTCCAACCCCTGCTCTGAGTACATGTTCCTCGACAACACAGCCTGTAACCTGGCTTCGGTAAACCTTCGTCGTTTTTACAATGAGGCTGACAACAGCTTCGATGTGGATGGCTTCGAGTATACCTGCCGGTTATGGACTGCTGTACTTGAGATCTCTGTGCTCATGGCGCAGTTCCCTTCAAAAGAGGTAGCGCAGCTTTCTTATGACTATCGCACACTCGGACTTGGCTATGCCAATCTTGGATCCATGCTCATGGTGATGGGTATTCCATACGATAGCGAGGAAGCGAGAGGCATTGCTGCTGCGATCACAGCGATCATGACGGGCATTTCCTACAAAACTTCTGCAGAGATGGCAGAAGCGATGGGAGCTTTCCCCCGTTATGCCGAAAACAAGGATGAAATGCTTCGCGTAATGCGCAATCATCGCCTCGCCGCTTACGATGCCGATGAATATGAAACACTGCAGATCAAGCCACAGGGCATCAAAGCAAAGTATTGTCCGGATTATTTATTGAAAGCTGCTACCAAAGCTTGGGACGAAGCGGTACAACTTGGCGAGAAATTCGGGTATCGTAACGCACAGGCAACGGTTATTGCGCCTACCGGAACGATCGGACTCGTTATGGACTGTGATACAACCGGTGTTGAACCCGATTTTGCCCTGGTAAAATTCAAAAAACTCAGCGGTGGTGGTTATTTCAAGATCATCAACCAATCAGTGCCTGCTGCGTTGCGCCACATGGGTTATTCGGAAAAAGAAATTGAATCGACTGTTAAATATGCAGTGGGTTCCGGAACATTTGCCGGAGCGCCCCGCATCAATCATCAAACCCTCAGCGAGAAAGGATTTTTGGCTGAGGAAATAAAAAAGCTCGATCTGGCCGTTGCTTCAGCCTTTGAAATCGGATTCGTATTCAATGTTTACAACCTTGGGGAAGAATGCCTGGAACGCCTGGGCTTCAAATCAACCCAATACTTCAATTTTGAATGGAGCCTTTTGGAAGCGCTCGGTTTCTCAAATGCCGACATCGAAGCCGCAAACGATTATGTATGCGGTACGATGACCATTGAAGGTGCTCCCTATTTAAAAGAAGAACATCTGCCCGTTTTTGACTGTGCCAACAAATGTGGAAAGAAAGGACAGCGTTTTATTCATGCGCATGGACATATTCGCATGATGGGCGCCGTTCAGCCCTTTATCAGCGGGGCCATTTCGAAAACCATCAACCTGCCCAATGAAGCCAATGTGGAAGAGATTGCCGACGCGTATATGCTGAGCTGGCAACTGGCCCTTAAAGCCTGCGCCTTGTATCGCGACGGATCCAAACTCTCCCAACCGCTTAGCAATAAGTCGGACAAAAAGAAAAAGACAGAAGAAGAAGAAGCGGAAATTGCTTCGGAAGCCACTCCTGCTTCCAATATCGTAGACATGAGTAAACTCACTGTAGATGATTTGCTGGAGGAAGTGCAGAAAAGAGTTCAGTCTTCCCCCGACACCAAATTGAAACGCAAGCTTGCTACAATTGTAGAGCGCAGAACACTTCCTGCTAAACGCCGCGGGTTTACACAAAAAGCAAAGATCAATGGACAGGCGCTTTTCTTACGTACCGGTGAATATGCTGATACAACGGTAGGGGAGATATTCATTGACATGGCGAAGGAAGGTGCTACCATGCGGAGCATGCTCAACTGTTTTGCGATCGCTATTTCTATCGGTCTTCAATATGGTGTGCCATTGGAAGAGTTTGTAGAAAAATTCGTGTTCACACGGTTTGAACCCTGTGGCATGGTGGATCATCCGAATATCAAGAGCACCACTTCTATCGTAGACTTTATATTCCGTGCCCTCGCTTATGAATACCTGGGCCGTACAGACCTCGTGCATGTTCTGGATAAGCCAGAGATATTAAATACTGGCAACGATCCATGGGATGAGATCCCCACGTCGCTTGAATATGAAAAGAAGACGCCAGAACTCAGTGATGTTAGGGTTGTGGCGAAAGCTGCTGCCAATGTCGCACCGGCTAAAACGCAAAAGGCACCGGCGGCTAAAATGGAAAACAGTCTCGATGCAGTGAATGCCGCGGCGAAGAGCATGCAAAGCGATGCGCCTGCCTGCAATACCTGTGGTCATATTACGATTCGCAGCGGCACCTGTTACAAATGTTTGAATTGTGGAAACAGTATGGGCTGTAGCTAGATCGAAATGAAACGGAGTTCTCCACAGTCTGTTTATAACTATTCCCGCAGTAAAATATGAACTGCGATAATTTGCAGCCATACTAACCGGAATATATAGAAACACATAAAAGATAACCTTGGACGGTTTTACTTAAACTTCAAAGCTGCTCATTTCCATGAGCGGCTTTTTTGTTTCTTATCTTTCATAATTTTCCAATTGCACATCACGCGGTCCGGTATTTATATTCACTGTGGGTTATAACAACAGGTTTAAATACGTTCCAAACACCGTTCTTTCACGCTAGGGACCGCCTGCTGCGTCTGCTATCTTTAATAAAAAATTTTATGAGGAACATTGAACCTGTCGTGGAAGGCAATTACTATCATATTTACAATCGCGGTATCGATGGAGAACCTATTTTCAGGGAAAACAGCAACTACCTTTATTTTCTCAGAAAGTATGAAGAGTATATTAGTGGCGTAGCCGATACGCTTGCCTATTCACTGCTCCGCGATCATTTTCATGCATTGGTTTTTGTGAAGCATAATGTGTTCGTAAAGCGAAGCGATCAGCAAGGCGACATCAAACTGGATTTTTCAAAACAGCTTGGCCATTTTCTAAATGGGTATGCGCAGGCGTATAATAGAAAATATCATCGCGCAGGAAGTCTTTTTGAATCTCCCTTTCGAAGAAAAATAATTAAAGAGGATCTATACCTGGGGTCGGTGATGTTTTATATCCATGCCAATGCACAACATCATGGGTTGGTGAAAGATTTTCGTGCATGGTCTTTTTCTTCTTACTCTTTATTGGCAAATGATCAACCGACACTGGCCAATTGTAAATGGATGCGCGATTGGTTTGGAAGCAGGGAGAATTTTATCCGTTTTCACAATGCGAATTATAAACTGATGAATAGTAAAACCTGGGTGTTGGAAAAAGATAAGGCTTGAGGGCAAAGCATCCTGGAATATGGAATAAATGAGTCAATTTCTACGAATATCATCAGTTTTTTAACTTCAACCGCCGACGGGGTCTTCGACCGCCGTCGGGGTTTAAATCAGGGTTAATCCCCAAAACCCGTCGATCCATCAACCGAAAAATGATCCGATTAATAGCGACCTCATGCGCATTTTAAATGGTTCACAATAGACTCAATGTGTTCATCCGAATAAAGGATAGTACTACCCCGATTCAGCCCTCGTAAATCTACGATTGGCAGGAAAATTGCTAATAATTGTTTACAATTTTGACCGTTCCTGGACGTTATTATTATTCGCACCCAAAATGAAAACCATGAAAAAGATCTTAGCCCTGTTGTTAATTATTTCCTTCCTGTATTCGTGTAGTCGTTCCGTTACACCATAC
>Ga0209069_10000195_pt1 | contig 25013 bp, 25 predicted proteins | sample Str013_2_FD_187202 | JGI IMG/M metagenome (GOLD analysis project Ga0209069, IMG submission 187202) | Freshwater sediment microbial communities in response to fracking from Pennsylvania, USA - Straight Creek_MetaG_SC_2013 (SPAdes) (version 2) | ecosystem: Environmental > Aquatic > Freshwater >...
ATCTGGAACACGCCCGAGGTCATCATGAAGCTCTCCGAGATGGTCGAACTTGCGCCCGGCGACATCATCATGACCGGCACGCCCTCGGGCGTCGCCGCCTGCGTGGCCGGCGACAAGCTCGAATGCGAGATCGAGGGCGTCGGCAAGCTGACGGTCACGATCGGGCCGCCGCTGAAGTGAGGGCGGCTCGCCCACTCGTAACTCGTCGTGGTGTTGGCGTTGTCGCTGTTGCGTGAATCGTAGTGTCCGGTGACCAGAAAGATCCGCTTGGCTTGCGCCGGATCGGTCCCGCGCAGGATGGCGTACACGTTCTGGATCTCGGTCGGCTGGGTGATACGGTCACGGGGCCCCTTGGGCTGTTCGATGAACGTATCGGTCTTGACTTCCAGGCACCCGCCGCAGGCGGTGGAATAGCGCTCAAACTCTGATTTGATCCAGTTGCGTGCCGCTACAATGCCTTTATCGGACGTTGCCGCGCCCGGGTTATTGACCGAGAGCGTGCTGCGGTTACCAAAGCTCACCAGCTTTTCAATGGTCTGCTGGACTTGCTGAGAAGACACATCATGGATAATGTGGATGATGGTTTCTTCCTTGGTATTGGCCGGAGGTTTAGTGGCGGCTTTAGCCATCGGCGCCTTGGCGCCTTTTTTTGCCGCAGGTTTTTCAGAAGAAGCAGCGGCAGGCTTGGAAGCAGCCTTCTTGCCGTCCTTGGCATCTTGAGCAACAGCATGGTTTGGAGGCAGCAACAACAGGGCGGCCAGGAAAGCCAGGAAGAATTGAGTTGTGTGGCGCAGAATCAAAGTTGAAAACCTCGTTCGGTAACTTGACGGCAACCTCTGAGAGATTCTAAATATAATCACGTGAGCTGTGCCACTTAAGTGGCCTTCGGAGAGAGGATTTAAGAAATGACGACTTGTCCACAATGTGACACTGACCTCGATTTGGACGCGGAAGAACTCGAGGAAGGTGAAATTGTTTCGTGCCCGGAATGCGGCACCGACTTTGAGGTCGTCACCACGAGCCCGCTGGAACTGAACCCAGTGGATGAGCTCGATGAAGACGACGATGAAGATGAAGTCGAAGAAGACGAAGAGGAAGATGAGTACTAAGCGCCGCTGGATTGCCGCCGCAAAGGCAGGCGTGTTTGCCCTGGCGCTGGTCTCGCTTTTGTCGTCCGCATTTGCCGGCGAGGACCCTAAGAAACACTACGCACTTATCTTTGGTACCGTTTATGGAAATGATGACCGTCCTCTCTATGGCGTGCGGATCACGATCCACCCGGTAGGCAGAAAGCATCCCAACTGGGAGTTAATTTCAGACCATCGTGGCGAATTTGCACAACGCGTCCCGCCCGGTCCGGAAGACTATGAAATCAAGGGCGAAGCGGTGATGGCCCCGGTGGAAGATGGCAAACCGCAACCTGCTAAAAAGAAAAAGTTTAATGCGGCCACCAAAATCCACGTGGAAGCCGAAGAGCGCAAAGACGTGAGTCTGCATCTAAACGACTAGCAACCTTGTTGAGAATCCGGGGTTTGAATTTTAGAGTCCAGTTGAAGAAAGGTCACCATGTTGAAGTCTGCGTACCGCGGAGCGCTGGTCTTAAGTGTCCTGGTGGCATCCGTGTGTGTTGTCCGGGCCAGCGTGGTGGAAACCAACGGGTCACAGCCTGAATTGCGTGCGCTGCTTGGCCACGTTGTAACCGGCCAGGGCGAACCGGTGCAGAAAGCGATTGTGTATCTGAAAAATACCAAGACGCTGGCCATTAAGACCTACATCTCGGAAGCGGACGGGGCATTCCGGTTTCCCGCTCTGTCCCCGAATGTGGACTATGAAATCTACGCGGAGTCCGGCGGGGCGCGCAGTGACACGAAAACCCTCAGCGCTTTTGACAACCGCAAGCAAGTCAGCATGACCTTGAAGCTGCATTCCGCCAAGTAAAGCTTTTTCATCAAACAAATTAAGAGGGCCGCCCTTTATCAAGGCGGCCCAAATTGTTTTGGATGGATTTACAACTAGCTCTGATCGTTGCCGGCACGCTTCCAGTTGATGATGTCGCCCAGGGTGCTGGTTGAGCTGCTGCTGGACGCGGGGTGCTTGTAAGCTTCCACGTCCGCGCGGCTGGCTTCTTCGCCCACGGCGCGCACGCTCAGTCCGACTTTCTTTTCTTCCTGGTTCATCTTGATGATCTTGAAGTCGTGTTCCTGGCCAGCTTCCAGTTTTACCGGAGCGCCGCTCGAGTCAGTGGCTTCAGAGTTGTGGCACAGGCCTTCAACTCCTTCCGCAATCTCCACAAACGCGCCGAACTGGGCCAAACGAAGCACTTTGCCGTGGACCACGTCGCCAATGCGATGAGTGTTGAAGAAGCTTTCCCAGGCATCTGGTTCCAGCTGCTTCACGCCCAGCGACAAACGGCGCTGTTCCGGCTCAATGCCCAGAACAATGGCTTTTACCTTCTCGCCCTTCTTCAGGACTTCAGAAGGATGCTTCACGCGCTTGGTCCAGCTCAGATTGCTCACGTGGACCAGGCCGTCAATGCCGTCTTCGATCTCAATGAACGCCCCGAAGTCAGTTAGGTTGCGCACCCGGCCTTCCACGATGGAGTTGATCGGATACTTCTCGTGCAGGCGTTCCCAGGGGTTCGATTCCAGCTGCTTCAAGCCCAGCGAGATGCGGCGTTCGGTGGAGTTTACGTTCAGCACCACGCACTCGATCTCGTCGCCGATGTTCAGCATCTTTGATGGATGCTTCATGCGCTTGGACCACGACATTTCGCTCACGTGGACCAGGCCTTCAATGCCTTGTTCCAGCTCCACGAATGCGCCGTAGTCGGTCACGCTCAGGACGCGGCCTTTTACGCGTGCGCCAATCGGATAGCGCTCAGAAGCGTCAAGCCAGGGGTCAGGCGTGAGCTGTTTAAAGCCCAGCGAGACGCGCAGCTTGTCGTTATCGAACTTAAGGACTTTTACCTGAATCTGGTCGCCCACGTGGACGAGATCGCGAGGGTGCGTTAAGCGGCCCCAGGACATGTCCGTGATGTGGAGCAGGCCGTCAATGCCGCCCAGGTCGACGAATGCGCCGTAATCGGTAAGGTTCTTGACCGTGCCGGTCATAATCGAACCTTCCTGCATCGTTTCCAGGGTCTTGCCGCGCTTGGCGGTAACTTCTTCATCGAGGATGGCCTTGCGGGATACCACGATGTTGCCGCGTTTCTTGTTCAGCTTGATTACGCGGACTTCAATTTCCTGGCCTTTCAACGTGTCCAGATTGCGGACCGGGTGGGTATCCACCTGCGATCCCGGCATGAAGGCTTTCACGCCGATGTCCACTGAAACTCCGCCCTTCACCCGCTCTACCACGGTGCCCTTGATGGCTTCTTTTGAGTGGTAGGCTTTTTCGATATTCTCCCAAACCCTGACGCGGGCCGCGCGCTCATGTGAGAGCAGCACGGAACCTTCTTCGTTCTCCCCGCGCTGGACCATGACTTCAATCTGGTCGCCGGGGTTGAACTTGATGTTGCCATGCGCGTCCGTTACTTCCGCGATTGGGACCAGGCCTTCTGACTTGAAGCCGATGTCCACAACCACGTGGGTGGCAGTTATCTTGATGACCGTGCCTTTGAAGACGTTGTCTTCACTGGGCGCCGGTTCAGTTTCCAGGGTGTACGATTCCAGCGCTGCCGCGAAATCGTCCATGTGGGTTTCGTCTTTGTGAGTTGTGCCCGCGGTGGGCTGCTCAGTGGATTCGAGTTGGGTATTGTTTCCGGACATAGTTGTTGGTTTTTGTGTGAGGACTTCTTGAAATGGGCCAAAATGAATTGCTGGTCTTCAAGCTTTCTGGTTTTTTACCGCGGGCTCTGCTCGACCGACATTTTCTACCCTTCCGGACCTAAAACACGCTGGGACTCACGTAAGCGGAATCAGTGGACGTGCTGAAGGCAGACTTGAGGAACCCTCGAGTCCCACTGGTTTCTTTGACCGGCCTCCCTCTTGCCCGCAGGAGGCCAAAAAACCCAGCGGCCGGATCTTACGGCAGTCCTGCTTGTGCCATAAGACTCCTTCGACTATAGCAACGCCCCATGGCAGTGTCAAACGCTCCCGAGGCCTAAAATCAGTTAAATTCTCGCGCTTCCGTCTGGTATCTTCCAAGAGTCATGGACCACCTGTTTACCCCCTGGCGCTACGCTTATATTTCCAACGTCGATAAGGTTTCCGAGTGTCTATTTTGCGGGATTTTGCAGGCCGCCGCTGTTGAAAAGAACGACGAAAAGCATCGCGTCGTCCACCGGGGCCAGCACTGCTTTGTCATTTTGAACACTTTCCCTTACACCAACGGACATGTCATGGTGGTGCCCTACCAGCACACCGATCAACTCACGAAACTTGCCGCTCCGGCCGCCCAGGAAATGATGGAATTGACCCAGCGCCTGGAAGGAATCTTGCGCGAACTTTACCAACCAGACGGCCTGAACCTGGGCATGAACCTGGGACGGTCAGCTGGTGCCGGCGTGGCCGGCCATATCCACATGCATATCTTGCCACGATGGATCGGCGACGCCAATTTCATGAGCGTGATCGGCGAAACCCGCGTGATGCCCGAAGACCTCGCGGTTACGTATAAGAGGATCAAGGAAAAGTTCTGAAGCGCCGCCGGGAGGCTCCCTAGGACGACTATGATCTAGAGCCCAAATAAAAACGTGTGGCACAGCCGCCCCCGGCTGTGGTTGAATCTTTCCGCACGCATGAAAGCCCGGAAATACGACTACCGCCGCGACCTCCCTCATATGAGAAATCAGGCCGGGCCCACTTCATCACATTCGATACTTACCTGAGATGGGAGCTGCCGCCAGCAGCGCGCGATATCGTCTTGAAACATTGTCTTTATGACAATGGCAGAAGAATGCGGCTCTATGTTGCGGTAGTAATGCCAGACCATGTGCACATGATTTTTATGCCGCTTGAGGATGAGAAACAAGGAACCTTTACCTTTGAGGAAATTGTCGGAGCCATCAAAGGAGCGTCGGCCCACTCGGTAAACAAAATGTTGCAGAGAACAGGCACAGTTTGGCAAGACGAATCGTTCGATCACGTGGTGCGGCATGGAGATAGCCTGGAGCAGAAGATTCAGTATGTCCGGGAAAATCCAGTGCGGAAGGGGCTGGTTGCACGGCCCGAAGATTACAAATGGCTTTGGGAAGATAGGGAAATTTGCACAGCCGAGGGCGGCTGTGCCACACGAGCATGGCCGGCAATTCCGTTTCGTTTTTGTCCCGCGTCAATTTCCAGGGGAACCCAGCAAACCTGACCTACAGGACACTTGGCATGCGTGCGCGACAATGTACTACTTCGTTGTTGATTCGCCGCAAAAGACGCGGTAGTATCTGTCAGCCCCCAGGGGTGGAAGGTTCTTGATCTTTGAAAAATCAGCAGCTAGCAACTGGCAATTAGCAAAACCCGCGACCTCTCAGCCGATCTTTCAGCCGACGTTGGGTGGGATTGGGTGACCTTGGGTGTAATTCCACCCCAGCCCGCGCAAAACCGGCGCGGTCCGGGGACACCGGATTGGGTGAAACCCGGGGGAGTACGGGGGATACCCCCAAGATCGGGTGATCAGGGCATCCGGTGATCGGAAGCCAAACCCCGCAGCCGGGGCGGCTGCGCTCCACAAATCTGTAAAACTCGCGCCAATCTGGGATGTCTTGCGTAAGTCCTTTAGATCTTGGGATGGACAGGGAGGATACGCCCGCGAAGCGCGGGCTGATCGCCGGAATCGCCGTGATCGCGCGTCATCGGGTGAGCGGAAAAGCAAGAAATCGCCCAAACCCGCGCCAAAATGGGATGCGTTGCGTAAGTCCTTTAGACCTTGGGATGAAGAGGGGGATACGCCCGCGAAGCGCGGGCTGATCGCCGGAATCGCCGTGATCACGCGTCATCGGGTGAGCGGAAAAGCAAGAAATCGCCCAAACCCGCGCCAAAATGGGATGCGTTGCGCAAGTCCTTGTGCTGTGGCGATCCGCGTTCATCAGCGCAAATCAGCGGTAAGATTTGGGTTTTACTTCAGCTCCCCAAAATCCTCTTCCCTGAACTCTGTCGTCGACTTCGCGTCCGGAGCCTTCTCCGCTTCCGCCGTCCGCAACTGCACGCGGCGGATTTTGCCGGAAATGGTTTTTGGCAGGTCCACAAATTCCAGACGCCGCACGCGCTTGTACGGAGCCAGGACTTTGCGGCTGTGCTGGAAAATGGACAGCGCCATTTCCCGCGACGGCTCGGCTCCCGCGCGCAACGTGACAAAGGCTTTCACCAGCGCGGTCCGCACCGGGTCAGGACACGGCACTACAGCGCACTCGACAACGTCTGGGTGCTCGATCAACGCGCTCTCCACTTCAAACGGACTGATGCGATAGTCAGACGCTTTGAACACGTCGTCCGCGCGGCCGACAAAGGTCAGGTAGCCTTCGCTGTCGCGCTGCACCACGTCGCCCGTGCGATACGCCGTGCCGGCGTTGGGGATGGTCTTGCCGTCATCACTCTGGTAGCCGGGCATCAAGCCCATGGGCGGAGGATCGAGCGGCAGGCAGAGTTCGCCTTCGTCCCGTTCCTGATTTTCGGCGTCCAGCAGCACCACGCGGTAGCCCGGCAGCGGACGCCCCATCGAACCCGGCTTCAGCGGCTGTCCCGGAGGATTGCCCACCTGCGCCGTAGTCTCGGTCTGGCCGTAACCGTCGCGGATGGTCAGTCCCCAGGCCTGACGCACCTGGTCAATCACTTCAGGATTCAGCGGCTCGCCGGCGCTGGCCAGTTCGCGCAAGCGGACTTTCCAGTCGGCCAGCTTCTCGGTGACCAGCATGCGCCACACGGTGGGCGGAGCGCAGAAGGTGTTCACGCCGCATCCGGTGAGCGCGTCCAGCAGGCCGCGCGCGTTGAAACGTGCCTGGTTCAGCACGAACACCGTGGCCTCGGCGTTCCAGGGCGCAAAGAAACAGCTCCACGCGTGCTTGGCCCACCCGGGGGACGACAGGTTGCAATGCACGTCACCGGGCTTGATGCCGATCCAGTACATGGTGGAAAGATGTCCCACCGGATAACTGGTATGGCTGTGCAGCACCAGCTTGGGCTTGGACGTGGTGCCCAACGTGAAGTACAGCTGCATGGGATCGTTGGCCAGCGTCTCGCCTTCCGGCTTGAACGTGCTCGGTGCGCTGTAGCCTTTTTCGAATTCGTGCCAGCCTTGGGGCGCGGAACTAACGGCGTTGCTCGATTTTTCGCCGCTTGCCCCTTGGCTTGCTGCAGCGCTGCCGATCCCGGTCCCACTAACGAATACGCGCGTGCATCCCTTGGCGACGTCGGCCAGTTTGGGCGCCATTTCCGCCGAGCAGACCACGTGGCGGATGTGTCCGCGGGCAATGCGGTCGGCTAGGTCTTCCGCCGTGAGCAGCGTGGTGGCTGGGATGATCACGCCGCCAAGTTTCATCACAGCCAACATGGTTTCCCACAACGGAGGAATGTTGCCCAGCATGAGTAGGACGCGGTCACCGCGCTTCACGCCGAGTCCGGCAAAGTAGTTGGCGATACGCGAAGACCGTTCAGACAGCTCGGCAAACGTCAGCTTGGTTTCGCGGCCGTCTTCATACGTGACCCACAGCGCCGTCTGGTTGCGGCGTTCGCCGGCGGCGATCTGGTCAAACCAATCCAGCGCCCAGTTGAAGCGTTCGAGCTTGGGCCACTGGAAACCCGAGTAAGCCGCTTGATAGTCATTCGCGTGTTGCAGAAGAAAATCACGGGCTTGGCGAAAGGTTTGCGTGGGACTGGTCACCGAGTTACCCCCGAGCGAACCCTACAAGATGACAGAGAAGGGAGCCGCGAATCAACGCGAAAATACGCTCATCATGATTCGTGTTCATCCGAAAAAGCAGCCGACGTCGCTATCCGCGCAACTCCGCCATCAATCGCTGGTCGGCAAACTTCTGCAGCGCACGGGTGGCGCGCAGGCCGTGCACGAGTCCCATGAATGCAAAAGGCAACACGATGGACCACAACAAGCTCAGGCTCATGACTGTCAGGATCGCCAGTGGCAAGTACACCGTGAATGCCGCGATGGCCCATGCGCGCGAACCGTTCCAGATTCGCCATGCGCAGAGCGCCCAGAATGCGGGGAGTATGAGGATCACGAAACGGAAATCCCGGTCCAGGGCCGCACTCAGCATTACTGCAAGCAGTGTGACCATAGCCAGAATTGCCGCACACGTTGCTGCGAGATGGCAAACCTCTCGCGCTGAAGCTTCGTCGTCAATCACCGGCCAAAGCCAAATTCCCATGTCAGTCCTTTCTATTGTGGCCGCTGTTCAAGTCCCAAAGTCATTGCAGATTCCAATCCAGTTTGTGTCCATTCGTGTCCATTCGCGGCTAATCTTGCTCCGGATCAGTGTCATCCGTGCAAATCAGTGGTGAGATGTTATTTGGCCAGCTGCGCCATCTCGTCTTCGCCGATCACCTTCACGCCCAGCTCGCGTGCTTTGTCCAGCTTCGAGCCAGGGTCGTCGCCGGCGACGACGTAGTCCGTCTTCTTGCTCACCGAGCCGACGACTTTTCCTCCGGCATCTTCGATCAGCTTTTTTGCCGCGTCACGGGAATAGGTAGCCAGCATGCCGGTGAGCACAAAGGTCTTGCCGGCAAGGGACGTCCCACGCACTTTCTTGACCCCTTTAAACGTCACATACTTGCGCAGACGCTCGATAAGTTGCTGGTTGCGCGGCTCGTCAAAGAATTCGCGGATGCTTTCCGAAACGCTGGGGCCAACATCGTTCACTTCCTGCAATTCTTCCGCCGATGCTTTCATCACATCATCCAACGATCCGAAGTGTTCGGCCAGCAACTCCGCCGTGCGCGTTCCAACCTGGCTGATTCCCAAACCAAGAATTACCCGTTCCAGCGGCAGCTTGCGCGAATTTTCAATCTCCGCCAGCAGGTTGTCCACGGATTTTTCTCCCAGCCGCTCCAAGGCCAGCAGCTTCTCGCGTTTGTCTTTGAGCGTGTAGATGTCGGCAATGTCTTTGAGCAGCCCCGCCTCATGGAGCTGGTTGACCAGTGCGTCGCCCATGCCTTCAACGTTCATCACCGAGCGCGACGCAAAATGCAGAATGCTGCCTTGCAGTCGCGCTGGACAGTTCACGTTCACGCACCAATGATCCACTTCGCCTTCGATGTGGTGCACGCGGCTGTTGCACTCCGGACATTTCTCCGGCATGTGGAATCGCTTGTTGCCGCGCGGGTGCTCCTTGTCATCGACCACCTTCACGACTTTGGGGATTACGTCGCCGCCGCGTTCCACCATCACCCAGTCGCCAATCTTCACGCCCAGTCGGCCAATCTCGTCCATGTTGTGCAGCGTGGCGCGGCTCACCGTCGTCCCGCCGATGAAAACCGGCTGGAGCCACGCAACGGGCGTCAACTTGCCCGTGCGTCCCACTTGAACTTGTATGTCTTCCACCTTGGTGACGCCGCTCCGAGCCTGGTATTTGTACGCGATGGCCCAGCGCGGCGCTTTGCCGGTAAAGCCCAGGCGCTCCTGCGTGCGCATGGAACTGACCTTGATCACGATGCCATCAATCTCATACGGCAGCTTGTCGCGTATCTGCTCGGCTTTGGCGATGAACTCCAGCACTTGCTCAATCGTCGTCGCCACCTTGTTATGCGAATTCACTTTGAAACCGACGGCGTGCAGGGCCTTGAGCGCGTCCGCATGCTTGTCAGGAAAATACTTGCCGTCGACCAGAAGGAAATACGCGTAAAGATCCAGATGGCGCTGCGCGACGATGTTCGGTTCCAGCACGCGAATCGTCCCGGCGGCGGCGTTGCGCGGATTCGCAAACGTGGCCAGCCCTTGCGCGGCGCGATCATCATTCATGCGTTTGAACGCCGCTAGCGGCATGATCACTTCTCCGCGGACTTCAAAATCCGGCGGAATGCCCGCTTTCTTCAGGACCGCGGCATCAATCGAAAGCGGCACCGTGCGCATCGTCCGGACGTTGGTCGTCACTTCCTCGCCAATCGAGCCATCACCGCGCGTCACGCCCCGGGCCAGCTTGCCGCCCTTGTACGTCAGCGCCAGGGACATGCCGTCCATCTTGAACTCACAGACGTATTCAATCTTGTCGTTGCCGGCCAGCTCGCGGACGCGCGTGTCCCAGGCGCGCAGTTCTTCTTCGTTGTAAGCGTTGTCCAGCGACAGCATCGGTCGCGAGTGCTCGACCTTGACGAAGCCTTCGCGCGGCTTGCCGCCCACGCGCTGTGTCGGTGAATCCGGCGTGACCAGTTCGGGATGCGCGGCTTCCAGCTTCTTCAGCCCGCTCATCAGGCGGTCGAAGTCGGCGTCACTGAGTTCCGGTGCATCCAGGACGTAATAAAGATGCTCGTGGCGGCGAATGTCGGCCCGCAGCTTCTCAATCTGCTTTTCGGCGTCTTTGGCTTTGGTATTGCTTTTGGCGGCGGTTGCCATGCGGAAAGATTATATTGTGTTCTTCCCTTCTGTCGCTCCGCTCCAAACCGCCCTAGAGCATCGCCTGGGTGACCTTCTGCCGCACCTGGGAGCAGCGCAGCTCGGCGTACAAGTCGACCGCGCTGCTTTCAGCCGAGGTTTTCAAAAGTCAGCGAATATAATCCAGCCGTGCGCAAAGTCTTCCTCATCTACAATCCGGCGTCTGGCACCAATCGCGACAAGCGCGCCGATCTGGTCAAGCAGGTTGCGCAGGTATTTCTTTCGGCCGGGATGGAGCTTGAGACTTCCGCGACGACTCATGCCGGCAGCGCCACGCAACAGGCGCAAGCCGCGGCCGCTGCTGGGTTCGACACCATCATCGTTTGTGGTGGCGATGGCACGTTCAATGAAGCAATGAATGGAATGGTCGGTATGGTCGGCGGCGGATCGCAAGCTGCCCTGGGCGTTGTTCCCTTAGGTAGCGGCAACCTACTGGCAACTGATCTGCGTTTGCCGGCCAACCCGGTGGCTGCGGCCAAGGCCTTGCTTAGCTATCAGCCGCGGGAGATTCATCCGGCTTATCTCACGTATCAGAAGAAAGCCGGACCGCAGCGTCGCAACTTCATCGTCGCCGCCGGAGTCGGCGCCGACGCCGAACTCATGTACCGCACCGCCGCTGAATCCAAACAACGATTTGGCCGTGCCGCCTATTTCATCGAAATGGCGCGCATGATGCGGTCCAGCAAGTTCCCAATGTTCGATGTCGAGTGGAAAGACCAGCAAGGCCAGTTGCATCAGGACCAGGTATCCCTGGCGATGGCCATGCGGGCTCGCCACTTCCCCGGCATTTTGAGCCTGGTGAATCTAGAGTCGGCCATTACCCGTGACGACTTTTGTCTGCTGCTGTTCCGCACCAACAAAGTCCGGCACTTTCTCAGCTACTTTGCCAGCGTGGCCAGCGGACGCAACTGGAACGTCCCGCAGGTGAGCGTCGTATTCTCGCGTTGGTTCCGCTGCACCGGCGCGGAGCCCAATGACATCCATTGCGAAGCCGACGGCGAAGCCCTGGGCCGCTTGCCCGTTGAAGCCGGCATCGATGACAAGACGTTCCGGCTGTTGATGCCGCCTGAGTAATTAGCAACTGGCAAATAGCAATTAGCCGGACTGTCGTGGATTTTGGTTTTCCGGGTTTGGCCAATTGCCAATTGCTAGTTGCCAATTGCTTGTCTGCTTGCCTGCTAAAATTGCTCGTCTTACGAAAACCACTTGGAACCCCTTACACATTTCCTTACCGGAGCCTGTCTCAGTCGCGCAGGCTTGAACCGCAAGACCGGGCTGGCCACGCTCACGCTGGTTCTGGCAGCGGAAGCGCCGGACGTGGACATCGCCGCTCTGGCCGGCGGATCGCTTTCTTATTTCCAGCATCATCGAGGGTTCACCCACACTTTGCTCGGCGCGCCGTTTGTAGCGGCGTTCACGCTGGCCATTGTTTATGGCGTCTATCGTTTTATGCGAGCGCGCGGCGGCGGTACTAAGTTGCCGGTGAATTGGAAGTTGCTTTACGTTTATGCGCTGGGCGCTGCGCTGCTGCACATCTTGCAGGATTTCACCAACAGCTACGGCGTCCGGCCGTTCGCTCCGTTCCAGCCCAAGTGGTACTCGTGGGACATCGTTTCCCTCATCGATCCCATCATGCTGGCCGCCTTGTTTCTGGGATTGGTCACACCATCACTACTGGGGCTGGTGACCAGCGAAGTAGGGGTCAAGAAGCAACAATTCCCCGGACGCGGCGGCGCGTGGTTTGCTTTGAGCTGTCTGGTCTTGGTGATTGTTGTCCGAGACATTGGTCATCGGCGCGCACTCTCCGCCATGCAGTCTGTGCTTTATCGCAATCAGGAAGCGGCGCGCGTTTCGGCCTTTGCCCCGCGTATGAACGTAAATCCGTTTGCCTGGACCGGCGTGGTGGAAACGCAGACTTTTTTCGGCGCCATGAGCGTGGACTCGCTTTCCGGTGAAGTGGACGCACAGAACAAGATGCTGGTTCGTTACAAGCCGGAAGAGACTCCGGTTACGCTGGCCGCCAAGAAGTCGCAACTGGGCCGTGTGTTTCTGGATTGGGCGCAATATCCCATTGTGGACGCGCAGCGCATCATGGGCCCCGCTGGCTACCAAGTCCTGACCGGCTATCAGGTGCAGTTCGTTGATCTGCGTTTCACGTCACTGGATTCGCCGCGCGGCGCCGGTCCGCCCCTGGCCGGCTACGTAACCCTGGACCCGAAGCTCAATGTGGAAGACATGTCCATGGGAAGGCCGATCGTGCAGGCCAAAATGCCGGCAGTCCGATAGTTATCTAGTGATCCATTTATCCATCGCAAGACGTTCGCCGTCCTTGACGCTGGGCACTCCCAGCCTTGAGAATGATTGTTCCTAGAGGTGCACCCATGTACGCCACAGTGTTCGCTTACTTGTTTGTGATCATCGCCATAGCCGTCCGCGTTCTGGCCGGTACCGGAACATTCGCCACCCACGGCTTTACTCCGGTGGGCGCCGCGCTTTTGTTCTTTGGTTCGCGGATGTCGCGCAAACAGTTCTGGGTGCCCGTGGCCTTGCTGATCGCTTCGGATATTTATTTGAACTTTCAGGTTTACCACCTGCCCATTACCGGGGACCAGATGGTGGTGTGGGCCTGGTACGTGGGCGCGTGCCTCATCGGACTCCTGATCCACAATCGCATCAAGCCGCTTTACGTGGCTGGCGCAGCGGTAGGCAGTTCCGTTTCATTCTTCTTGATTACCAACTTCGCCGTATGGGCGGCGGGAAATGTTGCTTATCCCAAGACCTTCAGTGGTTTGCTTACCAGCTACGCGGCTGGACTGCCATTCTTCAGACCAGGTCTGGTTTCTGACCTGTTGTTCTCAGCGATCTTTTTTGGACTGCCCGTTCTGCTGGCGCACACGCTCCGCTCGGACGAAGGTGAAAATGAAGATGAAAATAAGGTCGCGCAGGTCTGATCCAATTTTCATCTTTATCATCAAGACCCAGAACTTGTTTTATGCAAATCTCGTTCACTCTTAGAACGATGGTTTCACAGTGTTTTCGGCCTGGATTTTTGTTAGGTTTTCTAATCAAACCTCTCCCTGCGCACTTCTTCTTGACGCCTGGCAACAGTCTATACCTCCAGTAAGCTATTGATTTAACTACTCTTAGAGTCCTGTTCCAGATTAGACGTTAATCTAAGACAAAAAACCACGCAAAGCTGGACCGGAACCGGGTCTACCATTGTCCTAATTACTTAAGCTTTAGCAGGCTGACGGACAAAATGAAAAACACATTCGACCTTAATCAACAACCCTTAGTTGTGGTTTGGGAGACGACCCATCCATCCACAAGTGATAGCGCTGAAGGCCACGTTCTGTCTTCACAATTAACTGACCCTGAAGCCGAAGAGCTTATCCGCGAAGTTGCGGGACTCAGGCCGCCTATTTTTGTTCTTGCCGGTGATTCGTTGAAGCGACCCGGCATTTTCAGTTTTGTTCGTTACGCCGCATCGTGCGGTCTGCATCCCAACATGTTGTTGACAGCGGATGCTGAGCTTACCCGCAAGAGCATGGCTGAGTTAAAAACTTCTGGATTGTCCCGCATCGGGTTCACTCTTGACGGCCCAACCGCGGAACTTCATGACCTGCTCACCCGCGTTGCTGGCTCTTTCGATTGCACTCTCCATGGCATGTTGTGGGCCAACAACAGCAATCTGCCGCTGCAAGTCCAGACGGTGGTGACCCGGGAGAACTGGAACGAACTGGAAGCGATCGCCGCGGTCCTGAAGAAATTCCAGGTCATCGTGTGGAGCGTTTCATTCCCGGTTCGTGTTCCTGGCGACCAGCAAGCTGCTGAAAACGAGCCAACGCCGCAGGAATTTGAAGAGATCTTCGCGCGTCTTTACGCCATCGCCCAGGATGCGCCCTTCAAGATCAAGACGGTGGAAGCCCAGCACTATCGCCGGTTTGTTCTTCAGGAAAAAGCCAAGGCCCGTGCCGTGAGCATTGAAGACGCTGCGAACGCGTTTCAGGATGAAGGCATACCCGGTGTTATGCCGATCAATGAGACGCGCGGCTCCGTTTTCATTACTTGCTCCGGAGAAGTTTTCGCCAGCAATTGCCTGCCGGTTTCCGCGGGCAATATCCGCAACCAGAAACTTACGGAGCTTTACCGCAATTCCCAACTGTTTAAGTCGTTACGGGATACCTCATTGCTCACTGGCAAATGTGGCCGCTGCGAATTCAAGGAAGTTTGCGGTGGATCGCGGGCGCGTTCCTGGGCCGCTGCGGGCGACATGTTCGGAGAAGACGCGTGCTGCGTTTATTTGCCGGGATCGAAGTTGCAGACGAAAGCGAAGCATGCGGACGACGAACAGCAAAAGAAAGTCAGCGCTTAACATCAGTCGGCAGGTTTGACTTTTGCACGCTTGAGTGCAAGCGAGACGCGGGACGGCAGAAATGCTTTCCCGCGTTTTTCTTTTCGGCAGCTGGTCGCGCTGGTGATGAACCAACGTATCAGGCGGGTTTATTCCCAACAGACGGGCCCACTACTGCTTCTTCCGTCTCCGCGTGTTTGATCTCTTCGGTAATTTCTTTTACCGGTTGTTTCATGAGCCTGACCACCAGATAGATCAGGGCCGCAAACACCAGCACGCCCAAAATGGTGACTCCAGGATGGTGCTTGACCAGTTCTTTTACCTGCGTCACAACCTGTGGTCCGAACTTGATCGTCAGCACCGACAAGATGGCAAAGCGCAAGAGACGTCCAGTAAAGATTGCCAACAGAAAAGCGCGTACGCGCATCTCAAAAACGCCCGCGGAAAACACAAACAGCTTGAACGGGGTGGGCGGGGGCAGCATGGAAGGAACCATCAAGGCCAGGAACTCCTGCTTCTCAAAGCGGTCACGGATGCGCTGCAAACGCGCGTGATCAATTCGTTTGAGCAAGAAGAGCTCTCCGCCGGCGCGTCCCAGCCCGTAGGGCAACAGGCTGCCCAGGGACGATCCCAGGGCGCCTGCCAGGCAGTACAGCCATGCGCGATGCGGATTTCCGTAAACATACCCTGCCATCAGGGCATCCAAGGGAATGGGAATGGCCAGACTATCAATGGCGGTAAGGGCAAAGACTCCCCAGGCACCCAAGGTCTTCAGGAGGGCCAGTCCGGCTCCGATTTTCGCGAAAAAAGTGTTTTTTGCGGCCAAGTTCTCATTGTAAGCGAGGGTTTTATTCCAGTGAAAGGAAGCGCTTACGCGGGCCTGGGGCTTTTCTGTTGATATTGCACCATTTAAGCAACATCCATTTGGTTCTCAGCCCTTTACACAACATTTTTCCAGCAATTACACTAAGCGGTTTACGGTTATCAGGAGATTCCATGCCGTCGGTTGAGGATCGGGTGACCCAGATCATCGTGGATCAGCTCGGTGTCGATCCGGCGGAGATCAAGCCCGGTGCTTCTTTCGTCGACGATCTGGGGGCCGACTCGCTGGATCGCGTGGAACTGATCATGGCCTTTGAAGAGAATTTTGACTTGGAAATCCCGGACGGAGAAGCGGAAAAGATCGTCACCGTTCAGGATGCAATTGCTTACATTCAAAAGAATGCCAAGTCAGTAAAACAGTAATCCCTTGCCGTCCCGGGAAAATCACCAGTAGCAGAAATTACAAGGAGAGTAGATTCTTATGGCATCAGCCGTGGAAGAGAAAGTAAAACAAATTATCGTTGAACAGCTCGGAGTGGACGAGGGCGAAGTCACCCCGAATGCTTCGTTCGTGGATGACCTGGGCGCGGACTCGCTCGATACCGTGGAGCTGGTCATGGCCTTTGAAGAAGCGTTTGACATCGAGATCCCGGACGAAGACGCCGAAAAGATCCGCACCGTGAAAGACGCTGTGGAATACATTGACAAGCATGCGAAAGGCGGGAAGTAGTTGGCGAAACGGGTCGTCGTAACAGGATTGGGCCTCATCTGCGGCGTTGGGAATACGAGTGAAGAGGTCTGGAAGAACATAGTCGCCGGCAAGAGTGGAGTGGGCAAAATCACCCACTTCGATGCCGCGGCTTTTGCCTGCCAGATCGCCGCGGAAGTCAAAGGTTTTGATCCCCTCAACTTCATTGAGAAAAAAGAAATCAAGAAGATGGGGCGCTTCATCCATCTGGCCATGGCGGCCGCGGACGAAGCCTTCAAAATGTCTGGACTCGAGGTGAAGCCGGAATTTGCGCATCGCGTGGGTGTGCATATCGGCTCCGGCGTGGGCGGGTTTGACGTGATTGAGCGCGAGCATGAGGCCCTGCTCAAGGGCGGTCCGCGCAAGATCTCGCCATTTTTTATTCCGGCGGCTATCGTGAACCTGGCGGCCGGTCAAGTCAGCATCCGTTATGGCGCCAAAGGACCCAACGAAGCCACGGCCACGGCCTGCACTACTGGGGCCCATGCTATTGGCGACGCTTTCAAGATCATCCAGCGTGGCGATGCCGACGCGATGATTGCCGGCGGTACGGAAGCGCCCATCACTCCGATGGGTGTAGGTGGATTCGCCGCCATGCGCGCGCTTTCCATACGCAATGACGAACCGGAAAGGGCCAGCCGTCCCTGGGACGCCGGCCGCGATGGCTTCGTGGTTGGAGAAGGTTCCGGCATCGTGATGCTCGAAGACCTGGAATTCGCCCAGAAGCGCGGCGCAAAAATCCTTTCAGAGATCGTTGGCTACGGCATGAGCGCGGACGCTTTTCACATCACCCAGCCCGCCGAAGACGGTGAAGGCGGTTACCGCGTGATGACCAACGCTATCAACGATGCCAAGATCACTCTTGCCGATATCGGTTATCTGAACGCCCATGGCACGTCCACGCCGATTGGCGACGCGCTGGAAACCAAGGCCATCAAGCGCGCCTTTGGTGAAAACACCAAACTGCCCGTAAGTTCCACCAAGTCCATGACCGGACACTTGCTGGGCGGTGCTGGCGGCCTGGAAGCAGGACTTACCATTCTGGCGTTGCGCGATCAGATACTGCCGCCGACCATCAACTATGAAGTCCCTGACCCGGCTTGCAATCTGGACTACGTGCCCAACGTCGCCCGCAAGACCACCATGGAGTATGCGCTGTCCAACTCCTTCGGGTTCGGCGGCACGAACGGGTCGTTGATCTTCCGCAGATGGCAGGAATAATCTGCGCGACAAACTCCAAAGCGTGGTCGGCAATTCCGTTTTCCTGGTCTTGGCTCTCGCGATTGGCTGGCAGTTTTCTGTTGCCGGCCACGCGCAATCCCATTCCTCCTGGAAGGTCACACTGGAACCCGCCCGCCCCGTGAACGGTTCGCCCGTGCTTCTGCGGGTAACGTCTCCAGTGCAGCTCGTATCCCTGCAAGGCACTTGGATGGACCACAAGATCGCTTTCCGATACACCGAGCATTGCCACTGCTGGTACGCGATGGCTGGTGTGGCGCTCTCCACTAAACCCGGCAAATACCCGGTCCAGTTGCAGGGCGATTCCGCAACCGAACACGGCTTGGCCTTCACTCATGAAGTGCTCATCCACGCGGGCCATTACCCGTCTACGACGATCAGCGTGGCTCCGGAGTACGTTGAGCCTCCCAAGGAACTGGAAGCCCGCATAGAGCAGGAGCAGGCCGTTAAGAAGAAGGCATTTGCGGATACCAGCGTAGTCCCGGTCTGGACCGGCAAATTTGCGCCGCCGTCAGACACGGCAGTCTCAGGACCATTCGGCTCAGCTCGCGTGTTCAACGGAAAAACGAAAAACCAGCATACCGGTCTGGACTTCCACGCGGCGATTGGAACGCCTATCCACGCTACGAATCGCGGCAAGGTAATTCTGGCCCGCAGTCTTTACTTTGAAGGCAACTGCGTTATGGTGGACCACGGCGATGGCCTGGAGACCCTCTATCTGCATCTTTCTGAGTTCAAGGTGAAAGAAGGCGATATGGTGGGAAAAGGCCAGCTTCTGGGCTTGAGCGGAGGCACCGGACGCGCCACCGGGCCGCATCTACACTTCGCCGTTCGCTGGCAGGGCACCTACCTTGATCCCGCCACACTTCTCAAGCTGACCACTCCATAGGCGGATTAGCAAATCGAGATGCAAAAACAAGAAAGCGCAACCGTCGTCGGTCGCGCTTTACTTGTAGGAGGCAGGGTCGGACTACATCTTGAAAGCCAGCTTGTAGCTAGAGCTTGGAATCACCGCTGAAGATCCATTCGGATTTGTGCAGTTCCATATACTTCTGGGCTTTCTTCAATTCATCCTGTGCACGCTGCATGGCCCGCTTCATTTCAGGACTATCCAGTTTGATGGTTGCCAGCGTGTGGCCAAGGTTGTTGAGCTTCATCATCGATAAGCTGGGCAGCTCCACGAATTGATCTTCCATGTCGTCCAGCGAATCGTGAAGAATATCCTCCAGATTCCCTTCCGCGGACCTGAACTCGTCCAGGTCAAAGTACAAGCGTGAAGAATCTTTTCCGCGCGGTGGTAGTTCCACCGTGACTGTCTGTTCTTTCCGGTCGCGCAAGATGCCCAGGTTGATCTTGCCGCCTTGGCGGTGTGTGCGCAGAACGCGCGCCAGATCAGAACGGTCAGTCAATTTTTCGCTTTCCGCTTTAACTATCACGTCTCCGGCTTTAATGCCTGCTTTTTCCGCGGCGCTACCCTTGTCCACGGAGCGGACCAGAAGGCCTTCGCCATTCTTAACGCCGAAGTATTCACCCAGTTGCCGGGTCAGACCTTCGGTCTGCACGCCCAGGAAGCGCGAATAATTATTCGTGATGATGATGCCGGGTACGTCCATCTGCGGTCCGTTTCGAGGAAAGTCCGGCGGCAGCGGAACGGTTTCGCTCGCGTCGGGCCAGCGCGTATGGATTTCCTTGGCCATTTTGCCGCGATCAGCGAGTTGGGCCGTGACTTTCATGGGATTGCCGTCGCGGCTGATTCCCAGCGTTACTGTACGTCCCGGAGGAGTCTCGCGGATCATGCGGCGCAGTTGCTCCTGGCTATCCACGCGCGTGCCATTGAATTCCTGGATCACGTCGTGTTCTTTCAGACCGGCTTTGCCCGCGGGAGCGTCCTGGTCCACCATGGTCACTTCCACGCCGCGCTCCTCTTTCAGCTTGAGTGCGGTCATGCGTTCGGATGTGATGTCCTTGATGTCCACGCCCAGGTAGGAGTGGCTTTGGCCCGCGGAGCCGACGAGTGCTTCAAGGCTTTTGCTTTGCATTTCCGGCTGTCCGTCAAAGCCGGCGGAAAACGCGGGCAGGGCCAAGCCGGCCACCAACAGCGCCGTGGAAAGTGTCTTGATCATTGGAGTGTCACCCAAGTTGTGAAGTTCTTCATTATTTTCGCCTTACCTTTAATCTTTGCTAATTCTTTTCACTTCGATTCGTCCCGTGGTTGTATGGACGTGCAGCACAGGTCCGCCGCCGTTCAAATCGCCTTCGGCATACATTTCGCGCGGACCCAATCCGGCTTCGGACTTCAGAATCTTGAGTTCGCGAAAATCTGTTCGAATGCCGTCGCCGCGGGCCGTGTCCACGGTGGCACGGATGCTCACACCCAAGCCGTCCGGCACGTAAAGGATAATATCGCCATCCGAGGTTTCCAGCCGCGAATCAGTCAGGGACTGTATTCCGGGAGCCAGGGTCGCTACGATTGGACCGCCTCCGGTGATGGCGTGCAGACCGCCATGGGCGACTCCCACGCGGATCTTGCCGCCGCTGGTTTCTATCTGCGCCGGGCCGCCTGCATCCGTTACGTCCACGGTGCCGCCGCCAGTTTCGGCTCGTACTCCGCCTTCACATTTTGTGACGTTGATGGATCCGGCGCCGGTGCTCAGAGTCATGACTTTGGCGGTACCAATGTTCAGGTTGCCGCCTCCGGAAGTTGCCGTGACTTTACCCGCCGCGGATCCCACATGAATATTTCCGGCGTCAGTGGCCGCATTTACGTCATTGCCCACGCGTCCTATATCGATGCCGCCGCCGCCGCTGGAAACCGAAATTCCGCCGCCGATCTGGTCCAGTTGAATGTTGCCGCCGCCGGTGTTGGCTTCAACCCGGCCGGCCACATTGTTGGCGGAAACGGCGCCGCCCTGGGTGTCCATTTTCACCAGAGCGGTCTGCTCGGGTATGTGGACTTCAAAATCGATGTAGCCTTGGCGGGACATTTCGCAATCGGCCCGCAAAATGGCGACACCGGAAGCGCTGAAGCTGCTGAATTTCAGTTTCTTGAATTCCGCCAGCGCCGCGGTTTCTGAATTGGCGCGCACATGTTCGCGGATCACGTACGTGATCATCAACTGCCGCCCGCCTTGCACGCGAATCGCGCCCGCCGTGGACCGCACGCGTACCACTCGGCTGGCCGGCAATGTCCCGTTGATGTCCCGGATCCATTCGTCGCCCACCCGCCGGATGTGGTCACCGGGTTTTTGCGCCACGGCGGACAGGTTAGCCGCGATCAAGAGCGCCGGGATTGAGAGACGTTTCCACATTTGTAGTGATCTTGCCAAAGTTATTTTGCTTAGTCCAGATTCGGCGTGCTAGCCAGATAGTGCTGAGACTGGCTGCGGATGTACGCATTCTGGTCATTCAGCAGCGAACGCAAGGCTTCACGTACGCTGGTGTCTGCTTTCACTGAATCCAGCAAACTGATGGCTTCTTGGCGAACGCCCGGGTTCGAATCATGCAACAGAGCTTCCACCACGGCATCGCGAACGTGCTGGTCATCGCGAACGTAACTCTTCAGGGCATCCAGGGCGGTCAGGCGCACGCCGGGATTCTTGTCATAGCGCAGGGTCGAAACCAGGGCTTCACGCACCTGGTCGTCTTGTGTATGGCTTTTCAGGATGTCGATGGTTCCCAGACGCACGTCAGGATTGCGGATGTTTTGGGTAGCCAGCAGCAACAGTTTCTGGATCAGCGGATCGTCGGCCGATCCCACGTAGGTTTGAGGTGTCAGCACGTCATACTTAATTTGTACGCTGTTGGAATTGGGCTGGGCGAGTACAGATTCTATGCTGTTGATGTTAGCTGTTTGGACGCCTGGTTGCGCGATGATAGGGCGTTCGCCCATTCGCCAACTCGTAATCGCGCCGCCGGCAAATCCGATCATCAGCAAAGCGGCGGTAAGCGCCGGAGCCAGCTTGATCTGATGCATCCAACTGGCTGCGTCAAAGACAAACATGCCCCAGCCGCTGCGGGTCTGGTCGGCATGTTCCAGTGATTCCTGTAACTTCATCCGGCTGGCGGCCAGCAGGTTGGGAGAGACCTCCTGGACGGGCAACGCCGACATGTTGTTCTTGAACTCGAGGGAATGCTCCAGCTCCTGCCGGCATCCCAGACACTGTTTTACGTGGTGCTCGAATTCGTATTTCGCGTCGTCCCCAAGTTCATCGTAGATATACAGGACAACGTTTTCTTTTACCCACTCGCAGTTCATAAAGCTTTCTCCCAAAAAATCTCGTTACGTCTTTCCCGCGGTCCGGACTTCTTAACGGCTCGGTTGCCGCATCGGTCCCAGTACGCTGCGCAACTTCTGCGTTGCGCGGAACAGCGTGTTCTTGGCCGTCTCTTCTGTCGTGTTGAGCATTTCACCAATGGTGCGCAAGCGCAGTCCCTGGTAATGCTTCAATTCAAAAACCATACGTTCGCGCGGCGTCAACTTGGTAAGTGCCGCGGCAATCTTGGAGCCCAACTCGCGCCGCATCAGGTCGCGTTCCGGATTCGCGCCTGCGCGGTCGTCGGACACGCGGTCGAGTAAATCCATCTCCTGGCCACTGGAATCGATGATAGTGGCCGAATCTTCCTTGCGTGTTTGCCGCTTACGCAAATGGTCCAGGCAGAGATTCGTGACGATACGGTAAATCCACGTATAGAAAGAACATTCAAAGCGGAAATTGCCAATGTGCCGGTAGGCCTTGAGGAAGGCTTCCTGGTAGATATCGCGTGCGTCAGCTTCCGAACCGGTCAGGTGCAGCGCCAGACGCAGAACGGCCTGGTCATACTGGCGAACCAGTGATTCGAAAGCGGCGCTGTCGCCCCGCTGGGCGGCGCGAATGAGCTCGCTGTCGTGAACGCGGCTTAAGGGTTGACTCACCATTGCTCCGGAGGAATGTGAGCTCCGTCTTTCACCGTTCCCGCCAACCGCTCCTTTCCACAGTGCAGTCTCGGCCGGCATCCGTTGATGTCCTTCGTAATCCTCTCTACTTGCAATTACTTGGACGCGACAAAACCCGATACGTAAGCTGAGAGTATCCCATTTTCGGACACCTGGGAAAGACCCGTCTTCTCGTTTGCCATTATCACTTTTTTGGTGTGACTGTGGTAAGTGCCATGCGGCGAGTGTTTTATAGGCCTTATGGACTGCGCGGCAAAGGAACCCGGACCACAATATGCCAGTCTTGAGCTGCAATGCTATTCTCAAATAGCTTTTCCGCGTTGCGTTCGCTCATTCCAAAACTGAGGGTTTCACCTGACATGTTGAAATGGCTGCTGTGCCTGCTTATCCTGCCGACTCTAGCTCAAGCCCAAAACGAAGCCCGCGTTCCCAAAACGGTCCACTTTCTGAGCGAAGACGGAAGCACGCGCCTGGTGGGATATCTTTTTGAACCTGCTCGCCGCCACGCCGAACCCTCGCCGGCGATCATCCTGTTGCATGGCCGGGCCGGAGCTTACTCTTCGCTGGCGAAAGGTAAATACACGGCAGCCACGCTTTCCAAACGACATAAAACCTGGGGAGAACACTGGGCTTCGCGCGGATACTTCGCTCTGCTGGTCGATAGCTTCGGACCGCGCGGCTATGCCGAAGGTTTTCCCAAAGGCAGTTATGACGAACGTCCTGACGCAGTGAGCGAACAGACCGTGCGCCCGCTGGATGCATACGGCGCGCTGCGTTATTTGCGCGGACGGAGTGACGTCCAACCGGAACGCATCGGCGTGCAGGGCTGGTCCAACGGAGCGATGACGGTGCTGGTGACGATCAGCGCGCAATCGCCGGGCATTAAGAATCCAACGCGTGAAAGCGGCTTTCGTGCCGCTCTCGCCGAATATCCCGGATGCGGCATGGACGCCATCAAGGGCGACTACCATAACTACGCGCCCTTGCTCATGATGGTGGCTTCGGCCGACGAAGAGGTCTCGCCGGAAAGATGCGAGAAGTTTGCCGACAAAGCAAAGCGGTCGAATTCCCTGGAACTCATTGTTTACGCAGGTGCGGAACACAACTTCGACGATCCTGGCAACAAGAAGCAGTCCAAGCGCGCTAACCGCGACGCGACGGAAGACGCCTTCAAGCGAGCAACGCGATTCTTTGAGCATGAACTGGAGCGTTAGATTTTTGCTACCCGTTTGAACTTGTTCGGCTGCGGCTAAACACAAAAAGGCCCTGAGCACTGAACTCAGGGCCTTTGGTCTTTCGATAACGTGTTACCGTCGAGCTTACGCCGTCGCTTCGGCTTCCTTGGCCACGGTAACTTTCACTTTGCTGGTAACCTCGCGGTGCAGTTTGACCGGGACTTCGAATTCGCCAATGCTCTTCAGCGGTTCGTCCAGCTGGATCTTACGGCGGTCAATGGTGAAACCCTTGTGGGTGAGCGCGTCCACAATGTCCGACGAGGTGACCGAACCGAAGAGGTGGTCTTTTTCTCCGGCCTTGCGGTGGAATTCCAGGTGAACGGCTTCCAGTTGTTTCCCCAGGTTCTCGGCTTCGCCTTTTTCCGCGGCGAAACGGCGGACGGCAGACGACTTCATCTGCTCCACCACGGCCTTGTTGGCGTGCGTGGCTTCAATGGCCAGCTTGCGCGGTAGCAGGAAATTGCGGCCATAGCCTTCGGCCACTTTCACTACGTCGCCACGGTGGCCCAGTTTAGGAACATCTTCTTTTAGGATGACTTCCATTTCAGATCTCCAGTTCAAATCTTGTAGTTCGTTTCGTCTTGCCGGAGCCAACTCACGGTCCGATCTAGAGAGCCAGCCATCACTCAGCTGAATCAATAAACCCCTAGCTCTCCGTGCCTCAGTGTCTCCGTGGTAGGTTTTTGATCTACCTCGTCGCAAACGCAAGCCTGTTACCGGGCAGCAAAAGGCAGCAGGGCGATGTTGCGTGCCCGCTTGATGGCCGCCGTCAAACGCCGCTGGTGCGGAGTGCAAACGCCGGTGAGGCGACGGGGAACAATCTTGCCTTTTTCCGCCACGAACCCTTGCAGCAGGCGCACGTCTTTGTAGTTGATATCGTCGATTTTCTCGACGCAGAATTTGCATACTTTCTTGCGGCGGAAAAACTTGCGTCCGCCTTCACGTCCGCCAGGGCCACCGGGGCCGCGATCCGGACGATCCGGCCGGTCCGGCCGGTCAGGACGGCCTTGCGGCCGTTGCGGTGGTGTGGAAACTTCTTGATTATCGTCAGCCATAACTCTCCTCAAGTCTCTGCGCGCCATTCATGCGCGCTTAAAAAATGTTTTGTGTCTTAAACAGTCGCTGCCGGAACAGTCGCTGCCGGTGTTTCAG
>Ga0209069_10000196_pt1 | contig 25011 bp, 20 predicted proteins | sample Str013_2_FD_187202 | JGI IMG/M metagenome (GOLD analysis project Ga0209069, IMG submission 187202) | Freshwater sediment microbial communities in response to fracking from Pennsylvania, USA - Straight Creek_MetaG_SC_2013 (SPAdes) (version 2) | ecosystem: Environmental > Aquatic > Freshwater >...
CTTCGTCTCGGTGCACACCGTGCTGTCGCCGCGCACGCGCGGGATCATCGGCGATCGCGAGATCCATCTGATGAAGCCGTCGGCCTGCCTCATCAACACCTCACGCGGTCCGATCATCCACGAGCAGGCGCTGATCGAGGCGTTGAAGGCGGGCCGCATCGCCGGCGCCGCGCTCGATGTCTACGACCGCGAGCCGCTGCCCAAGGATCATCCGCTGCGGTCCTGCCCGCGGCTGCTGCTGACCCCGCACCTGGGCTACGTCACGCAGGAGACCTACCGCGCCTTCTTCGGCGGCATGGTCGAGGCGATGGAGGGCTGGCTGAAAGGCGCACCCGTCCGCGTCATCACCGACAGCGGCTACGGCAAGGCTTGAGTCGGGCAGCCCTCCGTCCTTACCGCGTCACGTCGGCGATTCATGGGGGCTCCTGGTGTGATGAGGGTTGGAGGTGCCGAGGGTGTCAGACAGTGTCAGACCCTCAGGGTCTGACACTACGGATAGACACCATGTGCACCGGCGCGGCCATTGTTCCGCAAGGGGAGGGCGGGGGCAGGCAGGTCGTTGCGTTTGAGCCCGCACCAGATCGATCTGTTCCCCCCGCAATCGGTGTGAAGCAGGCGTTCGAGGGCTCAGCGCGAAATGCGCTCGAATCCCAGGCTCGCGTCCATGAACAACCGCGCGGTCGCGCGGACGCGGGCCGCGTCGCCGGTGGTCAGGAGCTGTGAGCCGATTATTGCGCCGCCCCCCTCGCCAAACTCCGGATGCCTTGCCAGATAATCCTCGAGACTGTCGGCGACGATTTCGGGCTGGGAGAGGATGCGGGTCGATTTCGGCAGGTGGCGGGCGAACAGGTGCTGCACCAGCGGATAGTGGGTGCAGCCGAGGATCGCGCGATGCGGCGCGCGGCCGTGCGTCTGCAGCATCAGCTTTTCCACGCAGTCCGCTGCCAGCCGGTCGAGCTCGCCGTCCGCGGCCCCGTCCTCGATGGCGCCGGCGAGCCCCGGGGAGGCCTGCTGCACGACTTCGACCTTCGGGCAGCGCTTGCCGATCTCCTCGGGGTAGACGCCGGAGGCAACCGTGCGGGAGGTGCCGAGCACGGCGATCAGGTCGGTGTTGTATTTCTGCGGGTATTGCGGATGCGTCACCGCCCACGGCGTCTGCGTCGCCGCCTCGACGGTCGGGGCGATGATGCCGACGACGTTGTGCCCCTTTGCCCGCCACGGGCTGTGCGGCAGCCAGTGCTGCTGCAACTGCCTGAGCGCCACCGCCGTCGCCGTGTTGCAGGCGAGAAGGACGAGGCGGCAGTTGCGCGAGAACAGCTGCTCGACGCCCGCCCGCGTCAGCGCAACCACCTGCTCGGATGGCCGGTTGCCGTAGGGCACGTTGGCGTGGTCGCCGAGGTAGAGGAAGCTGCGCGCGGGGAACCGCGCCTGCAATGCGGAAAAGATGGTGAGGCCGCCGTGGCCCGAGTCGAACAATCCGATCATGAGAGATCCGCCCCGATTTGCCGGTGCAGCATAGCACGACCGGCCGGCGGGCCGTCAGCGGATCAAGGTCGCGGCCGAACCCCCACAGCCCGGCACGCTCGAAGCGGCGCCAGAAAGCGCGGTCGCATCAGCCGCACGTCCCTCAAAACATCGCCGGATGCACCCGGTCGGGCGGGGTGTGGCCATCCAGGAACGTCTTGATGTTGATGATCACCTTCTCGCCCATGTCGACGCGGCCCTCGAGCGTGGCCGAGCTCATGTGCGGCAGCGCCACGACGCGGGCGGAGTTGAGCAGCTTGGGGTTGACCGCCGGCTCGTGCTCGAACACGTCGAGCCCGGCGCCGGCAAGCTCCCCGGCCTCGATCATGCGGGCGAGCGCATTCTCGTCGATCACCTCCCCGCGCGCCGTATTGACGATATAGGCCGACGGCTTCATCAGCTTGAGCCGGCGCGCCGACAGCAGGTGGTAGGTCGCGGGCGTATGTGGGCAATTGACCGAGACGATGTCCATCCGCGCCAGCATCTGGTCGAGACTGTCCCAGTAGGTCGCCTCCAGCTCGGTTTCCAGTTCCTCGCCGAGCGGGCGCCGATTGTGATAGTGGATCTGCAAGCCGAATGCCCTGGCACGACGGGCAACGGCCTGCCCGATGCGGCCCATGCCGACGATGCCGAGCCGCTTGCCGGTAATCCGGTGTCCCAGCATCCAGGTCGGCGACCAGCCTTCCCAGCTTTTCGATTTGTCCTTGAGCAGCATGGCGCCCTCCGTGAGGCGCCGCGGCACGGACAGGATCAGCGCCATGGTCATGTCGGCGGTATCCTCGGTCAGCACGCCGGGCGTGTTGGTGACGATGATGCCGCGATTGCGCGCCGTATCGAGGTCGATGTTGTCGACGCCGGTGCCGAAATTGGCGATCAGCTTCAGTTGCGGCCCGGCCTGCGACAGGATGGTCCGGTCGATGCGGTCGGTCACGGTCGGCACCAGCACATCGGCAGCCTTCGCCGCTTCGATCAGCTCGGCGTGGCTCCTGGGCTTGTCGGTAAGATTGAGCCGCGCATCGAACAGCTCGCGCATCCGCGTCTCGACCACGTCGGGCAGCTTCCGGGTCACGATGACGAGCGGCTTTTTCGCTGGTATGGGCATGGCTTGGGGGACTCTTCGGATCTATTGAGCCGCCAACGGAGGAACCCGCTTCCGACCATTGACTGTCGCGGCTAATTGCCTCTCTATCAGAACGCCGCCGCTCTGACAAAGCCAGGATCGGAATTTGGCGTCGAAAGATCGTCGATAAGCGACCCTTGCCTCTTGATCCGATTGTGCAAATCATGATGCTACCGCAGGTGCCGGGTAGAACCTCGGCGGTCGTCAATGGGTTGTGCGCCGGGCAGCGAATGGCAAATCGGGCAGCAAACGATCGCAGGGTGGCAGGCTGGGCGCAGAAGCTCACGCTTGTGCTGGCATTGTCGGGCCTCGCATCCGCCGGCCTGGCAGCGGAGGAGCCGGCGGCTGCCGGCCGCACCGGCCTCGCATTGCCGCGCTTCGTCAGCCTCAAATCCGATCGCGTGAACCTCAGGCAGGGCCCCGGCAGCGATTACCGCATCGTGTGGGTGTTCCGCCGCGCCGGCCTGCCGATCGAGGTCGTCAAGGAATCGGAAAGCTGGCGACAGGTGCGGGACAGCGAGGGCGCCACCGGCTGGGTGCTGGCCAGCATGCTGTCCGGCCGGCGAACCGTGACCGTGTCGCCCTGGGAGGCCGGCAAGCCTGCCGCGTCGGTGCCGGCCAACAGCGGGGCGAGCCTGGTTCCACTGTTTGCGAGCGAATGGTCGGGCAGCGGCGTGGTGGCGAATGTCGAGCCGGGCGTCATCGCCAGCGTGCTGTCGTGCTCGGGCACCTGGTGCCGGATCTCCCTCGGCGAGCTGAAAGGCTTCATCGAGCAGAAGAAGCTGTGGGGCGTTTACGAGGGCGAGACGGTGAAATAGCCGCCGTCATCGGCTCGCCGCGACACCTGCAAGCGTTGTGCACATTGCCCTAGACCGCCACCTGCGTACCGACCTCGACCACCCGGTCGGTCGGAATATGGAAGTAGGTGGTCGCGTCGTTCGCGGTGCGGGCGAGCGCCAGGAACAGCTTCTCCTGCCACAGCGGCATCTCCGAGCGCACCGCCGGCCTGAGCGAGCGGCGGGACAGGAAGAACGAGGCGCCGTTGACGTCGATGGTCAGCCCCTTCTTGCGGCACAACGCCAGCCCGCGCGGCACGTTGGGCGTTTCCATGAAGCCGTAGGTCAGCGTCACGCGGGTGAATGAATTGGCGATCTCCTCGATCAAGATCCGCTCGGCATTGAGTACGCGCGGGGTATCGGCCGACTTGATGGTGAGGATGATGTTGCGCTCGTGCAGCACCTTGTTGTGCTTCAGGTTGTGCATCAGCGCGGTCGGCGCGGAATTGGGGTTGCCGGTCAGGAACACCGCGGTGCCCGGCACCTTGTGCGGCGGCTTCTTGGCGAGGCTCTTCACCAACCAGTCGAGGTCCGCCTCGCCCTTGCGCGACGCGGTGGCGAGGATGGCCGAGCCCTTCACCCAGGTCAGCATGATGATGCACAGCGACAGCCCGATCACCAGCGGCGCCCAGCCGCCCTCGGCGACCTTGATCATGTTGGCGAAGAAGAACGCCTGCTCGATCAGCAGGAAGACCAGGATGACGCCGCCGGCCTTCCACAGCGGCCACTTCCAGTACTTCCAGACGACGAAAAAGGTCATCAGCGAATCCACGACCAGGGTTCCCGTGACCGCCACGCCGTACGCCCCCGCGAGCGCGCTCGAGGACCTGAACATGAACACGATCATGAGCACGCCAACCATCAGCAGCCAGTTCACGCGCGGCAGGAAGATCTGACCGGCGAAATCGGCCGACGTATGCCGGATGACCGAGCGCGGCAGGAAGCCGAGTTGAATGGCTTGCCGCGCAATCGAGTAGGCGCCGGTGATGACCGCCTGGCTCGCGATCACGGTCGCCATGGTCGCCAGAATCACGATCGGGACCAGCGCCCAGCCCGGGAACATGCGGAAAAACGGGTTCTCGATCAGTTCCGGGTGGGCCAGCACCAATGCACCCTGTCCCAGGTAGTTCAACAGCAGGGACGGGAACGCCAGAAACATCCAGGCAAACTGAATGGGTGTTCGCCCGAAATGCCCGAGGTCGGCGTACAGCGCCTCCGCGCCGGTGACCGCAAGGCAGACGAGACCGAGCGCGGTCAGCCCGATCAGGCTGTTGTTGAACAGAAATTTCAAGCCGTAAATCGGGTTGAAGGCGGCGAACACGCCGGGCTCGTCCGCCAGATGCACGAGACCGCCAAGCGCGACGATGACGAACCACACCGTCATGATGGGTCCGAACAGGGAGGCAACTTTCTCCGTTCCGCTCTTCTGAACGCCGAACAGCCCGATCATGATGATCACGGTCAGCGGCAGCACGAACTTTTCGAGCCCCGGCGCGATCAGCTTCATGCCCTCGACCGCAGACATCACCGAAATGGCGGGCGTGATGATGGCGTCGCCGAAAAACAATGAGGCGCCGGCAACCCCGAGCAGCATGACGATGCGCCCGGCCCCGCCGCTCACCACCGACTGCGCGAGCGACATCAAGGCGAATGTGCCGCCCTCGCCCTTGTTGTCGGCCCTGAGCAGGATCAGCACGTACTTGAGCGTGACCACCAGAATCAGCGCCCAGATCATCAGCGACAGCACGCCGAGCACGGTGGAGCGCGCCACCACGCCCTGTCCGCTGGCGGCCGCCACCGCCTCCTTGAACGCGTAGAGCGGGCTGGTGCCGATATCGCCGTAGACGACGCCGACCGCACCGAGGGTGCGTGCCCAGAAATGCCGCTCGTGGACGGCCTCAGCGTGGCTCAATTCAGCGGCGGCTGACAAGGAGTCGATAGGGGCTACGTGCGCTTGCGCCATTGCGGCAGCTCATTCCCGAAAACGGACGGCCCGAACACCACTGGTTTGGCCAAATGGCCGCGGCTTATATCTCCCCGCAAACCCCGCGAGAAGCCCCAAAACAGCCGCCAAGGCCCGAAACTGTGTCGCCATACAGCGGCCAAATGGCGCGGCACGCAATCAAATCTTGGATATTTGGCCAATCGATCGGCTCGCAGTCTGGCTGTTTATCGGCTCAACGTCTGGCTCATGTGGAAATTCCGAACCCCATGTCCCCTGGCGACCCTCGGTGTCAATTGTGCCGGAAGGACGGCAGATGGAACAGATCGGGCGGGTGCCACGTTGTGCTTTAGTTCATCAGCGCACGTGACCGTTCCGAACGTTTCGGCAAATGCAATGGATGGCCCTTCAGCCATGCCCCAGATCGGTGTCCTCGTTAACGCGGAAATCATTTTTCTGCCCGATTGTGCGGTCATGTATCGCGTAAGGAGATCAATGATGGTGTGTGCGATGTTGCGCCGGCCGCTTGCCGCCGGTTTGATCGTAACTTTGTCCGCCGGCCTGCTGGCGGCCTGCAGTGCCCCCGAGCAGAGCGCACGCTACGCCTCGCTCGGCTCCCCCACCGCCGCCCGTAGCGGGGCCGGCGTCGCGACCGACTATGATTACACCGCCGATCCCGGCTGGGTCACGGTCGCCGAGCGTCGCACACGGCCGCCGGTGCAGTGGCCGCCGAATATCGTTCCAACGCCTTAGAGCGGTCGTGCGGGCCGCGACTGCGGCCCCGCCGGCAGGCGGTTCCCGGAAAGGTTGACCGTTCCGGTCAGTCTTTGTACGGATTGGTTATTTGGCCCCTCCCCCAATCCCGTCACCTTATCGCTTGCCGCTGTCCTGCCAGGACGGTACACAGCAGGGGCGAAGTGAGTGTCCGCGTAGCTCAGCAGGATAGAGCACAGGATTCCTTGTTATCAACTGGGCGTTGCGAACGGAAACGGCGCAACGGATCCGCTCAAAGTCGGGGAACGCTCGGACGCGCATGCGCCGTGCCAATCCCGAGCCAAGCCTTTCGGGGGACCGACCTTCGGGAGGAAGGTGTAGAGACTGGACGGGCGGCACCTAACGGCTCGGCACACGGCCCAAGGTGAAGGGACAGTCCAGACCACGAACACCCGGCTCCGTTTGAGCGGGTGGCGGCGAAAGCCGAAGTGGGATGAATCCTGGGGTCGTGGGTTCGAATCCCGCCGCGGACGCCAGCCTTCGCAGTGTCGCTCCCGGCCTCACGCATGGTCCTCACCGCGGGGCTTATTGGACCACTCATCGTTCGCATGTCATGTTTGGGTGTCTGCGGGATAACCGGACCCAACGGAGGCAGCAGCGGACATGAGCGATCAGCGTGTTCCCATTCACGGCGTGTGCGAGCCCGGCTATGCCGCGGTGCGCGAGGAGTTCGAGATCAATTTCCGCAGGCGCAATGAGGTTGGCGCGGCGGTTTGCGTCTATCGGGATGGACGTAAGGTCGTCGATCTGTGGGGCGGGCACAAGGACCTGGAGCGGAACGTTCCGTGGGCCGAGGACACCATCGTCATCATGAACTCGCTCGCCAAGAGCATGACCGCGGTTTGCACCCACATCCTGATCGATCGCGGCCAGATCGATTTCAACGCGCCGGTCGCAACGTATTGGCCGGAGTTTGCCGAAGGCGGCAAGGCGGCCATCCTGGTCCGCCATGTGCTCTCGCACACCGATGGGGTGATCTACTGCGACCACGCGCCGGCGGGGTCCTGGTTCGACTGGCAGACCCACATCCGCGCCCTCGAGAAACAAGCGCCGGCGTGGACGCCGCCGGGCTCCAAGGGCGCCTACAATTCGATCAACATCGGATTTCTGCTCGGCGAGATCATCCGCCGGGTGACGGGCAAGAGCGTCGGCAGCGTGCTGCGCGAGGAGGTGACGCAAAAGCTCGGCGCGGACTACCACATCGGATTGCGCCCCGAGGAGATCGCGCGCGTCTCCGATATGCATCAGAACCCCAAAAACGGCTTCTTCCAGGTTGCGTCCGATCCGACGACGCCGCTCGGCCGCGCGTTCCTGTCGGCGCCCCGGATGGGCTATTTCCAGAACAGCCGCGAGATCCGCGAGATCGAGGTGCCCTCGTTCGGCGGGCACGGCAATGCGCGGGCGATGGCGCGGATCTATGCCATGCTGGCCGGAAACGGCGCGATCGACGGCGTGCGCCTGCTCAGCGCGGCGGCCGTGGCGCGGGCGGCCGAGCTGGTGTGGGAGGACGACTGCATGATGACCCGGCGGCGCATCCGCATGGGCTACGGCTTCATGCACAACGAGCCGGGCACCGCACCCATGGGCACCAACATGGCGGCGTTCGGGCATACCGGCACCGGCGGCGCCATCGCCTGGTGCGACCGCGAGCGCAACATGGCGTTCGCCTATTGTACCAATTTTCAGCGGGAGGGGCCCGGCATCGGACCGCGCGGCGCTGCGCTGTCGATCGCGGCCGGCGGCGGCAAGCGGCCGGAGTGGCTGACATAGCCATCGAGACGGATCGCGCGCAGCGGTGCACGCCACGACCAACCTGGCGAGAGCGCGGCCGAAGGCCGTGCGATCCCGAACTCCCCGCCGCGCACGAGCAGCACGGCGAGCACGGCCATGATCGGCAAATGGCCGATCAGCTCGGTGCCACCAAACACGAAGCCGGTCAGCGTGAACAGGCCGAGCAGGGAGAAGCAGGCCAGGCGGGTGGCAATCTGCAGCACCAGCAGCGTGCCGAGCGTGACCTCCGCAACTCCCGCGGCGAACACGAAATGCAGGTTGCTGAACCCGTGCAGACCCAGCAGCGCCGGGAAATTGACGAAGCTGTACTTGTTGACGAAGGCGAGCGAAACCGCCGGATCGAGCAGCTTGTCGTGGGCCGCCAGCACGACCAGCTGCAGTCCGAGCCCGACACGCAGCGTATGCGCCGCCAGCCGCTCCCGCCACTGACAGGCCGCCTTGCCCGATCGCGGGCACCGTCGTGACCAATCCCATTGCCACATGCGGTGGCGCATTTGCAACTGCAGACCCACCGCGATCGGCAGCATCCGCTGCAGCTTGCGGTATATGTTGCGATCGGCCTGCGACAGCGAGGGGGCGACCAGGAACAGCGCGGCGCCGATGCCGCAGAGCTCGAGCATGTAATCCATCATGTGCCCGAACGAGAACGCGCACATGCAGATGAACGGCAGCAGCATGGTCGCCAACGACGCGGCCAAGAGGTGCGATCTGAGCAGAAACATCATGCCGACCAGCATCTGGGCCAGCATCAGCACATCGCAGACATAAAGGCGCCCGGCCGGCAGATTTGGCGCGATGAACACGTGCAAGGCGCTGTTTGCGATCAGGCTCCCACCGAACACGATCGAGAGCAGCTGCCAATCGAGGCCCGCGGCACGCGGCCATGGCCGGTGGGCGATGCGCTCGACCGACGGGATGCCGCGACCGCCGTGCTCGATCCACCAGCTTGCCAGGATGAAAGCAGCCGCGCCCAGCACCACCATCATGTAATAGCCGTCCGGAACAAATTTCGGACTCGAGCCGATCGCGCTTTCGTCGATGAACCAGCGGGCATGAGCGAATGCCTGATCGCTGAATAGGATAGACACCGTCAAGATCGTGCCGAACCGCCAGAATCCGCGCATGGGCGTCTCGCTGTGCTGCCATACCAAATCGCGGCCAAAGCCCGCCGAGGCGGCCGCGAGCCATTGTTTCGCGGGCTTGTATGACCGGCGAGACATGCAAGATTCGGTGATGTCGCGAACGCGCCCGTGCCGATTTCGCCGACCCGGCGCGCGGGTTTCGTGAAACAATGTTAATATGCGACCCCGGCCCCGATCGGTGAGGAAGGCGGTGTGTGATGGATTTCGGCCTGCAAGTTCTCTCGCGCGATGCGGCGACCCACCCGGACGGCCTGAAGCGGCTGGCACAAGCGGCCGACCATCTCGGCTTCGGCTATCTGGGCATCAGCGACCACATCATCATCGCGCAGGACATCAAGTCCACCTACCCCTACAGCGAGAGCGGCACCTGGACCGGGGTCGGCGCCGGGCTTTGCCTCGATCAGCTGAGCTGCCTGTCCTATGCGGCGGCGGTGACCGATAAGATTCGGCTGCTGACCTCGGTGATGGTGGTGCCGCACCGGCCGGCGATCCTCACGGCCAAGATGCTGGCGACGGCAGATTTCCTGTCGAACGGCCGCGTGACGGTGGGCGTCGGCGTCGGCTGGATGGCGGAGGAGATGGCGGCGTTGGGCTCGCCCCCGTTTGAGAAACGCGGCGCTGCGTCGAACGAGTACATCGCGGCGTTCCGTGCGCTATGGCGTGAGGCGGAGCCGACATTCGACGGGGAGTTCGTGAAGTTCCATGACGTCGTGTTCGCACCCAAGCCGGTGCAGAAAGGCGGGCCGCCGATCTGGGTGGGCGGCGAGGGCGCGGCGGCGCGGCGGCGGGCGGGAACGCTCGGTGACGGCTGGTATCCGACCATCCGCAACCCAAAGGATCAGCTGGATACGCCCGAGAAATTCGCGAAGGCGCTCGGTGAAGTGCACCGGCATGCGGAAAGCGCGGGGCGGGACCCCTCGACGCTCGACGTGGCGATGTTCGCAACCGGGTGCAGCGTGAGGGCGGCATCCGAGGGCCGCGATGGCGAGCGGCTGGTGTTCACCGGCACCGCCGAAGAGGTCGCCGACGATGCGCGGGCGTTCGCTAAGGCCGGCGTCAGGCACGTCGTCATTGGTTTGCAGAGCGCCGATCTCGCCGATCACCTGGAGCACATCGCCGCGTTCGCCGAGGGCGTCATGCCGCTGATGCGGTGAGCCGTCGTAGGGTGCAATAGCGGAGCGCATTGCACCGATGGCACGCGAAAACGGTGCAATACGGCCTATCGGCCTATTGCGGCTCGTCAATCAACCCGCCATCAACGTCCGCCGCAGCAGATCGAGCAGGCTGATCACGGAATAGTCCCTCAGCCGCGCGCGGTCGCCGGGCAGCACGGTTTTCTCGACCTGCACGCCGGACGGCGTCGCGACCGCCAGCAGCACCGTGCCGGGGTGCTGGCCCTCGGCGGGATCGGGGCTGGCGACGGCAAGACCGATGTCGGTCTTGAATTCGGCTTGGGCGGCGCTGGCGGCCCGGGTTGCCCGCTGCTCGGGGGTTTGGCCGGCGGCGCGCTGCTCGCTGCTCACCCTGGCGCCGCGGAACGTTGCAAAATCCGCATCGCGATGGCTCATGCGCGCCGACAGGATGCCGCCGGTGACGGTCTCGTGCGCCGCCGCCGTCAGGCCCCGTTTGCGCAACGCTTCCAGCACCACCACCTCCATCGACTGCTCGTCGACGCCGAACACCACCGGCCCGAGGATGCCGCGCAGCAGCGCCTCCTCGGCATCGAGGATCCTCTGCGCGCTCGCCTCGTCGTCGCACTTGGCGGTGACGCGGATCTTGATGCCCTCGATGCCGCTGGCATTGAAGGCGATGGTGGGATTGCCGAGGGTGTCGAGCTCGGCCATGCGCGCGGCCAGCATCTCGTCGAGCCCGGATTCGCTCTGTCCCCAGGTGCGCAGCGTTCGGCTGGCGATCACCGCCGATTGCCCCGAGCGGCGGGCGAGGTCGGGCAGCACGGTGCCCGACACCATCTCCTTCATCTCGCGCGGCACGCCGGGCACGGCATAGATCACCTTGTCGCCGACCGGGCAGACGAGGCCGGGCGCGGTGCCGGGCATCTGCGGAATCGGCGCAGCGCCGACCGGGATGTCGGCCTGGCGCAGGTTGTTGGCGGTCATCACGCGACCGCGCGATTCGAACATGGAGCGGATCTTCCCGGCGATGGCCTCGTCGCGGCGCATGGCGACGCCCATCACCTTGGCGATCACGTCGCGGGTGATGTCGTCCTGCGTCGGGCCGAGGCCGCCGCAGCAGATGACGGCGTCGCTGCGTTCGAGCGCCTGGCGGATGCACGATTCGATGCGGGCGAAATTGTCGCCGACCTTGACCTGGAAATGGCTGTCGATGCCGGCCAGCGCCAGCTGCTCGCCGATCCAGGACGAATTGCTGTCGACGATCACGCCGAGCAGCAGCTCGGTGCCGATGGCGATGATTTCACAACGCATGGGGAGGTTCCAGACTTACGCTAACGCAACATCGAGGCGATAGAACCGTTTGGCGGCGCCCGCGAACAGCTCGGCCTTCTCGCCGGCGCTGGCACCCTTGCTCAGCAGCTTGCAGGCGTTCCAGAACACCGCGTAGCTGTAGGAGCCCTTGTCGACAGGAAAGTTGCTCTCGAACATGGCGCGGGGCGGGCCGAACGCCAGGATGCTCGCTTCCATGTACGGGCGCCAGGCGTCGGCCAGCGCCTGCGAAGAGGGCGGATCGGCCGCCTCCTCGAACCGGAAGCCGCCGACACGCATGCCGAGGCCGCCGAGCTTGATGGCGACGTTGGAACATTGGCCGAGGTTCCGGATCGAAGCCGACCATTTGGCGAACACCTCGTCGCGCTTGCCGGAATAGGGTCCGATGCCGATCGGACCGCCGACATGGTTGAGCACGATTCTGGTGGCGGGAAAGGCGCGGGCGAGCTCTGCCAGCTCGTCGATCTGCGGGTGGAACAGCCAAGCGTCGAACGACAAACCGAGGCGGCCGAGCACGCCGAAGCCCTCGCGGAATTTGGCGTCGGCGAGCAGGCCGCGCGGCGGGGTGTAGGCGGGGTTGAGCACGCTGGGGTCGGCATCCCAGGTGGTGATGTGGCGGATGCCGCGGAAGCGGCCGCCGGCGGCCCTGATATGGGCCTCCAATACCGGCTCGACGCGCGCGCCCAGCGTCAGGTCCGCGTGCCCGACGATGCCGGCGGCGATGCGGGTCGGGCCGTAGCCGCCGCTGGCGCTCATCGCCGCGATGCCGTTGACGAATTCGGTCTCGCCGACCGGGCGCAGCTCGGCCGGCCCGTCGGCGCGATGCATGGCGCGGGCCTGCACGAACACGGTGGCGAGGATGTTGTGGCCGCTGCCGGTATCGGCCAGCATCTCGGGCAGCAGATAGCGCCAGCCGGGCCGGTCCCACAGGTGATGATGCGGGTCGATGATCGGCAGCTGCGGCTCCAGGATCGGCTCGCTGCGGCGATCGAGCCAATCCTGGCGCACGGCGAGGTAAGGATAATGCCCGGGGGCGGCTGCGGGAGGTGTGCTCATGGCGCCTGGTTTCCCTGTTGTCCAAGAAAGGGTGGATGCCTTACTCTGCGGTGATGCCGAGGCGCTTCACCGCCGGCTCCCAATACGCGTTGTCCTTGTCCAGCTTCGCCTTGAAGGCTTCGCGCCCCAGCGTGCCGCCGAGATTGCCGGTGGCGAGCCGCTCCTTGGAAACCGGCGTTTGCAGCGCCGCGAGCACGGCCGTCTCGAGCCTGGCGATCAGCTCGGAGGGAACGCCGGCAGGCACAAGCACGCCATACCAGTTCTCCATGATCATGTCGGGAAAGCCGAGCTCCCTGGCGGTGGCGATTTCGGGCAGCAGGGGCGTGCGGGCGCTGCCGAACAGGGCGAGCGGGCGCACGGATTTGTTCGCCACATGCGGCAGCAGCACCGGCGGGTCCGCGATCATGATGTCGACGTGGCCGGCAATGACATCGACGAGGCCGGGCGCGGCGCCGCGATAAGGCACGTGCGTCGCCTTGATGCCGCCGCCCGCGTTGAGCAGCTCGCCGGAGATGTGCATGGTGGTGCCGGGACCGGAGGAGGCATAGGTCAGCTTGCGGGTCTTGCCGATCTCGATCAGCTCCTTCAGCGAGTTCGCCGCGATCGAGGGGCCGACCACCAGCAGCGCCGGCGAGGAGCCGATCAGCGCGATCGGCTCGAACGATTTGATCGGATCATAGCCCGGATGGGGCTGCAGCGCGGCGCTGATCAGCTGCGAGCCGAGCGTGGCGACGAGCAGCGTCCTGCCATCGGGCGCGGCGCGGGCGGCGAGGTCGGTGCCGAGAATGCCGCCGGCGCCGCCGCGATTGTCCACCACCAACGTGGCGCCGAGCGAGCCTTGCAGCTCCTGGGCGAGCAGCCGCGCCAGCATGTCGGCGGGCCCGCCCGCCGCGAACGGCACGATGATGCGGATGGTGTCGGCGGCACGGACCGGCGCGGCGAGCAGGGCGAGGGCAGCCAAGCCTATCATCACGAACCGGCGCATCGGCCACCTCCCAGTGTTGTTGTCCCAAGCTTCCGGCCAGATGCGGGAGAAAGTCAATCGGTCCGGGAGGTTTGTCGAGAAGGTTATGCGGGGCTGCCAACGGCGGGTGATGAGTGGAATGGCCCGGAAGGCTCACTCGAGATCGTCCTCGCCGGCGGCGTCCGAGCAGGGATGATGGGGCTCGCTCGCGCCCTCGTTGATGCCGCGCGCGCGGCGCACGGCGCCGGCAATGGTGAACGGGAACGGAAACTCCACCGGCTCGGCGAGCACGGTATCGAAACGGCTGGCTAGCGCCGCGCGGGTACGGCCGGGCAGACGATGATCGAGCACGACCGGGCCGAGGCCGGACACGTCGATGCGCGGCTGCCGGAACGCCTCATCGAGGTCGAAGCCGAAGTCGGCCGACATGGCCATCAGCTGGAACACCGCCGGCAGGATGCGCCGGCCGCCGCAGCCGCCGACCGCCATCACCGCGCCGCCGCCCGTCATCAGCGCGGGAGCGTAATTGGCGAGCACGCGGCGCCCCGGCGCGATGGCGTTGGGGCCGCCCGGGCGCGGATCGAACCAGTTGATGCCGTTGTTCATCAGGATGCCCGACTTGGGCAGCACGACGCGCGCGCCGAAGAGCGACAGCAGTGTCTGCGTCAGCGTCACCATGTTGCCGTCGCGGTCGACCACGCAGATGTGGCTGGTCGAGGTCGGCGCGGTCCGATCGCCGGCATCGCCCATCTTTTCGAAGCGGTGCCGCCAGCCGGCGCGCATGGCCTCGGCATAGTGGGTGAAGGTGCTGGCGCCGGGCTTCCTCTCGGGTGATTTGCGCAACCGGGCCAGCTCGGCAAAGGCGACCGCCAGCGTCGGCCCGCCGTTCAACTCCGGCAGCACGTGGATGATGCGATCGGCGTGGGTGATCTCGAGCGGCGCCACCTCGCGGGCCACAGCGCCGGCCAGATCCCGCTCGCTCAGGTAGCCGCCCATGGCCTTGACGTCGGCGGCGATGGCACGCGCCAGCGGTCCCTTGCTGAGTGCCGCGGCGCCGTCGCCGGCGATGGTTGCCAGCGTCCTGGCCAGCTGCGGCATCGGCAGGCGCAGCAGCCGGCCGGTGGTGGCCGGCGGCGGATCGGGAGGAAAGCCGCCCGGCAGAAAGCGCTCGCGTGCGGCGGGGTCCCTGGCGAGGTCCGCCATGGCGCCCGCGATGATGAGCGTCGTATGCCAGTCGACCACCGGCCCCGTCTCGGCCAGCTCGACGGCGGGGGCGAGCAGATCGCGCCAGCGCAGGCGGCCGAAGCGGTGGTGCGCGAGGGCGAGCCCGGCAGGACCCGTGGGCGCGACCACCGCCTTGGCGCCGATGGTGTTGCGGTTGTCCTTGACCGCAGGCCAGCCGAACAGATCGCTGTCGACGCCGCCCAGCAGCGGAAAATCGCCGGGGTCGAGCGTCTCGGGCGAGCGGCCGCCGAAGTCGATGGCGATGGCGCGTGCGGATTTGGCATCGTAAATGAGCATGGCGCCGAGGCCGCCGACGCCGCTCATCCAGGGCTCCACCACGCCCACGGCGAAGGCCGCGGCGACCGCCGCATCGACCGCGTGGCCGCCCTCCTTCAGCACCCGCGCGCCGACCTCGGAGGCGACGCGGTTCTGCGTCACGACGATGCCGCCGCGCGAGCGCAGGGAGGGCTTGGCGACGGTCCGCCGCCGCGACAGGTTCGGCGACAGCACGGAAGCAGCGCGGGGCATGGCGGGATCCGAACTCAAAGCCGGGACACGTGCAGCGGCGGAACGCGTGCCGACCAGGGGAGCGCAGCCTCGAGCGCGGCGGCGACGCCAAGGATGACATGCTCGTCGGCCGGGCGCGCGGCAAGCTGGATGCCGATCGGCAGACCGCTCGAATGCTGCAGCAGCGGCAGCGAGATCGCCGGCGTGCCCATGATATTGTGCGGCAGCGTGAACTGGAACGGCACCTTGTAGAGTTCGTCGACCAGGTTCGCCATGGTGACGTCGGCGCGGCCGAGATTGTAGCGGCCCCACGCCTCCGAAACGGTCGACATGGTCGGGGTCAGCCACACGTCGCACGCATTGAAAACTGTCGCGAGGCGGCGCCGGGCGGTGTTGAGCGCCGCGAGCGCGGACACGAAGCGGGCGGGCGTGATGGTCCTGGCGTAGCGGTAGATGTGCTCAACCACCGGCTCCAGCGTAGCGGGGCCGATGCTGCGGCCGGTGCGGGCGGCATAGCCTTCGAGGCGCTGATCGACGGCAAAGAACCAGATGTCGATGAAGGCGGGCATGGCCGCGAGCAGGTCGCAATCGGGCGAAACCTCGGTTACCAGGTGGCCCATGCATTCGAGCTGCTTTGCAACCGTCACGACGCCCGCGGCAATCTCCGCGTCGACCGGCACGCCGGCCAGCGGCGCCGCCGACCAGCCGATGCGCAGCTTGGCCGGCGGCGTCCGGATCAGGCTGGCATAGCTCCCGGTCGGCTTGGGAATGCGGAACGGATCACCTGTTTGCGGTACGGCCAGGCAGTCCAGCATGGCCGCCGCGTCGCGCACGGATTTCACCTGCACGAAGTTGGTGGCGAGGCCGAAGCCATGCTCGTCCAGCGCCGGGCCGAATGATACGCGGCCGCGGGACGGTTTCAGGCCGACGCCGCCGCACCAGCTCGCGGGAATACGGATGGAGCCGGCGATATCGGTGCCATGCGCGATCGGGACCATGCCGGAGATGACGGCGGCCATGCCGCCGCCGGTGGAGCCGCCGGCCGAATAACCCTTCCGCCATGGCGTCGAGGTGTTGCCATAGAGCGCGTTCTCGGTGGACCCGGCCATGGAATATTCGGGAGCGTTGCTGCGGCCGATGATGTTGACGCCGCTGGCGCGAAACAGCTCGGCGACATGCGTGTCGATCTCGACGGTCATGCCCCGGCACAGGCGGCTCGCGAACTCGATCCTGCGGCCCTGCTCGTGGCCGAACACGTCCTTCATGAGGAACGGCACGCCGCGGAACGGGCCATGGCCGAGCCTCTGCTCATCGAGGCCCTCGATGCGGTCCGGGTAGGTTTCCACCACCGCGTTGACAGCCGGATTGGCCTTCTCGATGGCGCGGGCGGCGGTCAACGCCAGCTCGCGCGGCGAGATCTCCCGCCTGGCTACCAGGCCCGCCAGACCGAGCGCATCGAAGCTGGCATATTCGGCAAGATCCATGATGTTTCGATCCGAGGCGGAACGGGGCGGTTATGTCGCCGGAGCGGCATCGGCAGCGGCTATTTTCCCTGCAATGTCGTGATCAGGGCGCGCAGCGACGCATTGCGGTGGCGCCAATGAATATCGTTGATCTTCCAGACCTCGCCCAAGCGGACGAATTCGAACTCGATCTGCAGGCGCGTGCCGTTGTTCTTGAATTCCGCCCGGGCCAGGCTGCGATCGGCCGAGTCGGATTTTCCGGAGGGGACGGGCGCAAGCTTGAAATCGGAGATCCGGTACTCCTTGGCATCGGCAAAAACGTCGAAATCGATCACGTCCTTGATGGCGCCTTCCTGCACGCGCTTGCGGTTGGCGTCTGTGGCCCTGACGTCGAGATAGCCCTTCCTGAGATCGTCGACGAAAACGCTGCGCACGACGCCGTCGGAGGCGCACCGGGCCTGGCCGCTGCGGCAGGAAAAATCGTAAATCTGCTGCAGGACCTGGGTGGAGGGCTCGCTGGCGACGCCCTTGGCCGGGCGATTCACCACCGAGCCCGCGGATTGCCTGGTGCGGGCCGCGGCCGTCTCCGCGCAACAGAGGCCGATGGCGGTGGCAGCCAGGATGGCTCCGCTCAGCCGGCGCGATCTGCCAAACGCTGTCATGCGCTCACCCTTGTGCTGCCACCACTGCCCTATGCGGAAATCCCGGCAACCCCTGCCAAGCGGGCCAGGCAAATCGGCCTGGAGTATATGTGCCATGGCGGATCGCGGCAGGAAAGCCGGAAGTGGCGTCGTCAATCGGATCGTCGGGCAGGCAAAGCAGCGGCACGTTTCGGGCAAACGCCGGTAATCCCGCCGGCGCATCGCCCCGAGGACTGTATCAGGGACGGGGGTGTCCCGTGAAGGACCGTTCTCGGAACGGATCGAAACGCCGCATGAGGGGCGGAGATGGAGTTTCTAAACAGCGGCGCACGCATCGGGTGCGGGCGAGTGAGCAAGCTCTCGAGCCGGCCGCTCCTGGCTCATTCGATCCCCGGCCGGCGATGGGCGAAGCTCGGCTGCTCCAGCCGCCGCAATCGCTTGAGCTCGGTGAACGCCTCGCGAAAGCCGCGCGCGAGGATCACGCCGCGGATGGTCTCGCTCGCCGTCGGCTTGACGACAAGGCCGACCGGCCGCCCCTCCGCCAGCCGTGCCGCGGTTTGACCGGCCAGCTGCAGCGGTGCCTCGCTCATGCAGCCTTCCGGGGCGCAGTGGGAGAACTTGAACGAGACCAGGGGGCCACCCGTTGCAACGTAGAGCCGACGTCCGGTCGGATCGCCGACGTCGGGACTTGTCGGACGTGCAAACCAATCACTACCGGCCCGCCGCACGAAGGTGCGCCACAGCACGGTTTCGCGGCCGGCGACATTGTCGATCACCAGATGCGTTGTGATCAGGCGCGACGACACATGCTGCCGGCCCGCGATCCATGCCGGTTGCACCATGGCGCAGCGCTCGCGGTCGCTCAGCTTGGCGCAGCGGATCTCCCAGGCGCCGAAAGCCGCATGCTTCACCGGCGGCAGCTCGGACGGCTTGAGGCGGTTGGACCACGGCCATTCCCAGGTCTCGCCGTCTGTCGAACCCTGGATTTCGGGGGACAGCACGCATTCACGGGCAAGAAGTGCCGTGCGGATGCTGTGAGCCGCAAACGTCTCACCGAGCTTGTGCGCAATATTGCGCCAGCGCTGACAATTGCTGGAACTGTGCAGGGACAGCCGATGGCGCGCCGATGGCAGCGCGGCACCGGGCTCGGGCCGATGGGTCGGGGTGATGAAGGGATCGAGCGCGCCTGAGCGCGACAGATCGGCTGCAACCGCGGCGAGCCGTGCAGGCTCCCCGGAGGCTGTCGCCCTGCCGGCTGTTCCGGGCCAGATCAGCAGCGTCAACAGGGCGGCGATCAACGAGCGGCTCATGCGCATTCCCCCCAATTGCCACACTCGCGCGTTGTTGTTCCAACGTCTGTTCGGCCAACTGCGCGGGGCTGGCCGGCTTCCCGAGGAAGTCAGCTGACCCGCTGCGCCGTTGCCACGAGCTCGGCAAGCTTGAGCCTAACAGTATGATCATCCATTGGAAAATCGGATTTTGACCACCACCGCTCGAAATCCGCGAGGATTGTGCCGACGTGTGGCCCGGGCGGCACGCCCAGCGCGAGGACATCGGCACCGCGGACGGGAAGGCGCGGCGGCGGCCAGCTCCCGGGCAAGGCGAGCAAATTCCGCCAGACCGGGTCGGAAGCATCGCAGCGGCTTGCGCTCCAGGCGCCGAGCACATGCCGCGCCCAGTTGTCGGGTCCGAGCTGGTAGAGCCGCAGACGGGCGGCGCGGTCGCCAAAATCACGCGAGACGGTGCCGGGTTCAGGGACGATCAGCGCATCGCGCTCGGCGTGCGAGAGCCGCAGGCGGCCGGCCAGGCGCAGACGATCCTCATCGACCGCGATCGCCAGCACCGAGAGCCGCAGCAACGGATCCGGCGCCCGCCCCAGGCCCGCTTCGAGCGCCGCGAGCTGTTGCAGCCGCTGGGGCCAAGGGACGGCGGCGAGCACATCGACCAGCAGGCCGTGCTCGAACATGGCCGTGATGGCCGCAACGGCGCGCGGCGCGGCGAGCAATTTCAGCAGCTCCGCGCGCACGCGCTCGCCGGACAGCCTCGCCATGCCGGCGCGCTCGGCCACGCACGCGCGCAGGCCCGTCGGGTCGGCATCGCCCTCACCGAACGCGGCATGGAAGCGGAAAAAACGCAGGATGCGCAGGACATCCTCGCGGATGCGCTGACGGGCGTCGCCGATGAAGCGGACGCGGCGGGCCAGGATGTCGGGGTAGCCATCCAGCGGATCGAACAAGCGGCCGCCCGCGTCGCAATAGAGTGCGTTGATCGTGAAATCGCGGCGGCTGGCGTCGGCGGCCCAGTCGGCGGTGTATTCGATCGTAGCATGGCGGCCGTCGGTTGCGATGTCGCGGCGCAGCGTCGTCACCTCGTAAGGACGATGCGCGGAAACGACGGTGACGGTGCCATGCTCGATGCCGGTCGGGACCGCGCCGAGGCCGGCGTTTTTCGCCAGCCGGATCACCTCCTCGGGCCGCGCCGTAGTGGCGATGTCGACGTCGCCGACGGGCCGGCCGAGCAGCGTGTTGCGGACGGCGCCGCCGACCGCGCGGGCCTCGGCGCCGCCCGTCTGCAATGCCGCGAACACGGCCTGCGCGGGAGCGCAGCTGAGCCAATCCGCATGCCCGAGCGAGGAGGGTGGCAGCGGCGCGGACGGGGCATCGCTCATGACCGGGAGGGGTCCTGCGGCGGCGCCGGCGCGTTCGGCGTGAGCACCATCTGGGTTTGCGTAACGAGCGCCAGCAGGCGTCCATCGGCGTTGGTCAGCCGCGTCTGCCAGGCCATGGTGCGCCGGCCGCGATGCAACGGCACGGATTCTCCGTGCACGACCTGGCCGAAGCCCGCCGGCGCGAAGAAGTTGGTCTTGCTCTCGAGCGTCGTGGTCGTGCAGCCTTTCGGCAGGTTGAGGATCGTGCCGAGCGCCCCGATGTAGTCGGCAAACGCCATGTAGGCGCCGCCGTGCAGCGCGCCGTAGCCGTTGCCGATCTCCTCGCGCGCCAGCATGCGGGCGAGAATCTTGTCCTCGGCAACGGAAACGAGCTCGATGCCGAGCAGGCGCATGAACGGCGGCATGTGGCTCCGGCAGCGCTCTAACAGGTCGGTCACGGCGGGCTCCAGGACAGAGTGCGGGCCAAAGACGCAGCGCGGAGCACGGCTTCAGCTCGGCAAGGCTTGACCGCGACCCCGTTCTGCTGCGACGTGTTTAGCAGGCCTCAACGGACCTCCCAACGCAAGCCTGTACATTCCGGCACCCCTTCGAGCAACCGCCACCCAAGGAGAACCCTCATGGACCTCGGCATCCGCGGCAGGAAAGCCATTGTCTGTGCCGCTTCCAAAGGCCTCGGCAAGGCCTCCGCCCTCGCCCTCGCCCGCGACGGCGTCGAGCTCACGATTTGCGCGCGCGGGGCAGAAGCCTTGGAGGCGACGGCGCAGGAGATCCGGGCCGCCACCGGCGTCAAGGTGACCGCCATCGCCTGCGACGTGACCACCGACGCCGGCCGCAAGGCGCTGCTGGAGGCCTGCCCCAACCCCGACATTCTGGTCAACAACGCCGGCGGCCCGCCGCCCGGCGACTTCAAGGACTTCTCGCTCGACGACTGGCGCAAGGCGGTGGAGGGCAACATGATCAGCCCGATCGCGCTGATCAAGGCCACGGTCTATGGCATGGTGGACCGCAAGTTCGGCCGCATCGTCAATATCACCTCGGGCTCGGTGAAGGCGCCGATCGCGATCCTCGAGCTGTCCAATGGCGCGCGGATGGGGCTCACCGGCGCGGTGGCGACGCTCGCCCGCAAGGTGTCGCGCCACAACGTCACCATCAATGGCCTGCTGCCGGGCGCCTTCGATACCGACCGCCTGCGCACCAACGCCGCCAAGAATGCCAAGGACCAGGGCATTTCCGTCGAGGAGTTCAGCCAGCGGCGGGCGATGAGCATCCCGGCCGGGCGGGTCGGTCAGCCCGACGAGTTCGGTGCCGTCTGCGCGTTCCTGTGCTCCGCGCATGCGGGCTACATCACCGGTCAGAACGTGCTGATCGACGGCGGCGCGTTCCCCGGATCGCTGTAAACGCGAGCGTCCGCCACGAAAATGCCGGGGTGCGGAGGCTCTATCCGCTCGGTCGCGGGATTTTTGCGGCCGGGTCGCAGTGGGCGTGCGGGGGCTCGCGGACCTGGGAGATTTGGCCGGGGGGCCGCAGGGGTAGTCTTCGATGCCGTTCGGTCATGCGTTGCGGAGCCTGGCGGCTTGCATTTGTCTCGGCGTGCTGCCGGCACTGGCGGGGGCTGCCGGCAAGGCACCCGCCGTCGATCCGTTCGCCAGCCCCGAGAGCGTGATGCGCTGGATCGACAACTATCACCTCGCGCCCGAGCCCGCGCGGGTGCCCGATGCCGTGCATGCCATGAGCCGCCTCGGCCTCATCCGCGACCTCGACAGTGCCGGCATGTTCGTCGGCTTCCTGGCCGGCATCATCGCTGACAACCAGGCGGACGCTGACAAGCTGATCGGCAAGATGTTTCCACTGCCGCCGGAGGACCAGGGCGTCATCATCAAGGCCATCGCCTACTCGGGCGTGCCCGACTGGAAGGACATGCTCGGCCGGTTCGTCGAGCGGATGCCGGCGCGCAAGGTGCTGATCGGCAAGGTGCTCGAAGCCAAGTTCCAGCCGCTGTTCGCAACCTCGCTCGAGACCGGCCCGGTGATCCTCGATACGTTGTGGGGCTATCACCTGGCGAGCGGATCGTTCGAGCCGGTGCAGCGGATCATCGGCGCGCTGAAATGGTCCAAGGAGAAGAAATCCGGCTTCCAGCTGCCGTGGACGGGTGAGAAAATCGACCTCAACAAGCTGACCGTCGGCGCGACCGCCAAATGGACGCTGACCGCGGCCGGGCAGCGCGAGAAGGAGCTGCTCGATCTCTATCGGATGGAGATCCGCCATCAGCCGCCCGATGTCGCCGAGCCGTTGAAGGAGGTGATCACGGCGGCGGAGAACTTCGAGGTCGCCCGCGTGCGCAAGGAGGCGCTGGAGGCGATCGAGACGCTCAAGCGGCAGAATCCCGCCCAGGGCAATGCCTGGGGCTGGTGGGCACAGGCCGGCACCACCATGCTCGCGCTCGGCTGCGTGGTCGCGAGCGCAGCCGGGCACGTGGAGATCGCCGCGCCCTGCGTCATCACCGGGGCCGCCGGCTCGGCCGCCGGCAAGCTGTTCGGACAATGAGTGCAAGCGCAACGCTCCGCGACCGTGCTAGCCCGCCCGACGCGATCAGAGGCCGCATCGGTCAAAAGGTCGCGACCTGAAACGGGTATCATTCGCAGCTGCGAGATGGTAACGAGCGGGGCCGTCGCGCGTCTCGCCATGGCCCCTCCACCGCTCAATCATCGCAGTCCACATGCCCACATCCGCACTCGCCGACATCGAGCTTGTCCACCCCGAGCCGCCCGCCAAGGGTGAGCTGAAGGAGGTGGCGCCAGGTCTGTTCTGGGCCTGCCTGCCGCTGCCGTTCCGGCTCAATCATGTGAACGTTTGGGCGCTGCACGAGCACGATGGCTGGAGTGTCATCGACTGCGGGTGCGGCACCGACGAGATCCGGGAGATCTGGGCGCATCTGCTGGGGCATGGGCTTGCCGGGCGGCCGGTCCGGCGGTTGATCGCGACGCACGGTCATGTCGATCACGTCGGACTGGCCGGCTGGCTGACGGAAAAATGCGATGCCGAATTCCATTCGACGTTGACGGAATGGCAGAGCCCGCAGCTGTTCCGGGCGGACATGGCAAACCCGCCGACCGAGCGCCTCGCCCGCTATTTCCAGCAGCAGGGGTGTCCGGACGGGCTGGCCACGGGCCTCGACGGGCAACGCCATGGCTTCCGCAAGCTGCTCGGAGCGATGCCGCCGTCGTTCATCCGCTTTCGGGACGGCGATACGCTGCAGATCGGCGGGCGCTCTTGGCGTGCGCTGACCAACGGCGGGCATGCGGCGGAGCACGCCTCGTTCTATTGCGCGGCCGACAAGCTGCTGATCGCCGGCGATCACATCCTGTCGAAGATTTCTCCGGTGATCGGCGTATGGGAATCGCAGCCCGAGGCCGATCCGCTGGGCGAATATTTCAGGTCGCTGCCCCGGTTCGAGAGCTTGCCCGAGCCGATCCTGGTGCTGCCCTCGCATGGGCTGCCGTTCCGCCGGCTGCATCGGCGTGTGGCGCAACTGCGGGCACATCACGAACTGCGGCTCGGCGAGGTGCTCGGCGCCCTGCAGCAGCCGCAGACCGCCTACCGGCTGAGCGCGGCGCTGTTTCCCCGCCACTACGACGGCAGCCAGGCGCGGCTGGCGCTGGCCGAGACGCTGGCACATGTCAATTACCTGTTGCACAAAGGTCAAATCGTGCGCCAGTCCCACGCGGGCCGGGAACCGCATACCTATGCCTTGGCAGTGAGCGAGCCGGTGGCGGCGGAGTAACGTGCCGCTATGGGCTCGGCCGGCGCCACTCGGCATTCAGCACCTTGACGAGGGTCAGGCTCGGCGTTGCCACCGAGCGGGTGCTGATCAGCGCGCCGAGCACCAGCGCGGCAACCGAAAGTAACGTCAGGTAGACCGCCATGGCGTGGCGCAGGCTGCGCAAGATCCGGCCCCCCGATGTATCCAGACGCTGATCGCCGCGATTGGCCCAGCGCTGCTGGGGCAGCCGCCAGATGGTGTAGACCTTGACGATGGCGTTGAGCACCTGATTGGCATACAGGCACCAGATGTAGTTGAAATCGACCTGCCGCGAATAGCCGAACAGCACCAGCGCCAGCAGCAGCCGTGTCAGCACCACATAGAGAACATAGGCCAGCAGGAACTCGAGGCCATTGTTGAGCGCAACCGTGATGGCGAACAGCGGTCCGAGCAGCATGGTCCACATGGCGATGCGCTGATCGATAAGGCACCACCAGATGAACAGCGGCATACGTGCCGGCCCGAGGGCAATGGCGCGGGCGCCGTTCCGCAGCATGTTCCCGGACCAGCGCCGCAGGTTGTCGATCATGCGGGCGAGGCCGTCCCCCTCGATGATCTCGATGGTGTAGCCGCGGGCGTCGGGGACGTAGAGCATTTTCACGTTGCGTTTCAACAGCGCGTACCAGCTGCTCTTGTCGTCGCCGGAGAGGAAACGGAAGGTGCCCCAAAGCCAATGGCCGAGATAATCGGCCCTGAGCAGCTCAATGAATTGCGGACTGGTGATATGGGTGGCGCGGAACACCGAGAAGCGACCGGTCAAAGTCAGAACCCGTCCCGAGAGTGCATGCGACTGCATGGTCAGGCGCCGCTGAGCAAAGCGCATGGCAAGCCAGGAACGCACCCAATCCGGCCCCTTCACCGCGACGTCCTCGTCGGTCGTAACGGCATGCAGCTCGGGATCGCTCGCAAACAGCGCCAGACATCGCGCCAGGGCGCCGCGCTCCAGCACGAAATCGCTATCCATGAACGCAACCAAATCCCGCGCGCCGAGGCCCTCTCGCGCCATCGCGGCGAGAATCAGCGCGATGGCGGCGCGTTTGCCGGGCTCGTGCTGACGGATGATGCGAAGCTCCATGT
>Ga0209069_10000197_pt1 | contig 24997 bp, 31 predicted proteins | sample Str013_2_FD_187202 | JGI IMG/M metagenome (GOLD analysis project Ga0209069, IMG submission 187202) | Freshwater sediment microbial communities in response to fracking from Pennsylvania, USA - Straight Creek_MetaG_SC_2013 (SPAdes) (version 2) | ecosystem: Environmental > Aquatic > Freshwater >...
GCGCCAATGTTGCCTATGTTGGAAATGGTGCCATAGTTTGGATTGGTGGCGCGTTTTTTGGCAAGAATTGCCGCGATCAATTGCTTTTTCATTTCGTCTGGTGTCTTCAGCTTGCCATTGGCCCTGAAGCGCGAGATGCCATATTTGGCATAATAATCTGCCGGGAACGCCAGATCGACGCCTTTGTTGGAATAAACTGTTTCCGTCGCAGAATAGGCCGCCGCTTGTTGTTGACCAGCAGTTTGTTGATTTCCCGCTGTCGGATCTGCAAAGGCGGCAGCTTGGCTGACCTGGCGCGGCGCTGGCATGACGATGGGGGCCACGTATCCATTGGGCTGATAGCCAGCAACTGTGCGGCTTGGGGCCGGCAATTGCAAATCTGGCGGCAAAGCCAAATTGTTGCCAACTGGAACTGCCGCAGCTGATGGAATCGTTGACTTAGCATCCAGCAAGCTGGAGCCCGATGAACAACCAGCCAACAATAAAACAGCAATGAGCCCGATTATCTTGTTCAAAATTCCACTCATCTCAAATTTCGCCGCTCTTTGGCTGGCCAATGGGGCAATTCCATGGCTGATAAACATGGATTTACTCCGGCTGGTGGCCAAAAGCTGATTCATAGAGCAACAGCCCTACGCCCGCAACGATGGCTACATCGGCAGGATTAAAGATAAAATTAAACAGGGCAAAGTTCAGGCCGTCGAAATGAAAATAGAAGAAATCGGCCACGGCGCCGTGGGTGGCGCGGTCTAGCGCATTTGAAAGGGCGCCCCCGATGATCAGGCCCAAGGCCGCCGCTGCCAGTGGGCTGGTGGCCCGCATCAACCAACGCAACAAGAATGCCGTGATGACAAGACTGAGCGTGATCAGCAGGCCTTGCACATGGGTTGTCATCAAGCCGTAAGACACGCCTGCGTTCCAAGCCATCTTGAGATCAAAGAACGGTGCCAGCGTGATGGACTGGCGCGTCTGCATATCAACAATGTTGAGCAGCCAATATTTTATGGCCTGATCAAAAACAAATGCCAGCGCCGCAATTGCGACGCCAAGCCTTGTCAGCGGGCCAAATGTGGCTGTGCCTTTCAAATCATCTTTCCGTTTCGGGTTTGCCATTCGCGCACGGCTTCAGCATCGCGCGCAGTGATGTCCGGGAAGTCTTTGTCTTGGCCGATGTCTGGCGAGATTTTCCATGAGCGGGCGCATTTGATGCCTTGGGCTTTGTGCGAGACCACGCCCACGTCGTCCAGTTTGAAAGCATCGGTTGGCGCTGGGCCGTGATGCAGGGTGATGGATGACGTGATGCAGGCTTCGGCGAAATCCACCGAATGGGCGGCGGCGAAAGCGGCTGCTTCAGTGATGTAGACTTCAGGTGCCGCTTCCAGCGATGAACCAATCACCTTGCTGGCGCGCGCCAACTCAAGCGCGCCTGTCACAGCACTGCGCACTTTGCGGATGGTGGCCCATTTTTCAGATAGCGCTTCATCACGCCATTCTGTTGGGGCCTTGGCAAACTGCATCAGATGCACTGAGGAGCCTTCGCCTGCATAACGCTGCAGCCAGACTTCTTCCATGGTGAACACCAATACCGGCGCCCACCAAGTGGTGAGGCAATGGAACAATTCATGCATCACTGTTCTGGTGCCACGGCGCTTGGTGGAAGAATGTGGGTCGCAATAAAGCGCGTCTTTGCGGATGTCGAAATAGAAGCTCGACAATTCGACATTCATGAAGTTCGTCAGCAAGGCGCAGGCGCGTTTGTAGTCGTAAACTTTGTAAGCCTCGGCCACGCCCTGCCCCAGCTCTGCCAGCTTGTGCAGGATATAACGCTCCAGCTCTTCCATCTTGGAAGGGTGCAGCTTTTCACCGTCAGTGAAGCCATCGAGTGCGCCCAACATGTAGCGGAAGGTGTTGCGCAGCTTGCGATAATTTTCGGTGGCGGATTTCAAAATCTCTGGCCCGATGCGCATGTCGTCAGAATAGTCACAAGTGGCGACCCAGAGACGCAAAATATCAGCGCCGGATTGTTTGATCACCTCTTGCGGCACCGTGGTGTTGCCGAGAGACTTTGACATCTTGCGACCATCTTCGGCCAGCGTGAAGCCGTGAGTGATGACTTGATCATAGGGCGCGCGACCACGTGTGCCACAGCTTTCGAGCAATGACGAATGGAACCAGCCGCGATGCTGGTCAGAGCCTTCGAGATAAACATCGGCTGGCCATTTCAGATCGGGGCGTTCTTCGAGCACGAAAGCGTGGGTGCAGCCGCTATCAAACCACACATCCAAGATGTCGCGCACTTGTTCGAAATCTTCAGCGTTATGATCTGCGCCGAGGAATTTTTGTGCGGCCCCTTCAGCATACCAAGCGTCTGCGCCATGTTCACAAAATGAATCAAAGATGCGTTGGTTCACTTTGTTATCATTGAGGATTTCGCCAGTAACTTTGTTCACAAAAACCGCGATGGGAACGCCCCAGGCGCGCTGGCGCGAGATTACCCAATCCGGGCGTTGCTCAATCATGCCGCGCAAACGGTTCTGGCCTGCGGGCGGAAAGAATTGGGTTTGCTCGATGGCCGCGAGTGCCTTCTTGCGCAAATCTTTTTTGTCCATCGAGATGAACCATTGCGGCGTGTTGCGGAAGATGATCGGCTTTTTGCTGCGCCATGAATGGGGATAGTTGACTGGTCGTTTGATGGGTTTAGACAACAACATGCCAGCCGCTTCCAAGGCATCGATCACGCGCTTGTTGGCATCGCCCCAACGGCCATGATGATCGATGACCCGAGCGCCATCAAAGCCCGGTGCGTCTTTAGTGTAGAAACCGTTTTCATCGACGGGGGTGGGGACGATTGTACTAATTCCGCGATCTTGCATTTCTATCTGGTGATGTGAAGTGGTCCAGACGTTATAATCGTCCGCGCCGTGGCTTGGAGCAGTATGTACAAATCCTGTACCAGCATCATCAGTGACGTGGTTTCCATCAAGCAATGGAACATCAAAATAGTAGCCCAATTCACTAAGTGGATGTTTGCATAGAATTTGTTCGAGACCGTCAAACGCCGCAAGTCTTTTGAGTTTTGAAATCTTGCCCGCTTTGATCAGTTCATCTTCTCGTGCGTCCGCAATGAGTAATTTTTCGCCCACTGTGGCTAAGCTACCCTCAAGCACTTCGACAACTTCAAAGACAGAGTACTTGACTACCGGGGAATAACTAATGGCCCTGTTACCGGGAATGGTCCAAGGCGTTGTCGTCCAAATTACAACAGAGACGTCAGTATGGTTCAGTACTTCCTGCTTCATGTTGCTTACGTGGCCGAATGTACTAATGGTTCCCTTCACCGGAAACTTCACAAAGATCGTATCAACTTCCACATCAGCATATTCAACTTCGGCTTCAGCCAGCGCTGTGCGTTCGACGACGCTCCACATCACCGGCTTGGAGCCGCGGTAGAGTTGCCCATCGCCTGCGAACTTCAACAGCTCACGCGCGATGATGGCTTCGGCTTTGAAGTTCATGGTGAGATATGGGTTATCCCAATCGCCCTCAACACCCAGCCGTTTGAATTCCTCGCGCTGGGTGTTCACCCAGCCTTGCGCGAACTCACGGCATTCCTTGCGGAATTCATTGATGGGGATGGCGTCTTTGTTCTGGCCCTTGGCGCGGTATTGCTCTTCGATTTTCCATTCGATGGGCAGACCGTGGCAATCCCAGCCGGGCACATAATTGGCATCCTTGCCGCTCATCTGCGCGCCGCGCACAACCAAGTCTTTCAGAATCTTGTTGAGCGCATGGCCGATGTGGATGTTGCCGTTCGCGTATGGCGGGCCATCATGCAGCACGAATTTCTCGCGGCTTTTTGAGTCTTCCCGCAGCTTGCCGAACAGGTTCATGTCCGCCCAGCGCTTCAACAAGGCTGGCTCCTTCTCCGGCAAGCCAGCCTTCATCGGAAAGTCAGTCTTGGGCAGGAATACGGTTTCGCGGTAACGGTCGGTCTTTTTCGGTTCGGTGCTCATGGTTGCGGCTCATATCAGAGCGGCCCGCTTTGGAAAAGCCTTGGATTTGAGCGGCCCGGTGGAGAGGCGGTGGCCAAATCGCCAGCCGCCCCTCACGGGGTGCATGGTCAGTTTGTAACACCAGATTAAGCAATTGTTAAAGGGTGGAATGGTGGGGTGGTTAATTGAGCCTGCGCTGCGCTCCGCCCTCAACCGGCCTTCGGCCACCTTCCCCCTAAGGGGGAAGGGCAAAGTTTGGCGTATGACGAATTACTTCGCCTTTTCACGCATGGTCACCAGTTCCTCCGCTGCCGTGGGGTGCACGGCCAGCGTGGCATCAAACTGCGCCTTGGTGGCCCCGCAGGTGACGGCGATGCCCAGCAGCTGCGCCATTTCGCCAGCATCCGTGCCTGCGATGTGGCAGCCGAGAACGATGTCTGTCTCCGCGTCCACCACCAGCTTCATGAACATGCGCTCATCGCGGCCCGACAAAGTGTGCTTCATGGCACGGAAGCTTGTCTTGTAAATGTCGACCTTAGGCAGTTTGGCGCGGGCCTGCGCTTCGGTCATGCCCACGGTGCCAAGTTCTGGTTGAGAGAAAACCGCCGATGGCACAAGGCTGTGATCCACCGCACGCGGTGCGTTGCCAAACACAGTGTCGGCAAAAGCGTGGCCTTCGCGGATGGCGACAGGCGTGAGATTCACACGATTGGTGACGTCACCCACCGCGTAGATATTATCCACGCTGGATTGCGAATATTCATTCACTTGCACGGCATAATGCGGGGTCAAGTGAACCCCTGCTTCCTGCAAACCAAGGCCGTCTGTGTTGGGAATGCGGCCTGTGGCAAACATGATTTGGCCTGCGCCAATCATCGTGCCATCGGTCAAGGACACACGCACACCATCGCCCGAACGCTCAATGCGCTCAACGTCTGTGTTGGTGAGAATCTCGATGCCCTTTTTCTTCATCTCGTCGGCCAAGTGACGGCGCAGATCATCATCAAAGCCGCGCAGAATTTGTTCGCCGCGCACTGCGAGAACTGTTTCGACGCCAAGGCCGTTGAAGATGCCCGCAAACTCAACCGCGATATAACCCCCGCCGACAATGACGATGCGGCGTGGCAGACGCTCCAAATGGAAAGCCTCGTTGGAGGTGATCGCCAGTTCATGGCCCGGCAAATGGCGCGGCACAAACGGTGTGGCCCCTGTGGCTATCAGAATATATTTGGCGGTGACCTTGCGGCCCGAAGCCAGCTGCACGGTGTGCTTGTCAACCAATGTGGCGCGCTCTTGAATGAGCTCCGCGCCAGAAGATTCAAGATTGCGGATATAGGCCGCGTTGAGGCGATCGATTTCCTTGTTCTTGTTATCAATCAGCGTTCCCCAATCAAAGGACACGCCCTTGGTTGTCCAGCCAAAGCCCACGGCATCTTCAAATTCTTCAGCGAATTTGGATGCGTAAACCAGCAGCTTCTTGGGCACACAGCCACGGATGACGCAGGTGCCACCAACGCGGTATTCTTCCGCTACCGCAACCTTGGCACCATGTTTGGCGGCAATGCGCCCGGCGCGCACGCCGCCTGAACCTGCGCCAATGACGAACAGGTCATAATCAAAATTTGTCACTTGCGGGTAATCTCCTCAACGCTCGTGTCAGTGCCCAACATGAGCACACCGCAGAGGCCGATAAACAGGCCGGTTTCAATCACACCTGGCATGTTGTTCAAGATATTGTCGAGCTGTTCAGGGTCTTTGATTTTGCCCAATGCCAGATCGATGATGGCGTTGCCGCCTTCGGTGACAAAGGGCATGCCTGCTGCATCAGCACGCAGCCGCATTTTCACATCGGTGTAACCCAGATGTTGCAAGGCACGCTCAATTTTCCAGGCGGTTGGGTTGACGCCGAATTTAGAAACTTCCACCGGCAAAGGAAATTTGCCCAGCGTGTCCACGCGCTTGCTGTCATCACAGATGCACACCACAAAGCGCGATGAAGAGGCGACGATTTTCTCGCGGTGCAAAGCACCACCGCCGCCCTTGATCATGCGGAATTGCGCGTCGATTTCATCAGCGCCATCGACAGTGAAATCAAGAAACGGCACATCTTCGATATTCTTGACGATCAACCCGCTTTGCTCGGCCAGAATGCGCGAGGCGGTTGAGGTGGCCACAAATATTGTGTTGAGTTTTTCGCGCTTCACTTTTGCGGCGGCCGCCCTGATGAAATGATTGGCGGTAGAACCAGTGCCCAGGCCCACCTTCACATCATTCTCAACAACCTTCACTGCATGTTCGGCAGCTGCTTTTTTTTGTTCGTCTTGTGTCATTTGCCGCCCGTATCCATTTTAAGACCACCCATTAACAGGTATTTCACTTCGAGATATTCTTCCATGCCATGGGCAGAACCTTCGCGGCCCAAGCCACTTTCCTTCACGCCGCCAAATGGGGCTTCGGCGGTGGAGATGACGCCTTCATTGATGCCCACCATGCCATATTCCAGCCCTTCGCCAACGCGCCACACGCGGCCAATGTCGCGTGCGTAAAAATAGGCGGCGAGGCCAAATTCAGTGGCGTTGGCGGCGTCGATGGCTTCCTGCTCGGTTTTGAATTTGAACAGCGGGGCCACTGGGCCGAAAGTTTCTTCACGCGCCACGGCCATATCGGCAGTGACACCCGTGATTATGGTGGGTTCAAAGAAATTGCCGCCCAGGCTTTTGCCGCCGATGGTTACCTTGCCGCCCTTGCTGATGGCATCGGCGATATGTTCTTCAACTTTTTTCACGGCTGCTGCGTTGATGAGCGGGCCGGTTGTAACACCCTCTTCCACCCCGTCGCCCACTTTGAGTTTCTTGACCGCTTCGGCCAGCTTTGCTGCGAAGGCATCATAGACACCTTCCTGCACATAGATGCGGTTGGCGCAAACGCAGGTTTGGCCATTGTTGCGATATTTGGAGGCCATGGCACCCTGGACGGCGGCATCCAAGTCGGCATCATCAAACACGATGAACGGCGCATTGCCGCCGAGTTCGAGACCCATTTTCTTGATCGTCGGTGCACATTGCGCCATCAGCAGGCGGCCAATTTCGGTTGATCCTGTGAATGTCAAGCCGCGCACTTTGGGGTTGGCGCACATTTCAGCGCCAATCTCGCGCGCTGACCCCGTAAGCACGGAGAACACGCCAGCGGGAATGCCAGCGCGCTCAGCCAATTCAGCAATCGCCAAAGCGGAGAACGGCGTTTCAGCGGCGGGCTTCACCACCATGGCGCAACCGGCGGCCAGGGCCGCACCCGCTTTCCTTGTGATCATGGCATTGGGGAAGTTCCATGGCGTGATGCAGGCGATGACACCCACTGGCTGCTTGATGACGACGGCGCGGCCATTGGGGAATGGCACCGGAACGGTTTCGCCGTAAACGCGGCGCGCCTCTTCGGCGAACCACTCAATGAAGCTGGCACCATAGGCGATTTCACCGCGCGATTCGGTCAGGGGCTTGCCCTGTTCAGCCGTCAAAATTTGTGCCAGGTCTTCCTGGTTCTCCATCATCAGGGTGAACCATTTGCGCAAGATGATGGCGCGTTCTTTCGCGGTTTTTTTGGCCCAAAGCTTTTGGGCCTTTTCTGCGCCTTCAATGGCGGTACGGGTTTCGCCTTGGCCCAGTTTTGGCACGGTGCCGAGTTTGGCACTATTCACCGGGTTGGTGACGGTGATTGTATCTTTGCCGATCACCCAAGCGCCATTGATGTAACAAGCTTGTTTGAACAGCGATGGGTCTTTGAGGTGTTTCAGCATGATGGCTCCAAGATGAGGGTGGCGCTCAGTTAGCACAAGGACTAAAGCGGCTCAAACAAACCTTCACTGCGATTAAAACATGACTCTCAAAGCGATTATTTTTGATCTTGACGGCACACTGGTTGATACCGCGCCTGATTTGATGGCGGCCACAAACCACACGCTGGCCGTTGCTGGCCGCACCGCCATATCAGATGCGCAATTACGCAGCTTTGTTGGGCATGGTTCCATGGCGCTCATCAGGCTGGGCTTGGAGGCGACAGGCGGCTTGCTGGAAGAAGCCCGCATGAAGCAGCTTCAAACTGAATTCCTCGATTTTTATGGGCGCAACATCGCAGTGCACAGCAAAGTGTTCCCGGGTCTATTGCCGCTGCTCGATGAAGCCAAGGCTTCGGGTCTGAAAATGGGTGTTTGCACCAACAAAGTGGAGCACCTTTCCAACCGCCTGCTCAGTGACATTGGCCTTGCACATTATTTTGATGCCGTGGTGGGCGGCGACACCCTGCCTGTGATGAAGCCCAATGTGGCGCCCTATGAAGAGCTGGCGCGGCGCATGGGCGTAGACGCTAAGCGCAGCTTGATGTTTGGTGATAGCGAGACAGATATCCGCACGGCGCAGAATGTTGGTGTGCCGGTGATTGCAGTTTCGTTTGGCTATACCAGTTCTCATGTGTCGGCGTTTAATCCAACCTATGTGATTGACCATTATGATGAGGCTTGGCCCTTGGTGAAGGCCCTTGCCTAAGCCACGCGCGATAGACTCAGTTAAAGGACTGGTGGGCGCTGGCCTGATGCCGCGCGGAGCTGAGCCTGCGCTTGCCAAGGTGGAACAAAATTTCAGCACGCGGTTGACGCCGGAAGTTTTGCAGCAAATCAAATCCGCCAGCATGGATGACCCGATCTACCGGCAATATGTTCCGCATACGGATGAATTGAACTTTCGTGCCGATGAGTTGGCTGACCCGATTGGTGACAATACGCATTCTCCGGTGAAGGGCATTATCCACCGCTATCCTGACCGCCTGTTGCTGACCCCAACACATACATGCGCTGTTTATTGCCGTTTCTGTTTCCGGCGTGAAAATGTGGGCAAGGCCGAGGCTACGCTGAGCAAGGCGGAAATGGACGCGGCCTTTGCCTATATCGCCGCCCATACGGAAGTGAGTGAAGTTATTCTCTCTGGCGGAGACCCGCTGATTTTGTCGGATCGGCGGATTGGCGAGATTCTCACGCGGCTTTCAGCGATTGCGCATATTCAAGTGATCCGCTTTCACACGCGCGTTCCACTGGTTGATCCGGCGCGCATCACGCCCGCTTTGGTGAAGTTGCTGCGCGTGCGGCCTGCGGTTTACATGGTTTTGCATGTGAACCATGTGGCGGAATTGAGTGCTGCCGTGAAGAAGGCCCTGGCACGTCTGGCGCGGGCCGGAGTGCCGTTGCTGTCGCAATCCGTATTGTTGAAGGGCGTGAATGACAGTGCCGAGGTGCTGGAAGACTTATTCCGCGCGCTGGTGGCCAACCGTGTGACGCCCTATTATTTGCATCATTTGGACAAGGCACGCGGCACATCGCATTTTGGCGTTTCGATTGCGCGCGGCCAAGAGATCATGCGGCAATTACGCGGGCGGCTTTCAGGCATCGCCCAGCCCACCTACGTGATTGATATTCCCGGCGGCCACGGCAAGGTGCCGATCGGCCCGCAGTATCTGAATGAGGCTCAAAACGAAATCGCCGACCCCAAGGGCCGACGACATCGGATTTCGGAATTGTAGTTGCGGCTTAGAAGTGGAATGCCAAGCCTGCTGTTACAGCCAATGGGTCAATGCGTTCCTGGAATGAGGGAGCACCAAGATGAACTGTAGTCGTGAAGAACTCTTTCTTCACATCGACAAATACGCCAACGCTGCTCGAAACCTTATATTCAGCGCCTACTTGAAGCACGGGCGCGAAGCCACTGTCCACGCTCGTCATACCGGGGACTGTGGTGCTGAAATACATGTTATAAGCGATGCCACCACCTACATAAAGGTCAAACGGGCCGTTATTGATCAGATGAAACTGCGCATCCAAAGCCGCAGCACCCAATGTGACCGTACCCTGCTTAGCTCCTCCCAGAAGGATGTCGTGGGTTGGCGGAATGCCAAACGCCAAAGATGCACTGAAACGGTCATTAAAAAAGCGACCTGCTTCAACCGAACCCGTGAAGGCGTTGCCAACGGTTACTGGAAGAGCTGGTCTTGGAAAAGTGCCCGCAGAGTCAGGGGCTACATAAGTGCCACCAATCTTAACGAACCAGTTCTTCTGATCCATAACCACTGGCACGACATCTGCAGCATGCGCCACCACTGATGTTGCGACTGATACGGCCAAGAAGGCCAAAAACTTTTTCATTTCCTGTATCCCCAATATCCCGACCACTTTATTGTGGCCTCTTGAATTATGGCGATTTTGTAACGGAAAATTAAGAGTCTCGCAAGACAGGCACGTTGAAATTCAACGTCAGGTGCCTGACCGCGCCGCCCTTATTGCAGCTTGGCGCCATGCGCCTGGATGAAGGCCGAAATGTCTTGCAAAGTCTGTGCCTTGCCGCGCAACGGCCTGGCCAACGCCAGCATAATGTCGACATGGCTGACGCCTTGGTAGAGTTTCAGATCCGCCTCTGTACCCAATTCTTTTAGCCGGTGTTGCAAATTTATCGAATTCTTCGGCATGCAGGTTGTGTCTGCAGTGCCGTGCAAAATCAGAAACGGCGGGGCATCAGCGCGGGCGAAATTGATCGGCTGTGTTGAGGGCAAGTCCGGTACATCTTTGAACACGCGGATGGAAATTTCGCTGTCCAGCGGCAGAAAATCCGCTGGGGCTGCCAGCAGCACAACGCCTTTGATGGCGGCGGTGTCGGTGCCCAGTGCGGTCAGATATTTCTTGTCCAGCACCGCCAGCGCCACGTTGTATCCGCCCGCCGAATGGCCGGAGAGGAACACGCGCTTCTGGTCGCCGCCATATTCCGCGGCATGGCGCGTGGCCCAATCTATGGCCAGCGCCGTGTCCTCCACAAACGCTGGAAATTGGTGTTCAGGATGCAAGCGATATTGCGGCAGGATCGCGAGATAACCTTGGGCGGCCAAGGCGCGGCCCACAAATTCGTAAGGGGCTTTGCTGCCGCTGCTCCATGAGCCGCCGTGAACGAACAACACTGTGGGCCACGGGCCGTTGCCCTCACGCGGTGCATAGATGTCGAGCTTGAGGCGCGGGTCTGGGCCGAAGGAAACATCTTCAGCAATGCGCTGGCTGGCGGCATCTTTTGGCACCAGAAAATTGAACATTTCGAGCGCATAAAATTGATAGGCTGTCACCAGCCCCGCCACCAGCAACCCCGCAAATAACAAGACGCGGAACAACATTAGCCGAAACGTTCCGGCATGTGGTCGCTGCGCGCCAAGTTGGAGAACTTGGTGAGCTTGCCTTCGAATTGCAGCTCCACCGTTCCGGTGGGGCCGTGGCGTTGTTTGCCGATGATGACTTCGGCCTTGCCGTGAGCGCGGTCCATCTTTTCCTGCCAGCCGGCAAACTCCGGCGTGCCTTCATTGGGCATCAGGCGTTCGAGATAATATTCCTCGCGGTACACAAACAGCACCACGTCGGCATCCTGCTCGATGGAGCCTGATTCACGCAAATCTGAAAGCTGTGGGCGCTTGTCTTCGCGGGTTTCCACTTGGCGCGACAGCTGTGACAGCGCGATCACCGGCACATTCATTTCCTTGGCTAAAGCTTTAAGGCCCACAGTGATTTCTGTGACTTCCTGCACGCGGCCCTCGGCGGCTTTGCGTGATGAACCTGCCAGCAGTTGAAGATAATCCACGATGATGAGGCCAAGGCCACGCTGGCGTTTCAGACGACGCGCGCGGGCGGCGACTTGCGCAATGGTGAGGCCACCTGTTGAATCAATATAAAGCGGCAGCGATTGCAATTCCTGGCTCACATCCACCAGTTTCTGGAATTGTGCGTCATCAATTTTGCCACGGCGGATTTGTTCTGATGGCACACCGGTTTGTTCAGCGATGATGCGCGTGGCCAGCTGCTCTGAACTCATTTCCAGCGAGAAGAAGGCCACCACACCGCCGTCTTTCACCTGCATGGAACCATCGGGCTGATATTCGGCGTTATAATTTTTCGCCACGTGATAGGCGATGTTGGTGACGAGGGCTGTCTTGCCCATGGCTGGGCGGCCCGCGAGGATGATGAGATCTGACTTTTGCAAGCCACCCATTTTTTCATCCAAATCCGTCAACCCGCAAGAGATGCCGGAGAGATGGCCGTCACGCTGATACGCGGCTGAGGCCATGTCGATGGCTTCGGCCATGGCGCGAGCAAAAAGCTGGAAGCCTTTGCCGAATTTGTCCGTCTCCGCCAAACCGTAAAGCGCTTGCTCAGTTTTCTCGATCAGGTCTTTGGCGTTGGTTTCAATGTCTGGCTGATAGGCCTCGTTGACCACTTCAGTGCCGATGGAAATCAATTTGCGGCGCTGGGCCAATTCGTGAATCGTGCGGCCATATTCTTCGGCGTTGATGATGGTAGTGGCCGAAGCCGCAAGCCGCGCCAAATAGGCCGGCCCGCCGATTTCCTTCAGCGTGGCATCATTTTCAAAATGGGTTTTCAGCGTGACTGCAGAGGCCAGCTTGCCCATCTTGATGAGGGTCGTTGCCGCCTCATAAATGCGGGCATGAATGGCTTCGGAGAAATGCTCCGGCCCCAGGAACTGCGAGACACGGTCAGCCGCATCATTGTTGGAGAGAATTGCACCCAACAACGCCTGCTCCGCCTCCAGGTTCTGAGGCGGGGTGCGGGTTGGTTCTTCAGGGGCGATGTTGTGGATGGCGGCTACGGACATTGGAAGGTGTTACCAAGTTGGGCTGGCGAATGGGCAGGGAATCGGTGCTACGGAAGTTATCCACAATGGGTGTGTATAAAGTTGGGCGGGGTATCGGATCTTAGTCTCACGAAATCCAATCTGCGGGTATATTCAAAACCTCCGCCAGCTTTGCCAGAGTCTCAGGTGTTCCCGTTCGCCGACCGCTTTCAAGATCAGACAGCTAGCCTTGGCCCAGACCTGCCTTATCGCTCAAATACATTTGCGTGACATTGCGCCAATGGCGAATGGCCTTCAACCTGCTGTCACCGCGCAACATGGCGGCACTAACCTCAGCGGGAAGAATAATTCCACCCGATGTGAGTTCAGACTTGCGGGCATCGTAAATCGCAATATCGTCGGCATCTTCAGCTTCATGATCGGCACGTTCAAGCAGCGCTTCATATTCCTTGCGCGGCAATACCACCAACTCTTCGCCTGAAGGTGTTCTAATGATTTGCGGTTCGCTCATGGTTCAATTCCTCTTGTAGGTCGTCGTGGCGCGGCGACCAATATAGACTGCCAAAATGGTTGTTGCGTCCTCATCAAAGATCACGCGGTAACTGCCGAGGCGAAGCCTAAAACCGTTACGGCCTTGCAACGACTTCACATCGCCTTGGCCGGTCATTGCGTAACGATGTAAACCCGCTTCCACTTGCTCTCGCCCATCTCGCGGCAAGGCATCGATGTCTTTCGCCGCGCTCAGCGTGAGGGCTTTGGTTTTCATCAGAGCGATAATATCGCCAATTACGGGCGTGTAGGCAAGCGATGTTATCGCTATCTTGCTATCCTACTTCCCCATCGCCCGGCTTTCTTCCGGCTTCACCGTTATTGTGGTTCCCGTTGCATCGGGGGCGAAATGCATGGTGACTTGCACTTTCTTGCCGCAGGCATCCAGCGCCCAAAGTTCTTTATAGGGTGCCAGCTTTGCGCCTTTGAGGGGCTGTCCTTCTGCGCCGAGGTTTAGCGTATCCACCACCACTTGCGTTTTACAATCGGGGGCCACGAGTGCGTGGGCCCCTGCTGCCACAAATTTCATCGCATCATTTTGCAATACAGGATCAGTTTTGGTGCTGCCGGGAATCAACACCCGGCCATGCGGTTTGCCATCGGCCTCGCCCTGCATGTGAATGTTGAATTGTTTCACCTTGCTGCAGCTTTTCAGCCAGACATGTTCAACCCATTCTCCCGAAATCGGCTGGCCCGCTGGGTTAAAACTCACGGGCTTGAGCAGTCCAATCTGGATATTGGCCACAGCCGTGCCGGGGCAGACTTTGAAATAAACGGTTGGAATGGGGTTGAGAATGCCTGTGAAATAAGGTGCCTGGTTTTCGGCCTTGCGCAGGAACTTGACCAGTTTTTCGAATTGCGGATCGGCGAGGGCTGGTGTGACCGAAATGGCGGCCAGCGCAATGGTTGCAAACAATAATTTTATCGTTGGTGATTGGCGCAACGGTGCCCCCAGAATGAATGAGGCCTGATGTTAGGGGTGCACTGCCTGCGCCGCAATATCGGGATTGCGCCCTAAAATGCAAAAACCCGCAGCGTCACAGCTGCGGGTTCCGTTTCACTTCGTGCGCACTGCCGGTACATCCGTGGTCAGCGCACATCAGAAGTGATATTCGTGAATTTGTGAATTAGATCTTCTTCAAGCTGCCGGCAGAGGTTTTGCCAGAGCGACGATCTTGTTCCAGTTCGAATGAAAGCTTGTCGCCTTCGTTCAGGCCATTGAGGCCAGAGCGTTCAACGGCGCTGATGTGAACGAACACATCTTGGCTGCCAGCGTCAGGCTGAATGAAGCCGAAGCCTTTTTGTGAGTTGAACCATTTTACGGTGCCTGTAGGCATAGGGGTATTTCCTTGTCTTCGTGTCTAGTGCAATGCCTTCACGCTTGCGCGCGTCAGCGGATAAATCGACGTTTTTGGAAAATTAAATGGGCGTTTGCACTTAAAAAGCACGAAGCCAAGCCAACCGGCCGAAACTCGATAACGGCCTTATGAGCGCTATTTCATGGAAACGCAAGCGAAATCAGTTGAATTGCAGCTGTAGAGGCGCTGCCTGACAAAAAAAGCCCGCGAAATCAAACATTTCGCGGGCTTCTGAATTTGTTCGTTAGCCGTCAATTACTCGGCAGCGTCGGCCTTCTTGGCTTTGGCCTTCTTGGCCTTGGCTTCCTTGGCCGTTACCACGCCTTCATCCGCTGCTTCTTCAGCAGCTTCATCGGCCTGGGCTTCAGCAAAGAGGGCAGCAGCAGCAGCACGGGTTTCAGCACGGTCAGCAGCAGCACCGATCATGACTTCGCCACGGGCTTGGGCAGCAGCTTCATCAGGCGAACGGGCAACGTTCACCTTGATCTTCACTGTCACTTCAGGATGTGGTGCCACTTCAACTTCATAGATACCGATCGACTTGATCGGGCTTGAGAGATGAACGTGGTTCTTGTTGATGTGTGCGCCTTGGGCATCAGCAGCATCCGCGATATCACGTGGGCTGACTGAACCGTAAAGCTGGCCAGCTTCGCCGGCTTGGCGAATGATCACATAGGTCTTGCCATCAATGGTCTTGGCTTCAACTTCTGCGGCCACACGGGCATCAGCGTTTTTGGCTTCGAGCACTGAACGATCACGCTCAAACTTGGCCTTGTTGGCTTCGGTTGCGCGCAGGGCCTTGTGGTTTGGCAAAAGGAAGTTACGGGCAAAGCCGTCTTTCACCTTAACAACTTCACCCATGTGGCCGAGCTTCGGCACGCGTTCGAGAAGAATAACTTGCATGTTGGTGTTCTCCCCTTAGCCGATCACATATGGCAGCAGACCCAGGAAGCGGGCGCGCTTGATGGCTATCGCCAATTCGCGCTGCTTCAGGGTTGATACAGCCGAGATGCGAGCTGGAATGATTTTGCCACGTTCAGACAGATAGCGCTGCAAAGTGCGAATGTCCTTGTAGTCAATCTTTGGCGCATTATCACCCGAGAACGGGCAAGATTTGCGACGGCGGAAAAATGGGCGGCGTGCGCCTTGATCCATAGCCATTAGAGTGCCTCCTCCATGCCAAAGCCAACATCATCATCACGACGGCGTTCTTCACGGCGGCGCATTTGGGCTGATGGGCCTTCTTCCAAAGCTTCAACCTTGATTGTCAAATTGCGGATCACGTCTTCCGAGATCGACATCTGACGTTCCATTTCAGCAACAGCTTGATGTGGGCCATTGATGTTCATGAGAATGAAATAGGCTTTGCGGTTCTTCTTGACGCGGAAAGTGAGAGACTTGAGGCCCCATTGCTCAACCTTGTCAACCGTGGCGCCGCCCGCAGTGAGCACGCCCTTATATTGCTCAACCAACGCATCAACTTGCGTTTGTGCAGCATCTTGGCGAACCAAGAAAATATGTTCATAAAATGCCATTGAATTTCCTTTCGTCTGGCGTTGCTTGAAACCTTAAAGCGCCGAGCCCCATACGAACCTGAGAAAGGTTCGAAGCAAGTTTCGAATGAGCGGAGACACGGGAAGACGGGATTTAACCCTTGGCAAGTTGCCCTGCCCCTTCCGTTCAGCCACCAGCTTTACGGTTTCTGGGGCTGCCTATGGCGCATGGCAACGCGGATTGCAAGGCCCACGGCAGAAAAGCGGGCTTGTCATGCAAATGTTGCATTGCAACATTATTGTGCGCTGCAACATTTTGTGCTTAATGCGCGTTAACTGAAACATTGGAGAGAAACATGACGCAGAATTTGATGCCCGCCACCCATGACCAAATTGCCGCCCTCGCCTACTCTTTTTATGAAGCTGAAGGCCGCCCTGAAGGCCGCGCCGAAATTCATTGGCAACGCGCTTATGAAGCGGCATCACAAGCACAGCCTGCTCCGCAAGCCTTTGCCGCCAAGCCTGCCACGACTGACATTTCACTCATTGATGGCGTGGGCCCGGTTCTGACCGAAAAGCTCAAAGCTGCTGGTTATGCCACTTTGGCTGACATTGCTGGTCTCACTGTTGCCGCACTTGAAAAACTGGATGCCAAATTGAACCTTAAGGGCCGCGCCCTTCGTGAAGACTGGATCGCCCAAGCCAAGGAGTTGGTTGCCGGTGCCACACCGCGCGCCAAGGTTGACCAAAAGAAAGCCGCGAAAGTCAAAGCCTAAACGCTTTGCAGACTCGCATTTGCAAAACCCCGGCCGTTGGTCGGGGTTTTTCGTTTCTGGACGTCGGGACGCGGGCCATTGAATAACCGGATTTCAAAACCATAGATTTGACGTGACAAAGCGCCCTGTGTTCTCGACATCCAACTGTTACAATTGCACAGCAGTTCTGTTACAATTTGCAAAATTCGGGAATCGCCATGGCCAACAACGCGCCCTCGCTTGAACAAGATGACGGCTTTTCTTTTTTCAGAACACAGGCCCGCGACGTGCGCTTTTCCTATTCCAAGGAAGGCGATGGTTGGTTGCGGCGTTTGGTGGTGCGCGGCATTGAGCGCTTTACCGGCCAGCCAAAACTGCAAAAGCTTTATTACGAGTGGTCTGAACAGCCAGTGCCGGGAGAAAATATTTTCGCCGCCGCCATGCGCCTGATGAATGTGCGCATTGACTGTGATGAAGCAGCATTGGCGCGGGCGCCCAAAACGGGGCCCTTGCTGATTGTGGCCAATCACCCGTTCGGCGTGGTGGATGGATTGGCGATCATGGACCTTGCCACCAAATTGCGGCCCGATGTGCAGATTATGGTGCACAGCCTTTTGTGCCAAGCACCGGAGCTGAAAGACTATCTTTTGCCTGTCGACTTTTCCGGCACGCCAGAAGCGCGGGCGACCTCTGCGCTCACGCGCCGCCATGCTGCGGCTTGGTTGAACCGTGGGCATTGTTTGGTGATCTTCCCGTCAGGTGGTGTTTCCACCGCACAAAATCCTTTCAGTGGCACGGCCACTGATTCTGCTTGGCACAATTTTGTGGCGCGGTTGACGCGCGTTGATGGCTTGAAGATTTTACCGGTGTTTTTTGAAGGACAGAATTCACGCTGGTTCCAATTGGCCAGCCATGTGAGTTACAATTTGCGCCTAGCCTTGCTGTTTCGTGAATCAGCCAAGCGCATGGGGGGCTCCATCAGCGCAAAAATCGGCGAAGTGATCGAAGCTGGCGGCATGCCCAAAGACGGCGACAAAAACGCTCAGATGAAGGCGCTGCGCCGGGCCACCTATGCCCTGGGCGGCCAAGATGGTGAGAAGGAATATAATTGGCCCAAATATGTGAAGGTTGATTGAGGCGGCGGCCTTAGGCCGCTGCCTTTTCTTTTGCATCGGGTTCACCCTGCCCCGTCTCGATCAAGTGCTTCAAGCTGCTGTTGATATAGAAACTCCAGCCAGCGGAGCAGCCCTCAAAACATTCCATCTGCGGCACAAGGCCTGAATGGGTGACTTTGAGCTCTGTTTTGTCGCCTACGTTGGCAATTTCAAAAACCACCTCTGTGCCGTTCCACTCTGACTTCTGCGACACGAAATTCAGTTCACTGGCAGTGATTTTCCAGACGACTTTCTGATGAGGGATCAACTCCGTGATCTGCTGCTTGCTACGGTGAATTGCGCCGTGGCGATAGGTGAACTCACCGCCCAGCCTTGCCGTCTCGCCCGTGATGCCCGCGCCCCACCAGGCCCTTGGATTGGTGACGGCGGCGAAAACTTGTTCGGGCGATTGGGCAATGGTGAATGTCGTTGTGAAGCTTTTGTCTGCCATGATGGCCTCCCTTAAGCATCTGATGGAATGCGCTTGTCATATTCAGCCTTATAGCCGCGCCAATGATCCCAGAAATTTTCAATCTTGGTTTGCGCAAGGCGCGCGGCCAGAACATCAAGATGGGTGTGCCAACCGGTGCTGACACCCACCATCATGCCACGGCTTGGCAAGTTGCGGTGCGTGAGGGTGAGTAAAACTTTTGCGCCAGCAGGCTTCAATTCAAAAATCACTTCACTATCGCCCATGAAGAGAAATCCAAGTTTGTGTGGCGGCTCACAATGGGTGAGCTGTGTGGGCATATGCGTCTGCGGGCCCATGCCATCAGGCCGTGTGCCGGGAGGTGTGGTGAGTTCATCATGATGCCAAACAAGTTCGAATGGCACGTTCACTTTCATCGGCATCTCGCCCGAACTTAACCACTGGCGGCGCAAATCACTCTTGGTGAGATAGTCCCAAACCCGCTCAATGGGGCCGGGCAAAAGGCGTTGCATTTGCAGCGTGCGCGGCGCGATGATAGCGCCGAAATCTTCGTCGTGTGCGAGGCTCATTTTGTCTCTCCTGATTTTGGTTTGGATTTTGATTTTTGCTTTTTGGCGTCGTCGTTCTTGAGCAACTGCTCCAAAGCATCGAGGCGATTGGTCCAGAAAATTTCGTAATAGGCCAGCCATTGATGGGCATTGGCCAACGGGCCTGGATTGAGGCTGCAAGTATGTGTGCGGCCTTTGACATCGCGCTTCACCAAGCCCGCGGCCTCCAAAGCTTTGATGTGTTTGGAAGCCGCTGCCAACGACATGGCAAAGGGTTCTGCCAATTGCGAAACCGTCTGTTCGCCTGCGGCCAATCGGGCCAGCATCTTGCGCCGGGTGGCATCCCCCAGAGCGTGAAAGACCATATCGAGCTGTGATGTCTGATATTCAACCATAACGTTGAATATGGAACAACCAAGATCAGTTGTCAACCATTTGGTTTAATATTTTTTGCGCCCTATTGCTGGCGGTTGAATTAGAGTGAGAGACTTATGTTTCATATGAATTTGAAATTGCAGGGCCTTGCGGTGGAACGCACAACCTTCAAAGGGCGCGAGGCCGTCAAACTTGCGATGCCAGCCTCTGCTACTCAAGACCCTGCAAAAGAAACATTACGAGATCGCGATTTCATGGCGATCTTGCCAATTGATTTTCATGATGGGGTGATCGAAGTTGAAGTGGCCAGCGTGTTGGCCGATAATGCGCCTGCCTATGCGCGGGGCTTTATTGGTGTGGCATTTCGCATTGATGAAACGAACCGATTTGAAAGCATTTATCTGCGGCCGGTGAATGCGCGTGTAGATGATCAGATCAGGCGCAATCGCACTGTGCAATATGTGGCCTATCCAGATTTCACATTTCCACGTTTGCGCAAAGAAGAGCCGGGAAAATATGAAACCTATGTAGACCTGCCAATGGAAGAATGGATTTCCATGCGCATCCAGGTGCGCGGCGCCATGGCCAAACTTTATATCAATGGCGCGGAACACCCCACACTGGTGGTTGCTGATTTGAAATTGGGGGCTGCCCAACATGGCGCTGTGGGCTTGTGGATTGAAGCAGGCACCGAGGGATATTTTTCTCAACTTCACGTCCGCCCCAACTAAGAACTTGCGATTCGCGCCGCATCACTCCAATCTCATTTCGGGGGCTTAGATCAGGAGAGATTCATGAAGATTTTAAAACTGGCCGTCGTGGCTGCGGCACTTGCCGGTGGCGCCCCCTTTGCCCAAGCTGGCAGCGATGTTGGCGGCAACTATAAAGTTGAAGGCACAAATTTCGATGGCTCCAAATATTCAGGCGACGCCAAAATTACCATCACTTCAAAAACCACCTGCAACATTGAATGGCACACTGGCGGCGATTCATCTTCCGTTGGCATCTGCATGCGCAATGATGATGCCTTTGCCGCAGCCTATAAAATGAAGGACGGCTCAGTTGGCCTGATCATCTACCAGATGGATGAAGATGGCGTGATGGACGGAGTTTGGACCTTGACTGGAAAAGACGGTGCTGGCACCGAAAAATTGACTCCCGCTGGCTGAGATTTGTCGAATTCGAATTTGAATCCCCGCACAAGTTGCGGGGATTTTTTTATGCACCTAAGTCGCGAACGGTCTGTATATTACTGCATTACTGTAATGTAATTACTGCATGGGTGTTGTTGCCTTAGGAATGACACGATGGTCCAAGAAGTCGTCGGCCATCTCCAAAATCCAGTGTCCGCAATCGCGGTCAGAAAGGTAGTAGCTACTATGAATCATCGACGTTCACTTATCCAGGGATGCACCGCGCTTGCCGTTTTATTTTCAGCGTCTCCTTCCTTTGCCCAACAAGCCAATAATGGAAGCCGCATTCTTGGCGTCATTGACCAGTTGGACGGGCAGAAACTGACGGTTAAGCCCTTGGGCAAGAACTGGGTTAAGCTTAAAATCGCCGATGATGCTTTTGTGGCGCGCACCGAACTCACCTCGCTCACTGCAATCAAGAAAGGCGATTATATCGCTTCCTTGGGCGTCAAAAGCAGTGACGGAAAACTGCATGCGCTGGAATTGCGGGTTTTTCCCACGGTGATGGTTGGGTTGGGCGAAGGCCAGCGCAAGATGAATGGGCTTGATCAAATTATGACCAATGCCACTGTGTCTGAAGTTTTGGCTTTGCCTGAGGGCCAGTTGCTCAAGATCAAGTTCAACGGCGAGTCATCCGAATTGGTGGTGGAACCCAAAGTGCCAATTCACACCATCGTGGTGTCCAGCGTATCTGAGCTGAAGGTTGGGGCCACCGTTTCTGTTGGCACTGTTGCTGGCGAGAACGGTGATCTGATCGCCAACCGCATCGTGGCGCAGTAAGCCGCTCTCCAAAACCATTCCAATCCCCGCACACGTTGCGGGGATGAGGCTTTTCTGCCCGCACCAATGATGGCGCTGGGCAACTTTCCAAGACCTGTTAGTGTTGTTGCCAATAATCCAAGGAGGATGAATTGGCCAAAAGCAGCAAGTCCGCAAAGCCGCCCGCGCGGCCGCCGACCGTTGAGGAAATCAAAAAACTGCGCGTGCCGTTGCGCAATGTCAGCAAGACAGTTCAGGCCAACACCTCGCGACTGGATCAGCTGGCGCTTTCAATCACCAACCGTGTTGGCACCATGGGGTTTTTTCTCGCCATTTTTGTGTGGACGGTGCTGTGGTTGGGATGGAACCTGTTAGCCCCCAAGGAATTGCAGTTTGACCCGCCCACGTCCTTCGTGTTTTGGCTATTTATTTCCAACCTCATTCAGATCATGTTGATGCCGCTGATCATGGTGGGGCAAAATGTTTTGGCGCGTGCGGCAGACGCCAGAGCCGAACATGATCTGGAAGTGAACATCAAAGCCGAACGCGAAATTGAAGTGGTGCTGCGCCATCTTGAGTATCAAAACGCGGTTCTGATTGCCATGCTGGACAAATTGGGGATTAATGTGGAGACAGGCAAGGCAAAGGCCCGGGGCAGATAGTGCCTGCGACTTATTCTTCAAACGCAATGAGATCCAAACGCGAGGAGCACACCATGACCCATGTTAAGATCTGTGTATGGTATGAGAAAGACGCTGAAGAGGCGGCGCGCTTTTATGCCAAGACTTTTCCCAACAGCAAGGTGATCGAAGTTACTCCCGCGCCGAGCGATTATCCCGGCGGCAAGGAAGGCGAAACCATCGTGGTTGAATTCTCCGTGCTGGGCATTGCCTGCGTGGGGCTGAATGGCGGGACATTTTTCAAACAAAGTGAGGCCTTTTCATTTCAGGTCTTGACCGAAAATCAGGCCGAGACAGATCTCTATTGGAACGCTATCGTTGGCAACGGCGGGCAAGAAAGTGCCTGCGGTTGGTGCAAAGACAAGTGGGGCGTAAACTGGCAGATCACGCCGCGCATTTTGACGGATGCGCTGCGCGAAGGTGGCGGCAAGGCCAGCCGCGCCTTTGCAGCGATGATGCCAATGCAGAAGATTGATGTGGCTGTGATTGAACGCGCGATAGCGGGAAAGTGAAAGGTGAAGATGATGAAAACATTTACGTGCAAAGAGATCATGAATGACCAGAGCGGTTGTGACATGGCATTTTCAGGCGAGTCGCCGATGGAAGTGGCCAGCCAGTGCGGCCAGCATGTGGCGAGTTCCACCGATGATGCCCACAAGCCGATGCGCGACACGATGACGAACCCCAACCACACCCAAGCAGACCGTGAAAAGTGGTTCGCCTGGTTTCAGGGTGAGTGGGAGAAGAAGCAGGCGGATTGAAAAGGCGTCTGGCACCCGTCTTCTGTCTGAGTTTCTAACTTACTGAGCTGGGCGCAATGGTGATGCAGAGCGCAAACATATGTGGTCTTAACATACTTGACGTGTTGTAGTTATTAAACTACAACACGTTTTAGTTATGGAGATCAAGCAAACCGATACCTTCCGTCTTTGGGAGTCCAAACTCAAAGACCGGCGCGCCCGTACCATCATTGCCACGCGGCTGATGCGTTTGGCTGAAGGCTTGGCCGGAGATGTGGCACCCATTGGTGAAGGCATCAGTGAAATCCGCATTCACTACGGCCCCGGTTACCGCATTTATTTTCAGCAACATGGCAACACCATCATTGTGCTGCTCTGTGGTGGCAACAAGGGAAGTCAAACACGAGATATTGCCAAGGCCAAGACTTTGGCGCGCGAATGGAGAAATCTAAATGGCTGAGAAACTTTCAACCTATGATCCTGCCGCCGCATTGGTGGATGATGAGGAAATTGCCTTCTTCATGTCAGACGCGTTTGCCACCGGCGATGCGGCCTATGTTGCCAAGTGCCTGGGCGTGGTGGCGCGCGCTAAAGGCATGGCGCAAATTGCCAGTGAAACAGGCCTGTCACGCGAGCAGCTCTACAGATCGTTCAGCGAAAACGGAAACCCCACGCTGAAATCAACGCTGGCGGTGATGAAGGCACTGGGAATTGAGTTGAGTGCGAAGGTGCATGATGCTGCCTAAGGGTGAAAATCCAAGAATCGAACTCGCTGACGAAGCGAAGAGTCTAGGAGATTTAAACGTTCGAGAATTACGGTTCAAATTGCTAGGCGATCCTCATGTTAAACCGCTGACGGATTTTGTTACGCAAATTCGAAATGCAAAGAAAATCGGCTCTGAAATTCCATTTTTTGACCCGTTTGATGGTGGCATCGAAGCGCGAGTTCTGTTCGTGCTTGAGGCTCCAGGACCCAAATCAATTCAAAGCGGATTCATCTCATGTAATAATCCAGACGAAACCGCTAAAAACATGTTCCATTTTATCCATAATTCCGGATTTTCAAGAGGCGAAATCGCGCTATGGAACATAGTCCCTTGGTATATCGGAAATGGCACTAAAATCAGGAAGCCTAAACGGAGCGAAATAAAAGAGGGACTCTCTTGGCTAGTAAAACTTGTTGAACTCTTCAAAAAACTAGACGCAATAATTTTTGTTGGCAACAACGCGGCATCAATTATGTCTACCGAAGAAATCAGTGCAAAGATCAAACGTTTCCATATACCTCATCCAAGTCCACTTTTTGTCAACAGGAGAGCCGAAAACAAATTGCGTATAGTTGAGCTCTTAACAAATGCTAGGCATGAACTGCTGCTGCGGCGATGATTTCACCAACCATTAAATATTTTCGTCAGACCTCAAACCCGCTCCATCAACCCAACAAACCGCTTGAACAGATAATGACTATCCTGCGGCCCCGGGCTTGCTTCTGGGTGGTGTTGCACTGAGAACACTGGCTTGCCTTCCAGCGCTATGCCGCAGTTTGAGCCGTCGAACAGGCTCACATGCGTTTCCACCACGCCCTTGGGCAGGCTTTTTTGATCCACTGCAAACCCGTGGTTCATGGAGACGATCTCCACCTTGTTGGTGGTGAAATCTTTGACTGGGTGGTTGGCGCCGTGGTGGCCTTGGTGCATTTTCATTGTCTTGGCGCCGAGTGCAATCGCCAGCATTTGATGGCCCAAGCAGATGCCGAAGACGGGTTTGCCGCTGGCCACCAATTTGCGAATCTCTGGCACGGCATATTCACCCGTGGCCGCCGGATCGCCCGGGCCATTGGACAAAAACACGCCGTCTGGCTTCATCGCCAGAATATCTTCGGCCTTGGCGGTGGCGGGAACCACTGTGACCGTGCAGCCCGCCGAAACGAGACAGCGCAAAATGTTGCGCTTCAGGCCGTAGTCAACCGCGACAACCTTGAACTTGCCAGCGCCCTGCTCATAACCCTTCTCCCAATCCCACAGCTTTTCATTCCAATCCATGCGCTGGGTGAGCGAGACTTCCTTGGCGAGATCGAGGCCTTCCAGCCCGCCCCAAGCGGCTGCCTTTTTGTGCAGGGCCTTGATGTCGAATTTGCCTTTGGCATTATGGGCGATCACACCATTGGGCATGCCCTTATCGCGGATCAAATTGGTGAGTGCGCGGGTATCAACACCAGATAAGCCGATAATGCCGCGCGCTTTGAGCCATTTGTCGAGATGTTTGGCAGAGCGATAATTGGCGGGCTCGGTGATTGGGGCCTTTACGATCA